>ERZ1673741.49-NODE-49-length-160736-cov-8.279902_pt1 | contig 160736 bp, 176 predicted proteins | sample MGYA00580209_ERZ1673741 | MGnify/ENA primary metagenome ERZ1673741 (study PRJEB41218, sample SAMN15661754) | gut metagenome | host: Homo sapiens | place: Canada: London | collected 2015-08-20/2019-03-30 | study: EMG produced TPA metagenomics assembly of... | reverse complement strand
AAGTGATAAAATAAATGTAGACAGTCTAAAAAAGACACAGTCTACATTTTTTGTTATCATAAATAAAAAAGGAGGATTTTTTATGAGTAAGAATAATATGAAGTCACCAGAAGAAAAAGAAATAATTGTAAAGCGATATTTAAATGGCGAATCTGCCGATGATATAGCAAAAAGAAAAGGATTAAGATATCGAGAGGATATACTAGATAATATGGGTAGTGAAGAGTTAGCAGCTAATCTTTTCCGTATATCTCAAACTGAATCAAAATTAAAAAGAGACAACGTAACTGACAAAAAAGATGCTAACGAAACTAATTATAATATTGGTAAAAATATTAGAGAAGTAATTGCAAAAATGGTGGTACTATGTCAGAATACTTACCAACTCCTAAAAAGTCACTAAAAGAGCTAGAAAAAGAAGAAATAAAAAGATTGAAATAAAATAATTAATTATTATATCATTTTTTCCAATTGGAAAGATTGATATTTATAAAAATTTTATTGTTATATAAACAATTGTTTGATATAATTTAATTGTGATTGATATGAATAGATATTATATGTGTATTGATTTAAAAAGCTTTTATGCATCAGTTGAATGTGTTGAAAGAAACTTGAATCCCTTAAATACCAATTTAGTTGTTGCCGATAAAAGTAGAACTGAAAAGACAGTATGTCTTGCTATAACTCCAAGTTTAAAACAGTATGGATTAGGAGGCAGATCAAGATTATTTGAAGTTGTTCAAAAAGTTAGAGAAGTAAATAATCAAAGAAGAAGAGAAAATAATTATAGACAATTTAAAGGTAAATCATTTCTTGATAGTGAACTTAAAAAGAATAAAACTTTAGAACTAGATTATATAATAGCAACTCCCCAAATGAAAAAATATATGATTTATAGTACTAAAATATATAATATTTATTTAAAATATTTAGCACCAGAAGATATATTTCCCTATTCAATAGATGAAGTATTTTGTGATATTACAAATTATTTAAAACTTTATAAAAAAACACCTGAGGAACTTGCAACAACTATTATTAAAGATGTTTATAACGAAACAGGGATAACAGCAACTGCTGGAATAGGAACTAATATGTATTTAGCTAAAATTGCAATGGATATAGTTGCCAAACATATGAAACCAAATGAAATAGGTGTTAGAATGGCTTCCTTAGATGAAATATCTTACCGAAAAATTTTATGGGAACATAAACCATTAACCTCATTTTGGCGAGTTGGAAAAGGTATTGCCAAAAAGTTAGAAGAAAACGGAATGTACACAATGGGAGATGTAGCTTTAATGTCCATTAAAAATGAAAACTTTTTATATAATTTGTTTGGAGTTAATGCGGAGTTATTAATAGATCATGCCTGGGGTTATGAGCCAACAAAAATAGAAGATGTTAAAAAATATAAACCAGAAACAAGCAGCTTATCCTCTGGACAAGTATTACATCGTCCCTATAATTATGATGAATCAAAGTTAATTGTTAGAGAAATGATTGATTCCCTAGCACTAGATTTAACTAAAAAAGAATTAACAACAAAACAAATAGTTTTAGATTTGACTTATGATGTTTCAAATTTAACTAATCCAGAAATAAGAAATAAATATGATGGTCCAATAACCAAAGATAATTATGGAAGATATGTACCTAAAAATGCTCATGGAACAATTAATTTAGATTATTATACATTTTCAAGTAAGATATTATCTGAAAAATGTATTCAGTTATATGATGAAATAGTTAATAAAAATCTATTAATAAGAAAAATAAATATTACAGTATGTAATTTAAAAGCAGAAAGTATAACTAAAAATGATTTTGTTTTTGAACAATTAGATTTATTTAACACCATAGATAAAACATTAGAAAAAGAAGAGACTAAAAAACATCAAGAAGATGATAAAAAATTACAACATGCAATTATTGATATAAAAAATAAATTTGGAAAGAACTCAATTCTTAAAGGAATGAATTTAGAAGAAGGATCAACTGCTATTGACCGAAATAGAGAAGTAGGAGGACATAAAGGATAATGAATAAATATGAAGATATTATTAATCTACCTCATTATGAGCCTATTTATCATCCAAGAATGAGCATAGACAAAAGAGCTGGACAATTTGCTCCTTTTGCGGCTTTAGTTGGATATGATGAGGAAATAGAAGAAACAGCGAGATTAACAACAAGAAAGCACATTTTAGATGGAGAAAGTGTTGATAAACTTAATGAGAATTTAAATATAATAAAGGAAAATGTTAATAAACATTTGGAAATTAAGATTACTTATTTTATAGCTGATTTAAAAAAAGAAGGCGGAAAATATATAAATAAAACTGGAAAAGTAAAAACACTAGATTTAGTTAATGGATACATTAAAATGATTGATAATGAAAAAATTTATTTGGAAGATATAACTGAAATTGTAATTTTATAATGTTTAAAATTTGATATAATTATTTTAGAAAGGAGACTAATAATAAATGAAGAAAAAAATAATAATTACTATTATTGCATTAATTTTACTATCTGGATGTTCAATCAAAGAAAAGGAGGAAAAGAAAAAAACAAAAGAAATATACGAAATTTATAAATTAAATGAAGAAACAACAATATATTCTATTTTTCCTAATCCAAAATTTATTAAAGAAAATGGTGACGAAATTAATTTAAAAGACGAATTAAATAACAATTCAATTTCTATAGATGACATTATTTCTTTAATGGATTTATATACAACTGCTAATGATGGAGGATCTAAAATTTATAAATCAAAAAATCAAGATTTCTATCTAGTAAAATGTAATAGTTTGCCGGAAAATGGAGGAATAAAGGATATTATTATATCAAACAATGTAGATGAAGGAATAACATATTGTACAAAATAATTAGGGAAATATTTTAAATGATATCTTTTAATTATGATTATTAAAAATAATTTTTAGAAATGCTTAAGATTTATGCATATTTACAAAGTGCTGATTTTATGTTATAGTATGCCCTAATCAAGGGGGAAATTTATATGGGATATTATAGTAATGATAGTTTTGAAAATGCTAAGCTAGTTGTTAGTGCTCTTACTATTGGAGGATTTTTATTATTTGGTGGAATTAAGGCCTGTAGTAAATTAAATTCAAATAGAGATAATTTTGATACTGTAAAAGAATTTAATGCAGTTATTGATTATAATGGGGAAGGAACAATGATTGCTAAAGTTGATAACTATTCAGATTATTCTGGTGAAGTTGTTGAATACTCAACAGCAGATGGTTTACAAGTTTTGACTGGTGTACAAAATGTAGGACTTGTTAGAGCAACTGATTATAATAATGTTTATGATTTAGCAGTTGAATTATCTGGTGGTGAAGTTTCAAGAGTAATAAGTTATGATAAATTACAAAATTTAAGTACTAGACTTGATGCATATGGTTGGAATAAAACATATAGTTTAAATTATAATTTTAATTATTGTATTATTGAAAATGAAAATGGTGTATTTGTTAAAAAAGTAGTTTCATGGAAGGATTGGGACGATGATGATAAAGTACAAGTAGAGTTTGAAGATGGGACTGTAATTTTAACGGATTTTACTAATCTTAAATTAGTTAATACCGAATATGCTGGAACAAATTCTTTATATAACTATGCATTAGCACTTGCTGGTGATGAATCAAGATTATATGGTGATGTAAAAAAAGAAGATGTGAAAGTTAAAACAAGATAGAAGGTGATTTTAAGTGAGAATTAAATTTTCAGATTTTTTAAAAGAAATTAGTTGTGATGAAGATGTAGTTGAACAACTAAATAATGTACATTTGCCAGAACGAGAAGGCAATGAATACGATGAAATTTTAAATTTTTTAAATAATCCTAATAATGAATTAAATTATTATTTACTTGCAAAAAGATTTTTTAATATTGAATTTACGAGTGATGATTTATTAGAATATTTAAGTTATAGGGATAATAAACAATATACAAAAGTAGTAACAATTCCTATTAATAAAATTGCTTTAGAGCCGATGCCTGGTTTATTTGATACCAAAGTTGTATATTTATATAATTTAGGAATTAAATGTGCATGTGAAGATTCATTTGAATTACAAACAAAAAAATATAGTGTTGATGAAATAAAAGAACTTGTAGATAAAAAGATTTTATGTCCAATAAAAAAGGAATATATTAAATTTTCCACACCATTAAATAAATTAACAAATATCAATGTATATCAAAAAGAATTGGATAAATTTCAATATATAGGTAATTTAAAGCAAAATATTATTCCGACAGATGAGTATTTTAGCTTTTTTATAAATAAAATGAAACAAAAAATAAGTGAAAAAGCTTTAATGATTGTTGTAGGACATAAGATTAGTGAATTATTTTCATATGTAGTAAATACATATTATGAAAAAGTTTATGAAAAAATATATTTCTGTAATGATGGTGAAAATGAAAAAAATTATTATCTTAATGAGTCTAAAAAAATACAAGTATTAATTGAAAAGTATAATAATTATGCTTCTAATAATGGATTAGAACTTATATCAAATCGTGAAATTGATGCATTTTTAGAAAATGTTAATAATATTAATGATCATGCACTTTCAGCTTATCTTGTTACTCATAATTTAAATAATGAAGATACAATAAAATTAAAAAAAGCTATTTGTAAATTTGATTTTTTAGATGAAGATTTAGCAGAGCTACTTGTTGAAAAATTTAATGTTAATGAATTTGCTAGTGAAATTATTATGAAAAATAATGAAAATATGGCAATCGAATTTCTAAGTAGTTATAAAGATGAGCTTGATTTTTTAACAAAATGTAAATTATTAAGAGTTATTTTAAACTCAAATAATGAAGAGGCTATAGATTCATTGGTAGAATATGGATTACTAAGTGAATCAAATGTTAAAAAGTACATAAATAAGAGGAAATAGTAAAATTTATGTTTGACTTTTCATTATAAAATATAGTATATTATGACTAGTTGAAGTTTTAACGTGGTTTAGATTTTCCTTTCGGAATTTAGACTAGGTTATAACCGATTAATGTTTAATAGAAAGGAATGGATTTAATTATGGCTGTAAGTAAAGAACAAATTGCATCTAGAGTTCAAGAATTTGCTAAGGATGCTAAAAATACTGGAGATACTTCAGTACAAATTGCTATCTTAACAGATAAGATTAACAATTTAACAGAACATTTAAAAGATAATAAACATGATTATCATTCAAAAAGAGGATTACACTTAATGATTGGTAAGAGAAGAAGTTTATTAGATTATTTAAAGAAAAATGATGTTGTTAAATATCGTGAAGTTATTAAAAAATTAAATATTAGAAAATAAGGGCACTATATTTTTTAGTGTCTTTTTATATTGAAAAGAGAGAAGGATAAAATGAAAAAAGAATTTGTTTATGATTTTTTAGGAAGAAAATTAGTTGTTGAAACTGGAGAACTTGCTAAACAAGCTGATGGTGCTGTACTTGTTAGATATGGAGATACAGTTGTGTTATCTGCTGCTGTAATGAGTGATACAGTAGGAACTGGTGATTTCTTTCCTTTAACAGTTGTTTATAATGAAAAATTATATTCAGTTGGTAAAATACCAGGTGGGTTTATTAAAAGAGAAGGAAAACCTACTGATGCTGCAACCCTTGCTGCTCGTCAAATAGATAGACCAATAAGACCTATGTTTGATGAAAACTTTAGAAATGAAGTACAAGTTATTAATACAATATTATCTGTTGATCCTAATAACTCACCAGAAATGACAGCTTTATTTGGTTCAAGCTTAGCACTTGGAATATCAAAAATCCCATTTGATGGACCAGTTGCAGGAGTAGTAGTTGGTAAAATTGGTAAAGAATTTATTATTAATCCAACAAGTGAACAAATAGATAAATGTGAACTTACTGTAACAGTTGCTGGAACTAAAAATGATATTTGTATGATTGAAGCAGGAGCTCATGAAGCAAGTGAAGAAGATATGTTAGCTGCTTTAATGTTTGGACAAAAACATGTTAAAATGTTATGTGAATTCCAAGAAAGTATAATTGAAGCTGTTGGACAAGAAAAAGTAACTGTTGAACTTGCTAAGATTGATGAAAAATTAGAAAAAGAAGTTAAAGAATATGCTGAAGATAAAATGCTTGAAGCAGTTCAAATTAAAGATAAACTTGCAAGTTATGCTAAAATTGATGAAGTTAAAGAAGAAACTATTAATTATTTCTTAGAAAAATATCCTGATGTAGAAACAATAGAAAAAGATGTTACTAAGGTTGTTAATAATATTGAAGGAGAAGTTGTTAGAGATTTAATTACTAATAAACATGTAAGACCTGATGGAAGAGCGTTAGATGAAATTAGACCACTATCTGCTTACATTGATTTACTTCCTAGAACTCATGGATCAGCCGTATTTACAAGAGGTCAAACTCAGGCTTTAGCAACAACAACACTTGGAGCTATAGGAGAACATCAAATTTTAGATGGATTAGGACTTGAAGACACTAAGAGATTTATGCTTCATTATAATTTCCCTAATTTTAGTGTAGGTGAAACTGGTAGATATGGTGCTCCAGGAAGAAGAGAAATTGGTCATGGTGCATTAGGAGAAAGAGCTTTATTACAAGTTATTCCATCTGAAGAAGAATTTCCTTATACAATAAGAGTTGTTTCCGAAATATTAGAAAGTAATGGATCATCTTCTCAAGCAAGTATTTGTGCAGGATGTTTATCACTTATGGCCGCAGGAGTTCCAATTAAAGCACCAGTTGCGGGAATTGCAATGGGACTTATTACTAAAGGTAAAAAATATACTATTTTAACAGATATTCAAGGACTTGAAGATCATATGGGAGATATGGACTTTAAAGTTGCTGGTACTAGAAAAGGTATTACTGCATTACAAATGGATATCAAGATTAAAGGTGTTACTAAAGCAATCTTAAAAGAAGCATTAGAACAAGCTAAAAAAGCTAGAATGCAAATTCTTGATTTAATGGAAAGCGTTATTGCTGAGCCAAGAAAAGAATTGTCACCATATGCTCCTAAGATTAAGATGATGAATATCGATCCAGAAAAGATTAAAGATGTTATTGGTAGAGGCGGAGAAATGATTACTAAGATTATTTTAGAATGTTCTCCAGAAGGTGTTAAGACTGTTTCTGATAAAGATGCTGTTAAAATTGATATTGAAGATGACGGAAGAGTTATTGTTTATCATACTAATCAAGAAGTTATTGAAAGAACTATGGAAAGAATTGAACAAATCGTTAGAGAAGTTGAAGATGGTAAAATTTATAATGGTAAAGTTACTAAGGTTGAAGATTTCGGATGTTTTGTTGAATTATGGCCTGGTTGTGAAGGTTTAGTACATGTTTCTCAATTAGATAAAGAAAGAGTTAATAAACCTAGTGATATAGTTAAAGTTGGAGATGAAATTGTTGTTAAATCTTTAGGATATGATAATCGTGGAAGACTTAACTTATCAAGAAAAGAAGCTTTATTTGGCAGTGATAAAAAGAAATCTTCTAAAGAAGAAGTTAAAGAAAATAAAGAAGAAAAAACTGAAAAGAAATCAAGAAAATGTTTATTTAGAAAAGGTGAGTAATCATCTTTTTTAATTTTTGTAATAAATTTTAACAAAATGTATAAAATTATGATGAAATATTGCTTAAGATACTTGACAATATTTATTAAAAATGTAATAATACAGTTGTTTGAAAAAGGAAAGCGATTGCAAGAGTCCACCTGATTGGCACAAAATTTAAAGTAGCTGATAGGTAAAAAGCCATAGAATAAAGTGAATTGGTTTTTATATGGATGAATGCATTTGGCATTCATTTTTTGATAATATGGAGGTGCTTTACAATAGCAAATGTCAAAAAAGATGACTTATTAATTAATGATCAAATTAAAGTCAATGAATTAATGGTAATTGGTCCTAATGGAGAGCAATTAGGAACTAAAGCTTTAAAAGATGCTCTTACGCTTGCATCTTATGCAGGACTTGATTTAGTTTTAATGAATCCTGGTAATGAAAGACCTGTTGGAAAAATTATGGATTATAATAAACATAAATATGAAAAACAGAAAAGAGCTAAGGAAGCGTTAAAAACTCAAAGAGCAAATAATAAAGATATGAAAGAGTATCAATTATCAGTTACTATTGATATTGGTGATTTTAATACAAGAAAGAAAAATGCTGAAAATTATTTAATAAAAGGTCATAAAATTAAGGCTTCAATTAGATTTAAAGGCCGTCAAATGGCACATACTGATTTAGGTAGAGATGTTCTAGTACGTTTTGCTGATGAATTATCAGAAGTAAGTGTAGTAGAAGCTAAACCAAGATTAGAAGGTCGTACAATGACTATGATATTGGCACCAAAAAAATAAGAAGGAGAGGATTTAGTTATGCCAAAACAAAAAACACATAAAGCTTCATCAAAGGTATTAAAAAAGAAAAAAAATGGAGCATTAGTTTATAAAGTATCTGGTGGTAATCATAAAACTGCTAAAGATTCTAGTAAACAAATTAGACAAAGAAGAAATAAGGGAATATTAGCGAAAGGAGAAGCTAGCAGATTAAAATCTGTTATCTAAGGTGGTATAAATGGCAAGAGTTAAAGGCGGAAACGTAGCTAAGAATAGAAGAAGAAAAGTTTTAAAACAAGCTAAAGGATATTTTGGATCTAAACATAGATTATTTAAAACTGCACAAGAACAAACTTTCCATAGTGGAGCTTATGCATTTAGAGATCGTAAACAAAATAAGAGAAACTTTAGAAAATTATGGATTACAAGAGTTAATGCTGCTTGTAGAGTAAATGAAATTTCATATTCACAATTTATTAATGGTTTAAATAAAGCAGGAATTGAAATTAATAGAAAAATGCTTTCTGAAGTAGCTATTGATAATCCTAAATATTTTACTGAATTAGTTAAAATTGCTAAAGATGCTTTAAATGGTAAAATGCCTAAAGCAGCTGAAGTAAAAGCAGAAAAAAAGGTGGAAAAAACCGAAGAAGTTAAAGAAGTTAAAAAAACTGCTGCTAAAAAAACAACTACAGCTAAATCTACTGAAAAGAAGACTGCAACTAAAACTACAGCTAAAAAAACAACTGCTAAAAAAGAAGAAAAGTAGTTTAAATATAAAATCACTATTAGAAAATAATGGTGATTTTTTTAGTTAAATATAGGATTTTTAAACAAATTTGACTTTTTAAAATTAAATGCTATAATCAGTTTATACATTATTAATTTAATGTATATTTTTTTAGGAGGAAATAAAAAAATGGAAAATACAGGTGAGCTGAAACTAACATTAGATAACCTTATGGTTGAATCTGATGCAGTGTTTATAGTTCCACATAATAGGCCTGACTATGATGCACTTGGTGCATGTGTAGGAATGTCTTTAATAGCTGGTAAACATAAAAGAAAGAATTATATTGTCATTAATGATAATTTAAATGAATTACCAGTTGAAATTAAAAAATTAATTGATGAAATAGGAGTTAAACATAACATAATTAGATTAGGTGATTTAAGTAGTTATTTAACTGATAATAGCTTAATGGTATGTGTAGATGTTAACAAAAATTATTTAATTAGTACAAGCGATTATTTAGATAGTTTTAAAAATGTTGTAGTAATAGACCATCATAAAACTGATGAATATACAATTAAAACACCTAATATATTTGTAGATACGTGTGTTTCTAGTACTTGTGAAGAAATTGCAAGATTGTTATTTATGTATAGGATTAAAATAACACCAGATCAAGCTAATTATTTACTTGCAGGTATTGTACTAGATACCAATAGATTAACTAAAAACTTAACTTCGAAAACATTTAGTGTTTTATCTGAATTAACTAGTAGGGGTGCTAATCCGGAAGCAGTTAATAATTTGTTCTTAGAAGAATTTGAGCATGAAAGAGTAATGCAGAAACTTGTTGATAGTACTAAGTTTTTTACCTATTCAATAGGTATTGCTGCCGATACTAATGATAGTGGTATAATTTATTCAATAGAAGATATTGCTAAGTGTTCAGATTATATTTTAAGATATAAGGTAGATGCCTCATTTGCGATTGCTTATATTGATCAAGATACAATAAGTATTAGTGCAAGAAGTAAAGGAAATATTGATATATCTCAAATTATGAAAATGTTTGGTGGTGGAGGTAGTCCTACATCAGGAGCCGCTAGAGTAAAAGGAACAACCATTAAATGCATTGTAGATGAGTTAACTCATATTTTAAATCCAACAGCAACCTTAAGTAATGAAAACAATGTTGGAAAAGTATTAAAATTAACAAAGTAGATTTAAAGTCTACTTTTAATTTTGGGTTGATTTAGAAAGTATTAAAGTAGTATAATAAACTTGTATTTTGAATTGCCCAGTCGCCAAGTGGTAAGGCATTAGGCTCTGACCCTAACATTTCGTTGGTTCGAATCCAACCTGGGCAGCCAAATTATTATTATGACAGTTGATATTAAGAGTAGTAGCTATAAGATATTTTATAGAGAGTTAATGGTTGGTGAAAATTAATAAATATTGATAGTGAACTTACTTGATGGATGTTAAAGGTGAAAATCGTTAAAACTAAAAGTATAAATTAAGGTGGTACCACGGCTTTTTCGTCCTTTAGAATTAGTCGTTTTTTTGTTAAAGAAAGGATATTTATGGAAAATTTGATATTGTTTTTAATATTATTTGTTATATTTTTTATTGTGTTTCTTGTAGATTATTTTATTAAAAGAAAGAAAAAGAAGTTAAAAAAATTTATTGGAATGGAGTTAGTTAAAGCTAAAAAAGAAGATTATAATAAATTAGGGATTATTTTATCAATAGTAAATGCTTTTATTATTAGTTCAACAGGAGTACTGTGTACAATGATTGATATGGATAAAATATGGCAATTATTATATGGATTTGTTTTATTAGTAGCACTTATCTATGTTTTTTATGGAATTATAGGAAATATATTAGAAAGTATTTATAAGAGGAGAAAGTAGTAATCAATTTTAAAAATATTGAAAAGAAATGGCAAGATAAATAGGATGAAGCAAAATGTTTTGAGGCAAGTAATAACAGTGATAAAGAAAAATATTATAGATAAAGAAATTGTTAAAATAATTGTAGTACCAAAGAGAATTGTAAGCATTGTCGTAAGATAGTGCTTTTTTAGTATAAATATAGTGTGAAACTTTTTGCTTAAATTTATTAAAAAAGTTTGACACTAATAAAAATAAACACTACCTTAACTCGTAGTGTTTATATTCGTTTAAGAAGTATTCGTCTGTCATTCCGGCAATATAATCGATGACAACTCTTTCATTAGAAGTATTATTTTTGTAATCGTTATTCATTGGTAAATAAAATTTAGAATATATCTTAGAATTTAAGTCTTTTTCTTTTAAAGATATTAATAAATTATCAAATAGGTATTCAAATTTATATTTAATCTCATCTAATTCTTTGTTGGTATAAATTTTATCATAAATATTTTCATAATTAAATTTTTTTAGATTAACTATTGCATTAAATATTTTATCATCCACGCATATATAATCCTTGTCTAAACTATTTTGAACGACATTAGTTATAATCGCGTTAATTATTTCTCGGTTTGTTGTTCCTAAAACATCTGATATTTCTTTAGGAATATCTTTTTTATTAAATAATCCGAGTTTTTCAGCATCTTCAATATCTCTACCTAAATAGGCAATAATATCTGATAATCTAACAACACAACCTTCTAAAGTCATTGGAACTAAGGTTTTAACATATTTTGGAACATTATAACAATTATTATAATCGTTTAGAAAATCATCTATAGTTTTCTTTTTAGGTCTATATTCTTGAAGTTCTAACTCGCCATTATGGCATAATATTCCATCTAATACTTGTACACTTAAGTTTAATCCTTTACCATTATTTTCAATAACCATTAAGTTTCTAACACTTTGAACATTGTGATTAAAATATCCTTCATTATGTTTTAAACTTATTTCATTTAAAAATCTTTCACCAACATGTCCATAAGGAACGTGTCCTAAGTCATGACCTAGTGCAATAGCCTCAATTAAATCTTCATTTAAAGATAACGCCCTTCCAATAGAACGAGCAATTTTAGCAACTAATTGAACGTGTATGCTTCTTCTTGAAACATTGTCATTTGTTGGTAAGGTAAAAACCTGAGTTTTACCAATATATCTGGTATATGAAGAAGAGTAGATAATACGATCAGTATCTCTAAAGAAATTAGGTCTAATATCTGGTATATAATCTTTAAATCTTATTGATTCTTTATCAAAAGTTGCATACTTAGAATAGTTTTCTTCATGTTTAAGCATTATATCTTTTATTTCCATAGTTAACTCTCCTTATTAAATAATTTGCGATAATAATCAGTATCTAATATATTTTTAGAAATTACATATTTGTTATAAACTATTTGATTTATTGTTTCAACATAGTTATCATCTATATCATCTGTATAGGCTATAAACTTTTTAGTAGCAGCATTATATTTGCCTTTTTCAGTTATCCAAGAACGATCATTAAATATTACTAATCCATCATTATCAGAAAGTAAATCAGTTCCCATTAATATTCTTGAATCATATTCGATACCAAAAAGATTTAAGACAGTAGGTAGGATATCTAAACTTTCTCCCAATTTATTAACTTCGACAGTTTTGGTAAGTTTGCTATTATATATTATTAAATTATTTTTATGAATATCAAATTTTTCATCTTCAATATTCATTATTTCTTTCATTTGATTAGTAGTTAATCCATAAGGATAATGATCGGCTGATAAAACAATTACTGTATCATCTAAAATACCTTTTTCTTCTAATTTGTTTAATAATTCTTCTAAGGCTTTATCAAGCTCAATTTGAGCAGCAATATAAGCTTTAATTGCTTCACTATATGGTAAATCTTTAACAGCATCTTTATTTTTATAAGACATATTATTTCCCATAAAGTTGTATTCTAAGTGTCCACTAATAGTCATATAATATGTCATAAATTGTTCATAACTTGAGTACATATCGAAAGTGGCATTAATCATTTCTAAATCACTTTGTGGCCATTTCTTACAATTCATTCCTTTAATTTTTTCTAATCCATTACCACAAGCCATATATGTTTGATATCCCATATTAGGATGAGATAAATGTCTATTATAATATTTATAGGTTCCATCGTGAAATGCATAAGTTTTATAACCTAGATTAGAGAAGATATTACCATAAGCATAAGGCAAATAATTGTTACTTGATTTAGAAAATGACCAAACACTTTCTTTTGGAAGCAAACTATTTAAAGTAACATACTCTCCATCAGATGTTGATACGTAATAAACAGGAGTATAAAAGTTAGTAAATTTAAAACTAGAATTAACAAGTTTATATAAAGTAGGAGTTAAATCTTTATTAACAGCAATAGGACTAAATGCTTCAGCTGTAATTGAAATTAAATTTTTACCTTTAAATATACCTGTGTATTTATTTTTATTAGTTGGAGTAATGGTACTAAAGTATTCGTGAATATTTTTAATATCTTTATTTGTTTCATTAGATGCAAGTTCTTTAAAATCTATATCAGTTTTGTTATATTTTTTGGTATTATCTATTTTTACTTCATCAGAAGGTGCAATAACATTTATACTATCTTCTTCAAAATTAAATATTATTCTTTCTAAATCTAATCTTAAAGTTGTAAGTATTCCAAATTTTTGAGCAGTTTGATTTGGTACGTGTTTATGAAAGTATAAGTTATTGGCACTATAAATGTCATTGCCATCTATATTTAATGATAATAAAGTTAAAATAAATAAAATAATTAAGGTTATTCCTTTTATAACTAATTCTTTAATGTTTAAAATATTAGCATCTTTAAATTTGTGTAATATGATATTTAAAGGAATAGGTATAAATAATAAGATAATGCCAAATATATTTTCTTTAATAACTTTAATTATAGCACTTAAGAAACCAAATACTTGACCTCCATGAAAAATAGAGTAGATACTTAATGTATTTCCATAGAATTTAAAGTTAGTAAAATAGGCAATAAATAAAATACTTAAGAAAGAATTTATAATTATATTTAACCATTTATTTACAGTTTTATTTTTAGTTAATGAACATGTTATATCAATTAATAATGTATTTATTAAACTAAATAAAAGAATAAATAGTACTTCATTTAATGTAAATGTTTCAAATATCAATATATGATAAATAATTTCTAAATATAATATATTTAATAAATTTGTAACATAATTTTTAATTATTAATTTCATAAATCAAATCACCTTATTTGTATTTTAACATTTTTTTCTTAGTAAAGTATATGTTTATTTAGTAAAATTTTTTTCTAATTTGTGATAAATTATAATAAAAAATGAATAGTTGGGTGTAATATATAAATTGATTTTTAGTAAATAAATGTAATATAATGTTGTTATAATAGATTGAGGGATTTAAATGGAAAATAAAAATCAGAAAGTGTGGGTTACAGTATTATTTTCGACTATGTCATTCTTAACAATCATATTAGTTGGGATGGGTTATGCATTTTTTACAACAAATAATCCCGAAGGATCAACAGCTGAAATTATATCTAAAACAGGACGAATGGTTATAAATTATAATGATGGAACAGATATTATTCAGCCAGTAACAGGTATAGTTCCAAGTAATGCGATACTAGTTGATAAAACATTTACAATAACTGCATTAAATACAACTAAAGATATGTATATGCCCTTAACATTGTCATTAGAATATACTAATACGTTTCAAAATAATGAATTGCTATATTTCATAAAGATTACAGAAAGCAGTAATACAAAGATGTATAATGGTAAAAATAATGCTTATAAAATTAATGAGAATACAATTAATTATATGGGATGGTCTGAAGATTTACTTGAATATACTTACTGTCCAATTAAAGATTGGAGTGGAAATTTATATACTCAAAAGTTATACAATTTTTATCTTTTGCCAAATCAAAATGAAGTATCAATTACATTTAATTTTAAAATGATGTTTCCTGACAATAATCAAGATCAAAGTTATAATAAAGGAGCAACATTTAATGGTAAATTTGTTGTAGATACTGATAATGCGAATATCTTTGCAATAGATTCATGGGAAACAATAGCTAAAAACGTTAAAAATGGAAATATTGGTAATTATCCGGCAGGGGCTGAAAAAGAAGTGGAAATTGATGGGAAAAGTTATACAGTACGTGTAGCAAATAACACAAAGCCTGAAGAATGTACTAGACAAGATTTTTCTCAAACAGCATGTGGATTCGTTGTTGAGTTTGCGGATATAGTAGAATATAGAAATATGAATCCTGCGGGAGAATACAAAGGAACGACATATCCGGATGGACGGAATGTAGATGGATGGCCAGGAAGTGAGTTATATAAATATGCTAATGGGGATTTTTTTAATAAATTACCGAGTGATTTACAAAGCATAATAATAGATACAAAAGTAGTATCGGGACATGGGCCAGATGATCAAAACCCAAATAGAGAAGATGGTAATTGGGAATCAACTGATAAAATATATTTGTTAAGTACTCATGAAGTATGGGAAGAAGATGCTTCTGCAGATATTTATGATTATAATAAAATATCAATTTTAGATACAGCATATAATGATACAAGACAATTAGATTATTACAAGTTAAAAGGAGTAACAACAAATAATTATGCTAATGCAGTAAAGGGAAACCATAATTATGATGAAAACTTATATAATATTGATGCTTGGTGGCTTCGTGCGGCTTACTCTACAGCTTCTTCTGGCTTCAATATGGTAGATGTGGGTGGTCAAACGAATGGTACAGATTCTTTTCAAAGTATTGGTTTTGCTCCAGCTTTCCGTATTGGATAAAAATATAAATTATATGTAAAACGCAATATATAAATAAAAATATCATCTGATTGATGTGAGAAATAAAATTGGTGTATAAATAATATAGATAAATGAATTATTAGTTTCTAAGTTTATAAAGAAATGATTTTTGATAATTATTTAGAATAGGGAATAGATGTAAATTATGAGTGTGCCCTAGTTTATTTATTGATTTAGTATTTATTCCAATTGAGTTATATAAAATTAAATTCTTAAAACTACAATTGAGTAGTTTTTTTCTTTTGTAAAGTGTGATAATATATAGTTGGGATGATATAAGATGGAAGATAAAACTTATATAATATTAGGAATTGTTTATTTGATATTAGCAATTATATTAGTAGTTGTTGTTTTAGTGTTAATTAATAAACATGATAAAAAGAAATTACAAGGGATACTTACCAATTTAGAACTTGATAAAAATTTAATTATATCAGCTAATATACTTACAGAACTTAATAAAGTTGGATCTTTAATTAATAATAAGAATTTAGAAATTAAATATAATAATTGGAAAGAAAGATATAAACAAATTAAAGAGGTAGATATGCCATCTTTAGAAAATAAATTAAATGATTTAGAAGCTTTGATTAGAGATAAAAAGTATAAAGATTTTGTTAAAGATTCTTCTAAGTTAGAGTTAGAAATATATTATATTAAATCTAAAAGTGATTTTTTATTAGATGAAATTAGAGAGATAACTTTATCAGAAAGTAAAAATAGAGAAATAGTTACTAAATTAAAGAAAGATTATAGAGATATTTATTTAAAATATAATAATAGTCCAAGTGATTATGAGGGTATTAATAATACAATTGAATTACAATTTGAAAATATAGATAAATTATTTAATGCTTTTGAACTTGCAATGGAAAATAATGATTATAGTGAAGCTAGTAAGATTGTTAAAGCATTAACTGATAATATAGGCAATATAGGTATTATTATTGATGAAGCATCTTCTATTATTTTAATGGGGAAAAAATTGATTCCTGATAAAATAGAAGATGTTAAGAAAATTTATGATCGAATGACTAAAGAAGGATATTTACTTGATTATTTAAATATTGATTATAATATTAGTGAGGCAGAAAAAAAACTTGCTGATATATTTGATAGATTAAAAGTATTAAATGTTAATGATTCGATTATTGAACTTAAAACAATTTTAGATTATTTTGATGGATTATATGGGGATTTTGATAAGGAAGTAGAAGCTAAAAAGAATTATGATTCATTATCTAGAAAGATTGCTATTAAAAATAAGAAATTAAGTGCAATTATAAAGAATATTATTTCAAAGATAGAAGATATTAAGTTTAGTTACGATTTATTAGATGAGGATGTAAAAGTTATTGATGATCTTAATTTAACTATTAAAGGGTTACAAAATGATTATGATATTATAATAGAAAATTTTAGAAATAAGAGTTTTTCTTATTCACAATTATATAAAGAATTAGAACTTATTAATAATAGAGTAAGCGTAACTGAAGAAAAAGTAGAACAAACTGTTAAATTTTTAAGTAGTTTAAAAGATGATGAAATAAGAGCTAGGGAACAATTAGATGAAATTAAAAATATTTTAGAATCTAGTAAAGAAAAGATGGAAAGTTTTAAATTACCAATTATTCCTAAAGATTATTATGTAGAGTTAAGTGAAGCAAATGATGCTTTAGATAATATGATTGATGAATTAAATAAGAAACCTATTTCAATTAGAGTTCTTAATTTAAGAGTTGATACGGCTAGAGATTTAGTTCTTAAGTTACATAAAAATACAAGTGAAACGATTAAGAATGCTAGTTTAGCAGAGTCAACAATTGTTTATAGTAATAGATTTAGATATAATAATAAGATTAATAATGCATTAAATAGAGCAGAAGATTATTTTTATGAAGGTAGATATAGTGAGGCTTTAGAACTTGCAATTAAGGCAGTTAGTGATGTTAATCCGAATATTTATAATGAAGTAATGATTGCAAAAGAAACAATTTTATAATTGATAATATTTAAGATTTTGGGTAAAATAACTTTAGAAAAGGAGTTTTTATGAAAGAAGAATTATTTAAAGATATTATTGAAGGAGATAATGTAACTAAATTAAAAAATGAAGTATGTGATGCTTTAAAGAAAATGGATAATGAAGAATTTTTACATTTATTTATGACATTATGTTCTTTAGGTGAATTCGATGATGAATGTTGTTGTGGTGGACATTGTGATTGTGATGATTGCGACTGCGATGATTGCCACTGCGATGATTGTGATTGTAAATAAGTAGAGAAATCTACTTTTTCTTTTGTTAATATTCTAAAAGAGAAATTTTGTTTGCATTTTCATTAAATTTATGCTATAATACAATTATTCATTGAGGGGGAAAATAAATTATGAATAATAAACAATTTTTATCAATAAAGGATATTCTTGAAATAGAAAAGAAATTAGTTAATGATAATATTAATGTTGATACTTATTTGGATTATTTCTTTAAAATTAATACTGCTTGTAGTACAGGGCTTGCTAAAGAACCATTAAGACTTTATTTAGCACTTAGAAATGCGAATGTAACAGTTAGTGCTAATGATAAAGATAATCAAATTGAAGTATATAATAATGTAGTTAATACAGTAAATTATTTAATAAGTAATTATGCAAAAGCATATATTAATGAAAATAATAATTTAGAAAAATATAGTGAAAATTTACAAGCAACAATGTTACAAAATGATTTTATTACTTTTGAAATGTTTAAACAATGTTATTATTTGTTTGAATTATATGTATTAGCGGGAATTAAAGGAAGTAATTTCTTTGAATTTATTAGTTTATTAAATGAAGCTTACGTTAAAACTGAACAAATTAATGAAATTATTGGTTTAACTAATATGAAAACTAGATTATCATCATATATTGAATCATATAAAAAAGAATATAGTAAGAAAAAAATTAAATAGGTTAAGACTCATTGTGAGTCTTTTCTTTTTGTTATATTTCTTGACTTTTAAGGTAGTAAATTAATATAATAAATACGTGTTATACGTAATTAGAGAGGATTGATAATATGTTTGAATACATGGGTGATAGATTAAGTAATGCAATTAAAAATATTAAAGGTATGGGTAAAATTACTGAAGACAATATAAGTGATGCAATAAAAGAAATAAGAATGGCATTATTAGAAGCAGATGTTAACTATGAGGTTGTTAAAGAATTTACTAGAAATGTTAAAGAGAAGGCTTTGGGATTAGAAGTTGGTAAAAATTTAAAACCAGAAGAACTATTTATTAAATTATGTAAAGATGAGTTAATAAGTTTACTTGGAGATGATTATGTTCCTCTTGAAGTTAATAAAAAGCCAACAATTATTATGTTAGTTGGTTTACAAGGATCTGGTAAGACAACAAGTTGTGCTAAGATAGCAAATTTAGTTAGAAAGAAAAATAATAAGAAGCCTTTACTTGTTGCATGTGATGTTTATAGACCGGCTGCTATTGATCAGTTATGTGATTTAGGTAAGTCTTTAAATATGGATGTATTCACTAAAGGAAAAGAAGATCCTAGAGAAATAGTTAAAGAAGCTTTAGAGTTTGCTAAAAATAATAATAATGATTATATAATCATAGATACGGCTGGTAGATTACACATTGATGATGATTTAATGAATGAACTTGTTGATATCGAGAATATTGTTAAACCAGATGAGATATTACTTGTTATTGATGCAATGATGGGACAAGATGCAATCAATGTTATTAATGGATTTAATGATAAATTAAGATTAACAGGTGCTATTATAACTAAGTTAGATGGTAATACGAAGGGCGGGGTAGCTTTATCTGTTAGACATTTAACTAATATTCCTATTAAGTTTGTTGGTGATTCGGAAAAATTAGATGGATTAACTGAGTTCTATCCTGAAAGAATGGCTAATCGTATTTTAGATATGGGAGATATTTTATCTATTGCAGAAAAAGCTAACAATGCGATTAGTGAGGCTGATGCTAAGGATTTAGCTAAAAAAATGCGTAAAGGTGATTATGATTTAGAGGATTTCTTAACTAATTTAAAACAAATTAGAAAGTTAGGACCACTTGAAAATATTTTAAAGATGTTACCGGGTGCAAGAAATATGGGATTAAATCAAATTAATATTAACCCTAAAGATATGGCTCATATTGAGGCTATTGTTTTATCTATGACTCCTTATGAAAGAAGACATCCGGAAGTATTAAAAGCAACAAGAAAACAAAGAATTGCAAAAGGATCTGGAAGAAGTGTAGAAGAGGTTAATAGATTACTTAAACAATTTGAAGAAATGAAAAAAATGATGAAAATGATGAGTAATGGAAATTTTAAAATGCCATTTTAGATAATGAAAAAAATACTTCGATTTTGAAGTATTTTATTTTGATTCAACAATTAATTTTATAGCTGTTTTTTCTTCACCATCTATTTGGATATCTGAAAAAGCAGGAATAATAACTAAATTTTTACCACTTGGAGCAACAAAACCACGGGCTATAGCGACTGCTTTAACTCCTTGATTTAAACTTCCGGCTCCAATTGTATGGATTTCTAATTCATTTTTGCCATCTCTAAATATTCCGGCAATTGCCCCTGCTACTTTACTAGGGTTACTTTTACTTGAAACTTTTAGTATTTCCATTATTTCCTCCTAGTTAAGTATATTAAAGTATTTAAATTTAATTCATTATTTTTGCCATCTTGTTGTGATTCCACATGGTAAGATTAAGCCTTGATTATCTTTAAAGCCTAGTTCTTCTGATAGAATAGTTCCTTTTTTAGGAATGGTAAGAGTTAAGATGTTTTCTAGTACTGTTTTGGATAGTCCGGTTGTATAAGTATTAATAATAAATAGAGAAGCGTCATCACTTAATAATGATGCAGTATCTTTAACTAAATCATATAAATCTTTTTCAATTTGCCATACTTCATTTTTAGAACCTCTTCCAAATGAAGGAGGATCCATAATTATAATATCGTATTTATTATTTCTTCTGATTTCTCTTTTAACAAATTTTTTAACATCATCAACAAAAAATCTAATATATTCATTTTCTAAATTATTTACTTTAACATTTTCTTTAGCCCAATCAATCATTCCACGAGATGCATCAACATGGACAACTTCAGCGCCTTCTTTTAATGCAGCAATACTGGCAGCACCAGTGTAGGCAAATAAGTTTAGAACTTTGCATTTATGATTAGTGTTTTTTATTGTTTCTCTTATTAAATCCCAGTTATAGGCTTGTTCTGGGAATAATCCTGTATGTTTAAATCCCATAAGTTTAAGATTAAATTTTAAATCTTTATAATTAACTGTCCAAGATGATGGAACGTTATTTAAAGTCCAATTACCGCCACCGGTACTACTTCTTTCATAAACAGCGTTTACTTTAATATTCTCGTTACCAGGCCAAATTATTTCAGGATCTGGTCTTTTTAAATAATATTTTCCCCATCTTTCATATTTGTATCCATTACTTGTACTTAGTACTTCGTAATCATTAAAATTTTCAATTATTTTCATATCACATCACAGGTAAATTATATCATGTAAAATAAAAAAAACATACCAATAGTTGATATGTTAATTAAATGATATTTTTATCAGTTAGGATTTTTATTAAATCTTCAGTTAAATCTAGTATTCCTACACATATAAAGAAGAAACCTAACATTAAGAATTGAACTGTTTCACTAAAGTATAAGTTTATACTTGTTAGAAGTCCTAATAATAAGAATAGGAAGAATGTTCCTAGGTTAATGTACATCATTTTATCGTTGCGATCATGTAAATAATCAATTTTAATTAATTTAATGATAGCCATAGCACATACCCATACGGCAAGGGTTAGGGATAAAACCATTGGAGGATTATAATCAATATATTTAAATCCACTAAATGCAGCGATAGCACATACGATAGTTGTATATAATTCTTCATAGTCATCTTTTGGTTTGGTTAGAAAATATTCTAAGATTTTTATTAATGAGTAGACCATAAATGTTAAATAAAGCATTGTTATTGGGGCATAATCAGTTGCTGGAGATAGGATTATTAACATTAGTCCTAGAAATAAAATAACTCCGGATATTATTAAATTAATTTTGTCAGTACGCTCTAATTTTTTATTAAATATTTTCAATTTTCTTCACCTATTATAATAATAGTTTATATTGAAGTTAAAGTCAAATTTTATTGATATTATTTAGTTATTTAGATACACTTATGGTGAGAGGAGTATGTAAAATGTTTTTTGTTATTATTATAATTATTGGTTGTTTTATTATTTTACCATCTATTAGACAAATTGATGAATATGAAAGAGGTATTAAGTTTAGATGTGGTAAATATGATAAGATGTTAAATCCGGGATGGCATGTTATTTTACCAATATTTGAATCTTTAAAAAAGGTTGATATTAGAACTAAAGCAGTAGATGTGCCGGAACAAGACGCTATTACTAAAGATAATGTATCAATAAGAATTAATGCGGTTTTATATTATAAAATTTTTGATGCATCTAAAGCAATATTGGCAGTTGAGAATTTTAGATTTGCAGTTGCTCAACTTGCTCAAACAACTATGCGTAATGCGGTTGGTGCAGTATCATTAGATGAGTTATTATCTGAAAGGGATAAAATATCAGAAGAAATTTGTAAAGTTGTTGATTTAGCTACAGATCCTTGGGGAATAAAGGTTGAAAATGTAGAATTAAAAGATGTTTCATTACCTGAAGAGATGAAGAGAGTTATTGCTAAAGTTGCAGAAGCAGAAAGAGAAAAGGCAGCTGTTATTACTAAGGCTGCTGGTGAAGTAGAAGCCTCTAAAAATTTAGCAGAAGCGGCTAAAATCATGGCATCTACACCGGGAGCACTTCATTTAAGAACTTTATCAACAATAAATGATATTTCATCAGACCAATCTAATACAATTATTTTTGCTATACCTATTGAAGTAATGGATGCTTTTAAACAAGGTAATGCGGGTGATGCTATTAAAAAGATAACAAAGAAGAAATAGTTATTTTTTCTTTTGTAAAATTTGTGTTATATTATATGAAAGTAGGTGTTTTTATGAATGCAATGGATATGAATCAATATATTGACAGATTAAAGTTAGAAAAAGAACTTAAGGATTTTATTTATAAGTATAAAGATAGTGTTTATTTTAAATATGCCGATTTTGTTTATAATATTTCTTTAATGCTTAATGGTTCTATTAGAGGAAAATATAATGAGAATGATTTTAATGATTTACCTAAATATTCTGATGAAGAAATACTGAAGTTTGTTAAAGATTTTTATAATAAGTTTAGTATTAATTATGATATAGATTATGTTTTAAGAAATAAAATTGTTTATTCAGAAGGTAATAATGGTAGACCTTTAATTTATGGTGAATGTAATAGATCTAGTAACAAAATTGAAATAAATAAGACTGGTACTATTATTGATTCAATTTTGTTAACTCATGAACTTGGTCATTATAAAAATGAAAGAGAAGGATTAAAAAACGAATCTAAATTATTTTTATCAGAAATATTACCGATGAGTGAAGAATTTATTATGTGTGATAATTTAAGTGGTCATGATGTTGAAAAAGTATTTTGGTATAAACATAGAATTAATTCATTATATGAAAAGATAAGAAGAATTAATTCATTATTAGGAATGATTATGGTTTATATAAATAATGGAAATTTAAGTAGAGAAGCATATTTAAGTGAATTTGAAGAAGATTATTATGTTAATGATTTTAATTATTTAAAGAATTACATTAATAAGCATAATTTAGAAAATATATTTATGGATATGATATATTTAATTGGATATGTTATGGGAATAAATAATATGTTTAAAGTGAGAGATAATAATAGTTATATAGAGGTTGTGTCTAACGCTCATGATAAAGTAAATGATTTAAGTGTAGAAGATTTCTTTAAATTATTTGGATTAGATATGGAAGATATGTTTTATTTTGATTTAGTTGATAATGTTTTAAAGTTTGTTGGAGAGGTTGGAATTTATCTGAGAAAGAGACTAGGATAAGTTATGGTTAATGAAGAAATATTAGAAGAATTAAAAGATTTTTTTGTTTATTATGATGATGATAATATTATTGATAATTTAGAATATTTTCTATATTTGGGAGAAGATATTGTAAAAATAATTAATAATTTAAAAATAAATAATGCTACACTTGATAGTTATAGTAAAGTTATGAATATTTGCAAAATACAAGATGTTTTTGAATTTGTTGATAAATATAATAAAAAATTTAATATTAATTTGGATATTAATAAATTAATTAATGATGGGATTATTGATTTTGATTCATTAGAATATGAAAAAATGGTAAGTGAAAGAAGAGATGAATGTGTTGAATTAAATGGACAATGCTGTTCTGATGGAAATTCAATTATTGTAAAAAATTATGGTTCTTTATCTGATGCAGTTACATTAATTCATGAATTATCTCATTATAAGGATATTCCTAATAAATCTAATGAAACTAGATTTTGGTTTACAGAAGCTTTGGCAATAACAGAAGAATTAATTGCAGTTGATGAATTAAATGATATTGATTTAAAGTTATTTTGTTTTTATTTTAGGCTTTTATATACTAAACAATGTTTAAGAAATTTAAATGGAATATTACCAATTATGATAGTGTTTCAAAAAATTGGTGATGTTAGTAAAGAATCTTATAAATGTATATTTAAATGTGATTATTATGATGAAGATATTAAGGTGTTTTTAAATTATATAAATTATTATTTAGAAAAAAATAAAAAGTTTGGTTTAAATACTCCTGTTTTTGAACAATTGGTCATGGAATTAAAGTATGTTATTGGTTATATTGTAGCAATAAGTTTATATAAAAAATATAAGTTAGATAATAATTATATGAATGAGATACAAAATTTACATAAATTAATAAATGAATTAGATGTTAATGATTTTATCGATAGAATGAATATTAGTACTGGTGTTGAAGATATTTGTGAGATTTTAAAAGAATATATATCTTTATTTGTTGGATGTGAAAATAAGAAGATAAAATAAAATAATGTGGTAGTTAAAATTTAAAATCAAGTTTATAATAATGGATGTGATGAAATATGAAGTTGAATAAAGAATTTATTGAAAAGGTATCTAAAAGTAAAGGGGAACCTGAGTGGATGCTTGAGTTTAGATTAAAGTCTTTTGAGAAGTTTTTAGAACTTGATAATCCTTCTTTTGGTCCTAAACTAGATATAGATTTTGATAAAATAAATTATTATAAAAAGATAAGTGATGTAACTGATTCATGGGATAATGTTGATAAAGATATTAAGAAAACATTCGATGATTTAGGAGTAATTAAGGCGGAAAATACTTATTTATGCGGTGTATCTAATCAGATTGAAAGTGAAGTGTTTTATCATAAATTAAATAGTAATAATGGGGTTATTTTTTTATCTACTGATGAAGCATTAAAAGAGTATCCTGAATTATTTAAGAAATATTTTAATAATTTGGTTAAATATGATGAAAATAAATTTACAGCTTTAAATGGTTGTATGTGGAGTGGTGGATCTTTTATTTATATTCCTAAGGGGGTTAAATTAGATAGACCATTACAAAGCTATTTTATGATTAATGAAGTTACGATGGGACAATTTGAAAGAACTATTATAATTGTTGATGATGATGCAGAGTTATCATATATAGAAGGGTGTACAGCTTTATCGCATTCTGAAAATTCTCTTCATGCAGGAGTTGTTGAAATTTATGTTGGTAAGAACGCTAAATGTAAATATAGTACAATTCAAAATTGGAGTAATGATGTATATAATTTAGTTACTAAAAGAGCAATAGTAGACGATTATGGTTTAATGGAATGGCTTGATGGTAATATTGGCAGTGGGGTTACAATGAAATATCCTAGTTCAATATTAAAGGGTGATTATGCTAAGGGAAATTCTGTTTCTATTGCGTTTGCTAAAGATGGACAAGTTCTTGATACTGGAGCTAAAATGATTCATATCGGAAAAAATACAAGTAGTAATATTATATCTAAAAGTATTGCTAAAAATGGAGGAGAAGCTGATTACAGAGGTTTGGTTAAAATATGTGAATCAGCTATTAATTCTAAGGCTAGTGTTAAATGTGATACTATATTGTTAGATGATGAATCAGTCAGTGATACTATTCCAACTAATATTTTACTTAATGATTCAAGTTATTTAGAGCATGAAGCAACGGTTTCAAAAATAAGTGAAGAGAAATTGTTTTATTTAATGAGTAAGGGATTAAGTGAAAATGCAGCTAAAGATTTAATTATTTTGGGGTTTATTTCTGACTTTAAGAAGGAATTACCTCTTGAATATGCAGTTGAACTTAATAGATTATTAAAAAATATTTAAATGTGATAGTTTTTATAGATTTGTTTAGATAATTTAAAAATTTTGTTTAGAAGATATTTAAAATTTGTACTGTTTTGGGTGCAAATTTTATTTTTTTGTCTTTTGATACCTTAAATTTTTTATGGTAAAAATGTTAGTGAAAGGAGGAAATATGATGTATAACACGGTCATGTTGATAGGTAGACTTACTGCTGAGCCTGAGTTAACAAAGCAAGATGATAAAAAAGAAGTTTGTCATTTAACACTTGCTGTTCAAAGGACTTATAAAAATTCAGATGGAATTTATGAAGCTGATTTTATAAGATGTACTCTTTGGGATCAAATTGCATCTAGAATTTGTGAATATTGTCATAAGGGTGATTTGATTTCGGTTAGAGGTCAACTTAGAACTTCGACATTTACTGTTAATGATGAAAAGAAGTATTCTACTGAAGTTGTGGTTGATAAAATTGCTTTTTTAGCAAATAAATCAAAAGATAGTGAAGAAACAAAAGATGATGGTGAATAGGAAAATTACAAACCTTTTGTATATTTAGAAATAAATATCATATGATTAAGTGGTGAATGAATTTGAAAATAAAATATATATTAGTTTTTAGTTTAATTGTTGTTAGTTTTTATTTTACAGATAGAGTTATGGTTTATATTAATAATAAAAATCCAATAATGAAGGAAATTGTTTTAAATAAAGATAAATATAAAGTTGAAGCTGTTAATGCGATCATAGAAGATAATACAATTATTCCAGGAGTTAATGGAAAGGAAGTTGATGTAAATAAATCATTTAGCAAAATGGAAAATTATGGATACTTTAATGAATTATATTTGCAATATGATGTCAGCGCCCCAATTCAGAGTTTAAATGATAATAAAGATAAAATAATTATTAAGGGAAATCCGAAGAAAAAAATGGTTGCATTAGTTGTTGATCATAATGAGGAGGTTAAAAATTATTTAAAACAGAATAATATAAAGTATACTCTGATTGCAAATAGTGAAGATGTAATAGATAAAAAAGAAGAATATATAAATGGAGAAACTGATGAAAAATTATTTTCAAATTTAAATTCAATACTTAATCATAAAAAGGTTAATTCTAAATTATGTTTAGTAGGAAAAAGCAATTTAGAATTATGTAAGGAAAAGAAATTTTATTTATTTAAATATTCAATTGATATGGATAATAATTTAATAAAGAATATTAATGAAGTTAGTGCTGGGGATATTATATATGTAAGTCCTAATAGTGCATTACCTAAATTAAAGGTATTATTAAATGAAATATCTAGAGTTGATTTGGAAATAGTGTATTTAAGTAAGTTAATTTCAGAAGAAAACTAAACCATTATTAAGGTTTAGTTTTTTTAAGGAGATTTATGAGAAGAAGAATATTATTTTTATTTCTAATATTTTTTATGTTTTTTAAAGGTGTTAAAGCAGAAGAATATAGTGATAAATTTATTGAACATTATAAATGGATTTATAATGATTATGTAGTTAAACAAAAGAAAGGTACTAGAAAATATCAACAGATGTCAGTTACTGTTAGAAATAGTGATAAGCAGTTTGTCTATTGTGTTGAGCCAGGAACACCTATAAAAAAGAATAATGTTTATGTTGGTAGCGATTTTAATCAAGCATATATTACTAATATGACAGAAGAAGAGTGGGAAAAGATTAGTTTAATTGCTTACTATGGTTATGGTTATTTTGATTCTGAGGTTAATCATACTGATTTAAAATGGTATAGTGTCACTCAATTTATGATATGGCAAGTTGTTCCCCATGGTTATGATATTTATTTTACTGATAAATTAGATGGTAAAAAAATAGTAAAGTATACTGAAGAAATTAGGGAAATAGATGATTTAGTTAAGAAACATAATAAAATACCAAATTTTGGTAAAAAAACTTTTAAGATTTCTTTAGGTGATCAATTAAAGTTAGATGATAAAAATTTAGTTATTAGTGAATGGGATATTAATAATGATAGTTCTAGTATAGTAGTTAAAAAGGATAATAATAGTTTAATAATTAATCCAAGTATGATTGGTAAATATAAAGTTAAATTAATAAAAAATGATGAAAAGTATACGAGTCCGCCAATTATTTATTATGATAGTAAAAGTCAAAACGTAATGAGAGCTGGTAAATTTAAACAATTAAGTACTAACCTAGAAATAAATGTTGTTGGAGCTAAGCTAAAAATAAATAAAGTAGATTCTGAAACTAAACAAAATATTCCAATTAAGGGAATAAAATTTAAAATTAAAAATTTAGATACTGGTGAGTATTTGAAATATAAAAATAAAGACATATATGAAACAGATGAAAATGGAGTAATAATTACACCATTTACACTTGATTATGGAAATTATGAATTAGAAGAAATAGATCAGGTTATTAATGGATATTTATGGAATAAAGAAACTTATAAATTTAAAATAGATGAAAATACAACGTATATAAATGATAAGGAACAAGGTTTAATATTTGAAATTAATTTTGAAAATAAAAGGGTTAAGGGTTGTGTAGAGATTATAAAGAAAGGTGAGAATGATCTTAAATATTTAGAAAATATTAAATTTGGTTTGTACGCTAATGAGGATTTTTATGGGGATGATAATAAAATCATTTATAAAAAAGGTGATTTAATAGATTATAAATTTACAGATAAAGAAGGAAAAATAATATTTGATAATTTAGAGTTAGGAAAATATTACGTTAAGGAACTTCAAACACTAAAGGAATATGTTCTTGATAAGAAAAAATATTCTTTTGAATTAAAGTATAAAGATCAATATATGGATGTTGTTCATTATACTTTGAATTTAGTTAATTATCTAAAGAAAGGTGAATTAATATTAATCAAAACTGATAATGATTCAGGGAAAGTTATTCCTAATACAAAAATAGAGTTATATTCCGAAAATGATTTATTAATATATTCTGGTTTTACAGATAATAATGGAATAATTAATATAAAAGATCTTCCTTATGGAAAATATTATATTGTGGAAAAGTTAGCAGCTCCTGGTTATATTAACAATAATGAAAAAATTTATTTTGAGATTAAAGAAGATAAAGAAATAATAAATGTTAATATGACTAATAAGAAAATGGAAGTTGAAGTACCTAGTACATTTAAAAATGATTTAATAAGTGAAATATTAAGTGGAGTTTCTCTTATAACTTTTAGTTTGTTAGTTTATGAAAGAAAAAAATTATTTATTTTATAGGAAGATTTTAACAATTGTATTATTTATTAATACTTTATTGCTAATTATTATTAAATTAAGTAATTTAATTAAAATTAATAATGAAAATTATGAAGTTAACTCTTATTTAAATAATTATAATGAAGATGTTGGTTATATAAATAAAGAAGAATATTTGGGGATTTTAGAAATAAAAAAAATAAAATTAAGGAAAGGTTTTTATAAATTAAATTCAAATTTAAATAATGTTGATAAAAATATAACGATTGTAAGTAGTTCGGATATGCCTAATGTAAATAAAGGTAATTTGATACTTGCTAGTCATTCTGGTAATAGTAGTGTTTCATATTTTAGATATTTAGATAAATTAGATATGGAAGATATTGCATCTATTTATTATTTTGGTAAAAAGTATGATTATAAGTTAATTAATTATTATGATGTTGATAAAAATGGAAGTGTTCAAATTATTAAAAATAATGATATTAATACATTAACATTAATAACTTGTAAAAAAAATACTGATAAACAAACTGTGTTTATATTTGAATTAAATAAAGAAGGGAAATTATAAGATGAAAGATAGTAAAAATAATAAGAATAAAAAGGGAATCATAATATTGGGAGGACTTAGTTTATTAGGTGTGTTAGGTGGAACACTTGCTTATTTTACAACAACTACAAATATAGCAAATAAATTTAAATCTGGAATGTATCAAAATGAGATAGTTGAAAAATTCGAATCGCCTGCTAATTGGACTCCAGGAAGTGTTACTGAAAAGAAAATATCAGTAAAGAATACAGGAAATATTCCAATGGCTGTTAGAGCAAGTTATACTGAAAAGTGGGTAAGTGCAAGTGGAAAAGAATTAAATCTTAAGGATATTGATAATAATCAAGTTTCAATAATAAATTTTGGAAAAAATTGGACTAAAAGTAATGATGGATATTATTATTATGGTTCAAAAGAAAATAAAACTGTGTTAGAGCCAACAAGTATAAGTACATCATTTATTAATAGTGTTAAATTTAATGAAAAAGTTAATGCTTCATTGAAGGAAAGTGTTTCAGAAGATGGGAAAACAATAACTTATACTTCAACTGGTGATGGTTATGATAATGCAACTTATATTTTAATAGTTAAAATTGAAACAGTTCAACATGATGCTGCAAATAGTTTTTGGAAGTAAAATAAAAGATGAAAAATATAATATTTAAAGTATTTTATATTTTAATTATTATTTATTTAATTATATTTATACCTGTTTTGTGGGGAAAGAGGCCTTTAGTTGTAATATCTGGTAGTATGGAGCCAATATTAAAGGTTGGAGGAATTCTTTATTATGAAAAAATTAATTTAGATGATTTTAAGAAAGATGATATATTAGTTTATCAATTAAATGAACATATAGTTTCACATCGTATTGTTAATATTAATGAATATGGATTTGAAACAAAAGGTGATAATAATAATTCTAATGATTCATATATAGTAGATAAAAATAATGTAATTGGAAGAGGTAATAATTGGTCTATTCCTTATATTGGTTACTATGCTGATTTTATTTATAATCATAAATACTTGTTAATAGTGATGATTATTTTGTCTTATTTTAATATTTGGTTTAATTCAAGAAAGGATAAAAAAGGTTATGAAGAAATTAGTTAAAATATTACCTTTGTTTATTGCTTGTTTATGTGTCTTGTTACCAGTATATTCATATTTTAGTACTTCTAGTAAAGTAATATATAATTTTAAAAGTAAAAAATATAATTTTAAGATAAATGGTAATGGTGGAATTTATAATAATACACAAGGTTTAGTTATTAAAAATAATAAAGTTTCTTTACCTATTCCTGAAAGAAATGGATATAAGTTTTTAGGCTATAATATAAATAGTGATAATATAAATGACATTAATAATAAAGAATTAAATGCTAAATGGAGTATTCTAACATACAATATTAATTATAATCTTAATGGTGGTTATTTAAATAATAAAAGAGATACTTATAATGTTGAAGATGAATTTTTATTAGAAAATCCAAATAAAGATGGAAATATATTTATTGGATGGACTGGAAGTAATGGTGATGTTCCTTTACGTGATGTGTATGTAAAAAAGGGAACAACTGGTAATTTAAATTATGTTGCTAACTGGAATAAACAAAATTTTACTGTTAATATTAGTGCAATTATACAAAATGTGTTATATGAAAATGGACTTGATGGATTTTGTTTTTCAGTATGGATTAATGAAATATTGGTGGCAGATCATGTTATAGATTATTATAATGATGAAATAGAATATGGTACTAAATTAAAAGTGGTTGTTTATGATAGAGAAGGTTATAGTATAAAATCATTTAAAGAAAATACTTGGATTGTTAATAGTAATATTAATATTAATCCAGTTTGGTATGATGATATTTCACCAATTATAACTTCATTTAGTGTAACTAATTTAGGATATTATGATCCAAAGTATGGTGATTTAAAAGGATGGAATATAAGAGTTTATATTAATGGATTTGATACAGGAACAGGAATTTTTAAATATCAGACATGGCTTAAACCTTTTGGAAGTGGAACAGGTGCTTTAAGAAAAGATGGTAATGATCGAATTTTAAAAAATGTATTATATTTGGAAGAAGAAAGTGGACGAACTTTTTGTGCATATGCAATAGATAATGCAGGAAATGAATCAGAAAGATGTGAAACTATTAAAGTTTAAATTTATTTTACTTATATATTTATGTTATGATAGGTGTGTAAGGAGTAAATTAGATGAAAAAAAATTATATTTTGCTTTTGTTAATAATTATTGTAGGTGTTTTTATAATGACTTCAATTGGATTTATTTATAGAAAGGTTGATAATAGTAAAGAAAATAAAAGTTATATATCAAAAAAAGTTAATAATTATGAATATAAAGATATTGAAAGTGGTATGAATGAAATTAAAGATAATGGTTATTTATATTTAACTTATATTGGAAGTAAAAATATATATAATTTAGAAAAGTATGTTTATAAAACATTAAAAAATAATGAGTTAAGTGATAAATTTATTTATATTAATTGTACTGATAATATTAATGATAAAAAGATAATTAATGATTTAAATGATAGGCTTAGCATAATTACTGATAATGAGATCGTATTACCAGCAATTATATATTATAAAAATGGAAAACCTGTGGATTATATTGATAGTACAAATCAAATCTTAACTGGTGATAAATTTGTTCAATTAATGGATAAGTGGGAGGTTAACAAATGATTAATGTAGTTTTATTTGAACCAGAAATTCCTGGTAATACAGGAAATATAATGAGAACATGTGTTGCTACTAATACAACTTTACATTTAATTAAGCCTTTAGGTTTTAGTTTAGATGATAGTTATATTAAAAGAAGTGGTGTTAACTATATTAAAGATTGTAATTATTTTGTATATGAAAATATTGATGATTTTTACAGTAAAAACGAAGGAGAATTTTATTATTTTACAAGATATGGTCATAAGCCACATACTTCATTTGATTATAGTGATAAAAGTAAAAATTATTATTTCTTTTTTGGTAAAGAATCTACGGGAATACCTCCTAAATTATTAAAACCACATTTAGATAGATGTGCAAGATTACCAATGACTGATAAAGTAAGAGCACTTAATTTGTCAAACACAGTTGCAATTGTTGTTTATGAGGCTTTAAGACAACAAGATTATAATGATTTGCTTTTTAATGAACCACATAAAAGTATAAATTTTATAGAAGAAAGTGAAGACTAGGAAATAATCCTAGTTTTTTGAAACAAAATTTTTGAAATGAAAAAAGATGCTTAAATATCCAATAGTTATATCTGATAATATTATACTTTTAATATATGATCGAGCATTTAAGTCATTTGCAACTTTGTAAAGTAAAGAATTAGTAGATTGTGTAAATTAAATATGGAATGTAATAATTATAATTTAATTAATAATGAAATAACTACATTTTATAAAGATGATATACTGATTTAGTATATAAATTAAATGATAATATATTTTTTAATATTGAATAAAAATAAACATATTGATGAAATATCAGATATAACTGGATTATTAAAAGAAGAAATACTAAAGTTAAAAAATAATAACTAGTATTTTTTTTATATAAAAAAAAGAAGAAGCTAATTTTCTTCTTCAATAGTGATAGCGCCAACTGGACAACAATCTGATGCTTCTTTAGCTTCAGGGGTAACTTCATCACTTATTAAATTGGCATGTGTTTCGCCGAAATCAAAGTTTTTAGGAGCGATTCCTGTACAAGCTCCACATCCAATACACATATCTTGATTTAATTTTACTTTTTCCATATTTCCTCCATATTAATATTATAAAAATTAAAACATTTAAAATCAAGTAATAGTAAAATGTTTTAAAGTATGTTATTATTTTTATAGCAAAGGTGTGTGGATTATTTATGGAAAATTTTGATAAAATTCCAAGTAGAACAGAACTTAATAAAGATTTGTATAATTCATATGAAAATCAGAGTTATGATAAATTTGATGTTAATTCGAATCAGGAAGTACTAAAAAGTGATGTTAAAAAGATAGATGTTGATCAAATAAGAGAAATTTTAGATAAAAAGTATAGAGAGAATATTCCAAAAAGGAAATCCATAGAATTAGAAGAACCGGAAATTGAAGAAGATAATAAGGAAATAACAAAAGAATATGATTTAAATTCTATTTTAGATAAAGCTAAAAGTGAAGTATCTTATGATTATGATAGAAGTAAATTAAATAGATCAGTTGATACAAGAAGTTTAGTTGATGAGGTTAAAAGTAAATATACTGAAAAAGAAGAAACGGCTGAAGAAAAAGAATTAAAAGATTTAATTCATACTATTGCACAAATTGAGATTCAAAATAGTAAAAAAGATGCTGATTTATTAGGATTATCAGAAACTAATTCATATGAAAAAGATGATCTAGTACAAGAAGATAATGACTTTTATACTGGGAATTTAAAAATATCTAATAAAGATTTTGAGGATTTTAAGGATATAGAAAATGATATTAAATCTAATAATGTTTTAGTTAAGGTATTAATATTTGTATTTATAATTATAGTTCTTGGTATTGGTGTAGTGGTTGCTAATAATTTCTTTAATTTAGGTTTGTTTTAAACAATAATAGTGTTAAAGTGAAATTTTGTTTGCATTTTTTTTGAATGTATGCTATAATATTAATCGTATTCAAGGAAAGAGGGTTTTGAAATGAAAAATATTAAATCATTTATGATTACAATTTTAGTTGGTATATTATCTTTATTTGGATTATATACAAATGTTTTAGCAGAAACTGCTCCAAAAACATTTAAAACTAAAGATCCTGTTATTTTAACAGATTACATTGAAGGTGCACCTAAAGTGCATTATAAAGAAATTGATGGTGGCATTTTAGTTTACTGTCAAAATGAGACTTTGGTATATCAAGGTGGATATACTATGAAATTATATAGTCAAATCGATGATGGATTTATCTATATATTAGAAAACAAACCAAACACTGGAGATAAATATAAAGATTATTATGCAATGCAAATTGCTATTTGGTGGTATGAAGACTTATTAAATAATAATAATGCAAATATTCCACAAGATGTTAAAGTAAGTATTCTTAGAAAAATTAATACAGATACTTATAGTAGAATTATTTACAATTTAGTTAGTAATGCTAAAAAATATAAACAAGATAAAAGTATTAGTTTAAGTATTGATGTTGATGATGCATCATTTGAATTATCTGGAAACTATTATATTTCTAAAGATATTAAAGTTTCATATGTTGGAGATAAAGTTAACTTAACTTTAAAAAATGCTCCTAAAAATGCTGAAATAATTAATAAAACTACTAAAGATGGTGTTATTACATTTAATGTTAAAGTTCCTGTTTCTAGTTTAGAAAAAGGCAAAACTACTACATTTAGTGTAGAGGCTACTGCAACAAGAACAATTAAAAGTGCTTATAATTATTTCTTTAGTGATGCTTGGCAAAAAATAGTTTATGGAAAAGTATTTACTAGTGATTTAAATAAAAATGCTTCTATTTCATTATCTATTAATGTTCCAGAAGATAAACCTAAAGAATATGTAGTAAAAATTAGTAAAACTGATATTACTGGAGATAAAGAAATTCCAGGCGCTACATTAAACTTAAAAGGTGATTATAATACTGATTTAACTTGGGTAAGTACAAGTGAATCTCATAAAGTTACTTTAAAACCAGGCGTATATAAATTAACTGAGACTATTGCACCAAAAGGTTATATTTTAAGTAAAGAAACAGTTGAATTTAAACTTGATGAAAATGGTGTTATTTACAAAAAAAATACAAATGGAGAATTTACTAAAGTTGATGTAATTAAAATGGTTAATGAAGTTAGACCAACAATTAATATTAGTAAATTAGATAGTAAAACTAATAAATATGTTAGTGGTGCTACATTAAATATTAAGAATGAAAAGGGAGAAGTTGTTACTTCTTATGTAACTGGAAATGAATCTAAATATGTTAGTTTAGAAGAAGGAGTATATGTTTTAACTGAAACAGCTGCTCCAAGTGGTTATAAGTTAAATACAACTCCAATCGAATTTAAAGTAGATGCTGATGGCAACTTATATATTAAAAATTCTAATAATGAGTATATATCAGCAAACGGAATAATTTTATACAACGAACCTGTTGAAGTAATTATTCCTGATGTTCCTAAAACTGGATTATCAAGTACTTTAACTTATGTTGTTGGTTCATTAATCTTAGTTGGTGGAGTAATAATATTAATTAAGAATGGAAAAAAATGTTAAGATTATAATTGGAATAGTTATTTCCTTAATTGGAATTATAGTTCTTGGTAGTGATTATTATCTATCACTTAAACATGAAGTTTTTGATGATATGAATAAGAAATATTATGAACAAAATGTAGTTGTTGATGATTTACCTGATGAAATAGATGATGATCAAATTAATAGTGGTGATATTTCAGAGAATGATGATAAACCACAAAATGATCAAAAGGAAAATCAAGGTAATGAAAATAATAATACAACTACAATGACCAAACCTGTTATAAAAGATAATTACATTGGATATTTAAGAATTCCGAAAATTGAATTAAATAGAGGATTTTATGGAATTAATTCTAAATTAAACGATGTAAGTAAAAACATTTATGTTCATCCTGCCTCAACTTTTCCGGTTAGAGGTAATGCGAATAATTTAATTTTAGCATCACATTCTGGATCTAGTTCTATAAGTTATTTTAAAAACTTATATAAATTAGAATTAGAAGATGATATTTATTTAGAATATAATGGTACAAATTATCATTATAAAATAAAAAATATATATACTGTTCCTAAAAATGGAACTGTTGCACTAAGAGTTAATCAAGAAGTTAGTACAATATCATTAATTACATGTACTAAAAGTGATAAGAGTACACAAACAATTTATATTTGTGAACTTGTCAATGAATAAAAAGGGAAAAGAGATGATATAAGATGGTAGAACTATCTTTGTTTGAAAAGATTAAAACTATATTTGATTTAATTTTTTCTTCATCTCTTTTTTTGATTTTATTAATTGGAATTGTAATTATATTAATTGATGTGTTCTTTATATCTAAAAAGAATGATAAAGTTAAAAGAATATATAAAATAATAAGTTTGATAATTATATTTTTATTATTTTTAATGTATTATAAAGAGTTTTTAAACTTTATAAATGTGTTAAATAAAAGTATAGTTATGTTTATAAATTTTCCATCATTACTTCAATACACTGTTCTTATGTTTGTAATGCTTGTATTTATGATAGTTGGATTATTTATAAAGAAAAAAAATAAATTTATTAAAAATATAAATATTGTAAGTTTTTTTATAGAATTGTTTTTATTCTTTTTAATACTTGATGTGATAAGTAAATCAGATATAGATTTAAACAATAAAATTAATATATATGCAAACAGTAATCTATTAGTTTTATTTGAAATGAGTGTGTTTGTATTTCTTATATGGTTTTTAATATTATGTATAACTAAAATATATTATGTTATTATAGGAAATAACCGAGTTCCAATAAAAGATGAAAAAACAGAAGTAAAAGTTGAATCAGAAGAGGAAGAAATAGAGCTTCCAAAATTAATAGATAAAAATACGGAAAATATGTATGATGATCCTGAAATGCCTAAAACTATTGAAGAATTAAAAAAAGAAAAAAATAAAAATCAAAATGTAGATTTAGTAGATGGTATTTTTACAATAGAAGAAATAAAACAACTTAGAAAAATGTTAAATGAATTAAATAAAAAATAAAAGATCCTTATTTTAAAAGATAGGGATCTTTTATATTAGTTTTGCATGAACAACTAAACGATCTTTACTTCCATTTGAACATGTTGATAAAGTTATTATCTTGGTGTTTTCATCATATGTTGCATTAAAATTATATATACTTCTCTGAGTAATCATATCTAAGAAATTTAGTTTATCTTCAGATGAAGCAAAGTTGGCTACAAGATAATCATTGGTTACAGGGATTTTATAAATAGAAATAATTTGCCATTTCATGTTAGCTTTAGTAGTGTTAAATGTGATAATTTGATTACTACTTTTTTTATACCATGATGGGTTAGTTACATATCTTAATGTGCCAAACATTTTTTGATTAGCTAAATTATGACCGAATATAATAGTGTTGTCAGATAAATCTTCAATGTTGTTTCGATAGTCCATATAAATCCAACCATGTCTATTTTTATTTTTATAATAATCACGATATAGATAATAATCATTATCAGTTGATTGAACAACAGGATAATCTATCTTAGTATTGTTAACCGTTAGCCAACCGACAGTATCATTATTAATTTCTTTTAATTTTTCAAATACTTTTTCATATTTAACATCATAAATAGTTGTAGTAGTTGTGGTGGTAGTTGTTAAAGTAACTCTTTCTTTATCATCATCGTTTGGTTCAATAAATGTAATATCTTTATCATGATTATTATTTTCAGGAATATCTAAATCTAATTTTATTTTTTGTAAGTCATTTTCAATATTATCATATTTTTTAGTATCACTATAATTTCTATATAAATTAACTGACATCATTAGAGTTACAGATAAAATAACAAATAAGAGAGATATTTTAATAAAGTTTAAGTTAATTTGTTTAAACATATTATTTTTCTTAAATTCTTTAGAATAGTTTATTTTAAAATTAATGTTGTTAGTTAAAATAAAATCTTCTTTTTCTTTTTTTACTTTATTGATATATTCAACTACATTTTGAATATTTATATTTCCTTCATTAAAATTAATTTTAATATTTTTTAAGTTTAATTTAATTAGTTTATTAAAGATATAATCAAATTGTCTTTTAGAAAAATAATTAAAGTTAATAATTTTTAAATATTTATTAATTTGAATAAAAGAATCAAAATCTAAATAATCTCTGTCTTTAAACTCATTAATATAAATTTCTTTTTTATAAAATATATCAGAATAAGTATTAATATTATTTATTTCCATAAAATTACTAGTAAATAATATTTCGTTTCTTATAGTAACTTTTAGATTCTTATTAACATCTATCATTTCTAATAAATAGTTTGGAATATCAAATAAATTTATTACTTTTAGATAGTTATTATTTAATATTTCGATAAATTCATCATATTTTAAAGTATTATCATAATTTAAATATATTTCATCTATTTTGTTAATATTTTTTATTATTTTTAGAGTGATTAAGGTTGCTTCTTCATTATTAACAATAAGTTTATGAATATTATTTTTAATTATTATCACATTTAAAAAGGAAGAAACTAATTCAACATTTTCATTTATGTAGTTAATACTAAAATAAGTTTCTTTAGTATTAATTACATTAGTGTTGTTTAAATTTTCTTTAAAATCTTTATTTAATAAACTAACTATAATTTCATTTTTAACTATTTTAAATACTATCTTATTCATATATTAATAATAGCATAAGTTAAAATATAATTAAAGTTAGAATAATTAAAAATATTAAAAATATTATTGTCAGTTAGTTTTCTTTTTATTATTTATTTGGTAAAATACTTTAAAAGGTTGTGGGTAATTATGAAATTAAAAAATAGTTATTTTTATACATTAAGAGAAAATGCGAAAGATGAAGATTCTACGAGTGGTAATTTACTTGTTAGAGCAGGAATGATTAAAAAAGTATCTAGTGGAATTTATATGTATTTACCTCTTGGATTAAAGGTTTTAGATAATATTAAAAAAATTATTAAAGAAGAAATGGATAGAACTGGTGCTCAGGAATTATTAATGCCAAGTTTAATACCTGAAGAAATATATGATACTTGTGGTAGAAATCAAGCTATGGGAGCATCTATGTTTCACTTAAAAGATAGATATGATAAACCTTATGTATTAGGACCTACTCATGAAGAATTATTTACAATTGCTGCTAAAAGTATGGTTAAAAGTTATAAGAATTTACCATTTACTATTTATCAAGATGCACCTAAATATCGTGATGAAGCAAGACCAAGATTTGGTTTAATTAGAGTAAGAGAATTCTTTATGAAAGATGCTTATTCATTTGATAGAGATGAAGATGGGTTAGATGTTTCTTATCATAAAATGTATGATGCTTATAAGAAAATATTTGATAGAGTTAAACTTAATTATGCCATAGTTAGAGCAGATACAGGAGTTATGGGGGGAACTTTATCTGAAGAATTTCAAGCTGTAACTGATGTTGGTGAAGATGTACTTGTGCTATGTGATAAGTGTAATTATGCATCTAATATGGAAATAGCTAAAACAGTTATAAGTGATAGTAATGAAGAAACAAGAAAATTAGAATTAGTTGAAACTCCTCATATGGAAACTATTGAAGATGTTAGTAATTATTTAAATATACCTAAAGAAAAAACAGTTAAAGCAATGATGATGAACATTGATGGTGAATTAGTAGTACTTTTCTTAAGAGGAGATAGAAACCTTAATGAGAATAAGGTATGTAAGTTATTTGGTGTTAGTGAAATTAATTTTGCTGATGATGAATTAATTGGTAAATCTAACGCTGTACCAGGTTTTACAGGACCAATTAATTTAAGTGGTGCTAAAATTGTTATTGATGATGAAGTTAAATCAATGAAAAACTTTGTTGTTGGGGCAAATAAGAGTGGATATCATTATATTAATGCGAATGTGGATGATTTTAAATATGATATTTGTGCTGATATTAAAGAAGTTTTAGAAGGAGATAATTGTCCTTGTTGTGATGGAAAACTTTACTTTAAAAAAGGAATTGAAGTTGGAAATACTTTTAAATTAGGTACTAAATATTCTGAAAAGTTAGGATTAACTTATTTAGATGAAAATAACAATAGTAATCCAGTAGTAATGGGATGTTATGGTATTGGAGCTGGAAGAATACTTGCGGCTGTTGTTGAACAAAACAATGATGAAAAAGGAATAATTTTTCCAATTGCGGTTGCTCCATTTAAAGTAGCTATTGCCCTTATGAATCCGAAAGATGAAGTTGCTAGTCTAACTGCTAATAAGTTATATGATGAATTAAATAACTTAGGAATTGATACACTTTTGGATGATCGTGATGAAAGAGCAGGAGTTAAATTTAATGATTTAGATTTAATAGGTATTCCAATTAGAATAACAGTTGGTAAGAAAATTAATGAAGGATTAGTAGAATTTAAACTTAGATGTGAAAGTGAATCATTAGATATTAAATTAGATGAAATAGTTAATTATGTTAAGGAATATATTGATGCAAACAAGTGATAAAAAAAGAACAATTATAGCAATAATTATAGCGTTTGTTACAATGTTTATAGGATATTTTCTAGCATATAAATTATATACTTTAGTTATGAATAGGTAAATGTACCTATTTTTTTCTTCTTTGCATACGATATATTGGTGATAAAATATGGATAACTTTGATTTTGATAAAGTTAAAAAGAGAACTAATGTAGATAAAGACACAATTATAGATTTAGCTAAAATGGTTAATAAGAATGGATTAAAGGATGAAAAAACATTAAGAACAGTAATAAATAAATTAAGTTTAATGACCGGAAAAGATGTTAGTAAAGATTTAGAAGATAAAATAATTGATACAATAAAAGAAGATAAAGTACCTAAAAATGTTAAAGATATGTTTTAAAGATAGCATATCTTTTAATTATACATTTAGTTTACTGGTAAATTAATGTAAAATAATGACAAAATATGGGAGCTTTGTTATAATTAATTTGTGATTATTATGGTAAATATTTATGATTTAAGTTATGAAAAATTAGAAGAAAAATTATTAAGTTTAGGCGAAAAAAAGTTTAGATGTAGTCAAATATGGGATTGGTTATATATTAAAAGGTTAACTAATTTTAATGATATGTCTAACTTAAGTAAAGATACAATAAATAAACTTAATAATAATTTTTCATTTGATTATATAGATATTTTAAGAAAACAAGAAAGTGATTTAACTAATAAATATTTATTTCGTTTAATAGATGGTAATTTTATAGAAGCTGTTCTTATGAAACATGATTATGGTTATTCTGTATGTGTATCTAGTCAAGTTGGATGTAATATGGGATGTACATTTTGTGAAAGTGGAAGACTTAAAAAAGTAAGAAATTTAAATACTTATGAGATAGTTGAACAAATTTTACTTATAGAAAAAGATATTAATCGTAAAATTGATAGTGTCGTTATAATGGGAATTGGAGAACCATTTGATAATTATGATAACATTATAGAGTTTATTAAAATTATTAATCATCCTAAAGGATTACAAATAGGAGCTAGACATATAACTGTTTCTACTTGTGGATTAATTACTAAGATTAAGGAGTTTAGTAATTTAAATTTACAAGTTAATTTGGCAATTAGTTTACATGCTAGTAATGATGAGTTAAGAAGTAAGATTATGCCTATAAATAAAGCTTATCCTTTAAAAGATTTAATAAGTACTTTAAAAGAATATATTGCTAAAACTAATAGACGAGTTACTATTGAATATGTTATGCTTAAAGGGGTAAATGATAGAGAAGAGAATGCGAGGGAACTTGCTAATTTACTTAAGAATATGAATGTTTATGTTAATTTAATTCCATATAATGAGACTAGTCACATAGAATATAAAAGAACTAATAAAGAAGATATAATGAAGTTTTATGATGTATTAAAGAAAAATAATATAAATGTTACAATAAGAAAAGAATTTGGTAAGGGTATTGATGCAGCGTGTGGACAGCTTAGAGCAAAAGAGGTGAATAAAGAGTGAAATCATTTTATTTAACAGATACAGGTAGAGTTAGAAGTCATAATGAAGATTCAGTAACAATTGTTAAAAACGCAAGTGGGGAACATTTAATGATAGTTGCTGATGGAATGGGTGGACACCGAGCAGGAGAGATTGCATCAAGCATGGTTGTTACTCAGATAGGAACTAGATTTAGTAATTTATCAACAATAGGATCTAAAATGGATGCCGTTAAATGGCTTAAAGAAAACGTTGATGAAGTTAATGCAAGTATTTTAAAATATGGTGATGAACATCCTGAGTCAATGGGACTTGGTACAACTGTTGTGATGGCTCTACTTACAAAAGATTTTCTTATATTTGTAAATATTGGAGATTCAAGTGGATATGTTTTAAAAAATAAAGTACTTCACAAAATAACTAAGGAACATACATTAGTAAATTTCTTAGTTGAAACAGGGGAGTTAACTCCAGAAGAAGCAATAAATCATCCTAAGAAAAATGTGTTAATGAAAGCACTTGGAGCTAGTGAAAAACAAGAATTAGATATATTTGATGTAGATCCTAATGTGGATGCTATACTATTAGTTACAGATGGTTTAACAAATATGCTTACGATGGATCAGGTTGAAAAAGTATTAAATGATGATGAATTAAAATATGAAGATAAATTAATTAAGTTAATTAGGAAGTGTAATGCAAGAGGGGGAACAGATAACATTTCAATTGCTTATCTAGTAAAGGATAGTGATATTAGTGATAACTAAGGGACAAAAAATAAATGACCGTTATCAAATTGTTAAAACAATAGGTGAAGGTGGAATGGCTAATGTTTATTTAGCTTATGATACCATTTTAGAGAGAAATGTAGCCGTTAAAGTTTTAAGAGGAGATTTAGCAAATGATGAAAAATTTGTTAGACGTTTTCAAAGAGAGGCTTTATCAGCAAGTAGTTTATCTCATCCAAATATAGTTGAAGTATATGATGTAGGTGAAGATAATGGTGTTTATTATATTGTAATGGAGTATATTGAAGGTAAACATTTAAAACAATTAATTAAGAAACGTGGTAAGTTAACATTAAATGAAGTAATTGATATAATGCTTCAGGTAACAGATGGAATTGCTTGTGCTCATGATTCTTATATTATTCATAGAGATATTAAACCACAAAATATTATGATACTTGATAGTGGAATTGTTAAGATAACTGATTTTGGAATTGCGATGGCTTTAAATAGTACTCAGTTAACTCAGACTAATTCAGTTATGGGTAGTGTACATTATTTACCACCAGAACAAGCAAGTGGAAAAGGTTCTACTGTTCAAAGTGATATTTATTCAATGGGTATTTTAATGTATGAACTTTTAAGTGGAAAGTTACCTTTTAGAGGAGATAATGCGGTTGAAATTGCACTTAAACATTTAAAGGAACCACTTCCTTCAATTAGAGAAGAGTGTCCAGATTTACCACAAGCAGTTGAAAATGTTATATTAAAGGCTTGTGCTAAGAATCCAAAAAATAGATATCCAGATGCAAGAAGTATGCATGAAGATTTAAAGACTTGTACATCTCCATTAAGAGCTAATGAGCCTAAATATGTTTATAAATATCCCGAGTTTGATGAAGCAACTACCGAAAGACGTGAAAAAGAAATTGAGAAAACTATGGAATTTAGCAAAATAGAAGATATTAAAGACAAAGAGAAAGAAAAAACATCAGAAGTTAAAGTTAAAAAAATAGATGAAAAAGATATAGTGACTAAAAAAGAAAATAAAATTTTAGTAATTCTTGGTGCTATATTTGCAGGTCTTGCAGTAATTGCGGCTACAATAGTTGGTTTCTTAGTTTTACTTCCTAGTGGAAATGAGATGCAAGTTCCAAATGTTGCTGGTAAAACAGTTGATGAAGCAATAGAAATATTTAATAATATGGGATTAAAGGTTGCAGCAGAAAATAAATATGCTCAAAGTGATGATGTTAAAGAAGGGGATGTAGTTAAGACTGATCCATCTAGTGGAAGAAATGTTAAAAAAGGATCGGAAATTACATTATATATTTCACAAGGAAGTAGTACATTTGAAATAGAAAATTATGTTGGACAAGAAGTTTATGGAGTTAAAGCAATACTAGAAAAGATGCATAATTTGTTTGTAATAATTGAAGAAGATATAGTTGATGATCCTTCAAAATATGAAGAAAATAAAATCATTAAACAAGATCCGGAAGTTGGAACAAAAGTTAAACCTGGCGATACAATAACTCTTCATATTCCTAAATTAGAAGGTATATATCCTGACTTTACAACTGGTTATACATTAGCAGATATTCAAGCTTGGGGAGAAAAATATAATATTAAAATTAAAGAGGAATATGTACAAGATAATAGTTATGAACCTGGTGCAATAATTAAACAAAGTAAACAAGCAGGAAGTAAAGTAGTTAGTGGTATGAGTATTACTATAACTATTGCAGAAGAGGAAACAAGTATAGATAATGAACAATAAACAAGAAGGAAAAATAGTTAGAATAATAAGTAATTTATGTACTGTAAAAGTAGATGATAAATTATACGACTGTAAACCAAGAGGGAAGTTTTATATTCAAAATAAAATCCCTCTAGTTGGTGATAGAGTAATAATTGATACTGATAATAATTATATATTAGATATATTAGAGAGAAAAAATAGTTTAAAAAGACCAATGATTGCTAATGTAGATGTTACGATAATTGTTACAAGTGTTAAAGAACCTGATTTAAGTTTATTACTTTTAGATAAGTTATTATGTTTAGTATTATTTAATAAGATTAAGCCAATAATATGTTTTAGTAAGACAGATTTATTAAATGATGAAGAATATAAAGAGTTTGAAAAAATATATGATTATTATAATAAAATTGGAATTAATGCAATTAAAAATACAGAGGTTGATAAATTAGATAAACTTATTGATGGAAAATTGGTTGTGCTTACTGGCCAAAGTGGTGCTGGTAAATCAACATTATTAAATAGAATAAATCCAGAATTAGATTTAGAAACAAATGAAATAAGTAAAGCTTTAGGAAGAGGAAAACATACTACTAGACATACGGAAACATTTAAGTATAAAAATTCTTATATTTCAGATACTCCAGGATTTAGTAGCTTGGATTTAACTGATTTAACTAAAGAAGATATAAAAAATACTTTTATTGAATTTGGTAATGACTGTTATTTTAGTGATTGTAATCATTTAAAAGAAAATAAATGTGTTGTTAAAGAAAAAGTTAATGATGGAATTATTTTAAAATCAAGATATGATAATTATGTAAAGATGGTGGATGAGGTTGAAAGTAAGCGTATCATTTATAAAAAATAAATATAATGATGAAAAGAAAACAATTGAAAAAATAAATTATACAAGTGCTGACTATATTCATGTTGATATAATGGATGGAAAGTTTGTTGAAAATAAAAATTATGATATTAAAGACATTTCTTTATTTTTAAGAGAAAATGTTAAGCCATTAGATGTGCATTTGATGTGTTGTGATTTAGAAAAATATATTGTAGAGTATGCTGATTTAATACCAGAATTTATTACTTTTCATTTAGAAGCAACTGATAAAGTTAACGAAATGATTGATATGATTCATAGTTATGGAATTAAATGTGGAATAAGTATTAAACCAAATACGAGTGTTAAGGAATTATTACCATATTTAGATAGAATAGAACTAGTACTTATTATGAGTGTTGAGCCTGGTAAAGGTGGACAAAAGTTTATGCCTATCGCAATTGATAAAATAAATGAGTTAAGAAAATTAAATAAAAATATTATTATCTCAGTTGATGGTGGCATAAATGATGAAACAGTAAAACTAATAAACTGTGATATGGTAGTATCTGGGTCATATATCTGCATGAGTGATAATTTTGAAAAGAATATTGAAATATTAAAAAAATAATTTATCCGTCAAGCGAACATTTTTCAATTAAATTATAAAAAAGACAAATGTTCGCTTGGCAGGGGGTGAACCAAGATATAATATATACTATAGGATAGGTAGTGAAATTTTTTATGGAAAACAATAATCAAAGAGTTCTTATATTTGTAACAATTGCAACTATTTTAATATTAGTTATCATATTTGCAGGAGTAACATATGCATTCTTTTCAGCAAATAATCCGGAAGGATCAACAGCTGAAATAAAATCTGAAACAGGTCGTATGCTTATTACTTACAACGATGGAACAGATAATATAGTACCAGTAACCAATATCCAACCAAGTAATAAAATATTGGTTAATAAGACATTTACATTAACTGGATCAAATACGACAGTAGGAATGAGTGAAGGTGATGGACTTCCAATGCCATATAAAGTAGGAGTAAAATATACTTCAACCTTTAGTGATGGCATGATACATTATTATATAAAAGAAGTTGAAAGAGATACAAACTCACAAGTAACAGCAAATTATGTAATAACACCTGAAACAGGCAAAACAGAAGATGATTATAAAAATCAAACAGTACCCGGAAATGATACATACACAGGATATACTCATGGAACATTTAAAAAAGGAAATAAATATACTGAAATGGTTACAGGAAAATTTCCTGCTTTAAAAAATGATCAAACAATAAGTTTTAATTTAATAATTCAGTTTCCTGATAATAATGAAAATCAAGATAGTGAAAAAGGTAAAACATTTAATGGAAAGATAGTTATAAATTATGAACTGCCAAAAGCTACCACATTTGCTGAAGACTCATGGGAAACAATAGCAAAAGTAGTACAAAGTGGACAATTAGATGCATATGCAGTAGGTTCCGAAAAAGAAGTAGAAATAGCTGGAAATAGTCATACCGTGAGAGTAGCAAATAACACAACACCTGATGAATGTAATCAAGAAGATTTTTCCCAAACAGCCTGTGGATTTGTAGTAGAGTTTGTTGATATCTTAATAACAGGATCAATGAGCAGTGAAAACACCAATGTAGGTGGTTGGCCAACAACAGATGCGAGAGGATTAGCAAATGGAATTTATTTTAAATCTTTACCAAGTGATTTACAAAAAGTAATAATAGATACAAAAGTAGTATCAGGACATGGAAATAGTGATAGGAATGCAAATAGAACAGATGGCAACTGGGAATCAGAAGATAAAATATATTTACTAAGTGCACATGAAGTATGGGCAGATAAAATTATAGTTAATGAAAAAGAAATAGATACAGCCTATGGTCAAACAAGACAATTAGATTATTATGCAGACAAAGGCGTAACTACAAGTGAAAACTACTCATATGCTATAAAGAAGGACATTAATGGTAATGCTTCCAGTTGTTGGCTTCGTGCGGCTTGTTCCAGCTATGACAATGATTTCCTAATTGTTGGTGTTGGTTTACACGGCAACGACCAGTGGGATAATTATTTAGCTATTAACGTCTTTGGTTTCGCCCCAGCTTTCCGTATCGGATAAAAATATGTTTTAAAAACTTTTTTGGTGAATAACTGAAAAAGTTTTTTTGGTATTGGTACTTGATAAGATAAAAATATGTGTGATATAATTTATTAGAATATAGGAGGATAAAAATGGGAAATATAATGATTAGTATTAAAAGATTTTTAGGAAATAAGAATACAGTTACAATTTTAGGTGTTATTATTGGAATTGTTGTTCTTTATTTTGGTTATAATATAAGAGTTAAACAGGCTGTTGAGCCACAACAAATACCTTATGCGAAGGTAGAAATTGCTAGTAATACTTTAATTACTGATAGTATGATTGGAATGATTAAAGTTAGTAAAAGTTTTGTAGATCAAACCCCTAATTTAGTTACTAGTAAAGCACAATTGATAGGTAAATATGTTTCATATGATACAACGGTTGCTGAAGGCGGATTATTTTATAAAACAGAAGTTATGACTGAAGAACAAAAACCTAACTATATTACCGTTGATTTAGAAGAATGTCATACTGTATATAGTTTAGCGGTTAATATGCATACAACATATGCTAATTCAATTATGCCAGGAGATTATATTGATTTATTTGTTTCGGCAACAAATGATAGTGGTCAAGTTATAGTTACTAAATTCATAGAAAGTATTAAGGTTAGAGATGTAAGAGATAGTGATGGTGTTAGTGTATTTTCATCAGCATCTAAGAATAGAGAACCAGCTGAATTAATTTTTAGTGTTCCAAATAAAATGTTTATATTACTTACTAAAGCAGATAATATTAGATCAAATTCAATTAAGATTTTCCCTGTACCAAGAAACCAAGAATATACAGAAAATCATGGTGAAACAAAGATTACAAGTACAGAAATGCAGGAATTTATTGAAAGTAAATCAGATGATACATTCAACACTATAATAAGTGATATAGATCAAAAATGTTATAATGAGTAGGTGATTGGTTTGAATAATAATTTATTTGATGAATTAGATTTTGGACCCTTGAATGAATTTTTAAAAGATGATAACATTACCGATATTTCTTATAGTAATGGTGGACAAGTTTGGCTTAAGACATTAGATAAAGGTGTTTATAGAGTTGATAGACCAGAAATTAATAATGCATTAATGGAAAAGTTAGCGTTCCAGTGTTCAAATGTAATGGGTAAAACATTTAATATGGCTCATCCATTCTTGGATGCTGAGTCTGCTGAGTTACGTATGAACTTTATTCATGAATCTATTGCTACTAATGGAATAGCATGTGTTATACGTAAAACTCCAGCTAAGATTAGACTTAATAAGAATAAATTAATTAATGAGAAATATTGTACTATTCAAATTCATGATTTCTTAATGAAATGTGTTGAAGGACATTGCAACATATTAGTTGCAGGTGAAACTGGATCTGGTAAAACTGAGCTTGTTAAATATTTAGCATCACATACAAAAGAAAATGAAAAAATAATTACAATTGAAGATACATTAGAACTTCACTTAGATAAAATTTTTCCAAATAGGGATATAGTTGCAATGAAGACAAATAATATTGCATCTTACTCTGATGTTTTAGTTACATGTATGAGACAAAACCCAAAATGGATTTTACTATCAGAGGTTAGATCTGCTGAAGCAGTTATGGCAGTAAGAAACTCAATATCTTCTGGACATAATATTTTATCAACAATTCATGCAGATAAAGCTTCCAGTGTTCCGATGCGTTTATATTCTCTTTTAGAAAGCAATCAAGATCTTACACAGTTCTTATCAACAATCCATAGATATGTACAATTGGCAGTGTGTGTTAAAGGTTATATGTCTAAGGAATTAGGACGTTTTCAAAGAGAAATAATGGAAGTTTGTGAATTTTATGTAGATGAAAATAATAATCCATGTTCCAATGTCATTTATAGAAAAAATATTGGTGGAGGATTTGTTATTAAAAATCCAACTAAGTATTTGTTAGAATATCTTGAATTACAAGGTGTAATTCTTCCCAAAGATACATTTAATTTAGGAAGTGTTAATAATGGAGATTCTAAAGAAAATATAGTTGAAATAGAAAATAAAAAATAGAAAGGGTAATTTGTTATGGAATTAGTTATATTAATAATAATTGGCATTTTCATTATTACTTATCGTAAAAATGAAGGTGAAAAAATATACGAAACATTTTTAAAAGGTGTAACTGGTATCTATGACAAATATGCTCCTTTTTCTTTTAAAACTGTTAGACAAAAATCTATTGAGTTAGGTGAGGAGTATACAACTAAACAATATATTACACAGATTGTGTTATTTGGTGGCTTTGGTGCTGGTGTAGGATATTTATATTTTTATAGTATATTTTGGGCTATATTTTATGGCACTGCTGCTGTTTTATTTATTCCTTATTTAGCTTATTTAAGATGTAAAAGAGTTTATAGTGAGTTTGTATTTGAACAAATTCAAGTTTATACAACAAATGTAATTATGGAATTTAATACTACACAAAGTTTTGTTAAAGCATTAGAGGGTGTTAGAGATAGTGGTGTATTAGAAAATCCAGTACTTGATGATGTTAAGAAAATGATTAAAATGAGTTATGATAATGGTACTATTGATGAATCTATAAATTATTTTAATGAAAAATATCCATATTATATGGTTAAAAATATGCATCAATTATTTTTACAAATTACTAAAGAAGGTAGTAGAGATTCTGGAGAAGCTTTAGAAAATATGCTTTTAGATATCGACCAATTAGTAGAAGGTGTTTATAGAGATAAAATGGATAGAGCTAACTTCCATAAGAGATTCTTAACCTTTGGTATAGCACTTTATTTACTTGTTATGTTGACTCAAACGTTACTTGGTGTAGAAAATTATATTAGTATGCTTAATAAAATTCATGTAGTTATAATTTTACATTTAATAATAGTTGTTAATTCATACTTCTTGCTTAATGGTGAAAAATACTATAATGAAGATACAGGAGGAGAATAGTTATGTTAATAGAGGTTTTAATATTAGGTGTTCTTCTTTATGTAATTCTTGAATATAATGGAAGTATTAGTACTAATAAATTTTTAAATGATAATAAAGATATCTTTATTAAAATGAAAGAAAAGGATTATGATTTTTATTTAAAAGCAAAATATGGAGATGCTGTTGATATTCAAAGTATATATAATGCTAGATTAAGAAATGGTATGCTTGTTATGTTTTTATTGATTCTTTTCTTTATTGCTGATTTATCATATATTAAAGTTATAATAACACTTATTGCTGCTTATGGAGTATTTAAGTTACCTTATTTTCAAATAAAAAGATATTATAAGGCTCATTTAAGTCAAATAGATATGATGCTTCCTTATTACTTAAAAAGTTTGGAAATATTAGTACAACATTATACTGTTCCAGTAGCACTTGGAAAATCAGTTAATGAAGCGCCTGAAATATTTAGAAATGGCTTACTTGAATTACTTGAAAAAATAAATGCGGGAGATTCTTCAATTAACCCATATATGGATTTTGCAAAAGAATATCCGGTTAGAGATTCAATGAGAATGATGAGATTATTGTATCGTCTTAGTTTAGGTAGTCAAGAAAGAAAACAAGAACAATTGCTTACTTTTTCAAGAAATATTTCAAGCTTACAACAAAAAGCAAGAGAGAATAGATATAAAGCTAGACTTGAAACTATGGAAAGTAAAACAAGAGTTATGCTTGTTTCAACTACAATAGGTGTTATGATATTATTGGTTATTTCAATAATGATGATATTTACGACGAGATAAAAAGGAGAATTTATGGAAAATATAAAAAAATTTTTAGAGCTTATTTATAATTCAGATAATGGAATGTTGTATTTTTATGCTATTACTGGATCTATTGCATTAATATTAATTGTGTTAATTATTATTAATATTAAGAAAGGTAAAAAACAAGCTAAAGAGGATATTAAAGTTGAATCAAAACCTGCCTCAGAAACAGTAGTTCAAGAAAATATTCAAGTTGAATCAAAACCTGTCTCAGAACCAAAAGCTCAAGAGAATATTGATGATAAAAAAGTTGAAGTTCAAAGTGTGGTTGATGAAAAAACAAAAGAAGAACAAAAAGTGGAAGAAGTTATTGAAGAGACAAATATTAGTAATGATATTCCTAAGAATGAAGATGTAAAAGAAATTGAACATGAAGATAATAATGAAGTTAAAGTTAATGATGTTGATGCTTTAGATGCACTTTATGAAAATCAAGAAAATAAAATTAAAGAAAGTAAAGAAGATGAAATAGAACTTCCAAAAGTTAAAGAAAATAGTGATTTAAGTAGTGAAAGTTTTATGGAAAGATTAAATGCGTTAAAAAATAAGTAAAACAATGATAATTATCATTGTTTTTTTAGTGTAAAATATGGTATACTCTTTTTAGAATAAGGTAGGTTGGTAACAATGCTAGAAAAAATTAATGAAATAAATGGAAGATTAAAAAGTATATTAAATGATTTATCTAATGAAAAAGATGAACTTAGTTCAGCTTTAGAAGTTGTTCAGCAAAGAATAGATTCTAAAATTGATGAAGCTAAAGGATATAAAACAAATGTTGATGAGTATAAAGCTCATATTGCTGGTTTAGAAGAGGAAATTGCATCTTTTGAAAAAGATTTAAACGATCTTAAAGAAAATTATGGTAATAAGGGATTAGATGCAATTGTAGAAGTAGGTACTAAAGAAATTAATGCGAAAATTGTTAGCAAACAAAAAGAAATTGCTAAGCAAGTTGAAAAAATTAATGAACTTACTGATAGGGCTAGAACTATTAAAGAATTATTAATTAATTTAAAGAAAGATAAGAAAGATAAAAAAGATAGATTTGATTCTGTAAGTATTGCTTTAGAGTATTATAGTGGAGAGATAAATAAAATTATTGAATATTCAGAAAATAATTCTGAATCATTAGTTTATTTACCAATTACTGACGAAGAAGTTGAAACAGATGTACCTATTATAGATGAGCCAATAGATGATAGTCCTGTATTCGATGAAATAGCTTCTATTGATAAAGAAGAAAGTAGTGAAGATACTGATAAAACTTCAGAAGAAAAGAAAGATGATGAAGTAGAGGTAGAAGAAACTACTGATAAAGAAATATCTAATGAAAGTGATTTAGTTAAAGAAGAAGAAAGCCCTGAATTAGAAAATGATAGTTCATTATTCTTAAAAGATGAAGATATGAATTTGAATTCATTTGATAGTAAGTTTGATTTTAAGTTAGATGATGATAATCAAAATATATTCGATGAAAAAACTAGCGAAGAAGATTTAATAAAAGAAGAAGATTTAGAAGATACTCATTTTGATGATACAATTAGTTCATTATTTGCTACTCAAAAAGATAATACAATTGATTTTAAAACATTAAATGATTCTATTGATAAAGAATATGAAAATATATTTGGCAAGTCATTAGAAAGTGATGAAGATAAAAGTAGTGAAGTAAACGATTTTAAATTTTTAAATAATAAAGATGAAGAAGATGGTCATACTGGATTAACAAACTTGGATATATTTGGAAATAGTAGTAAGAAAAATAGTCCTGATATAGTTAGTAATTTCTTTATTACAAATAAATTAGATTTTGATAGATTTAGTGAGGAAAATCAAAAATATATTAGAAGTGTATTTAGTCCAATTAGTTTTACTAAAGTATTAGAAGTTTTAAGAAAAAATAATATTGAATTAGATGCTATTTATACAAATCCCAATGTATTTGAAATGGATAGTAGTGAATTAGATTCAATTATAAGTAAATTATTAATTAGTGGTCAATCTGTTCATAATATTTCATTAGTACTTGGTACATTACCTAAAATTAGGTTAATTGATTTAAATGAAGTAATTAATAGTTATGGAATTAATGTTAGTAAAGCTGATATAACTGATATTATTATAAAAGCAAAACATTTAAGTGATATTGGAAAGGCTGGTAATTTATAATGGATTATTTAACTGATCTTGGATTAAGTAATGAAGAAATAAATAATATTAATCCTGCTTTAGTAGAAAGTTTAACTTTGTTTCCTTTAGTTGTAAAAGAAAATTTTAGTACGGTTAGAGAACTTAAATTAACTAATGAACATGATGTTTTTGTTAATCACTTACAAATGTTTTTAATTAATCCAGATAAATTAAGAAATATTTTTTCTAAGTATGATAAAGAAGATTTAATTAGATGTTTGGAAAAAAATCATAAAGTTATTGAAAAATTATAAGTGTAAAATAATGTATAATTAATAAGATAATGCTTAAATGTATTATCTTTTTTGATATAATTATAAAGAAGATGGAGATGTAGAAATGAAGTATTTTAAATATTTATTGTTATTATTATTTTGTTTTGTTACATCTGTAAGTGCAGATACTACATATAAACAAGGAGTAATAGCAAAGGGTGTTACTGATGTTTATGTTAGAAAATGTGCTAGTAGTCATTGTGATAGAATTTTAAGTGATACTGGTAGTAAGATAAGTATTTCTTATCCAAGAGCGTTTGAAATAATTGGAGAAGAAGGTAATTTTTATAAGATTAGATTACAGTATAGTGGATTTTGGTATGAAGGATTTATTACTAAAGGAAATAGTTCTATCTCATTTGTGGATGTTAAGGAATATAAAATTAGTGATAGTTTAATTACTGAATATATAAATAAAGGATTTCCAGAATCATATGCTAGGAATTTAGCAGTTTTAAAGAGTGTTCATCCTACGTGGGAATTTATGCCTTATAATGTTAATGCTACTTTTGATGAAGTAGTTGCTGGAGAAACTAGATATGTAAACCTTAATTTAATTAATGGATCTAATGAAACACTTAGAAGTACTGAAGATGGAGCATATAGCGATGGAAAATGGATTACATTTGAAGGTGGATGGTATGCTGCTAGTAAGCAAACTATAAAATTTTATTTAGATCCAAGAAATTTCTTGAATGATGAAAGAGTTTTTATGTTTGAAGAACTTGCTTATAAAGAAAGTATTCATACAGAAGAATTAGTACAAACAATGCTTAGAGGAACATTTATGGAAGGTAATACTTTTTATTATAATGATAGTAATGAAAAGGTTGAAGTAAGTTATGCTAGAACATTTATGGATTCTGCTAAGAAAAATGGTGTAAGTCCGGTTCATTTAGTTGCAAGAGCAATTCAAGAACAAGGAACAAGAGGATCTGTTTTATCAAGTGGAGATAATGCAGAGTATCCTGGTTATTATAATTTCTTTAATATAAATGCTAGTGGTAAGACACAAACTGATATTATTAGATCTGGGCTTGCTTATGCTAAAAAGAAAAATTGGAATAGTCCTTATGCGGCAATTGTTGATGGTGGAAATTTATTAAGTAGATATGTTACTGAATATAAACAAAGTACATTATATTTACAAAAATTTGATTTAGCGGGGGAAACTTATTATAGTACTCAATATATGCAAAATGTTAGAGCACCTTATAGTGAATCATTTAATTATTATGAAGGTTATTATGATAATGGTTTAATTGATACTGGTTTTATATTTTCAATACCGGTATTTAAGGGAGATATGCCTACTTTAACAACGTTAGATGTTAATTATAATGAAGATAATACTTTAGCTAGTTTAAATGTTACAGGTTGTAATTTAATGCCATCATTTACAAGCAGTGCAACTAATTATACATGCTATATTTCTAAAGATGTTAATAAAGTAACTGTTAACGCTACTGCTACTAATGTTAATGCAAAAGTTGAAGGAATTGGTGAGAAAACCTTAGATAACGATGAAACAAAGCTTGATGTTGTTGTAACTAGTGCATCAGGTGATAAAAAAACTTATACAATATTAATTCAAAAAAGAGAAGAAATATTATATAGTCCTGATGAAGTATTATCTAATTTACAAATTAATATAAAAAATAATTATATAAGTCGTTTTGATGAAAATATAGATGCTAGTTCATTTATTAGTCAGATAAATTTAAATTATCCAACGATGATAGCAGAAATTAGCGAAAATAAAATATTATCTACTGGAATGACATTAAAATTAAAAGGCAATGGAGAGAAAACTTATACTATTGTTATATATGGAGATAATAATGGTGATGGAAATATAGATATTGTTGATTTACTTAAAGTACAAAAAGATATTTTAGGGGTTAATAAATTAACTGATGGTTATAGAGAAGCCGCTGATGTTAATAAAGATGGTGTGGTTGATATAATTGATTTACTTAAAATTCAAAAACATATTTTAGGTGTTAGTAAAATAGAACAATAGGAGGAATATATGAAAAAATATATAATAATGTTTATTATGTTATTGTTACCTTTGAATATTTATGCAGCAACTGGATCAATAAAAGCTAGTAGTAGTTCAAGTAATGTGACAATAAATAATACTTTTACAGTAACTGTTAAGGTATCTTCTAGTGGTAAACTTGGTTCATGGCAATTCGGAGTTTCTTATGATAAATCAAAATTATCTTTAATTAGTGGTGAACCTAGTGTTGTACAATATGGTGATGGAGTTATTTCTTCAAAAACTTATACTTATAAATTTAAAGCTATTGCGGTAGGAACTGCAACTTTCAATGTTGAAAATACTAAATTAGTTGATTGGGATAGTGAAAGTGTTGTAGCAACTAGTGGTTCTACTATTAAAATTAATATTAAAAAACCTGTTATAATTAATTATTCTTCGGATAATAATTTAAAATCACTAAGTATAGATGGATTTGAAATAAGTCCTAAATTTGATCAAAAGTCTTTAGAGTATACTAGTCTAGTTACAGCTGATACTACAAAGATTAAAATTAATGGTGAAGTAAATGATAAAAAAGCAAAAGTAAGTGGTTTAGGCGAGTTTGATGTTAAAGAAGGATTAAATGAGTTTAATGTAGTTGTTACTGCAGAAAATGGAACAAGTAAGACTTATGTTGTTAAGGTAACTGTTCCTGAAAAAGATCCTATTGTTAATAAATTTAAAAATGGTGAATTTAATATTTTAAGAAAATTACCGGAAGATTTACCAACAAATTTTGTGGCTTCAACTATTAAATTTAATGAAGAAGAGGTTGCTTGTTTAAAAAATGATACTTTAAATTTAACATTACTTTATTTAAGAGATAGTAATAATAAAGAAGGATTTTATATTTATGATGAAGTTAATAATGAAGTAAGTTATTATAATGAAGTTGGATCAAATGATTTTAAAATATATTTAACTAATAAAGAAATAAATATTAAGAATTTAATTAAAGAAGAAATAACTATTAATGATGAAAAGGTTTTTGGATATAGATTAACTAAAGATAGTAATAATTATGTTATTAGTGGCACTAATATTTCAACAGGAAAAAATGAATTATATTTATATGATAGTGTAAATAAAATAATTTCTTTATTCAGTCAAAAAGATTTTGAAAATTTAAATAATAGTAATAAGTTATATATGTATGTATCTATTGGTTTAGGTGTATGTGTTGTTATACTTTTATTAGCACTTATTCTTATAAATAATAGTAAAAATAAACTAACTAAGGTTTTTATGCAAAAACAAGAGGAAATGGTGAATCAGATAAATAAGGAAAAAGAAAATAACGCTAATAAAAAGAATAAAAGAAGAAAGTCTAAAGGAGATAAAAATTTAGATACTGATGAAAGTAATGAATTAAAAGATAATGAAGAAGAAGAAAATATTTTAGAATAAATTCTTCTTTTTTATTTTTGCCAATTTTAAATAAGCCCTAAAAACATCAGGTGATTGTAAAATATATAGAAGAACTAGCAGGTGAAAGTAATAAGATATTATCAATAATTAAAAAATTATTAGAAAAGGGATACCTATTGATATAATATCTGAAACAAATAATTTAAATAAATTAGAAATATTAAAGTTGCAAAATAACCAATAATATTTCTTTTTTTAATAATACTTTATTTTAATTTTTTATATAATTTGATATACTAGTAAAAGAATAGGGGAAGATAAATGTGTTACTTGATAGATATGAAACTAAATTAATTCAATCTGGATTAAAAATGGTAATGTATGTCGCAGTTAGAAAACTATTTAAATGTGATGTTTATTTTATGCATTCATTAGATAAAGGATTATATTGTAAAATTCAAAGTAAAAATAGTTTGAATAATGATGATATTAATAATTTAAAGAATATGATGGATGATTTAATAAGTAAAGATTTAAAGATTACTAAAAAAGTTATAACTGTTAAAGATGCATATAATTTTTATATTAAAATTAATGAAATAGAAAAAGCTAATAACATATTATATTCTAATGATAAAACTGTTACTATCTATGAATTATGCGGATATTATAATTATTTTTTAAGTGATATGCCAGAGTCTACTGGAAGTCTTAAGAATTATATATTAAATTATTTAGGAGATAATAGTGTAGTGTTATCTACTCCTTATTTAAGTGATTTTTCACTTCCAACATTTACTAATCAAGATATGATTTTAAAAAGTTTTAGTGATTATAAAAATTGGTGTAATTTAGTACATGTTAATTATATTTCAGATTTAAATATGTTAGTTTCAGAAAGTAAAATTAAAGAATTTATAAAGAAAAATGATATTATGATGGATAATCAAATATATGAACTAGCTAATTTAATTAGAAAAGAGAATAAAAAATTGGTACTTTTAGGTGGACCATCATCATCTGGTAAGACAACAAGTACTAAAAAATTAGCACTATATATGAGTGCGATAGGTCTTAATCCGATATATCTTGGCTTAGATGATTATTTTAAAGAGAAAGTTGATTCTCCTAAGTTGAAAAATGGTGAATATGATTTTGAATCAATTGATTGTATAGATTTAGATTTATTTAATAAACAATTAAATCAAATTTTAAATGGTGAGGAAGTAAGTGTTCCAACTTATAATTTTGTTGAAGGAAAGAAAGAATATAAGGGTAGATTAATAAAATTAAAAGAAAATGATATAATACTTATTGAGGGATTACATTGTTTAAATGAAGCATTAACTAGTACAATTCCTAAGGATGCTAAATTAAAAGTTTATATTAGTCCTTTTATGCCTTTATCAGTTGATAGACATAATCATATTTCGACGGTTGATATTAGGCTTCTTAGAAGAATAGTTAGAGATAATAGAACTAGAGGATATAATGTTCAAGATACATTAAAATCTTGGGATAAAGTACGTAATGGAGAAATAAAATATGTTTTTCCATTTACTAATCAAGCTAATGTAATACTTAATACGGCATATACTTACGAAATGGGATTATTAAGAGTTTATGCTGAACCACTTCTTTATAGTGTACCAATAGATTCTAAATATTATAATGAATCAAGAAGATTAATAGATGAATTACAAATGTTTTTTCCAATTCCTAGTGAATATATTTCTGATAGTAATATATTAAGGGAATTTGTTGGAGAAAGTTATTTTGAAAGAGGATAATAATGAAAAAGGTAGTACTATTTATAATAATGTTTATTCCTTTAATGGTAAATGCGGATGTTCAAGTAAATAATGAAAAATTGAAAGAAGCTTTTAATGAATATAAAAATACTGAACAAAAATTTTCGCCAGCTGTTTTAGAATCGAAAGATATATCTTTTGATATAGATTTTGATTTTGATAGCAATAAATATTATGCAATTAATGGTGATCATAAATATGAAGCTAGTTATGATTTTATCAATAATGGTGTAAGAGTAAAATATTTATATGATGTTACTAAGGGACTATCATATGAAGAAGATTCAATAAATTCTGCTAAACTGTATCTTGGTCAAGTAATGTACCAATTGATAGAATATATAAATGGAATACGTTATGATAATTCTTATGGATTATTAGCATCTTATCTTGCTATTTTTGGTGGAGAGTTGAATATATCAACAGGATCTGCTTATATAATTTATGATGATAGTGATGGTTCAACAGTTACTTGTAGTGAAAATCAAAAATGTATTCCTCGAAGCAAATATGGTGATTATGTTGTAGAAGTTGCTAAATCTAATTCTGATTTTTATACATCATTAAATGGCAAAAAAAGTTCTGATGGAACTGTTATGGTTAATTATAGTGTTAAAACTGATACTGATGATAAATTTGAAATGGATTGTATGTTAACTATTTATACAGATGGAAGTTTTGAAAAATTAAAAGCATCTTTTGATGAGCAAGATAAGAAAGATACTGGAGATAATAAAGATACAAACACTTCTGATACTAATGAATCAAATAAGGATGAAGAAGTAACTGAAAATCCTAAAACTGGTATAATAGATAATATGTTATATTTAATGGTTGCTATGTTTATAGTTTATGGATTGTGGATTGGTATTAAAAATAAAAATATATTTAATAAAATATAGAAAAGAAAGAGGTTAGAAAATGAAGAAAAGAATAGCAATTAATGGTTTTGGTAGAATTGGTAGAATAGCATATCGTTTACTTTTGGGAAGTAGTGATTATGAGGTTGTTGCTATAAATTCAAGAGGAACTGCTGAAGAAAATGCTTATTTACTAAAATATGATACTGTATTTAGAAAATTTGATGAGAATATTACAGTGTTAGATGATGGGATTATGGTTGATACAACTTTCACTAAAGTGTTACAATTTGATGATCCTGAAAAATGTCCTTGGAGAGAATTAAACGTTGATTTAGTTTTAGAATGTACAGGTGCTTTTACTAAAAAAGAAGATGCATATAAACATATTTTAGCTGGAGCTAAACATGTAATTATTTCGGCTCCTGGTAAAGATGAAATGAAAACTGTAGTTTATGGAGTAAATGAGAATATTTTAAGTAGGGATGATGAAATTATTTCAAGTGCTTCTTGTACTACAAATTGTTTAGCACCAGTTCTTAAGATAATAGAGGATAATATTGGAATTGAATCTGGTTTTATGTCAACAATTCATGCATACACTAATGATCAAAATACTTTAGATGGATCACATAAAAAAGGAATTAAATCAAGAAGAGGAAGAACAGCTGCTTCAAATATCATTCCAACTAGTACAGGAGCAGCAAAATCTATTGGTGTAGTTATTCCAACACTTAGCGGTAAAATGGATGGTGTTGCTTATAGAGTTCCAGTTATTGATGGTTCTATGGTAGATGTAACTTTAACATTAAATAGAGCAACTAGTGTAGATGAAATAAATGATTTATTTAGAAACAATATGAATGAGGTATTAGATTTTACAGTAGATCCTATTGTATCAAGTGATGTTATTGGAAGTACATGTGGAGCGTTAGTTGATGGATTATCTACTAAGGTGTTAGATGTTAATAAGAAACAAGTTAAAATAGTTGCTTGGTATGATAATGAATATGGATATACTTCTCAAATGATTAGAGTTATGGATAAATTATTAAAGTTATAATATGAAAACGATAGTTGAATATGATGTTAAAGGTGATACATCAGGAATGATTAGATGTTATCCTAAAAATAATAAGTTAGTTAAATTTAAAGATATTGTGCTAGATAATTTAGAAAGTTATAGTGATTATCATAAAAGTAGTTATAGTCTATGGGAAAAATATGATGAGTTTATTGATAAAGTATTAGAAAATTATAGTTTAGATATTGATTTAGAAAAATTAAATGATAATAAGTTAGAATATATTAAAATGAAAAGTAATTCTTCATTTTATACTGAAGATGATTTTAATACTTTGATTAATAATATTAATGATGAATATAAAACTATTATTGAAATTATTGAAAATAAAACTGATAAAAAGTTTGGAAAAGATTACATATTATTGTAATTTTTTTTTGATGTGATAAAATTATAAGTATGAGTTACATTAAAGGAAAATTTAAACATATTATTTTTGAATCTGAATCGGGCTATAGGGTTGGTCTTTTTAAAGTTAATGAAACAGATGATGAAAATATACCAACAAATAAACTAATTACTTATACTGGTTATTTTATGAAAACTAATGATAATGATAATTATGTATTAAATGGAAAGTATATTTTTCATGATAGATATGGTTATCAATTTAGTACTGATAATTATGAAAAAATTGTACCAGAGGGTAAAGATGCTATAATTGATTTTTTAACTAGTTCTTTTGTTAAAGGGTGCGGAGAAGTAACTGCTAAAAAAATATATAAAGTTTTTGGTAATGATAGTTTATATAAAATTAAAGAAAATAAAAGTAATTTAGAATTAGTTGAAGGAATAAATGAGAAGAAGAGAGAACAAATATATAATTCAGTTTGTAAATATTTTGATAATGATGCTTTAATAGTTGAACTTAAAAATATGGGATTTAGTGTTAAAGAAACAATGAATTTAATTAATAAGTTTGGTAAAAAAATTAAAGATATAATAAATAAAAATATTTATGATTTAAGTGATGAAATTAATTTTAAGAAATTAGATGAAATATTTTTAAGTAGTAATGATATGGAAGATGATCGAAGAGTTAAGGCTTGTTTAATTGAAACTATGAAATATTTAACATTTAGTACTGGTGATATATATTTATATAAAGAAGAGATATGCGCTGGTTTACAAAAGTTATATGGAATAAATATTGATATTGATAGTCAAATTAATTATTTATTTAATATTAGCAGGGTTGCAATTAAAGAGGATAAAATATATTTAAAAGAAGATTATGATGATGAAGTGTATATTGCTGATTATTTAACTAAATTATTTAAATTAAGTAGTAGAGTAAGTAATATAGATAGATATATTAATAAAGCGGAAAAAGTTCTTGATATAAAGTATAATGAAGAACAAAAAGAAGCAATTAGTAAATCTTTAATTAATAATATAAGTGTTATTACAGGAGGTCCTGGAACTGGTAAAACAACAATTATTAAGGGGATAATTAAAACGTATTCACTTATCTATAAAGTTAGTGAAAACTCGATTAAGGATCATGTTTTGTTATTAGCACCAACTGGAAGAGCAGCTAAAAGAATGAGTGAGTCTACCGGTTATCAAGCAAGTACTATTCATAGGTTTTTAAAATGGGATAAAGAAAATAATGTGTTTAATATAAATGAATTAAATAGTGTTCATTATAATTTAATTATAGTTGATGAATCTTCAATGATAGATAACCATTTAATGGCATCTTTACTTAGAGGATTGGATATTTTTAATACACAAATAGTTTTAGTAGGTGATGAATATCAACTTCCTTCTGTTGGACCAGGATTAGTTTTAAATGACATAATAAACACTAATATACCACATATTAGATTAGAAAAGATTTATAGACAAAGTGATAAATCATATATTCCAACTGTTGCTAAAAATATTAAAGATAAAGTTATGGAAATAGTTCCTAGTGGAGATGACTTTAGTTTTATTTCTTGTGATAATTTAAATATAAAAAGTATTATTATTAAGTTATTGGATAAAATGCAAGAGAAGGGGATTGATGTTAGAAATGTCCAGGTTCTGGCTCCAATGTATAAGGGTGAAAATGGAATAGATAATTTAAATATCTTGTTACAGGAATACTTTAATCCGGTCGTTAATAAAAAAGATGAATTAAAAGTTGGTCCTATTACTTATAGAGTAGGGGATAAAATACTTAATTTAGTTAATGATGTTGATAATAATATTTTTAATGGTGATATAGGTTATATTTGCTCTGTTAATGTAAATTCTAAAAAAGATATATTAAGTATAGATTATGATGGTAATATAGTTGATTATAAAAGAGAAGATCTAATAAGTATTAGTCATGCTTATGCTATAACTATTCATAAATCGCAAGGATCTGAATTTGACTATGTTATTATGCCAATATCATTAAGTTATAATAGAATGCTTTATAATAAGCTACTATATACGGGTGTATCTCGTGCTAAAAAATCACTTATTTTAGTTGGTAGTAAGGATGCTTATTTAAAGGCTATAAATAATGATTATAGTTTTAAGAGAAAAACTACTTTAAATGAATTAATTATGAATAAAGTTTAAAAATTTGATCATAATAATAATGGTGATAGAATGAAAAATACAATGATGATGATGGTAGGAGCAGCAGCCGGTATTGGGATATATATGGGCGTAGAGAAGATGACAAAAAATAAAAAAGTTATTAAACGTAAGTTAAATACTATTATTGATGATACGGCAGATTTAATAAGTTAAAAAAAGACTATAGAGATAAAGTTTCTATAGTTTCTTTTTTTTCATTTTCTTTAATATTTTCTTCTTTAGCTTTTTCTTCTATTTCAGTATCAGTTTCATCATCAGATTCAACTAATTTTAATATTTCTTCTAAGGATGTTTCTCCAGATACTACTTTTAATAATCCATCTTGGAAAATTGTGGTTGTTCCTCCTTTACCATAAATAAGCTTTCTTAATTCTTTTTTTTCTGAATTTAATACAATGGCATCTTTGATATCTTGATTAATAAGAAGTACTTCTTGAACAGCGATACGTCCTTTATATCCTTGATAACATTCATCGCAACCATGTGGTTCATATATTTCGTTTATTTCTAATCCTAAATTCTTTTTAAATAATTCTCTTTCATATTCATTTGTTTCTCTTAAAACTCGGCATTTTTTGCATAAACGTCTAGCAAGTCTTTGAGAAATAATTCCTGATAAAGCAGCACCAAGTAAGTATCTTTCTACATTCATATCAGTTAAACGTTCAATAGTGTTAAGTGAGTTGTTGGTATGAATTGTTGATAGAACTAAGTGACCAGTAATTGATGCACGAACAGCAATTTTTGCAGTTTCATCATCACGAATTTCTCCGATCATTATAATATCGGGGTCTTGTCTTAAAATACTTCTTAAAGCTGTAGCAAATGTTAGACCGACATCAGAGTTAACTTGAACTTGGTTTATTCCTTCAATATTCATTTCTATAGGGTCTTCTACAGTTATAATGTTAGAATCTTCAGTATTTAGTTTTTGAAGGATTGAATAAACAGTTGTTGATTTACCGGTACCAGTTGCTCCGGTTACTAGAATAATACCATTAGGAATTTCAATCATTCTTTTTACTTTTGCTAGATTTTCTTCACTAAAATCTAATTCTTCAATACCAGCAGCTGACATTTTATAATCTAAGATACGAATAACTATTTTTTCTCCTAGATTAGTAGGTAAACATGAAACACGTAAATCAACGTCAATATTATCTAAACTATTTTTAATAGCACCGTCTTGAGGGATTCTTGATTCAGTAATGTTCATTCCTGATATAATTTTAATTCTAGTTATAATGTTTTTTTCGACATATAACGGAACTATACTATAATCTTGTAATGCGCCATCAATACGAATTCTTATTTTTAATCCCGCTTCCATAGGATCAAAGTGAATATCTGATGCTTTCATTCTGATTGCATCGACAATTATTGCGTTAACTATTTCGGTAATAGGTGTTTCTTCATAGTTAAAAACAACAAGTTTAGAGACTGGGTCTATAAGATCTTGTGGATTTAAAGTAACATCATTAATAAGTTTTTCTTTATTTTTCTTATCTTCTTTCATTTCCAATCTCTTTCTATTCTATATTTAATTATATCAATTTTTATTTTTGTTATCAATATAATAGAATGTATTTATTTAAATCTCGTGAATTTTCATTTGGTTTATGCTAACTAATACTTGTAATTTGATAAAAAATAATATATACTATCATTAAGTTTTCAATGAAGTTTGAGGAGTATTGCATTAAATATTTAAAGAGAGTTAATGGTTGGTGGAAGTTAATAATAATTTATGTAAGAAGGTTGCAAACTAAGAAAAATCGCTATTTCAGCGTTAAAGAATTAAAGATGACTAATAGTTATAAATTAAGGTGGTACCACGGTAAATTCGTCCTTATATTTATAACTATTTTTTTTAAAAAGAAAGGAAGATTTAGATGTTAGATACAAAATATAATCATGATTTAGTAGAAGAAGGAAAATACGAAAAATGGCTTAGTAAAAATTATTTCAAATGTGATGAAAATAGTTCTAAGAAGCATTTTAGTATTATATTACCACCTCCAAATGTTACAGGGGTATTACACTTAGGACATGCTTATGATGTAACCTTACAAGATATAATTATTCGTTATAAAAAAATGGAAGGTTATGACTGTTTATGGCTTCCAGGAATGGATCATGCGGCAATTGCAACTGAGGCAAAAGTTGTTAAAAGACTAAAAGATAGTGGTATAAATAAATATGAATATGGAAGAGAAAAGTTTTTAGATTCATGCTGGGATTGGACTCATGAACATGCTGATATAATTCGTAAGCAATGGGCTAAATTAGGTATATCTTTAGATTATACTAAAGAAAGATTTACATTAGATAAACAAATTGCTACTGCAGTTAAAAAGGTATTTGTAGATTATTATAATGAAGGATTAATTTATCGTGGTGAAAAGATTATTAACTGGGATCCGGTTGCTAAGACTGCTTTAAGTAATGAAGAAGTTATTTATAGTGAAGAAGAAAGTGCTTTTTATCATTTAAAATATGTTTTAGAAGATGGTACAAGTTTTTTAGATGTTGCAACAACTAGACCTGAAACTTTATTTGGTGATACGGCTGTTGCAGTTAACCCTGAAGATGATAGATATAGACATTTAATTGGTAAAAATGTAATTCTTCCTATTGTTAATAGATTAATTCCAATTATTGGAGATGAACATGCTGATATTACTAAAGGAACTGGATGTGTTAAAATAACTCCGGCTCATGATCCAAATGATTTTGAAGTTGGTAATAGACATAATTTAGAGAGAATCGTTATTATGAATGATGATGCTACAATGAATGAAAATTGTCCTGAAAAATATATTGGATTAAGTAGGGAAGAAGCTAGAAAAGTTGTTTTAGAAGATTTAAAAGAAGCTGGATTATTAATTAAAATTGATCCAATTGTTCACGAAGTAGGTCATAGTGAAAGAACTGGCGTTATGGTTGAACCTATGATTAAAAAGCAATGGTTTGTTAAGATGAGACCTTTAGCAGACCATGTTTTAGAAACTCAAAAGAATAAAGATGAAAAGGTTAATTTTATTCCTTCAAGATATGAAAAGACAATGAATCACTGGATGGAAATAACATATGATTGGTGTATTTCTAGACAATTATGGTGGGGACATCGTATTCCAGCTTGGTATAAAGATGATGAAGTATATGTTGGAGCTGAAGCACCTAAAGAGGATGGTTGGGTACAAGATGAAGATGTACTTGATACATGGTTTAGTAGTGCACTTTGGCCTTTTGCTACTTTAGGATGGCCTGAGAACACTAAATTATTAGAAACGTACTATCCTAATTCATGTTTAGTAACCGGTTATGATATAATCCCATTCTGGGTAAATAGAATGACTTTCCAAGGTGAAAAATTATTAGGTAAAAGACCATTTAAGGATTGCTTAATTCATGGTTTAATTAGAGATAAACAAGGTAGAAAATTTAGTAAATCTTTAGGTAATGGGATAGATCCATTTGATATGGTTAAATTATATGGAGCTGATTCTTTAAGATATTATTTAGCAACAGATGTTGCGCCAGGAACCGATATGCGTTTTGATGAAGAAAAAATTAAAGCTACTTGGAATTATATTAATAAAATATGGAACGCCTCTAGATTTGTTTTAACTAATATTGAAGGATTAGAAAAAATTACATTAGATAATTTAAAACCAGAAGATAAATGGATATTAACTAAATTTATGAAATGTGTTCATACAACTAAGAAATTTATGGATAAATATGAATTTAATAATGCTGGTGCAACTATTTATGACTTTGTTTGGAGCAGTTTCTGTGATAATTATATTGAAATGGCTAAATATAGTCTTGATAGTGAAGTTACTAAATCCGTATTATGTTATATTTTAACTGGTATTTTAAAATTATTACAACCATTTATGCCTTATGTAACAGATGAAATATATAATATGCTTCCAATTAAAGATGCCGAAGATATAATGATTAGTGAATATCCTAAATATTCTAAGAAATATATATTTGAAGATGAAGAAAAAGTAGTTGATGATCAAATAGCGTTTATTAAGAACTTTAGAAATGTTAAAGCTGAAAATAATATTACTAAAGATATGAAAGTTATGTTTGATACTGAAGATGATAATGATTTAATAGTTAAAATGTTAAAGATTAAAGATAACGTTGTTACAAAGCCTTTAGGTATTAGAGCATATAAAGTATTCTCATCTAGAGTTAAAGCCCAAATCTTCTTTGAAAAGGTTTTAACTGATGCTGATATCGCAGCTAAAGAAGCTCAAATTAAGATGTTAACTGAATCAATTAGTAGAAGAGAAAAGTTACTATCTAATGAAAATTATGTTAACAAAGCACCACAAAATATAGTTGCAATGGATAGACAAAAACTAGAAGAAGAAAAGAAAAAATTAGAAGAATTAATGAAATAGATTTAGTCTATTTCTTTTTAATTTAAGGTCGTGTATAATATTATTTAGTAAATGTATAAGTTTACCGAAGTGTTGATGTATGATATTATGATTTTTACTATTTTTAAATAAAATAGTGGAGGTGTAAATATAATGTATTAAGCGTTAAATATTATATGAAGAAGTATAATTATAATTATAATAATTTAAAAGAAGATGAACATGTAGTACATCAATTGGTGTTCTACCTATAAAAATAAATGATGACTATGGTTTTATTCCTAAAAATTTATTTATAGACTTTATAACTGATATATTAATTAGACCAATTGCTTTAATTTTATATTTTATTGCTAAAATTTTTTTAGGATTTAAAATTACTGGTAAAGAAAATTTAATTAAAAATAGAGGAGTAGTTACTGTTTCTAACCATATTCATTATATTGATTGTATTCTTACTGGCTTAATAACTTTTCCTCGTAAAACATATTTTCCAACCTTAGAAGAAAATTTTAAAATTCCATTTATAAGACATACTTCATGGAGTTCCAATTCCTAAAAGTAAAAATGGAAAAGAAAATTTTTATCATGATGTAATTAATGAATTAAATAATAATATAGTTGTTCAAATGTATCCCGAAGGATCACTATGGTCTTATTATGTAAAAATAAGAGATTTAAAAGAAAGAACTGAAACTATGATAAAGGAGAAAATAAATGAAAATATTGATATTATCTTGTAGTACAGGTGGCGGACATAATTCATGTGCTAGATATATAGAAGAAGAATTAAAAGAAAATAATATTGAATGTGAATTTAAAGATTTCTTTGATATAGTAAATCCCAAGGCTAAAGAATTATCTTCTAAAATATATTTAGCGTCATTAAAAGGAAATGGTAAAGTATTTAAAGGTTTATATAGTATAGGAGACTTATATAGTGATTCTAGGTTAACTAGTCCTGTCTATTTAGCTAATAAGTTACATGCTAATAGTTTATTAAAATATATTAATGATAATAATTTTACATTAGTTATTACAACTCATCTATTTCCTTCTTTAACTCTTACTGCTATAAATAAACATAATGAAGAAAAAGTTAAATTTATAACCATTGCAACAGACTATGAACCATGTCCTTTTATGGAAGAAAGTAAACCGGATATGTTGGTAATTCCTAGAGATTTAGAAGATAAATTTATTAAAAAAGGAAATAGTAAAGATGCCATTAATCCGATAGGTATCCCTGTTTCATCAAGGTTTGTTAATACTGCTAAAGACATAAGAAAAGAATTAAATTTAAGTAATGATGATAAAATTATTTTAATTATGTTAGGTAGTATGGGATTTGGTAATGTACTTGCTTTATTAAAACAATTAGAAAACGAAAATTATAAGATTATAACTATATGTGGAACAAATACGAAATTACTAGAGGAGATACAGGATAGAAATTTTAAAAATGTTATTCCTTTTGGATTTACTAAGAATATAAATGATTTTATTTATACCGCTAATGTTGTTATATCTAAACCTGGTGGATTATCTTCAACTGAGATAGCTGCAATAAGAAAGCCGTTAATTCATATGTTTGCTATTCCAGGAATTGAAACATATAATATGAATTATTTTAAAGAACATAATATGAGTCTTAATTGTAATAATTATTTAGAATTAAAAGATATGATTAATGAATTATTATATAATAAAGAATTACAAACAAAATTAATTAATAATCAAAATAAATATATAAATAGTGAATCTGCTAAAGAATTAGTGAATATAATTAAAGAAAACTTTTAATATATATGAGAGGAAAATAAAAATGGGAAAAGTAAATGATTATATAGAAAAAATGTTAAAATATTTAAAAATAGAAATAAATTATAATAAAGAAAAACCTTGGTTAAAATATTATAAAAATGTTCCTGAAAGCTTAAATTATTATCAAGGAAGTATGTATGATTATTTAAAAGAATCTGTAATTAGAAATGAAAAAAGAACAGCATATTCTTATTATGGCGTTAATGTATCTTATAAAGGATTTTTAAAAAGAATTGATAAAATAGCTAAGGCTTTAACTCAGTTTAATATTGTTGAAAATGAATGTGTAACAATTTGTATGCCAAACACTCCTGAAAGTATCTCATTAATATATGCAATTAATAAAATAGGTGCCATTGCTAATATTATTCATCCATTATCATCTACTAAGGATATTAAAAGAGCGTTAGATGAAACTAATAGTACTGTCTTATTTTGTTCTGATACATCTATGCCTAATGCGAAAAAAATTAAAGTAAAGCATTTTATTTTAGTACCTAATTCTAATAGTTTAATTAAAGTAAAAAAGATGATTTATAATTTAAAAGAATCAACTAATTTAAAATTAGAAGGTAATATGATATCTTGGTCTGATTTTATTTCTTATCAAACATTAGAAGAACCTTATATAAAAAGAAAATCTACTGATCCAGCTGCAATAATCTATAGTGGTGGAACAACTGGTAAACCTAAAGGAATAATCTTGTCTAATTTGAATTTTAATGCTATGGCACTTCAAACAATAAATGTTTGTGATGAATTAAAGCCAGGCAACAGTGTTTTATCCGCACTTCCTATTTTTCATGTTTTTGGTCTCGCTTTATGTGTTCATACTTGTTTAATAAGTGGAATGACAGCTATTTTAGTACCTAAATTAAATACTAAAAAGATAAATTCTGAATTAAAAAAATATAAACCAAATGTCTATCCAGCAGTACCGTCTCTTCTAAAAATGTCATTAGAAGGTTTAGAGTTTAGTAGGAATGGTCTTAAGGATATAAAGGTTGTAGTTGTAGGTGGAGATTATCTATCACCAGAAACAAAAAATGATTTTGAAAAATTTTTAAAAGAACATGGTAGTAACGCTATTGTAAAAGTAGGATATGGATTATCTGAAGCTTCTGGTTTTTGTTCATCCACTGCTCCAATTGATGAAAAGTATGTTCATAATGGAACTTTAGGAGTACCTAATCCAGATATAATTATTAAAATATTTGAACCAAATAGTGATGTAGAAAAATGTATAAATGATATAGGTGAAATATGTGTAACTGGTCCAACTATATTTATGGGATATATTAATGAGGATAAAGAAACTAAAAATACACTAGTAAGACATCATGATGGCCGAACATGGCTTCATACAGGTGATTTAGGATATATGGATAAAAATGGATTTATTTTCTATACCTCTCGTGCTAAAAGAATGATTATTAGTAATGGTTATAATATTTATCCAATTGAATTAGAAGAAATTATAAAAAAATGCAAATATGTTGCTGATTGCACAGTAGTAGCAGTTCCTCATAAAATTAAAAGTCAAACTCCTAAAGCAGTTATTGTATTAAAAAAGGGGATTGAAGATAATTTAAATATTAGAACTGAAATTAGAAAATATTGTAAAGAAAATATTGCCAGATATGCTCAGCCAACTGAGTTTGAGTTTAGAGAAAATATACCTGTTACGGCAATTGGTAAGGTAGCTTATAGAGATTTACAAAAATAATGCAATTTAAGAGGTATAAATAAAAGAATTAAATAAAAGTTAGTGAAAACTATCTTTTTTTATGGTAATATTTAAATAGATATAAGGGAGAGTGATTTTTATGAAAGATTTAAATGTATTATTTATGGGGAGTCCTTCCTTTAGTGTTTCGGTACTTGAAGAATTAAATAAAAATGTAAATGTCGTTGGAGTTGTTACGGCACCTGATGCATATGTAGGTAGAAAAAAAGTCCTTACAATGTGTCCTGTTAAAGAGAAAGCTATTAGTTTAGGATTAAAGGTTTATAGTCCTATCAAATTAAGAAGTGATTATGAATTTATTAAGGAACTTAACCCAGATATGATTATTACTTGTGCCTATGGTCAAATTTTATGTGAAGAAATATTAAATATACCAAAATTAGGTTGCTTTAATTTACATGGTAGTTTACTTCCTAAATATCGAGGTGGTGCACCAATTCATTATGCTCTTTTAAATGGTGATGAAAAAACAGGAATCACTTTAATGTATATGGATAAAGGTATGGATTCTGGTGACATGATTGCCAAAGAAGAAATTAAAATAGAAGATAATGATAATATTGAGTCTTTAACTAATAAATTAAGTATAGTTGCTTCTAAGATGATAATAAAATATTTACCTAGTTTAATAGATGGTACTAATAATAGAGTAAAACAAGACATTAGCAAGGTTACTTTCTCACCAATTATTACAAGAGAAGATGAACATTTAGATTTTAATGTAACTGCTAAAGAAATATTTAATAGATATCGTATGTTAAGTCCAAATCCATTACCAAATATTAAAATTGATGATATAGAGTATAAAATCGCAGAATGTAAAATAGTTGATGCAAGTGGTAAAGTAAGTACAGTGGTAAGTAAGGATAAAAATTCATTTACAATTATGGCAAAAGATAAAGGTATAATGGTTTTAAAAATAAAGCCAATTGGTAAAAATATAATGAACGTTAAAGATTTCTTTAATGGTTATCATGATGAAATAGTAGGTAAAGAGGTTAAATAATGAGTGATTTAGTAAGCTTATGGAAAGATCCTAAATATAAAAATATTATTAAACTAATATTGTGGGCTATATTTATATTGTTTGTAGTCTGTTTATGTATAGTTTTAAATAAGAATCAAATTAAAAATAATAATAAAGAAGAAAGCAGGCTTGAATTTAAACATAAAATACATAATTTAGCTAATAAGAAGTTAAAAGTATATTATAAAATAGACGATTATATTGTTGAAGGTGTTTATGAAAATGATATATTTAAGGGTACTTTAACATATGATGATGGAACAAGTTATAATGTTAAGTATGAAAAGGGAAATTTAACAAAGGATAATGATAATGAAATTGAAGATTTTTTAATTGTTAATATAGATACAAGATATATTAATCCTTATTACTTAATTGATTTATTTAATAAAAATGAAGCTACTGAAATTGAAAAAAATAAAAAATATTTATACGAAATAGATGATGTTAAATATTACTTGAGTTTTAAAGATAATGGTGGTTATAGTGTTAGAATAATTAATGATAATAAAGAAAATATATTGAATTATGAAGTAATGTAATTATTAGGAGGTAGATTTAGATGAAAGAAAAAATTAAAGAAAATAAGTACTATCAATTAGGTTTAACTATATTTATGGTTATAGGTGCTTGTATATTACTTACATTTATAATATTTAATATAGATAAGATATGGAAATTTTTAGGAACAATAGTGGGATTGTTTAGTCCATTTATTATTGGATTTGTATTTGCTTATTTATTAAATCCAATAGTTATATTTTTTAAGAAAAATGTTTTTGATAAATTTGTAAAAAAAGATAAAGTAGCTAATAATTTAAGTTTACTTACTACCTGTGTTATTTTTTTAACACTTACAATTATTTTGTTTAATAGTATTATTCCGGCACTTTTAAAGAGTATTCAATCACTAGTTGTTAATATGCCAACATATATTAAAGATATAAAAGATTATTTAATTGCTAAGACTGATTCTAGTGGACTTGCTGAGGCAATAAACGCTAATTATAGTACTATTAATGAAAGTTTAAATACTATGATTAATAATTTTCTTCCTAAGTTAGAGGATATGATTACAATAGTATCTAATGGACTATTTGGTGCAGTTAAAGTAGTATTTAAAGTATTTATGGGATTTGTTATTTCTATTTATTATTTATCTGATAAAGACAACTTTGTTGCGGGAACTAAGAAGATTATTTATAGTATCTTTGGGGTAAAAGTGGCTAATCATATTATGGATAATGCTAGACACACTAATGATATATTTGGAAACTTTATTGTTGGTAAATTACTTGATGGTTTTACAATTGGATTTATTACATTTATATTTCTAACTATTTTAGGCTTTAGTGATTATGCTTTATTAATTGGAGTTACAGTTGGTTTAACAAATATGATTCCTTATTTTGGTCCATATATTGGAACTATACCTAGTGCTTTATTGATCCTTATGGATGAAGTACATGGCGGAGGTAAAATGTGTATTATATTTATTATATTTATAATAGCATTACAACAAATTGATAGTTATGTTATTGAGCCAAAATTATGTGGATCTAAAACAGGATTAAAATCATTCTGGGTACTTGCTTCTATTTTATTCTTTGGTGATGCTTTTGGAATTATTGGATTACTACTAGGTGTACCAGTATTCGCATTAATTTATGGATATGTCCATAATTTAATTACAATTAGATTAGAAGAAAAGAATTTACCAAGTGAAACTAAAGATTATATCGACTTAGAAAGAATTAATAGTAAGACTCATGCAGTTGTTAAATTAAGTGATAAATAATATTTGGGAAAATAAATGAAGAAAAAAGAGATAATTATTGCTAGTTGTTTATTTATAATTTTAATATGTGTTATATTTGTATGATTATAATGATAAATTAATAAATGTGATTAGTGTTTGGAATAATGGATGCTTAGGTTATAATGGTGTTATAGAAGAGCATTTAGATAATTCTGATAAGAATATATTATTTAATTATATTGAGAGATAAAATTAAGGAATGGTTTAATAGCTATTCTTTTTTTTGATTTTTAAGTTTTTTAATTTTTGTAAAAAAATAGCGATAAATGGCTTGAAATAATAGTGATTATAGGGTATAATAACTTCTAGTTTGACTGGTTTAGATGTGCGAGGTTGCTGATACGCTAGGAGATGTTGTGAGATATTTTCTTAAAATATCAGGGTATTCGTTACGGAATCATGTTTATACAAGATATAGACGAAGGGAGGACATAAAATGTCAAAGGTAAGAATCAAACTAAAAGCTTATGATCATAGACTTCTTGATACTGCTTGCGCTAAGATTGTAGAAACTGTTAAAAGAACAGGAGGAGTTATCTCTGGACCTGTACCTCTTCCAACAGAAATTCAAAAGATTACTGTTTTAAGAGCTGTACATAAATACAAAGATGCTCGTGAACAATTTGAAATGCGTACTCACAAGAGACTTATTGATATTAAGGATCCTAGTAAGGAAACAATGGATGCTTTAACTCACTTAGATATTCCAAGTGGCGTTGATGTTGAAATTAAAACAAAATAATTAGATGGAGGAAAGAAAGATGAAAGGAATCTTAGGACGTAAAGTCGGTATGACCGAAGTATTTACGAAAGATGGAAAAATTATTCCTGTTACTGTAATTAGCACTGAACCTAATAAAGTAATGCAAGTTAAAACAACTGCTACTGATGGTTATGAAGCTATTCAATTAGGTATTTCTGATAAAAAAGAAAAAAATGTTACTAAAGCAGAAATAGGACATGCTAAAAAGGCTGGTTCTGCACCTAAGCGCTTCTTAAAAGAGATTAGAGTATCTAATGCTAGCGAATATCAAGTTGGAAGCGAAATTAAAGCAGACATATTTGAAGTAGGACAAAAAGTTGATGTTACTGGAACAAGTAAGGGACATGGTTTTACTGGTGTAATTGTTAGAAACAATCAATCAGAAGGACCTAAAACTCACGGTTCAAGATATCACAGAAGACCTGGTTCAATGGGTACAATGAGACCAATGAGAGTTTTAAAGGGTAAAGTATTATCAGGACATATGGGTGTTGATACAGTTACTGTTCAAAACTTAAGTATTGTAGATGTTAATTTAGAAGACAATTATATTTTAGTAAGTGGTAATGTACCAGGTGCTAAAAAATCATTAGTTGTAATTAAAGAAGCTGTTAAAGGCGGAAAGAAAGGTACTTTTGATTTAGTTTCTTATGAAACTGAAGAAAATGTTGCTGTTGAAGCTCCAACTGCAGAAGAAACTGTTACAACTGAGGAAGTAAAGTAGGTGTTATAGATGGCAAAAGTAGATATTATTAACCTTAATGGTGAAAAAGTAAAAGATATTAAATTAAACGATGCTATATATAATATAGAAAGTAATGAAGTTGTTGTTAAAAAAGCTTTAGACTTACAACTTGCTTCATTAAGACAAGGAACACATAAAACTAAAACTAGAGCAGAAGTTTCTGGTGGTGGTAGAAAACCATACAAACAAAAAGGAACTGGTAATGCTCGTCAAGGTTCTACACGTGCTCCACATTATAGACATGGTGGTGTAGCATTTGGAGTTACTCCAAGAGATTACACTTTCAAAATGAATAAGAAAGAAAGAGTTTTAGCTTTAAGAAGTGTATTATCAATGAAAGCTAAAGAAAATAATATTAAAGTTATTGATTCTTTAACTGTTGAATCTCTTAAAACTAAAGACTTAAAAAATTTGCTTTCTAATTTAGGATTAAATGGTAAAACATTATTTATTACTTCAAATGATGCTGAAAACTTATATTTAGCATCAAGAAACTTAAATAATGTTGGTGTGTTATTAACAAGTGAACTTAATGTTTATGATATGTTACATGCTGATACTATTGTTTTAGATGAAGAAGCAGTAAAACAAATAGAGGAGGTGCTTAAATAATGAAATCTGATATTATTTATTCACCAGTTATTACTGAAAAAACAACTGCCTTAAAGGCACAAAATGTTTATGTATTTAAAGTAGCTAAAGATGCTAATAAATTACAAATTAAAGATGCTATTGAAAGCACATTTAAAGTTAAAGTTGTTAGTGTTAATACATTAAATACTAAACCTAAGAAAAAAAGAGTTGGAAAATACTCTGGATTTAGAAAAACTTATAAGAAAGCTATCGTAAAACTTGCTGACGGTAGTTCTATAGAAATGTAGGTGTTTTTATGGGAATTAGAAAATATAAACCAACAACTAATGGTTTAAGAGGTATGAGTACATTAACAAATACTGAGATTACTGTTGATACTCCTGAAAAAAGTTTACTTAGAAAATTAAATCAAACAGGAGGTAGAAATAATCAAGGTAAAACAACCGTTTCAGATAAAGGCGGCGGCGCTAAGAGAAAATATCGTTTAATTGATTTTAAAAGAGATAAATTTGATATTCCTGCTAGAGTTACTACAATTGAATATGATCCAAACAGAACAGCAAATATTGCTCTATTAACTTATAAAGATGGTGAAAAGAGATATATTATTGCTCCTAAAGGATTAGAAGTTGGTAGTATCGTTATATCAAGTAAAACAGCTGATATTAAAGTTGGTAATACATTACCACTTGAAGCAATTCCTGTTGGTACAGTAATTCACAATGTTGAATTAAAACCTGGTAAAGGTGCTGAACTTGCAAGAAGTGCTGGTTCATCTGCTCAAATTCTTGGTAGAGAAGGAAAATATGTTTTAATTAGATTACAATCTGGTGAAACTAGAAAAGTTTTAGGTAGTTGTCTTGCAACTGTTGGTGTAGTTGGTAATGAAGATTACGAATTAGTTAACATTGGTAAGGCTGGTAGAACACGCCATATGGGAATTAGACCTCATAACCGTGGATCTGTTATGAATCCTAACGACCATCCACATGGTGGTGGTGAAGGTAGAACACCTATCGGTAGAAAAGGGCCTGTTACTCCTTGGGGTAAACCTGCTCTTGGATATAAAACTCGTAAAAATAAGAAAGCATCTAGCAAGTTAATTGTTAGTAGAAAGACTAAATAGGAGGATATAGATGGCAAGAAGTTTAAAAAAAGGACCTTTCGTTGATAAGAGTCTTATGAATAAAATTAAAAAATTAAATGAAGCAAATAAAAAAGAAGTTGTTAAAACTTGGTCTCGTCGTTCAACTATCTTCCCTGATTTCATTGGACATACAATTGCTGTTCATAATGGAAGAGAATTTATACCAGTTTATATAACTGAAGAAATGGTTGGTCATAAATTAGGTGAATTTGCATTAACTCGTAAATTTACTGGCCATGCTGGAAATAAGTAGGAGGATTAGATGGAAGCTTATGCAATGCATAAAATGGCTATCGTAGCACCTCGTAAAGCAAGAATGACTCTTGATTTAATAAGAGGAAAGTCTGTTAAAGATGCTAGAGCTATTTTAAATAATACTAATACTAAATCAAGTAAATTAATCTTAAAAGTTTTAAATTCTGCTACAGCTAATGCTGTTAACAATTTAAACTTAAAAGAAGAAGAATTATTTGTATCTGAATGCTTTATTAATCCGGGACCTGTTTTAAAGAGAATTAAATTTGGTTCAAGAACTAAAGTTGACAGAAGAGATAAAAGAACAAGTCATATAACTGTTAAAGTTAGTGACGGAAAGGAGGCATAATTAATGGGACAAAAAGTAAATCCTAATGGATTAAGACTAGGTGTTAATAAAGATTGGCAATCTAAATGGTATGCTAAAAAAGATTATGCCACAAAATTAAATAATGATTTAAAATTAAGAGATTTCTTAGCAGGTTACTTAAAAGATGCTGCTGTTGCAGAAATTATCATTGAAAGAAAACCAAAGAGAAATGAAATTAAAATTCGTACTGCTAAACCAGGAGTTATCATTGGTAGAGGCGGAGAAGATATTGAAAAACTAAGAAAAGAAATCAAAAAAGCTATTGGTGAAGATTTCTATGTAACTATAGTTGAAGAAAAGAATCCTAATCTTAGTGCTCAAATCGTTGCTGATACAATTGCTAAACAAATTGAAAATAGAGCAAACTTCAGAACAGTTCAAAAACAAGCTATCAAAAATGTTATGAAAGCTGGAGCTGTTGGAGTTAAAACTGCTGTTTCTGGTAGACTTGGTGGTGCTGAAATGGCTCGTACTGAAGGTTATACTGAAGGTACTGTTCCACTACATACTATTAGAGCTGACATTGATTATGCAACAGCTACTGCTCCTACAACTTATGGTAAAGTCGGAGTAAAAGTATGGATTTATAAGGGAGAAATTCTTCCAAGTAAGAAGAAAAATGGAGGCGATAACAATGTTAATGCCTAAGAGAGTTAAATATCGTAAACCTCACAGAGTTAGTTATGAAGGACATTCTAAAGGAAACCTTACATTAACTAATGGTGAATATGGTCTAATGGCCAAAGAGGGTGGATATGTTAATGCTAAACAAATTGAAGCTGCTCGTATTGCGATGACTCGTTATATGAAACGTGGTGGAAAAGTTTGGATTAATATCTTCCCACAACTAGCTCGTACTCAAAAACCTTTAGAAACTCGTCAAGGTACTGGTAAAGGTGATGTAAAAGAATGGGTTGCAGTTGTAAAAGAAGGAAAAATTATGTTTGAAATTGCTGGTGTAGATGAAGCTACTGCAAGAGAAGCTTTAAGACTTGCATCACATAAGATTTCTGTTAAAACTAAATTTGTTATGAAGGAAGGGGTTAATAATAATGAAAACTAGTGATATTCGTAAAATGTCTAAAGAAGAAATAGAAAAACAAATCGTTAAGACAAAAGAAGAATTATTTGATTTAAGAATGAAAAAAGCTACAGGAACATTAGATAAACCTCATAGAATTCATGAATTAAGAAAAGATGTAGCTAGAATGAAAACTATATTAACTGAAATGGATGGGAGTGAAAACTAATGGAAAATAAAAGAGCTGAATTAATAGGAAAAGTTGTAAGTAATGTTAATGATAAAACTATTACAGTATTAGTTGAAACTTATCGTAAAGACCCATTATATAAAAAGAGAGTAAAATATTCTAAGAAATATGCTGCTCATGATGAAGCTAATAAAGCTAAAGTAGGAGACACAGTAAGAATTGCTCAAACTAGACCTTTATCTAAAACTAAGAGATATGAACTAGTAGAAGTTATTCAAGAAGCTGTTGTTCTATAGGAGGTTTTTAATATGTTAATGCAACAAAGTAGATTAAAGGTTGCTGACAACTCTGGTGCTCGTGAAGTTATGGTTATTAGAGTACTAGGTGGAAGCAAACGTGTTTATGGAAATATTGGTGATATTGTTGTTGGAACTGTTAAAAAAGCAATTCCTAACAGTAATGTTAAAGAAGGAAAAGTTGTTAAAGCTGTTATTGTTAGAACTAAACAAGGAGTTAGAAGAGATGATGGTAGTTATATCAAATTTAATGACAATGCATGTGTATTAATTAAAGATGATAAATCACCTATCGGAACTCGTGTATTAGGACCAGTTGCTCGTGAATTACGTGATAAAGAATTTAATAAGATCGTTTCACTTGCTCCTGAGGTATTATAGGAGGATATATGAAAGTTAAAGTTGGAGATAATGTTAAAGTACTTACCGGAAAAGATAAAGGTAAGGAAGGAAAAGTATTATATACTTTAAGAAAAAAAGACCGTGTAGTTGTTGAAGGTGTAAATATTGTTAAAAAACATATGAAACCATCAAGAATGAATGAAACTGGTGGAATATTAGAAGTTGAAAATCCTATTCATGTATCTAATGTAAAAGTATTAACAGCTAAAGAAGACAAAAAAGTAAAAGAAGTTAAAGAAGTAAAAACTGAAAAGAAAGCTACTAAAAAGAAGGGCACAGGTGATAAATAATGAATTCATTAAAAGAATTATATAATAAAGATATCAAACCAGCACTTAAAGAAAAATTTAATTATTCTTCAGTTATGGAAATTCCTAAATTAGAGAAAATTGTAGTTAATATTGGTGTTGGAGATGGATCTCATGATGATAAATTAATAGATGCTGCTAGAGCTGATTTAGAAGCTATAACTGGACAACATGCAGTTATTACAAAAGCTAAAAAATCAATTGCAGGATTTAAATTAAGAGAAGGACAAAGTATTGGAACTAAAGTAACATTACGTGGGGAAAATATGTATGTATTCTTAGAAAAATTAATTAAAATTTCTTTACCTCGTGTAAGAGATTTTAGAGGTATATCACCAAAAGCTTTCGATGGTAGAGGAAATTATACTTTAGGAATTAAAGATCAATTAATTTTCCCAGAAATCGATTATGATAATGTAGTTAAATTAAGAGGTATGGACATTGTTTTTGTTACAACAGCAAAAACTAATGAAGAAGCTTTAGAATTATTAAAAGGCTTTGGACTTCCATTTAGAAAGTAGGTAATGAGAGATGGCAAAAACTAGTTTAAAAGTTAAAAATTCAAGAACTCCTAAATTTAAGGTTAGAGCATACACTCGTTGCGAAAGATGTGGAAGACCTCATGGAGTTTTACGTAAATTTGGATTATGTCGTATTTGCTTTAGAGAATTAGCAAATGAAGGTAAAATCCCAGGCGTAAAGAAATCAAGTTGGTAGAAAGGAAGTAAATTATGGTAAACGATACAATAGCTGATATGCTTACAAGAATTCGTAATGCAGGTCAAATGAAATATGCTAATGTTGCAGTTTTAAATACTAAGATGACTAGAGAAATAGCTAGAATCTTAAAAGAAGAAGGCTATATTAATGATTATAGTAGTAATGAAGAAACTAAAATGTTAGATTTATCACTAAAATATGGTGAAAATAAGAAAGAAAGAGTTATTACTGGTTTAAAGAGAATTAGTAAACCTGGTCTTAGAGTTTATGCTAAACATGATGAACTTCCAAGAGTACTTAACGGACTTGGTATTGCAATTATTTCTACAAGTAAGGGAATTATGACTGACAAAGAAGCAAGAAATGCTGGTCTAGGAGGAGAAGTACTTGCCTATATTTGGTAAGGAAAAACTGATATTATGAGTAGAATAGGAAATAGAGTAATACATATTCCTTCTGATGTAACTGTTACATTAGATGGTAATAAAGTAACTGTTAAAGGACCTAAAGGTGAATTAACAGAAGAATTTAATAATTTAATCAGTATTAATATTGAAGATAATAAATTAACTTGTAAAAGAGCTAATGAAGAATTATTTACAAAATCAATTCATGGTACAACAAATGCTTTAATTGAAAATATGATTATTGGGGTATCTAAAGGATATACAGTTGAACTTGAAACTGTTGGTGTTGGATATAGATTCCAAGTATCTGGAAAACAAATTAATGTTTCAGCAGGATTCAGTCATCCAGTGGTTGTAGATATTCCTGAAGGAATAACAGTTGAAGCACCATCTACAACTGAATTAAAATTAAGTGGAATTGATAAGCAAAAAGTAACTGAATTTGCGGCTAATATTCGTAAGATTAGAAAACCTGAACCATATAAAGGAAAAGGTATTCGTTATAAAGGCGAAGTTATTAGACGTAAAGAAGGTAAGAAGGCTTCTAAGTAGGAGGATTTATGATAAAGAAAGAATCAAGAAATGTATCTAGAGTTATGAGACATGAAAGAGTTCGCAAAAATGTTTTTGGAACTAAAGAAATGCCTAGACTTAATGTATTTAGATCAAATAAAGAAATTTATGCACAAATTATTGATGATGAAAGTCAAACTACTTTAGTTGCTTCATCAAGCGTAATGTTAAAAATCGATAATGGTGGAAACATTGAAGGTGCTGCTTTAGTTGGTGCAGATATAGCTAAAAAAGCTGTTAAAGCTGGTATTACTAAAGTAGTATTCGATAGAGGTGGATACCAATATCATGGCCGTGTAGAAGCTTTAGCAAATGCTGCTAGAGAAAACGGATTAGAGTTCTAGAGGGAGGGAAATAATGGAAGAAAATAAAGAAGTTATGACTACTGAAGAAGTAAAAACTGAAAAAGTAGTTAGAGATAATAAAAACTTTAAAAATAATAAAAATAGAAAATCTAATAAAAACTTTGAACCAAAGAAAAAATTATTAGAAGAAAAAGTTATTTCTATCACTCGTGTAACTAAAGTTACTAAAGGTGGAAGACACTTTAGATTTGCTGCTACTATGGTAGTAGGTGATGGAAAAGGTTTAGTAGGAATTGGAACTGGAAAATCTATGGAAGTTCCAGAAGCTATCAAAAAAGGTATTCAAGCTGCTAATAAGAATTTAGTTAAAGTTGACATCGTTGATGGTAGAACTATTTCACATGATCAAATTGGTAAATGTGGAAGAGCTAAAGTATTAATTAAACCTGCTAAAGAAGGTACTGGTATTATCGCTGGTGGTGCTGTTCGTGCAGTACTTGAAATTGCTGGTGTTAAAGATATCGTATCTAAATCACTAGGAGCTAACACTCAAGTTAATGTTGCTAAAGCAACTTTAGAAGCATTAAAATCACAAAGATCAAAAGAACATATCGCTGAACTTCGTGGTAAGAAAGTTGAGGAGTTATAGTATGAAATTAAATGAATTAAATAAATTACCAGAAGCTAAAAGAAGAAAAATTGTAGGTCGTGGACCTGGTTCTGGTATGGGTAAGACTTCAACTCGTGGAGAAAACGGACAAAAATCAAGAAGCGGAGCTTCAATTAAACCTTGGTTCCGTGGTGGTGAGTCTCCAATTTACCGTAGAATTCCTAAGAGAGGATTTAACAACGCTAACTTTACAGTTAGATATGCTACAATCAATTTAAGTGACTTAAATAGATTTAATGATGGTGATGTTGTTACTCTTGAATTATTAAAAGAAATGGGAATTATTAAGAAAGAATTATCTGGATTAAAAGTTTTAGGTAATGGAGAATTAGAAAAGAAAATTACAATTAAGGCTAATAGATTCTCTACAAAGGCTGTTAGTAAGATTGAAAATGCTGGTGGAACTGCTGAGGTGATTTAATATGTTTGCAAATCTTAAAGGATTATTTAGTCCTTCAAATAAGGATTTACGCAAAAGAATATTGTTTACCTTAATGTGTTTAGCTATATTTGCTCTTGGAACTAATATAATAATTCCTGGAGCAAAGAGCATTACTAATAACATAGGTTTCTTAGAGTTATTAAGTTTAGTAAGTGGAGGAAATTTAAAAACATTTTCAATTTTCTCTTTAGGTGTTATGCCTTATATTACTGCTAGTATTATTACACAGCTTTTGCAAATGGATATTATTCCATATTTTAAAGAATTAAAAGAAAGTGGAGCAACAGGTAGACAAAAAATTAACAAAATAAATAGATATCTTGGAATGTTTTTAGCGTTTGTTCAAGCATATGTATTTTCATTAACCTTATTAAAGGGAGATGCAATGACAACTATTAAATCAACAGTTTATTTAACTGCTGGTACTGCATTTCTAATTTGGCTTGGTGATGAGATGACTAAGAAAGGTATTGGTAATGGTATGTCATTAATAATAATGGCTGGTATTGTTAACAATTTACCTTCAACATTTATTACTGCTTTTCAAAATTTAATTATTAATGGAAGTTATAATATGACTTCTGGAATAATCTTATTTGTTTTATTTATAATTGTTTATTTAACAATTATTTTAGGTGTAGTTTATATGCAAATTGCTGAAAGAAGAATACCTATTCAATATTCGAATCGTACTAGTGGAGCTTATGCAGGAGAAAAATCATATATTCCTATTAAGCTTAATACTGCTAGTGTTGTTCCAGTAATATTTGCATCAGCAATAATTGGAATTCCTTCTGTTATTGCTAACATATTAAATAAAGAAGCATTTACAAACTTCGTAAATAATTATATTGTTTATACAAGTTATACTGGATTTATATTATATATGTTATTAATATTCGTATTTGGATATTTTTATACATTACTTGAGTTAAATCCGGATGAAATGGCAGAAAATTTAGATACTAATCGTAGTTATATTCCCGGAATAGTACCAGGAGAAGCTACTAGTAAGTATTTAAAATATGTAATAACTAGAATTTCTACTTTTGGAACTTTAGGACTTATGGTTATAGCTGCATTACCAATTATATTTACTAAGATTTCTAATTTACCTTCTAATGTAACATTAGGTGGTACAGGATTAATCATAGTTGTAGGTGTTGCACTTGAAACTTATAAACAGTTAGAAAGTTCTATAATTTCAAGAAGTTATACTGGTTCTAGAAAAAGAAGAAGAAGTAGATAATGAAAAATATTATATTTATTGCGCCTCCAGCTGCTGGTAAGGGAACTCAAAGTGATTTACTTGTTAAGAAATATGGTTATACTCATATTTCAACTGGTGATTTACTAAGAGGTGAAATTGCTAAGCAAAGTGAGATTGGTAAAAATATAAAAGAATTAATGGATAGTGGCAATTTAATAAGTGATGAAATTGTATCTACGCTACTTAAGAATAAATTAATTAGCGTAGATGGTCCATTTATATTAGATGGATATCCAAGAGATTTAAATCAAATTGATATATTAAATAAAATATTAGAAGAGATAGATAAAAGAGTAGATATTGTAATTTACTTAGATGTACCTTATAATTATTTATTGGATAGAGTAACTGGAAGGTTATTTTGTCCTAAGTGTTCAAAGAGTTATCATAGAACAAATTTAAAACCTAAAAAGGAATGGATTTGTGATGATTGTGGTGAAGAACTTATTAGTAGATCTGATGATAATGAAGAAACATTTAAACATAGGTATCAAACTTATATTGATTGTACTAGTCCTATAATTGAATATTATAAAAATAATGGTTTACTTGAAGTTATTGATAGTACTGATATAGAAGGTACTTTTGATAGAATAGAGAAAGTGATTAAATAATGGTTAGTATTAAAACTAAAGAAGAAATAGCTTTAATTAAAGAATCTGGTCATATTACTTATTTAACACATCAATATTTAAAGTCTTTAATTAAACCTGGTATTACAACAAAATATATAGATGATGAAGCTGGAAAATTTATAAGAGAACATGGTGGAATACCAAGTTGCTTAGGTTATGAAGGCTATCCAAGAAATATCTGTGTTTCAGTAAATGATGAAGTTGTTCATGGAATTGGATCTGATAGAGTACTTAAAGAAGGTGACATTGTTACTTTAGATATTTGTACTTTGTATAAGGGATACCATTCTGATTCAGCTTGGACTTATCCAGTTGGAAAGATTTCGAGAGAAAATGAAAGATTATTGCATCATACTGAAAAAATGTTGTTTGTTGGTTTAAAGGAAGTTAAGGATGGAGCTCATTTGAATAACATTGGTGCACGTATTAGTGAGTATGCTCATAAATATCATTATGGAGTTGTACAAGAATTGTGTGGACATGGTGTTGGACGTGAGTTACATGAAGACCCTGATGTACTTAATTATGGAAAGTATAATACAGGTATGAAGTTAAAAACTGGTATGGTTATTGCGGTTGAACCGATGATAACGGCTGGTTCCAGACATATTAACATCTTAGATGATGACTGGACTATTGTTACTAGAGATGGTAAGAATAGTGCTCATTTTGAGCATACAGTAGCTGTCACAGATGATGGATATGAAATATTAACGGGAGAGTGAAAAAGTGGCTAAAGAAACTAAAATTGAAGTTAATGGTAAAGTAATAGATTGTATCAAAGACGAATATAAGGTTGAATTAGAAAATGGAGTCGTAGTAACAGCTCACGTTTCTGGTAAAATACGAATGAATTACATTCGCATCTTACCGGGCGATAAAGTTACTATTGAATTTTCACCATATGATTTAACACGTGGGCGAATTATTTATAGAAAATAAGGAGGAACAAAAATGAAAGTTAGACCATCTGTAAAAAAAATGTGTGCTAAATGTAGAATTATAAGAAGAAAAGGTAAAGTTATGGTTATCTGTGATAATCCAAAACATAAACAAAGACAAGGTTAGGAGGAATATTAATGGCTCGTATTAAGAATGTAGAATTACCAAAAGAAAAAAGAACAGAAATAGGACTTACTTATATTTATGGTATAGGTAGAAGCACAGCAACAAAGATTTGTGCTGATGCAAAAGTTGATCCATCTAAAAGAATTAAAGATTTAACTCCTGAAGATGAAGCAGCTTTAAGAAAAGAAGTAGATAAATATACTACTGAAGGTGATTTAAGAAGAGAAGTTCAAATGAACATTAAAGGTAAAATGGAAATCAATTCTTATCAAGGAACTAGACATAAAAAAGGATTACCTGTTCATGGACAAAGAACTAGTCGCAACGCTAAGACTCGTAAGGGTAAAGGTAAAGTAGTTGCTAATAAGAAAAAAGTAGGTAAATAGGAGGTAAATTATGGCTTATAATAGAAGAAAAAGAAAAGTAAAAAAGAATATTCCTGAAGCACAAGCACATATTCATTCAACTTATAATAATACTGTTGTTTCTATAACAGATAAAGATGGAAATGTAATAAGCTGGGCATCAGCTGGAACAATTGGATATAAAGGTTCTAAAAAGAAAACTCCATTTGCTGCTGGACAAGCTGCTGAAGCTGCTGCTGGAGCTGCAACTGCTTCTGGTGTTAAAAAAGTTGAAGTATTTGTTAAAGGATTAGGTAGTGGTAGAGAAAACGCAATTCGTGCTTTACAAACTGCTGGTTTAGAAATTACTGCAATAAATGATGAAACACCAGTACCACATAATGGTTGTAGACCACCAAAACGTCCAAGAAATTAAGAAGGGGAGATTTTTATGAATATGAATTTTGAAAAACCTGAATATAAAATAACTGAATATGTTGAAAAAAATAATTATGGTAAGTTTGAACTTGAACCATTAGAAAGAGGATTTGGTACTACAATAGGTAACGCACTTAGAAGAGTAATGTTATCATCAATGCCTGGTTCTGCAATTACTTCTGTTAAAATCGAAGGAGTTATGCATGAATTCCAAAAAATAGATGGTGTTGTTGAAGATGTTACATCAATTATTTTAAATTTAAAAAGTGTAGTTATTAAAAACCATACTCATGAAAACAAAAAAATCCATTTATATGCAGATAAAGAAGGCGTAGTTAAGGCTGGAGATATCGAAGTAGATGCTGATTTAGAAATTGTAAATCCAGATTTAGTTATTTGTAATTTAGTTCAAGGCGGAAAAATTGATATGGAAATGACTGTTGGATGTGGTCGTGGATATGTTGATTCTAAAGAAAATAAAAAGATTTTAGGTGATACAGTTCAAGGATTAATTCCAATTGATTCATTATATAGTCCAATTGAAAGAGTTGCTTATGAAGTTGAAGGTGCTCGTGTTGGACACAATGAAAATTATGATAAATTAATTATGGAAGTTTATACTAATGGTTCTATGAATCCAGAAGAAGCTATGGCTTTAGCATCTAAAATATTAATTGAACATTTTAATATTATTGCTAATTTAAATGAAATTTCAGATGCTACTGGAATTATGGCTGAAAAGAAAGTTGATCAAATCACTAAGACATTAGAAACTCCTATTGAAGAAATTGAATTCTCAGTTAGAGCATATAATTGCTTAAAGAGAGCTGGAGTTAATACAATGCAGGATTTAATTGATAAGAGAGAATCAGAAGTTAATAAAATTCGTAATTTAGGTAAAAAATCTCTTAAAGAAGTTATAGATAAAGTTAAAGATATGGGACTAAAGTTCCGTGATTAGAAAGGTGTGTAAGTATGTTATATCGTAAATTAGGTAGAGAAACTCGTATTAGAAGAAGCATATTAGCTGGACTAACTAAAGATGTAATCAATCATGGATATGTTGTTACTACTGATGCAAGAGCAAAAGAAGTAAGAAAATTCGTAGATAAAATGATTACTTATGGTAAAGATGGTTCTTTAGTTGCAAGAAGAAAGGCTTTAGCTTTCTTACATAATGATAAAGATACTGTTAATAAAGTATTTACAGAATTAGCTCCTAAGTATGCAAACCGTAATGGTGGATATACTAGATTAATTAAATTAAATGAACGTAGGGGCGATGACGCAATGCAAATTAGACTTGAATTAGTTGACTAATTTAAGTCTTTTTTTTATAATTATTGGGATAGATATGGTAAATGAAAAAAATAAGCTAATTAAAGAGTTAATTATAGATGTGATATTTACACTTGGATTAATAGGACTTACAATAATTGGGACAATATATGTTTTTCCAGAAGTTAATAATGCAAAGGTGGAAACAATAGAAGAATTTGAATGCGAAAATGCTATAAATTGTAGTTGTAAAAAAAATAAGTGTAAATGTGATTATTGTAAAGATGATAATTGTAAAAAAATTAATTGTCAAAAAAAGTTATAAAATAGCTTATTTTTTTGATAATTGACTTGAAAAAATATGAAAACGTGATAGAATACAATAGAAAATTTGTATTTTTACAAAGTTAAGAAATAGGGGATGGTTAAAAAGGTGCAATATGGGGTGATGTTATGGCTGGAATATCTAATGAAGAAATTACCGAAATAAGAAAAAAGGCTGATATTGTTGAAGTAATAGGTTCATATATAAATCTAGCACCTCAGGGGAAAAATTACTTTGGTATATGTCCTTTTCATAATGATCATTCACCAAGTTTAAGTGTATCAAGGGAAAAACAAATTTATAAATGTTTTACATGTCTTGCTAGTGGTAATGTTTTTACGTTTGTTCAAAATTATGAAAATATATCTTTTATAGAGGCTGTTAAAAAAGTTGCTGATAAAATAAATTATAAATTAGATATTAAAGATAAAATAGTTAATAAAAATAGTAAATATTATGAATTAATGGATTTATCTAATAAAATATTTGTTAATAATTTAAATAGTAATTTGGGTTTAAAGGCTAAAGAGTATTTAATAAATGAACGTCATTTAAGTGAAGAGGCTATTAAAGAATTTAATATTGGTCTTGCTCTTAATGATAATAATTTAAATAAGCTATTAAGTTCTAAAGGATATTCAGATAAAGATATAATTGAAATGTCACTTGCTAATAAAACTGATAATGGTTTACTTGATATGTTTAGAAATAGAATTACTTTTCCAATATGTAATCATGAAGGAAAAATAATTGCTTATTCGGCTCGTATATATCAAAATGAAGATACTAGTAAATATATAAATAGTAAAGAAAGTGTTATTTTTAAAAAGGGTTATACTTTTTATAATTATGATAAATGTAGATTAGAAGCTTTAAAAATTAAGTCAGTTATATTAGTTGAAGGTCAAATGGATGCTATTAGGGTATATACTTCAGGATTTAAAAATGTTATTGCTTCAATGGGAACAGCTATCACAAGTAATCATATTAGCTTATTAAAGAAGCTTAATGCTAAAGTTATCCTAATGATGGATAATGATAATGCAGGAGAAAAAAGTACCATATTAAATGGTGAGGAATTAATAAAAAATAACATTGAAGTAAGTGTTGTAAGGTTAACTGGTGAGAAAGATCCTGATAGTTTTATATTAAAAAATGGTGCTGATGCATTTAGAGATGCTCTTAAAGGTGAAATATCTTTTTTTGATTTTAAGTTAAGATATCTTAAGAAAGATAAAAATTTAAATAAAGCGGATGAATTAGCTGAGTATATTAATAAAATTATAGATGAACTTAATAAGTCAGATGATGATATTTTAAAGAGTGTTACAATTAATAAGATTGCTGAAGATTATAATATAGATAAAAAAATATTAGAAGGAAAGTTAGTTAAGATAACTCCTAGGATTGATAGTGTTGTTGTTAAAAGAAAAAGACCTAAATTAAATCAATATCATCAAGCAGCGGAAGCAATTCTTTATTTAATGATGAATGATCCTAAGTTTATAAGAAAATATAAGATAGAACTTAATTATTTTCCAGAAGAAAAATATAAATTAATTGCAAATGATATATTAGCATATAAAGAAATTAATGGAGAATTTGACATTGCAGACTTTATGACGTATATTAATGATTTGGAATACAAAGAAGATATTTATCGAATACTTAATGATTATCAAGACAAAATATTACCAGAGGAATTTGATAATTTTGTTGCTATAATAAATAAATGGATTAGAGAAAGTAAGATAGATAAATTAAAAGAACAATTAAAAAATGAAACTGATGTTAAGAAACAGGAAGAATTAAATGATTTAATAATTAAAATTAAAAAAGGAAGTGAAGATTAATGGCTAAAGCTGTTAAAGAAATTAAAACATTTGAAGAAAGAAAATTAGAATTAATTGAGAAAGGTAAAAAAGAAGGGTTTATTACTTTTGAAGAACTAGCTAATAGTTTAAAAGGATTAGATATTGATAGTGATGCTTTAGATGAACTTTATAATGCTTTTTTAGAAAATGGAATAACAGTTATTTCTAATGAAGAAGAATCTTCAAGTGAAGAAGGTCCTGGAAAAATTAAAGAAGAAGAAGTAGAAATATTAAATGATGAAGATTTAACTAAAGATATTAATATTAATGATCCTGTTAGAATGTATTTAAAAGAAATTGGAAAGATTAGTTTGTTATCACCAGAGGAAGAAATGGATTTATCTATTAGGGTTGCTAATGGAGATCAAGAAGCAGCTAGATTACTTGCTGAATCTAATTTACGTTTAGTTGTATCTATTGCTAAGAGATATGTAGGACGTGGATTGTTATTCTTAGATTTAATTCAAGAAGGTAATATTGGATTAATGAAGGCAGTAGAAAAGTTTGATTATGATAAAGGGTATAAATTTTCAACTTATGCTACTTGGTGGATTAGACAAGCAATTACAAGAGCTTTAGCTGATCAAGCTAGAACAATTAGAGTTCCTGTTCATATGGTTGAAACTATTAATAAGATGGCCCGTATTCAAAGACAATTAACATTAGAACTTAATAGAGAACCTAGTGAAGAAGAAATTGCTAAAAAAATGGGTGTTGGAGTTGAAAAGGTAAGAGAAGTTATTAAAATAAGTCAAGATCCTGTTAGTTTGGAGACTCCAATTGGTGAAGAAGAAGATTCTCATTTAGGTGATTTCGTTCCTGATGAAAGAAATATGTCTCCAGAAGATTTTACTACTAATGAAATTCTTAAAGAAGAAATTAAATCCGTTTTATCAACCTTACAACCTAGAGAACAACAAGTTTTAGAGTTACGTTTTGGTTTAATTGATGGAACTAGTTATACTTTAGAAGAAGTTGGTAAGAAATTTAATGTAACTAGAGAAAGAATTAGACAAATAGAGGCTAAAGCATTAAGAAAATTAAGACATCCTTCACGTGCTAAAAAATTAAAAGATTTCTTGGTGGATTAATGAAGTTGTCGTTAAGACTTAAATCAATTGCAAATTTAGTTGATAGTAATGATGTAGTTGCTGATATTGGTTGTGATCATGCATATTTGGATATTTATTTAGTTATGAATAATATTGTTCCTAAAACACTTGCTTGCGATATTAACAGAAAAGCTTTGGATATGGGAATTAATAATATTAAAAAATATGGTTTAGAAGATAAAATAGCAACTAAATTATGTGATGGAATAACAGGTATTAGTAAAGATATTAATACACTTATAATAAGTGGTATGGGCACTTCTACAATAATTAAAATATTAAGTAATGATAATGTTAAAAATATTAATAAAGTTATTACTCAATCAAATAATGATTATTATGAATTAAGAAAATATATGGTTAATAATGGATTTTATATTAGTTATGAAGAAAGTATTTTTGATAAAGATAAATATTATATTAATATAGTGTTTTTAAGAGGAAATAAAAATTACAGTAGTAAAGAATTAAGATTTGGTACTATGATGTTTAATAAAGATTATTATGAACACTTGGTTAATAAATATAAATATATTTATAGTCATATTCCTAAGATGAAATTGATTAAAAGATTAACATTAAAATTAAATATAAAATATTTAGATAAATATATAAATAATTAATGTTATTTCTTTTTTTTTATGATATATTTTAAATAGTAGGTGTTTGGCATTAATGAAGAAAAAAGTGATATTGTGTATAGTAGGTATGTTTATTCTTTTAGGTGTTATGATATTAGTTATATTCAATTACAAAGTGTATCGTAAGTTAGAGTTAATAAATGTTAATGTGTCTAATTATGATGAAGAAAATAAGGTATTAAAAATTAATTTACAAAGAAAGGTTAGTCCTTTTAATAGTGATTTTTATTGTCATGCTGATGGAGTTAAAAATACTTATAATGTTAAAGGGGAAAATAATAAATGTGAATTAGTACTTGATATTAATGATTCTTATACTTTATATTTAAGTAATTCTAAAAATGATAAGAGTAATGTAATTAAACTTAATGATGTATTTAATGGAGTATTAAGTTTTAAATTTAAAAATGATACATTATATATGATTAAAGATGAAAAAAAAGTAATTGATTATTATGATGTAGTATTAGATAAAAAGGTTGATTATTCTTTTAAGAGTAGTGATAGTAATATAATTGATGTAGTTGATGGAAAAATTATAGCTAAGTCAGAAGGAAATGCTTATGTATATTCAGATAAGATTCAGGATAAACTAAATGTAGTGGTAACTAATATTATTACTAAGCCTTATGCTACTAAAGATAAAAAAACTTTACTTCCTTGTGATGCTTATAATGAGGAAGAAGCGGAACTTTTAGATAAAATATTAGAATATAAGATAAATGATGCTGGGTATCAAACGAGAGCTGGAGCAGTAGCAGCAGCAAGATTTTTAACATTAGAATTTAATTATAGAATACCTTATTTCTATGAAAACGGAAGAGTTCCAATAAGCAGTACTAATAAATTTAATATTAATACTCATATAGCCGATGGAGAAGGTAGATATTATAAAAAGGGATTATATTTATCTAAAAATAAATATAAAGATATAACTGCTTCTTGGAAAGGTCCTTCAATATGGGGATGTGGTCTAACTAATTTAGAAACTGAACCTAGATGGGGATATATTGTTGGTAAGAAGATGCCTAATGGTTTAGATTGTTCTGGTTTTGTAACTTGGAGTTTAAAAAATGCGGGTTTTGAACCAGGTGATGTTGGAGCAGGAGAGAGTCCTGTTATTGATAATCAATGTACTGATTTAGGTGAGTTTAAATACCTTAGTCAAAATATCAATAATATTAAAGTAGGAGATTTGTTAAATTGGTGGGGACATATTGCAATGTTAATTGGAATAGATGGTGATACTTACTATGTTGCTGAAAGTTTATCATATATTGGTGGAGTTAGAGCAATGATTTATTCTAAGAATGAATTACTTAAAACGTTTGAATATGTAGTTTTAATGGATAAATTTTATAAAAATGATGGAAATTATCAAAAATTTTGGTAAAATAGATAGTGTAATATAGAATTGGAAGTGATATAGATGCATAAAAATGGTTATAAAAAAAGAATAGTAATTTTGACAATATCATTATTTATTACGTTATTAATTATTGGTGTGGGAGTTGCTTATTCATATTTTGCAATGTCACTTCGTAATTTAGAAACATCAAGCACGATTTTGGTTGATTCAGGATCTGTAAGTTATAGCTTTGAAGGTGGAGAAAACAGTATAAATGCTAATAATGTAACGCCTGGGTGGAGTGGATATAAGTATTTTTCAATAACGTCAATAAATAAAACTTCTAAAACTTATACTTATAATATAAATCTTTATGTTGATTCAAGTAATTTTGATATTGCAAACGAACCAGGTAATAGTTACTTAAGTTATCAGTTATTTAAATGTAATTCACAAGGAAATGGCTGTACTACATCATTATCTAATGGAATTGTTAATCGTAATTTTTATGAAATAAGTTTATATCAGGAAAGTATAAGTAAAACAACAGCTGGAACTAAATATTATTCTTTGGTTTTAAATTATCCTAAAGATGATAATAATGTTCAATCTCAATATGGTCCTGATGGAAAATTGTTTAATTTCGCAGGTCATATAACAATTACATCTGATGATAGATTATCACAATAAAGTGTAAATAAATTGTCCTTATTTGCACTTTTTATTATTTATAAATATTTATATGTTATTATATTGTTAGGTGGAAGAAAAATGAAAAAAAATGAAAAAGTTAAAAATAAAAGTAATAATAAATTATTTCATAAAATATTATCTTTTATTTTAGTTGTTGTAACTGTGTTTTTATTTAGTACAATTATATATTTAAATATGTTACCTTTAAATTATTTAATTAGTATATTTGTTGGGTTAACATTAATTAGTTTATTTTTAGTTTATAAATTGAATCATAGATCTTTGGTTATAACTAAATTGTTTGTTACTTTTTTAAGTATTTTAATGATAATTGTTGAAACATTTATATCTATTTATTTAATCTTTTCTTTAGATTTTATTAATAATATTTTTGATAATAATAAATATTCAGAAGTATATGGTATATATGTAGTTAAAGATAGATATAAAAAAGTTGATGCTCTTAATGATAAAACATTAGGAATATATAGTAATGATGAATATATTGATAATGCTTTAGAAAGTTTAAATAATAAAATTAAATATAGAACAAATAAATATAATTTAATAGATGATGCTATTGCTGATGTTTATGATGATAAGGTTAGTGCTTTAGTTATAAATGAGGCTTTAATTGATTTATATAAAGAAGAAAAGGGATTTGAATTATATCGCTTATCAGAAATAAAACTTAATGTTAAAAAAGATAGTGATTATAAAGAGGTTAATGTTAAGAAAGATTCCTTTACTGTTTATTTAAGTGGAACAGATTCTAATGGAAGAGTTGCTAATTCAGCAAGAAGTGATGTTAATATTTTGGCAGTTGTTAATCCTAAAAAAGGAAAAATATTATTAGTAGCTACACCAAGAGATTATTATGTTACTTTGGCTAGTAAAGGTGCTAAAGATAAACTAACGCATGCTGGTATTTATGGAATTAATGAAAGTGCTAAAACATTAGGTAATTTATATAATGTTGATATTAATTTTTATGCTAGAATTAATTTTACATCTTTTGTTAAACTTATTGATACTTTAGGTGGAATAAATGTTGATGTTGAGAAACCTGATTATCGTTATAATTTAGATATTGATTGTGGTAGTGGATATGTTTGTGAGCAGAATTCTAATAGAGAATTTGGTAATAATTTAATTAAAATTAAATATGGTAATCAAACCCTTAATGGAGAACAGGCTTTAGCTTATTCAAGAAATAGACATCAATATGCGAGTGGAGATGTGGCTAGACAAAAGCATCAACAACAGGTATTAGAAGGTATAACTGATAAGTTAATGTCTAAAACAATATTAACAAAATATAATTCAATATTAAAATCATTATCTAATGGAATAAAAACTAATATAGATAAAGATACAATTTCTAAGTTAGTTACAAAACAATTAAAAGATAATATTGGATGGAATATTGAATCTGTTGTTGCAACTGGTAAAGATGCTTATAATTATGCTTATTCTACTGGTAAATCTAAAGTATATGTTATTGAGCCTGATGAGGAATCAGTTAATTCTATTAAGGATAAAATAAAAGAAGTTATTTCAAATGAATAGCTTCTTTTTAAATGATCTTATCAATAAGGCCATATTTTATTGCTTCTTTAGGGTTAAAATAATAATCTTTTTCAGTATCTTTATTTATTTTTTTAACTGATTTACCAGTTAATTCTGATAATAAATTATTAATTTTTTTCTTCATTTTTAGTATTCTTTCGGCTTGAATTTTAATATCTGATGCTTTTCCTTCAGCACCACCTAAAACCTGATGTATCATTATTTCAGAATTAGGAAGAGAATATCTTTTATTTTTTTTACCTGCTGATAAAATAACTGCTGCCATAGATGCACATAGACCGAGGGCTAGAGTAGATACATCACTTTTAACTAAATTCATTGTATCAATAATAGCTAGACCACTTGTTACTGATCCACCAGGTGAGTTAATGTATATATGGATATCTTCATGATTAAGGGAATCTAAATAAAGTAATTCACTTACAATTAAACTTGATACATCATCATTTATTTCTCCATTTAAAAAGATAATTCGATTATTAAGTAGTTTAGAATATATATCATAAATTCTTTCTCCATTGTAATTCTTTTCAATAATATTTGGTATTAACATAATTTTTCTCCTAATAATATCTTAATATTTTTTAATAAATATATACCTAAAAAATAATGGATATTTTGATAGGTGTTTATTGTTTTAATAGATAGAATTTGTTATAATTTTTTTAGAATATGAAAAGAGAGTAGATGTTATGGAAAATAAAAATCAAAGAGTTATTATATTTGTAACAATTGCAACTATTTTAATATTAGTTATCATATTTGCAGGAGTAACATATGCATTCTTTTCAGCAAATAATCCGGAAGGATCAACAGCTGAAATAAAATCTGAAACAGGTCGTATGCTTATTACTTACAACGATGGAACAGATAATATAGTACCAGTAACCAATATCCAACCAAGTAATAAAATATTGGTTAATAAGACATTTACATTAACTGGATCAAATACGACAGTAGGAATGAGTGAAGATGATGGACTAGAAATGCCATATAAAGTAGGAGTACAATATACTTCAACCTTTAGTGATGGCATGATGCATTATTATATAAAAGAAATAAATAGAGCAAATACATCTAACGTAACAGTTAACTATACTGGAGAAGTAAATCAAACAGTACCTGGAAATGATACATATACAGGCTATACACATGGAACATTTAAAAATGGTAAAAAATATACAGAAATGGTAACCGGAGACTTTCCAGCAAGTTTAAATGATCAAACCATAACATTTAATTTGATAATACAATTTCCTGATAATAATGAAAACCAAGACTCAGAAAAAGGAAAAACATTTAATGGTAAAGTAGTAGTAAACTATGAACGATCATTTGCAGATGATTCGTGGGATGAAATAGCAGCAGCAGTAAAAGTAAATCCAGCAGCATATGCAGTAGGATCAACAAAAAAATTAAAAGTGTATGATAACCCAAACGGAGAAACAACAAATGGAACATATAAAGAATATACAGTACGTGTAGCAAATAACACAACACCTGAAGAATGTAAAAGAACTGATTTTTCCCAAACAGCTTGTGGATTTGTAGTAGAGTTTGCAGACATAGTAGAAAACAAACAAATGAATTCATCAAGCACAAATGTAGGCGGATGGAAAGATTCTGCAATGAGAACATATGCAAATAACGATTTCTATAATAAATTACCAGAAGAATTAAGAAATGTAATAAAATCAACAAAAGTAGTATCAGGACATGGAAGTACAACAGGTGAAACAAATTTTACAACAACAGATAATATATATTTACTAAGTGCTCATGAGGTATGGAAAAATAATTTTAAAAGAGATGCAGCCTATGATCAAACAAGACAATTAGATTATTATGCAGGAAAAGGCGTAACTACAAGTGAAAACTCCTCATATGCTATAAAGAAGAACAATGGTAATGCTTCCTATTGGTGGCTTCGCGGGGCTAATTCCTACAATTCCGTTTATTTCCTTAATGTCACTGGCGACGGCGACTGTACTGACATTAGTGCTTATTATAGCTATGGTTTCGCTCCAGCTTTCCGTATCGGATAATTGTGTAAACTAAATGTAAAGCAGAAGAAAAGAATAAAACAAGAATAGGAAAAACGGTTCCTAGAGGGCCGGCCCCTGCGTGCGAAAGCATGTGAAAATAGACGGCCCGACAAAATAAAAAGAAAAGAAATCCTCAATTGTTTCCAGCAAGGAAACAATTGAGGTACCAAAAATAATGAAAGAAAAATATAATAAAAAAATACAAAATGTATATAAAATCAGTTTTAATATTAAATGTGAAATGTTATTTTTAGTAGCCAATTTAAAAAATAATAAAAATAGTAGATATAAAGATCCTGTAAGTGATTATTGTGATAAAGAATATAAACTATTAAATTAGCTAGAAGTTATTTAAAAGTTTTATATAATAAATTTTTAGATATGTATGGTTTACAAGTTAATGGAATATATGATAATTATGAATGTGTAAGAAGAAAAAGAAAATTAAGAAAAATGATTAAAAAGAATATTGATATTAATGATATATATTGTTCTATTACATGTTTTAAGGCATATATAAGTTTAGGTAATTGTTATAATAATATAAAGTACAAGATAATGAATTAGTATTATTACTTTTTGCAACTGGTAGTCATAGCGACTTATTTAATAAATAGGGAAGTATAAAACACTATTTTTGAGAAGTGAGATAAATGTTGTAAAAAACTTTTCCTTTACAATATAAGTGTATAAGTGTTAAAATATAGTTGTTACAGATTTAAGTGGGCTTTATATCCCACTTTTATTAATATTTAGGAGGCATATGAAAGAAAAGTTAGATATTATTAAAAAAGAGATTATGGAGCCGATGAATAAGATGGATATTATTGTTGATTCAATTGATTTTGTTAATGAGAATAATTATTATTTCTTAAAAATAGTGTTAGATAAAGTTAATGGAATTGATTTAGATACAATAGTTGAAGCAACAAATGTTATTAATCCAATAATTGATAATTTGGATTTAATAGAAGAAGAATATGTACTTGATATATCAAGTAAAGAAAGAGGATAGTTATGGACGGAAAAGAATTTATTAAAGCCTTAAAAAATATGGCAAAAGATTTAGTTATTGATGAAGATTATATTTTTGCAAGTATGGAGCAAGCATTAATTACTGCTTATAAAAAGAATTTTCATTCTAAGAGTAATGTTAAAGTAGAAATTAATAAAGAAACTGGTGATATTAAAGTTTATACATATTATGTAGTGGTTGATGATTATATTGATGGACCAGAAATTGTTGATGAAGAGGGAAATATTACTTATGGAGAACCTGAAATTCCAGAAGATGCTCAAATGCTTCTAGAAGATGCTAAGAAAATTGATCCAGATGCAAAAGTTGGAGAAACAATTAAACAAGAAGTTACTCCTAAAGATTTTGGAAGAGTTGCAGTTTCTACGGCTAAACAAGTGTTAACTCAAAAAATAAGAGAAGCAGAACGTACTTCAATTGTTAATGAATACATTGGAAAACAAGATGAAATAATGGTTGGTATGCTTGCTATGGAAGATAATAAAAATTATTATGTTGATTTAGGACGTGCTAGAGGAATATTACCTAAGAGCGAAATGATTCCTGGGGAAACTGTTAAGATGGGATCTTCTATTAGAGTTTATTTAACAAAAGTAGAAGAAAGTACTAAAGGACCACTTATTCTTTGTTCAAGAAAAAATACTAATTTTGTTAAAAGATTATTTGAAGTTGAAATACCTGAACTTGCAGATGGAACTTTAGTTTTATATAATGTTGCTAGAGAAGCTGGTATTAGAAGTAAAGTTGCTGTTTATAGTACCGTTAATAATATCGATGCTATTGGAACATGTATTGGTGAAAAAGGAACTCGTATTGCAAATATCTTAAAAGAATTAAATGGTGAAAAAGTAGATTTAATTAAATATGATGAAGATGATGCTACATTTATTGCTAATGCTCTTAGTCCTGCTAAAGATGTTATTGTAAACATTATTGATAATACTAAAAATAGAGAAGCACTTGCCATTGTAAATAATGAAAACTTATCTCTTGCTATTGGTAAGAAAGGTATAAATATTAAACTTGCTAGTAGATTAACAAAATATCGTATAAATGTTAAGACATTAGACCAGGTTAATGCTGAGGGAAATGAAAACTAAGAAAGTACCAATGCGTATGTGTGTTCTTACTCATGAGAAATTACCTAAGAAAGAACTACTTAGAATTGTTATAAGTGATAATAAGATAGTAGGAGATTTAACTGGTAAATTAAATGGTAAAGGATGCTATTTAAAAAAAGATAAAGAAATTATTGAAGAAGCAAGAAAGAAAAAAGTTTTAAACCATATTTTTAATATGGATGTAAGTGATGATGTATACGAGAATTTAAAAGAATTAGTATAAGAAAGGAATGATACTTATATGACTATAAAAGAATATGCTAGTGAAATGGGATTTACAGTCCAAGAAGTACTTAATAAATGTCGTGATTTAGGATATAAAGCAACAGATGGAAATTTTAATTTAGATGATGATGCAATTATTATGCTTGATAACTCAATGAATTTAATTAGTACTGATAGTGATGCTTCATTTGAAGAAATTGATGCTTTAGATGATGCTGTTGATGAAATATTAGGAGATAATCATCATTATAGTGAAAAAAATCAAAAATTAAAGAAAAAGAATAATAAGGTTAATAGAGATAATATTGAGTATTTAAATAAGAAAAAAGATATGTATAAAAATAAATCAAAATTATCTAGTAATAAACAAGATGAAAATATTATCCTTTATAAAGAGGGAGATACTGTTGGAGATATTGCTAATAAATTAGGCAAGAGTAGTAATGAAATAATTATGAAATTAATGAGTTTAGGAACAATGCTTAATTTAAATCAAAGTATTGATTTTGAAACTGCTGAAATTTTAGCTCTTGATTATGGTATGACTCTAAAAAGAGAAGAAACAAGAGATATTACTAATTTTGAAGAATATGAAATTGTTGATAATCCGGATGATTTAATTAATAGACCTCCAGTTATAACTGTTATGGGACATGTTGATCATGGTAAAACAACTCTTTTAGATTATATTAGATCTACTAATGTTGCTGAAGGAGAAGCTGGTGGTATAACTCAAGCTATTGGTGCTTATCAAATTGATTATAATGGAAGTAAAATAACATTTATCGATACTCCAGGACATGCTGCATTTACCGAAATGAGAGCAAGAGGAGCAAGTATTACTGATATCGTAATTATAGTTGTTGCTGCTGATGATGGGGTTATGCCTCAAACTAAAGAAGCAGTGGATCATGCTTTATCTGCAAATGTACCTATTGTAGTTGCTGTTAATAAAATGGATAAACCAGATGCTAACCCAGAAAGAATTATGGAAGAAATGGCTGCTTTAAATATTACTCCTGAAGCATGGGGTGGAACTGTTCCTTTTGTAAATATTTCTGCTAAAACTGGTATGGGCGTTGATAAATTACTTGAAACAGTACTTGCTATTGCTGAAGTAAGCGAACTTAAAGCAAATCCAAATAGATATGCAATTGGTACTGTTATTGAATCAAGAATTGATAAAAATATGGGTGGAGTTGCTAGTCTTTTAATTCAAAATGGTACTTTAAGATTAGGTGATCCAATTGTTGTAGGTACTACTCATGGACGAATAAGAACACTTCGTAATGACAAGGGTGAAAATATTTTAACTGCTGGACCAAGTACTCCTGTTGAAATAACAGGTCTTGCAAGTAATCCATCTGCTGGTGATAAATTTATGGCTTTTGAATCAGAAAAACAAGCTAGAGAAGTTGCTGAAGCTAGATTAATTGCATCTAAAAATAAAACAACAACTAAAGAGGTAATTAGTTTTGATGATTTATTTAATAAGATTAAATCAGGGGTTAAAGAAATAAATGTTGTTTTAAAATGCGATGTTAGGGGTTCTGAAGAGGCTGTTAAAAATTCTTTAGAAAAAATTGATGTTGAAGGAGTTAAAATTAAAGTAATTAGAAGTGGTATTGGAACAATTACTGAAAGTGATATAGTTCTTGCTAATGCATCTAATGCAATTGTTATTGGTTTTAATGTAGTTCCATCTGCTATTACTAAAGAAGTTGCTAAGAGATATAATGTTGAAATTAGATTATATCAAATTATCTATAAATTAGTTGAAGAAATGGAATCAGCTATGAAAGGTATGCTAGAACCTGAATACGAAGAAAAAACTATTGGTAACGCTGAAGTTAAAAAATTATTTAAATTTAGTAAAGTTGGTACAATTGCTGGATGTATTGTAACTAATGGTGTTATTAAGAATAAATCTAAAGTAAGAGTTATTCGTGATGGTGTAATAATTTATGATGGCACAATTTCATCAGTTCAAAGAGAAAAAGATACTGTTAAAGAAGTTAAAAGCGGTTATGAATGTGGTATTACAATCGAAAACTTTAATGATTTAAAAGAAGGAGATTGTTTTGAAACATATGAAATGATTGAGGTAAAAAGAAAATGAGTAAAATTAAATTAGAAAGAATTGCATCTTCAATTTTAAGAGAATTATCTTCTATTATTTATGAAGAAGTTCATAATGAGATAATTAAAAGTGTAACTATTACTGAAGTTAGAGTTACTAATGATTTATCAATGTGTAAAGTTTTCTATACTTTTTATGGAGATTATGAAAAACAAGAAGTTCAAGCAGAACTAACTAACGCATCTTCATTTTTAAGAACTGAACTTGCTAAAAGAATTGATATAAGAAATACTCCTGAAATTAGATTCGTTTATGATGAATCTACTGAATATGGAGAACATATTGATGAAATAATTGAGGAAATTCACGCTGAAGCAAATGAATAATGGCTTACTTGTTGTAAATAAACCAAAAGGGATGACATCAAGAGATGTTGTAAATAAGGTTTGTCGTAAATTTAATACTAAAAGTGTTGGACATATAGGTACTCTCGATCCTTTAGCGGAGGGAGTACTTGTTTGTTTAATAGGTAAATATACTAAACTTGCTAATATCTTAACTAATCATGATAAAGAATATATTGCATCTTTTAAATTAGGTATTTTAACTGATACTTTAGATATAACGGGTAATGTTTTAAAAGAAGGTAAAAAAGAATTTAGTAAAGATGAAATAACTAATGCTTTAAATTATTTTAAAGGAAAATATAATCAAGAAGTTCCTATTTATAGTGCTGTTAAGGTTAATGGTAAAAAGTTATATGAATATGCAAGAAATAATATTGATGTTAAGTTACCTAGTAAAATAGTAAATATTTATGATATTGAACTTATAGATATTAAGGACGATATTATTACTATTAAATGTAAAGTATCTAAAGGAACTTATATTAGATCTTTAATTAGAGATATAGGTGCATTTTTAGATACATATGCTACAATGACTAGTTTAGTTAGAACAACCTTAGGTAATTTTAATATTGATGAAGCATATACTTTAGAAGATATTGAAAATAATAATTATAAATTATTAAAATTAACTGGTTTTTTAGATGTAGTTACAAAGAAAATTGATAATGAAGAAGATTATAAACATATTAAAAATGGTAATGTGATGAACATAAAAACAAATAAATATATTTTGTTTGCTTATGAAGATGAAGATATCGCATTATATAAACCATTTGATGATAAAATTAAACCATTAATAATGTTTTAAAAGATTCATGGGTAACTGTGAGTTTTTTATTTGTTTAATTAATTAAATGTTTGCGGTTTCAATTTGAAACCACAAATAAATTATAAAACAACATAATCTAATTTTTTCTTGACATTAGTTTTCTTTTACATTAGATTAAATATACCTCCTTATTTATATTTTAACTAAATAAAATAATTGTAGGAGAGAAAATGAATGAATTAATTAAAAAAGAAAAAATAGAAAATTTAATTTATGAAATAAGAGGAAAACAGGTAATGTTAGATTCTGATTTAGCAAGGTTATATGAATGTGCTAATGGTACTAAAGATATAAATAAAGCAGTTAAAAGAAATATAAATAGATTTCCAGACGACTTTTATTTTCAATTAACTGATGAAGAAAAAAATAATTTGTGGTTCCAAATTGGAACCGCAAACAAGAAATCTAGAACCAATCCATATGTCTTTACTGAAGAGGGAGTAGCTATGCTATCTTCAGTATTAAGAACTGATATATCCACTAAAATGTGTGTAATAATAATTCGTGCATTTGTTTATATGAGAAAATACATATCAAATGACTTAATAAGAAACAATGATATTTTAGTTAATCATGAAAATAGAATTTTAAAACTAGAAGAATCTTTTAATAAATTATCAAGCAAACAAAATTCTATAATTTTTGAAGATAAAATTTATGATGCTTATTCAATTTTACTTGATATATTTAATAATGCGGAAAAAGAAATAATAATTATTGATAATTTTGCAAATAAAGAATTATTAGACACTTTAAAACATATTAATAAAAATATAATTATTATATCTAAGAATATAGATAATGTTTTAATAAATAAGTATTGTAAGCAATATACAAATATAAAATTTATTAATAATAATTCTTTTCATGATAGATATATAATTTTAGATAAAAAAGAAGTATATGTAAGTGGAATGTCTTTAAAAGATATAGGTAAAAAATATAGCTACATATATAAAATGAATGAACCATTATTTATTAATGAGTTAATTAAAAGAATTGATAAAATAATAGATAAATGAATTTATTACGTTTAAACTATTGATGATCATAATTTATGATAATTGGTACTTATGATACCTTCGAATTCATAAGTCGTCAAATCTCTATGATATTTCATAGGGATTTTTGAATGAGAAATCTGCACATATGGTTTCTAAAGGAATATAATAATGACCAAATAATACAATTATAATTGATAAAATTGATTATGTTGACAATTAAATATTTAAATTTTATAATACTTTTTAACAAGGAAAATAATATGAAAAAATTAGAATTAATAAGAAATTTAGACAAAGGGTATGGAATAAAAGATTTGATAACTAATAAAGTTATTATTCCATGCATGTATGAAAGTAGACAATTATTACCGATTGATGAAATTAGCGAGATTTTAGAAGGAGTCTACTTATTAAAAGGTAATAAAAATAATAAAGAAGTTTACGGAATATATAATTCATTAACCAATGATTTTATTGATTTAAATTATGATAGTATTGAAATAGAAGATAATATGATAAAATTAAATGGAGATTCATCCATTATTTATAATCCTAGGGTTAGCCAAAATATGAAAATAGAAACAGTAATTATGGATAATAATAGAGAAATAATGCCTATTTATAAAGAGGTAATGCCAAATGTGTTTATTTTATATAGTTATGAAAAGCCATCAAATATAATAGGTTTTTATGATAAAAATAAAAATATGTTTATTAAACGTAATTTTACTGATTATGAAATAATAAAAAGTGTATTGGTGTTAAAAGAAAAATCAAATTTTGAATCACCTCCTTTTGTAAATAAGGATAGAGTAAATCATAAGTTATATATACAAAAAACGTATATATCTTTATATGATTCTTTAAGTGGGAAATATATTTCCGGTGATAATTATTATGATAAAGATGTTGAAGAATATGTTCTAAATAAATATCGTTATAAGTTAGAACAAAAAAATTATTGCAAGGGTTTAGAACAATATAATGATGTTTTTGTGATTAATCATAGAGCTATTTTTGATTCGTCAAATGGTTATTCAAAAGAAAATATATTTTGTATATATGATAATAATAAAATTGAGATTTATGATGAAAGTGAAAAAATATATTTGGGATATTATGATTTAGATGATAATATTGAATATAACTATTTAAAAATTAATGAATGTGATGAAAATTTACGTAATAAATTATATGTTTTTAATGATGATTTAACAAAATATGTTTATGTTGATAATGGAATTTATACTGTAAAAGTTTTTTCAGATTTTTTTGTTACTGTTACTGAAGAGTTTACAATAATTTTTGATAAAAACTATGAATTATTATATGAAGGTAAAAATAATATAAATGATTTACTTAAAATATATGAAATTAACCCTGAAATGACAAAAGAATTTGGAATTAATTTATCCAATAATGCAGTCTATTTAGTAAATGGAAAATTATGTACTTTTTCGAAACAAAATGAAAAAAATTTAAAGGAGCATCTTCCATTTTTAGAATTACCAAAAAATATAATATCTTTAGTTGATTATGAATATGGAATAGGAATTGTTTCAGCGTCTAGTGAAATAGAACTTGATTATGAATTGGAGCAAATTGATATGGATAATGGCCAAATTTCTAAGCAAATTGAAATGGAAATTTGTAAAAATGATAAGCTAAAGTGTAATTATCCGAATTTAGCAAAAAAATTGAAATTAAAAAACAATTAATAAATAAATTGAATAACTTTACTATTTATAGTAATATAATACATAAGATTTGGAAGGTGAATATTTAATGCAAACAAATAAAGAAGAAAGAGTTCTAAATTATTATGGTATATGTAATAAATTAAAAGATGTTATTAGAACTGGTTGGAAAACATGGAATGTTAAAAGGGAAAGACTAGAAAGTGTTTCTGAACATGTTTTTGGTGTTCAGATGTTAGCAATTGCTATGAAAAGTGAATATGAATATGATGTTGATATAATGAAAGTTATTTTTATGCTTGCAATCCATGAATTAGGTGAAGCAGTTATAGGTGATTTAACTCAATTTGACATATCTAAAGAAGATAAAGAAAGAATAGAGCATGAAGCTGTTTCTAAAATATTACGTGGAATACTTGATGGAAAAGAAATTGAAAATTTATTTCTTGAATTTGATTCGCATTCAACAAAAGAGGCAATGTTTGCTTATATGTGTGATAAACTAGAATGCGATTTACAATGTAAATTATATGATGAAGAAGGATGTGTAGATCTAAATAAGCAAGATGGAAATAACACATTAAATAATAAAATAGTTCATGAATTACTTGCATCAGGTGCATCTTGGTCAGAAATGTGGTTAAAATTTGGACAACAGATTTATCCTTATGATAATAATTTTAGAAGTATTTCTAACTATGCAATAACTCATAAATTAAGAAAATAAAATGTGGTTTCAATTTGGAACTATAATTAAATTTATTAGGAGGCACTTATTATGAATATTTTAATAGTAGAAGATGATGATTGTAAATATAAAAATATTGTTAGAGATTTAAAAGCAGTAGTTAAAGAATTGTATATATTCAGATTAAATAATTGTATGGATGCTTTGATGTATTTTAGATCATTAAAAAATAATAGTGATAATGATTATGATTTATTAATTACAGATAATTATATGCCTCTTCGTAAGGATTCGTTTGATTTGGTACAATCGGCGATTTATATAATTAATAGTTTTAAAAATGATGTTAGTGAAAGTACACCTATATGTGTTTGCTCTGCTGATAAATTTAATGTAAAATGTGATTATGATTATAGTGTTTTATATGAGCCAACCAAAAGTTTACAGGAAGATTTTTCTAAAATAATTGGTGATATAAATCGAAAAGAAAATGATTTAAAAGATGAAAAGATATTAAAAATTTCTAGTAAATAGATGTCTTATTTATGTAAGTGAACATAAAATAAAAAAATAGAATTAAATATGTTGTAGATAATTAAAATATTTTCTATAATATATTTAGAGTTGCTGGTTTAGTATAGTGGCAATACAGAAGCATGGTAAGCTTCAGCGAACAGTTCAATTCTGTTAACCAGCACCAGATTGATAGGAAACTCGAACTTTTCGAGTAGTAATAAATATTAACTAGAAGTACCGTCTAGTTAATAAAAGAAGAAATATTAGAAAAAGAATACGACTACTTTGCTTAGTCGTATTCTTTGTTTATACTAAATTTTTGATAATTTAGAAACACACTTGCACATTGACATAATCAATGAGCGTGTGTAAAAGGATTTGTCCTTTTAAATCCTAAAAATATTTATAATTAATGTAAATATTTAATAAAAGTATGTTATAATAAACAATTAACAAAGGGAGGTTTTATTTATGAATCGATTAGAGTTTAATGAGGTTTTAAAAACACTTGGTATTAATAATCCTTTAATTAGCACAACAGGTAGATATGGTGAAAGTGAACAAGTTCATTTTTGGCAAAATATTGCAATATATTTTGAAGGAAGTTATTATACAGTAGTTAGAGGAAAAGTACCTCTAGAAGTTGCAAATATTATTTATCAAAAATATCCAAATAATCCTTATGAAATAAGAGTTGATGGTGGTTGCAATGATTATGTTCCAAATGAACATGCTGTTGATGATAAATATAAAAGAGAAATACAAGAGCATATAGAAAAAGAACATACCTCTGATGAATATTTAGAAGATTGCAAAAGGTCTAGAAAAAATTTATTAAGAAGAAAAAGTGATAATAAATATATTGAAACATATCATATTGATTCAAAAGAAGGTTTAGTTATTCTTTTAACTGAATTAAAAGATTACTATGCAAGAAAACAAGGATTACCAGAAACAGAAGTTCAAAAATTTGATGATATAATGTTTAGTATTAATACTGAAATTTTAAGGAGAGTAAATCCAAACATTACAACTTATGATTGGATGCAAGGAAGTAAAGAGTGTTCCCAATTGTTTAATGAAACACTTCAAAAAAATGAAACTACTGGTTATGGACGTGCTTTGAGAAGATTAATAGACAAATTTGATAAAACAATTAATCCATTTATTAATGAAGAAATAGAACTAGATTCTATGGAAAATTATTTACAAAATGTTACTATTAATTCAAATACATATAATTCAGTAAATGGAGAATATAGAAAAAATTGCTGTTATGTTTCTATTAAAGATAAAAAAACAAACAACGAAGTAAAATATTATAGAAATCCAAATGGTTTCTCATATCAATTAATGTATTGTTTTGGACCTAAACAATATGCAACAGTATTACATTACTTTGATGAAAAAGATTCAATTGGTATAAATGACACAAAAGAAAAAAGTGGAGAATACATATACATAGAATATTTTGGTGATAATGTAAAAGATAAAGTAGACATTAGATATAATATTACACATGATATTGCTGGAAAAACTTACAAGACTAAAAAACCTATTACACAAGAACAAAAAGATTATATTTATGCTCAGCTTGAATATGCAATAGAATTGGCTTCTACAATTACAATTGATAATATGAAGAAAAAAGGATATTCTAAGAAATTAGTATCAGATAAAAAATAAAAAGGAGGAAATATATCTATGAAAGTAAAAACAACTAATGCATTAATGAAATATTTAAGAGAACAACATAATATTTCTATTGATGGTTCAAAAGATAAAAAGAATTTAAGAAATATTGGATACTATCATGGTTACAAAGTTTATAGATATATTAAAAATCCTAAAAACAGAATAACATTAACTAGTTTTGATGAAATAGTATCTATCGTTGATTTTGATACTAAATTAAAAAGTTTATTATATTCACAAATAATGCAAATAGAAACTATTTCTAAGAATTGTGTTTTACAAACTTTAGTTGAAGAATATAAAACTGATAACTTTAATGATGTTTATGAATATGGTATGACTGATTATAGAAATTATAAAAATGATAATGAATATAAAGAAAAAATGAAACATCGTATTAAAGTTCAAAACAATATATATTCTTCATTATCGAAATGCTACAATAACGGGAATAAAATAGTTAGTCATTTTTATTCAAAAGATCGTTATGTACCATTGTGGGGAATTTTTGAAATAATAACTTTAGGTGTATTCGCTGATTTAATAAAAAGTTTAGAATTAAATGTAAGGTTAAAAATAGCTAGACAAATGAATATTAATAAGGCTTATGATACAAATGCATTATTTCCAGAAAAAATAATGTATTTAATAAAGGCATTAAGAAATTCCATTGCTCACAATGATGTAGTATTTGATGTTAGATTTAAAGATACCAAAGTAGTAAGTTCATTATGTAAATTTTTAGAAAATGAAATCAATTGTCAAAATGTAGATTTTAATACTATTACAGATTATATTATTCTTATTTCATTTTTATTAAAAAGCTATGGACTTCCAAAAACTGAAATTAATAGATTTATAAATGATTTCGAAAAAATAGCAGAAGAATTTAGAAATAAGATTTCTATTAATATTTATAATCAAGTTATTTACACAGATAATAAGTTAAAATTAAATGCTTTACGAAATTATATAAAAAAATAGCATATATATTGCATAATTTTACTAATTATGGTATATTATAAATGTGAATGGCGGTGAATGTCTTCGGACTACACCTGAGCAAGTTGGATGCGTCTAACTTGCTTTTATTTTATATAAATGATATACTTATATTAGTTAATAGATATTACTAACTATATCTTTTGTCTTAGAAGTTGTTCTACTTCTTCCCTTAGGACACCATTATTTTAATATTTTGAACTTTGTAAGTTCTTTTTTTTCTATAAATATATTGAAAGTGAGGAAAATATGTATAGGTTAATAAATCATTTGTTTAATATTAATTTAGTATTACTTTTTGTTTATTTAATTATCGTTATAATTTTATATATTTTTAAAAATAAAATTAATAATAAGATTAGCAGAATAATTTTGTTATGTCCATTATTTATGGCAATTGTTCATTATATTTATTATTATGTTCCTAGTGATTTTCAGTTTAATATTTTTTTGATAGTTTATATTTATCCAATATTAATTATTCTATGGCAGTTGTTTAAAAGATTCAAAAAGGTATTTAAAGTTTTATTTTATATATTAATGTTTTTTGGAATGTTTGGTTATATTTTAACTTATTATGTTACTTTACAAATGGATAATTTACATGTATTAACAAGATATAAATATACGAATAGTTTTAATAAGACTATAGAAATATTAAAGAAAGAATATGTTTTAAATGAACATAAAAAGATAGATTATAATTATTTATATGATAAATATTATAGTTTAGTTAAACAGGCTGAAGAAAATAATGATGAAGAGTTGTATATGAAAACAATGTATGAATTTTCTTCTAATTTTAAGGATGGACATTTTATTTTTAATATATATGATGAACAAATAAAAAATAATTTTTATAAACAATATTATAATAAAGATTATGGTTTTGGATCTATTTTATTAAGCGATGGAAGTGTTACTGCTATTTTAGTTGATAAAGATAGTGAAGCATATAAAAAAGGGTTAAGAGATGGAATGATTATTACTAAAAAGGATAATGTAGATATAAAAGAGGTTATGAATGATATGGTTATTCCTCAAAAAAATTATCCAGTATTAGAAGATGAATTACTATTTAAATCATTTTATTTATTTGCTACTGGTAATGAGAAAGTAGATGTAACTTTTATTAACAAAGATGATAAAGAAAAGAATATTGAAGTAAGTTCTATTAGTGATGAAAATAATAAATCGGAAAAATTATGGAATAAAGTTATGTATTATAATGAAAGACTAAATAATTTTGATACTAAAGTTATAAATAAAAATACTGGTTATATGGTCATTAACCATGAAAATACTGATATATTTAAGGGATTAATTGGTTACGGAATTGATGATGCTTCTTATTATATGAATGAACTTTTAGATAAAAAAATAGGTAACTTAGTTAAGCAAGGTATATCAACATTAATTTTAGATTTAAGAAACAATAATGGCGGGTATTTAGTTGAGGCAGAGGCAATAGCATCAATGTTTACGAAAGATAGCTATTTTGTTCTTAAAGAGGCTAAATATAATAGTAATTTGTTTAACAAATCTTACTTAAAGGGAAATGGTAAATATAGTAATTTAAAACTAGTTGTATTAGTTAATTCAAATACGATTAGTTCTGGTGATATTTTAACTTATTTATTAAAAAAGAATGAGAATACAATAGTTATTGGTTTTACTAATTCAAATAATTCTTCACAAAGTATAGGTGGATTAATATTGTTAAGTGGCGGTAAATCTTCAATAGTGTATCCTACTTATAAAGCATTAGATGAAAATGATAATATTTTTATTGATCCTGATTATAATAGAGATGCTACTTTAAAATTGGATGTTAGAATTAATTTAAATAAAGAAAATATTAAGGATATAGTATATTCTAATGATGATTATGATTACTTATTAGAATATGTAGTAAATAATTATCTAGAAGATGAGAATTAAAAGGATTAAATATGATAAGTAATGGAATTATATAATAGAGAGTAATAAAGAAAAAATGTTATTATTTCTAAATCATCTTAAATGTTAATAATTAGTGCGTAATTTCCATTTATAATTGGTAGTGTTTTTCCAAGCAAAATGTTATCTTTGATTTAGGAAAAGGAGAAGATAAAAATGAATTTAGGTAAAAAAATAGCTGAATTAAGAAAAAAGAATAATTTATCACAAGAAGAATTAGCTGAAAAAGTAGGTGTTGCTAGACAAACGATTTCTAAATGGGAAATTGGTGATACTACTCCTGATATTAATCAAGTAAAGATTATATCTAAAATATTTAATATAAGTATTGATGAATTAGTAGATAACGATATTAATAATGTTATAGTTGAGAAGATAAGTAATACGGAAAAGTTAGCAGGAATTACTATCAAAATATTAAAGGTATTTGGTATAATGCTTATTGTTTTTATTACTTTGATATTCTTATTTGTTATAATTTTTATGGTTGATATGCCTAGAAATGATTATGATATAGTAGGCAGGACTAAAATTAGTTGCAACTTAGATAATGAGAAATATGAATATGAAGCAGAATACAATAAAAATTATCAGGTAATAAATAGTGGAGGAGATGCTTATATAATGAATCATACTGATATTGAAAGTTATGAAGATGTTAATAAGATAGTTGCTCATATAGAAGATTATTTTAAGGATCATGGTGGAAAGTGTACTGTCGTAAATGATAATTAATATTAAAAAATTGTTGTAGAATTATTAGAGATATTAATTGGATTTTACTTAAAAAATAAAGATAAGAATTTGTTTTCTTATCTTTATTTTATAATAGATTCCAATGCAAGATAAATCATTTTATTTAAATTAAGTTGTCTTTCTTCTGGAGTGTAATCATTACCTTTTTCAAAAGGACTATCAGTTATGGTAACTAAACAAGTAGCTTCTTTATCTAAATAATCAGCAATACTGTAAAGTCCAAACGATTCCATTTCACTAGCAAGTAATTTAATATTTTTAGGTATCTGTTTATTTAAATGGGGAGTAGGAATATATGGTTCAAATATTTCAGAAGTATATAATCCACCTTTTTTTAATTCCATACCAAGATTTTTTGCTCTAGTTTCAATTGTTTGATTTAAATTATTAGAAGATGAAACTTTCTTAGCGTTACTTTTACACATAGCGTATCTTATATTAGAAAAAGAAAATGAATAACTTCCTAAAACAATATCTCCAACTGATATATTGGGATTAAAAGCTCCAGCTGAACCTATTCTAATTATCTTTTTAACATTATAAATTTGATACAATTCATATGCATAAATACATACACTTGCACATCCCATTCCTGATCCTATAACTGTAACTTTTTTACCTTTATAGTAACCAGTATAACCAAGCATATTTCTAACTGTATTAATTAATTCCGCATTTTCTAAATAATTTTCTGCAATATATTTAGCCCTTAGAGGATCACCTGGAAGTAATACTCTAGAAGCTATATTTTTCTTATCTGTTACAATATGTATTGGATTCACTTTTATCAACCTACCTTCTAACTTATTATATCATGATAATTATAATTTAAGAAATAAACTTACAGTTTAAATAAAAACATTTATAAATTATTAATATTTAGTTATAATAATATTGGAGGTTTTATTCTTATGCTATTAAATAAAGAAAACTATGGAAGTTACAATTTATATACAATTAAAACTGATCGATTTAAAACATGTCATGTTGAAATAATTTTTAGAAACAATGTAGTACCAGAAGAATTAACAATTAGAAATGTACTATTTGATACTTTATTAGAATCAAATAAAAATTATCAAACTAATAGATTATTAAATATTAAACTAGAAGAATTATATAACGCATCTATTTATACAATTACCAATAAAGTAGGTAATATGTTATTAACTAATTTTTGTATCGACTTTTTAACTCCTAAATATAGTGAAGAAAAAATAGTAGAAGAATCTTTTAAATTATTATTCGATTTAATATTTAATCCTTTAACATCAAATAATGAATTTGATAAATCCACTGTTGATTATGTTAAAACTAAGTTAGAATCAGAAATAAAATCTATTATTGAAAATCCTCGAAAAACAGCAATAATAAATGCTTTAAAAACATTAGGTGATACTCCAACTAGTTATGAAGCAAGTGGTAATTTAAATGATTTAAATAAAATTAACAACTGTAATTTATATGATTATTATGAAAAAACTATTCAAAATGACTACATTGATATTTATGTTATTGGTAATTTAGATATGGAAAAAGTAAGTAAAATAATTAAAAAATATCAAAAATTTGAAGTTATAAAAAATCACGATATTACAGTATATACTAAAGAAGAAAAAAGAAAGTTAATTAAAGAACATAAAGATACTAATTATTTCCAAACTAATTTAGTTTTCTTACTTAATCTAAATAATTTAACTGAACATGAAAAGAATTATGTTGCTAATATTTATAATATTATTTTAGGTGGAGGATCACTTCAAACTAAGTTATCTAAAAAATTAAGAATTGATAACTCACTATGTTATAATGTTCAATCTTCTTATTTAAAGTATGATAACTTAATTATGATATCTACCGGAATTGATATTAATGGAGAAGAAAAAGCTATTAAATTAATTAAAGAAGCTATTAATGAAATGAAAAATAATATAACTGATGACGAATTAAATGAATCTAAAGAACTAATTTTATCCAGTCTAAATATGTTAGAAGATTCTCCCGGAAGAATTGTTGATAATGAATTCTATATTAATTTAGGTCTTATTGATAAATTAGAAAATAGAATAAATAATTTTAAAGAAATAACAAAAGAAGATATATATAATTTAGCAAACAAAATTAATATATGTACTATCTATTCTTTAAGAGGTAATTTAAATGAAGAAAATTAAATTAGAAAACACAAATGAAGTTTTATATTATGATAAATTAGATAATGGCTTAGAAATATATATGCTGCCAAATAATAATGTTAATAAATTTTATTTAACTCTTAATACTAGATTTGGCTCAATAAACACTAAATTTAAGTATGATAATAAAGAATATGATATGCCTAAAGGTATTGCTCATTACTTAGAACATTTATCTTTTAATATGGAAAATGGCTCAGTTTTTGACCATTATAGTAAAATTGGGTCATCAATTAATGCTTTTACTACTTATGATATAACAAGTTATAATGTTACTAGTAATAATAGGTTTAAAGAAAATTTAGAATATCTTCTTGAATATGTTTATACTCCTTATTTTACTAAAGAACTATTCCAAAGTGAAAAAGGTGTCATTGAAGAAGAAGTTAAAATGTATAAAGATGATCCAGGGATGACTATTGTTAATGGTACTCTTAATAACGTATTTGTTAATGATGAAAGAAAATACCTAGTTGGAGGTACTGTTAAAGATGTTAAAAGTATAAAATTAGAAGATGTAATAACTTGTTATAATGCATATTATAATCCTAAAAATATGTTTTTAATAATAACAGGTAATTTTAATCCTAATGAAGCATTAGCAATTACTTCTGAACAAATGAATAAATTAAATATTAATAATGATTTTAATGTTAAAGATATTTATCCAAAAGAACCAGAAAAAGTAAATAAAAAAGAAGAAATAATTAAAATGAATGTTGATAAACCTAAAGTATCAATTGGAATTAAAATACCTAAAAATAATTTTAAAAATTTAAAATTAGATAATTATTTACTTAAAATTTATATTTCAAGTATTTTAGATATTAATTTTGGAAATACATCTTTATTATTAGAAGAATTACAAAAGGGAAGTATTGTTGATGATTTAGATTATACAGTAATAGAATCTAATGATTATTTTATAGTTCTTATTTTATCATCTACTTATTATCCGGAATATTTTAAAGATAAAATAATTGAAAAGTTTAATTCTTTAAATATAGAAGATTCTGATTTAAAAAGAGTAGCTAAAGTTAATATTAGTAATTATATTTTATTATTTGATTCAGTAGTTGCTGTTAATAACTATATTATGGATGAAGTAATGGATAACAATGAAGTAAATACTGGATTTATGAATATAATGCGTAATTTAAATATCGATACATGTAAAAAAATATTAACTAAATTAAATAATTATGATTATACAATATGCAAGATAATGCCTAAAAATAATGAATAGCGAACATAATGTTTGCTTTTTTAATATATATATGCTATAATATAGACATATTTAAGGGGGAAAATTAAAATGGAAAATATGATTATAGCATTTGATTATGTTGGAATGGATAACAATATACATACTGAGGTATATAGACATTATAAAGAAGAACCATTTATAGTTAGTCCAACTGTAGAGTTTGCATATATTCCAGCAAAAAGAATATTACAAAGAAATTTAGCATCAATTGTATCATTTAATGTTTATTATTTTGATAATGAAGGGAAATATATTAAAGAATCTTATTATATTTGTAGTAAAAAAAATAAATATAAAAAATTTTTAAATAAAAATTATGAAAACGAAAAAGAAAAATTAGAACAATTGAAATTGCAAATATCTTTATTAAATATTCTTAGTAGAATTAATAAACATGCAAATGATACTAATGTTTCGTTAAATGAGACAGTCGGAGATTTTATGAACCATTCTCATCTTTGCAAATCAAGAAGTGAATTACTTACTAAATTAGATGAGTGGATATCACTACAAGAAGAAAGTAAAATTAAAAGAAAATAATTTAATTACCGGCAGGGAAATCAAAACCCACCGGAATTTTTTATTTAAATTATTTTTTTATATTCATTATCAACATATAAAATACCATCATTAAAATCGGGAAGAATATCACTTTCTTCAATTTCTACATCAAATAAATTTGCAAGTTTAACTGTGTTTACTTTTTTTATTTCAATCGTATTGTGATCAATGTAATATTGATTTGTATCAAATGCAATATCAAGATTTGTTTTAATTTCATTAATTTTATAATCTAAAATATCTTTATTCATATTTTTATTCATTAATTTTATTTTTCCATTCTTATCGGTCTATTCGACAATTCAAATTTATATGAATCTGTGTTGCATATTATATCATATATTTTTGAAGAAACAAGTTCATATTTTCTTGTTAAAAAAGTATCAGGTATTTTAGAACTAATTAATATATCACTTTTAATATTTTTTAAGTAACGTTGCCCTATATTGTCAAAACCAAGTACTTTAACGTATTCAATATCACATTTTTTTCTATCTTCTTTAGTTAGCCCAATTAAAATATGAATAAGCATTCTTCTAATTCGGTTATATGTATATCTTTTAGATTTAACTTTATTTATTAATTCATCTATTGTTTTACAATTATTTATTTCTTTAATTAATTTATATTCGATACCTTCATCAACAGTTAAATATTTACTTAAATCTTTATCAGTAATAATTTTATATTTAATTAACTTAAATAATAAATCTTCATTAATCTTATTAAAATTAGGAACATAATTAATATATTTATTTATATCAATATTATTTTTAATCTTTTCTCTTATGTTACTTGCACTTACTATATTATCTTCACTTATAGTATCTAAATAATCATTAGTTCTTTTAATAGTAATAGGTTCGATATTATAATTATTTTTAATAATAGCTTTAATGTAACTAACTCCTAATAAATCATTGGGACTATTTAAATTAACACCAATTCCTTTATTTAAGGCAGTAGGGTAATTAATTCCTTTTTTAATTTCTTCTTTAACCTTTAATGAAAAATCTTCTTCTAATTGTTTCTTAGCAATTAAAGTAAGTTTGTTAATATCATTAGATTCACTGCCAAAAATAATTTTATCTACTTTCATATAATTTAATATTTTAACACTTGCTTCAGCAAAGGTATCAGCTGAATTAGATGCAAACACGAAAGGAAGTTCAACGACTATATTAACACCATTATTAAGTGCTAATTTAGTTTTATCCTCTTTAGAAAGAATACTAACATCGCCTCTTTCTCCAAAATATCCATTAACACACAAAATAATTATAGAATCTGGATACATTTCTTTAATTTTATTAATATGATAAACATGACCATTATGAAATGGATTATATTCACAAATAATTCCAATAGTTTCCATAAGCACCTCTTTCAAACTCGAAAATATTATAGCAAATATTCTAAATTTATGATAATATTTTTATAGTGATTAATATGGAAAGACTAAATATTTATTTTATGCATTCGAATAAATTTGATTATGAAAATTTAATATATAAAAAAGTATTAAGTAGTAGTGTATGTTTAATGCAAAATGTTATATTGCCTTATAGTGATAATAATAAAACTAAATATGCTAAAGATTTGATTAAAAATGCTGATTTAGTAATAGTTGATTTATATAAACCATCTTTTGGACTATCTTTAGAACTTAGATGGTTATCTAAAATTAAAGATAAAAAAGTTTTATTTTTATCTCAAGATAATATGATTCCTAAAAAATACCAAAAAATAGTAACTGATTTAACTAAATATGATGAAAATAATACTTATATTAAATTAATTGAAGATTTTATTAATAAAGAATTAGATAGACGTAGTAAGATTAATGGTGATATTTATACGTTAGGTGAAATTAATTAATAACAAGAATAATTAACTTGTTATTTTTTTATGTTTTGTTATTGTTTTCTCGTTAATTTTATTATATACTTTAAATGTAAGGATGTGATAGGTATGAGAAAAGTAAAGATATTAATATTTAGCATTATAGCATGTTTATTTATTAATGTAAGTGCTCTTACATATACTGAAGAAGAAGTAGTAAATAGAATTAATTCATCTAAAGTAAGTGTAAATGAGTTACTGGGGGATTTAATAAATTGGTCTGATACAAATAAAAATGCAACTAAAAAATTAGTTAACAGAGACTTTGTTAAAAGTATTAATTCTTTAGATTTTGAAACTAACTTAAATAAGACAATAAGTAAATTAAGAAGTAGTGGAGAAACTAAGGCTGCTGATGATTTAGAAGCATTAAAAGAAAAACTTTTAAATAATTATAATAGTTATAAAGAAACATTTAAAATAACTAAAACTTATTTAGAAGAAAGAAAAGATTATGGAGTTAATGGTAATTTAGATGTATTTATTGCAATTAGAGAATTAGCTAAATACAATAAATCAAGTATAACTACATTAGGAAAAATCTATCATAGTGATGGATTTAACTATGTATATGATAATGTTGATAAATACACTATTGATGAAGTAGTTGATAAGTTTGACTATGTATATGAATTAGATATTGTTAATAAATTATTTAATAAATCTGATGAATTTATGACAATTTATAATGATTATCATTTAGAAGATTATGATGATTTATTTAAAGATTACTTTGGAAATTATTATCGTACTTTAAAGAAAGATTATTATAAATTATATGATAAATTAGAAAGCAAATATCAAGCTATTCTAGAAAATAAAGTTAAAGAAATAGTTGACAATACAGATTTAACAAGTGATGCAAGTATTACAAATAGAAATAATAAATTATATGAATTAATAGATGAAATAGATTTAACATGGAATAAGTTAAATACTAGATTTAATAATATTGATTCTAAAATTAAAATAGCAAGTATTAAAAAATATACTAAAGAATATCAAACTGAAGCATTAAATAGATTTGAAGAAGCAAGTAATTATGTAAGAAAATATATTATTGATAATCTTAAATTAGATGTTAAAAATGATTCTGATAGAAAAGTTTTTCAAATAAATATGTCTAGAGAAATGATTATTTATAATGGTATAAGCTTAGATGTATCAATAGTTGAAAAATTAGTAAGTAATTATGGATCTCTAAGAGCTACAAATTTATTTGGAAAAAATTTTGGTACAGGTAGTAGAGTACAAATTATTAATAATGATTTAGTTGTTAAAGATTTCTTATTTATAGTTAAAGGTGATGTTAACCCATCAGGAAGATTAGATATTTCAGATGTAGTTAGAATGGCTAATAGAATGTTTGACAAAGTTAGTTTAAATGAATATGAAACTATAGCAGCTGACATGAATGATGATAATAAAATTGATATTACTGACATAGTATATCTATGTAATAAGATATTTAATTAGGAGGATTATATGAGAAAGATAAAAAATTTACTAATACTTGTACTTGCTATCCTATTTGCAGGAAATGTATATGCTGCATCAGCAACAACAAGTATTTCAGGAACTAATACAGTTAAAGTTGGAAATACAACAAAAATATATATTAAATTAAACGCAAGTGATCTTATTGAAGGTGTAGATGTAACTTATGCTGCATCAGGAAATATCACTGTAACAAATGCTACTATTAATAGTGGTTTGACACAAATGGGAAAAAATGGAAATAGATATATTTTATATGCACCATCACCAATTAAAAGTGGATCAACTATATTAACACTTACAGTTAAAGGTACTAAAGAAGGTACAGGAACTGTTACAGTTTCTAAAATGGAAGCAACAGTAAGTGGTGGAACAGTTAATGGTGGATCTAAATCTTACAATATTAATGTAAAACCTGCTAAAACAGCTGCAGAAATTAAAGCTGAAGAAGAAGCAGCTAAAAAGAAAGAAGAAGAAAGAAAAGCCCAAGAAGAAGCTAATAAAAAAGCTTTAGAAGAAGCAACAAAATTAGTAGAATCAGCAGAAAAATCATTAAATAATGATGACTATGAAACAGCAGTTAAAGCTGTAAATAGTTTAGTTGATTCAGATGCTAAAAAAGCTTTAGTTGAAAGATTAGATAAAGTTAAATTCAATATTGAAGTTAATAAAGCAGCTTTAGAAAAATGTTCTTCATCAGAACCAAATCAAGGAACATGTTCTAATGCAAATTGTACTAAATGGATTGTTCTTTCAGTAATCTTATTTGTTGGGTTATTAACTGAATCTGCATATTTAGTATTTAGAAAGAAATAACTTTAAATTAAAGACCGAAATGGTCTTTTTTTTAAATAATTGTCGAATATTTATCTATATAATATAATTAAAAAAATAAATGGGAGATTTTAATATGAAATATATAGTTTTATTAAGAGGAATAAATATTAGTGGTAAAAATAAAATATTAATGAATGAATTGAAAGAAGAATTACTTAAAAATAATTACACAGATGTTTTAACATTTTTAAATAGCGGTAATATTATTTTGAAAAGTAATAAAAGTGAAAAAGATATATCAGATGATGTTAATAAAATAATTATGAATAAGTTTAATATTGATATACCTGTTTATGTTATTAAATTAGAGGAATTAATTGATGTTTTAAATAATAATCCAAGTTGGTGGGGAATAAATAATAAAGATATTTATGATAATATAATATTTATAATGTCACCTACAAAGGTAGAAGAAGTAATAGATGTAGTTGGAGAACCAAGTGAAAATATTGATAGAATTAAAGTTTATAAAAATGTTATATTTTGGCCTTTTGATTTAAAAAACTATCGTAAATCAAACTGGTGGATTAAAATAGCAAGTACAAGTATAACTAATAAAATTACTATAAGAACAGGAAATACAATAAAAAAATTAATAAAAAAAGTAAATGAATAAATTTACATTATGTTTTATAAATGATATTATTTTAATAGGTGATAGAAAATGGCTGAAAGAAGTAAAACTAAAAAAGAAATAGTAGAAATGTTATTAAAAAAAAATCTTGAAAGCAATGATGAAGAAGAATTAATTAATATGTTAATTGATGAACCAATTGCTGTAGATACTGATAAACAAAGTGATATAAATCGTTCATTTGGTGATAAGGTTGCAGATAAAATAACTGAAGTTGCTGGTAGTTGGAACTTTATAATTGGAATGATTATTTTCTTATTATTATGGATCCTTTTAAATATTTATGTATTAGAAAATGCTGATCCATATCCATTTATATTACTTAATTTATTATTATCATGTATTGCCGCGTTACAAGCCCCAATAATTATGATGAGTCAAAATAGAGAAGCTAAAAAGGATCGATTAAGAAGTTCTAACGATTATAAAACAGATTTAAAAAGTGAACTTATTTTAGAAGAATTACATAGAGAAATAAGTAGATTAACTACTAATCAAAATAAAATATTAAAATTATTAGAGGAAAGAGAAGAAAATAAAAAAGATTAAGGAGAAATTATGAATAAATATTTAAAAATATTTTTAATTGTTATAATTTCTATTTTCTTACTAGTTGTTGTAGATTTAACTTGTATTTTTACAATTAACAGACCAATTATTGCTATAAAGAAAGATAATGTATATTATGGAATATTTTATGATTCATATCATTGTATGGAATATTCTGTATTACAAATACAACCTAAAAATAGCAAGTTTTCTTGCGTTGTTTCAAAAGAAGTATAATACTTCTTTTTGTGTAAATTAAAGGGAGAAAAATATATGAAAAATAAAATTTTAATTATAAAAGTGTTGCTGGTAGTGATTATATTTGGAGGATTAATCTATTATTTAAATTCATTAAATAATGCTAGTGTTACTTTAACTAAAGATAATGAAGAATATACACTTGAAGGTGTTTCTATGAAATTAAAAGATAATACTTTAACTAAAAGTGGTGCAACAATTATTATTACTGATGATAATGAAATTAAGTATACGTATGAAGAATATTATAAATTAGAAAAAAGAATTGATCATATTTGGTATGAATTAAAACCAAGGGGTGATACTGTCTTTAATGAAATGGGATATTTAGTAGATGATAATAATGAACTTGAAATGGATATTGACTGGTCTAAAACATATGGTAATTTAACAAGTGGAAAATACCGAATTGTTAAGAAAATATATGATGGAGAATATAAATATTTTAGTGTAGAATTTGATTTATAAATTTCATTATATTTGTTATTTAAAATAGAATTATAGTAAATTTAAATTTATTTACATGGTATGAATTAAAGCAACAATTAAAACAATATCAAAATAACAAAAAGTAACTTAATTGTAACTTTTAGTGTGATATAACTTAATTGTTGAAAGGAAGATTATATGGAAATATTAAAAGTTGAAAATTTAACTAAAATATATGGTAAAGATAGCACTAAAGTTGTTGCACTTGATCATGTATCTTTTAGTGTAGAAAAAGGTGAATTTGTTGCGATTGTTGGAGCATCAGGCAGTGGTAAGTCAACATTACTACATTTAATTGGCGGAGTAGATAGACCAACAAGTGGTAAAGTTTATGTTAATGGACAAGATATTTATAAATTTGATGATGATAAACTTGCTATATTTAGAAGAAGACAAGTTGGATTAATATATCAGTTTTATAACTTAATTCCAATTCTTAATGTCGAAGAAAATATTACTTTACCTCTAGCGTTAGATGGAAGAACTCCGGATAAAACTAAACTTAATGATATGATTAAACTTTTAGGTTTAGAAGCTAGAAAAAATCATTTGCCAAATGAGTTATCAGGTGGACAACAACAAAGAACAAGTATAGGTAGGGCATTAATTACAAATCCAAGTATAATACTTGCAGATGAGCCAACCGGAAATTTAGATTCAAAATCAAGTGATGAAATAGTAGCACTTCTTAAAAAAACAAATAAAGAATTAAAACAAACAATTATAATGATTACTCATAATATGGAAATCGCTGCTTGTGCTGATCGAATTATTAAAATTGAAGATGGAAAAATAGTAGGTGAATAACTATGAACTTACTAAAAAAATTAACTATTAAAAATTTAAAATTAAATAAAAAAAGAACTATCGTAACCATTATTGGAATTATGTTATCAGTTGCGTTAGTAACTGCAGTTGCAACTATGTATGCTAGTGGATTAAAATCTTTAATAGTTTATGAAAAATATGTTAAAGGTGATTTCCATGTTGAATTTATGGATGTTCCAAGTGATGATGTTAAAAACATAAAGAATAATAATGGTGTTGAAAATGTCTATTTAACACAAGAAATAGGTTATGCTCCTTTAAAGGATTCTAAAAACAGTGGTAAACCATATGCCTATGTAATGGGCTTTGATAAAGGTGCTTTAGAAAATCTATCAATTAGATTAACAAGTGGACGTTTACCACAAAACGAAGATGAAATTATAATACCTACTCATTTAAAAACAAATGGAAGAATGGATATTGAAAATAACAAAGAAATTACTCTAGAAGTTGGTGAGAGAGTATCTGGTACTTATAAATTAAATCAATATGTTGGTTATGATGCTGATAATGAAAAGATTATTAATACTAAGCAAAAGACATATAAAATAGTTGGAGTTTATGAAAGATCAGCAACTAATATTGAACCATACATTGCACCTGGTTATACATTTATAAGCTATATTGATGATAATAATTTTACTGGAAATGTGAATGTTTATGCTAAATATAATAAAGTTGGCAGTAAAAATCATATAAAAGTTACTGCTGATATTATTGGAGTTAATGCAGATGTTCTTAACAAATATTATTATGGTAGTTTTGATAATGAAGAAGAGTTAATTAATGTTCATGAAGAACTAGATAAAGCAAGGTATGGAACCGATTTTAATAGCTATTTGATTGCTTTGGAAACTGATCCAATTAATAATAGTGGAATTGGTAATTTAGGTTATGTTGTAATAGTTGTTTGCATTATTATAGTGTTTACTTCTGTATTTTGTATTAAAAATAGTTTTGATATTTCAATAACTGAAAAAATTAAACAATATGGGATGCTTAGAAGTATTGGTGCAACTAAAAAACAAATTAAAAATAATGTCTTTTATGAAGCAACTATCTTGGGATTAATTGGTATTCCTTTAGGTTTATTACTTGGATTTATTGCATCATATATTTTAATAATTGTTTGTAATATTTTACTTAAAGATTCATTAACTGGTGGACTTAATATGGTTCTATCATATTCTGTAATATCATATATAGTTGCAATTCTATTAGGTATTATAACAATTTATTTATCTGCTCTTAAAAGTGCAAGGAAAGCATCTAAAATAAGTCCCATTGATTCAATTAGAAATAGCGCTAATATAAAATTAAATAGTAAAAAGTTAAAAGTACCTAAATTAATTAATAAAATATTTGGAGTAGGTGGAGAAATATCTTATAAAAATATTAAAAGAAATAAAAAGAGTTATCGTACAACTATTGTATCTTTAACTATTTCAGTTTTGGTATTTATTTCCTTAACTTACTTTATGAATACTTTTATGAATGAAATAAAAAAAGAAGTTAGTGCTTCTGAATATAACATTGATTATAATATTACTAGTAAAGAAGATAAAAATATTATTAATAAAATAAATCAAACAGTTAAATTAGATAATATTAAAAATTATAGTATTATTAGAACAACAAATGGAACGTTTAATAATCCTAAATATAATATTGAACATGAAAATATTAATGACAATATTTATATTGTATCAATTGGAGAGGAAGCATATAAAAAATATCTTAAATCTTTAAATTTAAATTATGATGATGTTAAAGATAAAGGCATTTTAGTAGATGAAATTAAATATTCTGTTAATAAAGGTGATAAGATAGTTAATAAACAAGATAGATTATATAAATATAATAAAGGTGATATTGTAAGCATGAACTTATACATCGAATCAAATGAAACAAATATTAACTTATCTGTTGGTGCAATATCTGATGTTCGTCCATTTGGACTTCAAAGAAATGATGCAGATGTTTACATTGTAGTAAGCGATGAATATTACGATAAAATTAACGGTGGAAGTCAATATTACAATGTTTATTTCGATAGTACAAATGCTAGTAAGCTACAAGATGATATTGATAAGATTTTAAAAGATGAGAGATATCATATTGATAATAAAGAAGAATATGTTAGAATAATGCGAAATTTAATTTTATTAATTGGTATATTCTTATATGGTTTTATTACAGTTATTACTTTAATAAGTGTTACTAATATATTTAATACTATAACAACTAGTATGGAATTAAGAAAACCAGAGTTTGCTATGTTAAAATCTGTTGGTATGACAACTAAAGAATTTAATAGAATGATAAGATTAGAAAGTATCTTTGTTTGTATTAAATCACTTATCTTTGGTATTCCTATTGGTTTAGCAATATCTTATGTTATATATTTATTATTAAGTCAAAATGAAGACTTAAAATTTGAAATACCATTTAATGGAATTATAATTTCTAGTATATTTGTATTATTATTAATAAGTTTATTAATGAAGTATTCTATTAGTAAAATAAATAAACAAAACATGATTGAAACTATTAGAAATGAAAATATATAAAACTTTCCTTAGGGAGAGTTTTTTCTAAAGTTACTATAATTATATGTTGCATATATAGAACAATGGTGATATTCTTAAAATGGTGATTATATGAAAAGTAATTATGAATCTGAATTAGAAGAAATATTATATCAAGATTTTAACTTTGATTTTGTCTGTTTAAGACATGAGTTAGGATTAACTCAACAAGAAATGGCTGATAAATCTCATGTTTTAAGAGATAAAATTGCTAAAATTGAAAGAGGAATATATCCACCAAATATTAAAAGTGTGTTAAGAATTTTAGGACCTCTAGGATATACTTTAAAAATAGAAAAAATAGATAATGATAACGATAAATATGTTTAAGGTCACAAATTGTGATCTTAAAGAAATGAAACAAGCTAAAATTAATATTTATTGTACAAACTTGAGGTCACAATTTGTGACCTCAAGATGAAAAAGTTATATTAAAAGCTTAATATAATAGTGTAATTAATCTTCAAGGTCGCAATTCGCGACCTTGAACAAGAAAAGAATGCGATTCTAAATTTGAGGTCGCAATTTGCGACCTCAAGTGTAAATACTTAAAAAATATTCTTCAAGGTCGCAAAATGTGATTTTGAACACGATTTGTAATAGAAAATGAGGATTTAATGAATGAAATTATAATAAAAGATAAACAAATAGAAAATATGATTTTTGAAGTAAGAGGAGTGCAGGTAATGTTATCTTCGGATGTTGCTATACTATATCAAATTGAAACGAGAATATTAAATCAGGTAATTAAACGTAATATAGATAGATTTCCAAGTACATTTTGTTTTCAACTAACGGACGAAGAAATAATGAACTTGAGATCACAAATTGTGATCTCAAGTGATAAAAATCACGGAGGTAATAGATATCTTCCATATGTTCTAACGGAACAAGGAATTATGATGTTATCAGGTTTACTTAAAAGTGATATAGCTGTTAAAGTAAATATCCAAATAATTGATGCTTTTGTTAAAATGAGAAGATATTTTGCTAATAATTTTAATGCTAATGAATTATTGTTAAATCACGAAAATAGAATTCAATTACTTGAAAATACCTTAGATTCATTTAAAGAACAAAGAATAAAGAAAATATTTTTTGAAGGGCAAATATATGATGCTTATTCAATTCTTATAGATATCTTAAATAAAGCAAGAACTGAAATAATAATTATTGATAATTATGCTAGCAAAGAATTATTAGATATTCTTAAAGATATAAATTTAAAAATTATTATAGTTTCTAAAAATGTTGATAGCGTTCTTAAAGAAAAATATACAAAGCAATATAAAAATGTTGAATTTGTAGATAATAATTCATTTCATGATCGTTTTATAATACTAGATAGAAGCAAATTATACACATGTGGAGCAAGTTTTAAAGATTTAGGTAAAAAATGTTTTGCAATTAGTGAATTTAATGATATAAATTATTTAGAACAAATTATAAATACATTAAATATTAATTAAAAAGAAAGGAAAATAATTATGAATATTTTATTAATTGAAGATAATCTTAGTATAATTAAAGGGATAAAATATAATTTAGAACAAAATAATTATCAAGTTGTTGCAAAAACAAATATAAGTGACTCCATTAATTATTTAAATAGTAATAATAAAATTGATTTAATAATTTTAGATGTAACATTACCAGATGGAAATGGTTTTAATTTATATGAAAATAATATTAAAGATTTAAATATACCAACAATTATTTTAACAGCCGTTGATGATGAAGATAATGTTGTTAAAGGATTAGAGTTAGGTGTTAATGAATATATTACTAAACCATTTAGTATGAAAGAATTACTTACTAGAATTAATCGTATTATGGTAAGGAAAAACAATAATTCTATAATTAAAATTAAAGATATAACTTACAATTATGATAAAATGGAGGTTTATAAGAATAATCAAAAAATAGAGTTATCTTCATTAGAACTAAAAATACTAAATTTATTATTTAATAATATTAATAAAGTAGTTACCCGTAATTTATTATTAGATAAAATATGGGAATGGACTGGAAATGATGTAGATGATCATACAATTACAGTTTACTTAAAAAGAATTAGAGAAAAAATTAATACAGATATTATAATAACAGTAAAAGGGATAGGTTATAGGATTGACAATGAAAAATAAAAAGAAATATTCAAAATTAATAATGTTTACTTTAATAACATTTGGAATTATTATTCTACTTAATGTCATGTTATATTATCAAGTAAATAAAAATTATAATAATAAAATAGTGAATATTATCAGCACTATTAAAGAAAAATATCCTGAAATAAAAGATGATGAATTATTTGATACAATAAAAAACAATGTTAAAACAAATACTTTTAATAGATATAGTTTTGATTTAGACGGAATAGTGTTAATTAAAGAAAATAAAACTATATTTGTAAGTTACTTTATTATCCTATTGTTTATATATTTAATTATTTGTTTAGTATATCTAACAATAATTATTAATAATGATAAAAAGAAAGATAAAGAAATAAATGAAGTTATAAAAATAATTGAAGAAATAAATAATAAAAATTATAGTTTTAAAATGAAAGATATTAATGAAGAAGATTTATCGTTACTTAAAAATGAAATATATAAGACAACTATTATGTTAAATGAAATAAGTGAAATATCTAAAAAAGATAAAAAAGAACTAGAGGAAAGCTTAGAGGATATATCACATCAATTAAAGACTCCATTAACAAGTATTCTAATAATGATTGATACCTTATTAGATGATGAGGATATGGATCAAAATACTAGAGAAGACTTCTTGAGAAATATGAAAAGAGAAGTTATGAATATTAATTTTTTAGTTAAATCAATTTTAAAATTATCAAGATTAGATACAAACACAGTGAAATTTATAAGTAAAAAAGAAAGTGTTAAAGAAATAATTAATGAAGCTATTTTAAATGTTTCTTTATTAAGTGATTTAAAAAATGTAAAAATAGAAACTAATTTAAGTGATTCGTTAATTACTTGTGATTATAAATGGCAAATAGAAGCATTAACTAATATTTTAAAGAATTCAATTGAACACTCATATGAAAATAATAAAGTATTAATTGATAGTAGTGAAAATAATGCTTATGTTAAAATTACAATTAAAGATTTTGGTTCTGGTATAGCAAAAGAAGATATTAATCATATATTTGAAAGATTTTATAAAGGTAAAGATTCTGATTATGATAGTATAGGTATTGGACTTGCCTTATCTAAAAGTATAATTGAAAAACAAAATGGAAAAATAAGTGTTGAATCAAGTGATGATGGCACAACATTTACAATTAAATACTTTAAATAAAATTATTTTTACAATAAAATAAATATAAGATATAATTTAATTAGAGATAGGAGTTAAAAAGTATGGATTTAGTGATTATGGCTGCTGGAATGGGATCAAGATTTGGTGGTTTAAAACAAATTGAAAAAGTACATAAGAATGGAGAATTTATTATAGATTATTCTATTTATGATGCTATTAAAGTGGGATTTAATCGAGTAGTGTTTATAATTAAAGAAGAAAATTATGATTTATTTAGAGAAACAATAGGAAAGAGAATTGAAAAAAACATAGAAACTGTTTATGTTTTTCAAAATAATGATAATGTACCAAAATGGGTTAATCTACCTGATACTAGAGTTAAACCATTAGGAACAGCTCATGCAATTTTATGTTGTAAAGATATCGTTAAAAATAATTTTGTAGTTATAAATTCAGATGATTTTTATGGTTATGATGCATTTAAAGTTGCAAGTGAATTTCTAAAAAATAATCAAAATAATAATGAATTTGCTAATATAAGTTATATAGCTGGTAATACATTAACAAATGTTGGAGCAGTAAAAAGGGGAGTATTAAAAATAACAAATGGTTATTTAGATACTTTAATTGAAAGTAGTTTAGAAAAGGAACAGCATTTAATAAAAGCAACACCTTTAAATGGAGAAGATAGTTTCTATATTGAAAATAATAGTTTAGTTTCAATGAATATGTTTGCGTTTACTCCCAAAATATTTGAATTATTAGAAAATGAATTTGATATATTTTTTAAGGATAACAAAGATAATTTACAAACTTGTGAATATTTACTACCAGATGTAGTTTGTAAAGGAATAAAAGATAATAAAATAAAAGTTAAAGCTTTATCGACAACAGCAGTTTGGTATGGAATGACATATAAAGAAGATAAAGAATTACTTGTAAATGCTATAAATGAAATGGTTAAACAAGGACTATATCCTGATAATTTATGGAATTAATAGCAAAATAAAAATAACGAATTTACGTTATTTTTTTATTAACTAGCAAAATGTTGTTTGATAAAATAAATTTCAGGAACAACTAATTGTTTTGGTGGTTACCACTCAAATTCTATAAAAGAAAGTGGGTGGTAGTTATGAGTAAAAAAATGTTATATTTTATAATATTTAATTTATTTATAATAATAATTTTATTAATTACGTTACTTTTTAAAGTAGCTAATTAATAAAAAAATACCAAAACACAGGGGGTTTTGGTATAACCAAACTTTTGGTAACCACCTAACCTCTAAAATTAGATGTTCCTTTTTGATTTGTGTAAGTCTTGCTTACATATTCATAATAGCAAATAATAAACGAAATTTCAATATTTTTATCTATTTATTTACATTCATTATTTTTTCAAAAATAACATTTAAATAATAGATTAAAAAATAAAATGTTTATTAGAAAAGGATATACAAAGATTTTTTCAATTTTAAAGAAAAAACTTTTAGGATTTAACTTTTAATTTCCTAAAAGTCATATTCAACTTAAATTATTTTATCAGTTTTTATTATCTATTTTTGTTCTTATTGGTGGATTTAACTCTAATGTTTTGTTCTTGGAAGATGGCATTGCTCCTCTTACTTCATATCTTTCATCTGGTGCTTGATACGGAACAAATTCATCTGAGCATTGTCCTAAATTTATATCATCAATTTTAACTTGTTTAACTCCAACCGGTTTCCATAATTTTGAATTCCACTTTTTTTTGTTTACCAAATCAATTAAATTTTCTTGAGATGATTCTTGGCAAATTCTATAAGAATTTATTAGAAAATTGTAATAACTTTCTATTTTTCTTATTGCTTGTTCAGTAGTACAATTTGCAGTAGTCAAATTCATAATATCATTTGTATCATAATCTGAATCAGTTAAATCATAAAAATAACTATGTTTTTTAATCCAGTGTATTTCTTCCTGTTTAAATTGTTGTATTCTTGCTATTATATCATCAGTTGATATTTCTACTAAATATAATTCATCTGGTATCGTAATACTTCTTTGTTTTGCAATTTCAACTAGTTTTTCGGTTCTTTCCTTTATGATTTTGTTTAAGATTGGAAAACTATTAATTCCACGTGATTTCATAAAATCTATTGCCTTTTGCTCAGATTTAACAAGTAATATATATTTAGGAAAATTCCTTTTTATTAAATTTAATAACATCTCATTTGAAAAATATTCAAATTGTTTTAGCAAATTTTTTTCATCTTTTTCTTTTTTATCAGTTTCATCTTCCATATAAATACATTTATTTCTATTTTCTATTTCGTTCATTTTATATCTATCCTTTCCATGTTATTAGCATAAACTGCATTTAAAGTCGATGGTATTATATACTAAATTATATTTTATTACAATAAAAAGTTTTTCTTAAACAATCTAAAATATTATTTATTTTAAATTTTATCTATTTTACATTCATTATTTTTTCATAAATAACATTTCGATCAATTATTTCTTGTTTCTTCTTATAAACAGGAATTAAATGTAAATGATAATGTTTAATAACTTGAGTCATTCCATAGTTAACTAAGAATACCATACCATCTGGATTTAATGCATCAAATAACAATTTACGCATTTTTTTAGCAACATCATTAATGTGACCTAAAGTTTCATTATCCATTTCATCAATATCTGTAATATGTTCTTTGGGTATAATTAAAGTGTGACCATTAGCATCAGGATAAGCATCTAGTATTACTTTAACAATATCATCTTCATAAATACATAAAGAATCACATTCATTTTTATTAATTTTACAAAATAAACAATCCATTTTATCACCAAATTAATCTTATCATAAATTTTAATAAATAAATATACTTAATAGATTAAATAAAATTATTATGATATACTTTTTGTTGTTAGAAAGAGGCAATTTATGAATATTGGATTAATTGGAACAGGTGCCTATGGTCAGGCTATGGCTATGATGTTATTAAAAAATAATAATGATGTTATAATGTGGACTGAAAATGAAGATAAATATAAATTTTATAAGGAAAATAATAGAATTAAGAGTTTAATAAATGGTGTTGAAATACCTAAAGAAATTAAATTAACTAATGATATTAAAGAGGTATGTTTAAATAAAGATATAATTTTTATAATGACAACAGCACATTATGTTGGGAAAATATGTGATAAAATTAATCCTTATATAAATAAAAAAACTATAGTATGTATTGCATCAAAAGGTATTGAAAATGTAAGCTGTAAATTTTTAAGTGATATTGCTTATGAAAAATTAAAAACTAAACATATTGCTATTATTTCAGGACCATCATTTGCTATTGATATGGCAAATAGTTATCCGGTTGGTTTATCCATTGCTTCTCTTAGTAAAAAATCTATTAAACTAATTAAACAGTCTTTAATTAGTGATTCGGTTAAGTTAAGGGAAACAACAGATTTAATTGGCGTTCAAATATGTGGAAGTATTAAAAATGTTATTGCTTTAGCTGCAGGTATGTTGGATGGTATGAATTATCCAGAATCTACTCAAAGTTTTTTGATAACCGAATCTTTAAACGATATCAAAGAACTTATTAAAGCATTAGGGGGAAATCCTAAAACTTGTTTATCATTTGCAGGAGTGGGAGATTTGCTTTTAACATGTACATCAACAAAAAGTCGTAACTTTAAATTTGGTAAATTAGTTGGAAGTGGTGCTTTAAAAGAAGAAAAAGAACAATTTCTTGCTGATAATACAGTTGAGGGATATTATACTTTAAAAAGTATTTATAAATTAGTTAAGAAGAAAAAAATTAAAATGCCAATAATTGATGTAATATATAAAATAATTGTTAATAATGATGATCCTAAGTTATTAGTAACTTTATTAATAAATAAAAAATAGAAAAGAAGTGATTTAAATGACCTTTACTACTCAAATCAAAGATGAAATTACAAAAGATAATTATGCTTCACCAGATGCATTAATCTCATTATGTATTTATTTAAAATTAAATAGTGAAATAACTGATAATAGTATAACTATATATACTGAAAATGCTTCTACTGCTAGATGGATATTTAAACTTTTAAAACAATTTTATAATGTTGATATTCATTTAACATCAAGAACTATTAAAAGATTTAAGAAAAGAAATATATATATATTAGAAATAAAAAATAAAATAGATACTATTGTTAATGATATTGATAATACAATAAATAATATTACAAATGGTAGTAAAGAAGAAAAAGTTGCTTTTTTAAAGGGTGTATTTTTATCTAGTGGAAGTATTAATGATCCTAAAAGGAATGTTTATCATTTAGAATTTTTGGTTAAAGAAGAGACTATGGCTAAACTAATAAACAAATTACTTCATTATTTAAAATTTGATAGTAAAATAATCAAAAGAGAACATGAATATATGGTTTACATTAAGAAGAGTGAACAAATAAGTGATTTTATTAAATATTTAAATGCTATTAATGCTTTATTTTACTTTGAGGATATAAGAATATATAAAGATCATAAAAATATGGTTAATAGATTAAATAATTGTGAACAAGCTAATTTAGAAAAAAGTTTAAAAAATAGTACTATAATTGTTAATAATATAAATTATTTAAAAGAAAATGATTTAATGGTTCTTTTAGATGATCGTACTAAAGAAATATTAGAGTATAAATTAAAATATCCTGATACTTCTATGGACGAACTTGCTAAGATAGTATCGTTGGAAACTGATAAATCGATAACTAAATCAGGTATAAATCATCATTTTAGAAAATTAAATGAAATTGTAAAGAAACACAAAGAAAAATAATTAATCAGTGGAGAATTCTTCATTGATTTTTTTATGCATATTTTTTTAATAAATAACTAATATTTATAAGAAGTATCTATAAATATAAATTTATTAAAAAATTTGCGAAAATTCAATTGACAAATTCATAATTTTTCTTTAGTATAAATAACTAACAAGAAATGTTTGCTAAAAATTGGTGGGAGGTTGTGGTTATGGAAAAACAAGATTTGCGAAAATTTAAAAGAAAAGATTTATTAGAACTTTTATTAAAACAAGCAACTAGGATTAAAGAACTAGAAGATGAAATAATAGAAATTAATAAAGAATTGGAATCTAAAAAAATAAATATTAAAGAATCAGGATCCATTGCCGAAGCTGCACTTAAATTGAATAATATATTTGAAGATGCCCAAAAATCTATAGACGATTACGTTAGTAATGTTAAGGATAGATGTGAAGAAATGATTAAGGAAACAAAAAATAAGTGTACTGAATTATCAAAGAGTAATAATAGAAAAAAAGCGAAAGTTACAATTAAAAATTCATCAATTAAAAAAGGTAAATTAAAATGAAAAATAAAAAAGATATTAATTATAATGATTTATCTATTGATGATATAAAAAAAGAATTAAATAAAGAAAAGTATAAGAATAGTTTTAGTAAAATACTTATAAATACATTATTTGTATTGATTATAATATTAGCTATAGGCTCAATTATTACAACATTATTTATGCCTGTAGTTGAAGTTACTAATTCAAGTATGATTCCTTTAATAAATGATGGAGACATTGTTTTAACCTATAAAACAAATAAATTTAAACAAGGAGATGTAGTAGCGTTTTATCATGGTAATAAGATATTAATAAAAAGAGTTATTGGAATAAGTGGGGATTATGTAAACATAGATGTTAGTGGGAACGTTTATATTAATGGTTCTTTAATACAAGAAGATTATGTTAAAGAATTAAAAAAAGGAAATTCAAATGTTAGTTTTCCTTTACAAGTTCCAGCTAATTCAATATTTGTGCTAAGTGATGTAAGAGATAATATTTTTGATTCAAGAATAGAAGAGATTGGTTCGGTTAAAGAAAGTGATATAATTGGAAAAGTTATTTTGAAAATTTATCCAATTAATAATATTAAATTCATATAATATTTTATCAGGGAGGTTTTATGAAAAAAATATTAAAAAGACTTTTAGGATTGATTTTAACTTTCATAATAGCATTTAATCCGATTCTAAGTGTTTGGGCATCTAATAATAGTGAACAGATTGTAAGTAGTGGTGGAACCACTAAGGGTGATAATGTTGAAATTAGTAAAACAATTGCACCTAGTAAACTTGAAAATTATTTTGATATAACACTTAAAGTACAAACTCAAGAAATTGCTAAAGAGCAAGATGTTGCAGTAGTAATTGTTATGGATATTTCTAATACGATGCTTCAATATAAACTTGCAAATGAAAATAAAACAAGATTAAAAGCTGCTTTAGATGCAAGTCAAACTTTCTTAGAGACATTTGGAAAAAATTCAGAAGGAGTAAATGCAAAAAGAAAAATAGGTGTTGTAGCATTTAATAGCAATGGACATATCTTACAAAATATGACTGATTGTAGAAATGTTAATGATGGTATCAGTATTGCGTCAACAATTGCAACTAAAGCAAAGAATATAACTCATTCAAATGATAATAACTATGAAGAAAATCCTATTTATACAAAAGATCCAACACGTTTTACTAATATTCAAGCAGGTCTTCAAGTAGCAAATGATTTACTTTATAATGATAATGAAATAAAAAATATTCAAAATAAATATGTAATCTTTTTATCAGATGGTTATCCCACAACATATATTTGGCGTGGTTATGAAGGACATGCTACGGTAAGAACAGATACAGGTATTTTACATGATGATTTATTAAACAGAACTATGACATATGGAACTAATTATAGTGAAAGAAGTGCAAGAAAAGCAGAAGAAAAGGCCAAAGAACTAAGAAATAAAGGAACAATCATCTATTCAATAGGTACAGGTATTGATAACAATTTTATGACTATTCCTGAATATGAAAAGAAAATGAGTCAAAGTTTTTCAACAATAGATAGATATAATCGTACGAATTACGCAGTTGGTGTGCCATCTACTGCTTCTACGGAAGTAGCAAGAAAACAAGAAGATTTGCAAAATTTTAGACAATGGCTAGGTGGAAAAGATAGTACTACTACCACAGTAATTGGTGATGGCATTGGGTCTGGATATGGTAGTGGACATTACTTTGATGTTGTCAAAAATAGTACTGAAATGAAAACAGCTTTTTCAACCATATTTGAAAATATAAAAAAACTAACTGAAGCATCATGGGTTGCCGAAGATCCTATGAATTCGGATAATGCTGCTATTAAAGATGTAATCGAGTTTGTTGGAATTTATGATAATAAAGGAAATCTTTATGATAGTGTTAAATATAATAGTAGTGTTTCTAATAATACATCTAATAATACTGCATCATATAATAAAACTACTGATAGAATAAATTGGAATTTAAAAGAATCAAAATATATTAAAACAATAAGTGGAAATAAAACTTACTATAATTATGAAATCAAATATAGAGTAAGATTAAAAACAGAAGCTAATAATTTTAAAAGTGAAGCCATTTTAAAAACGAATGGCAAAACAACGCTTTCTTATGTTGTTAAGGAAACTGGTAAAGCACCAAAACTTAAAACTTTACAATTCAAAGTTCCTGAAGTTAAGGGGTATTTAGGAACATTAACTTTTAATAAATTAACTGGTTATAATAATTCACCATTAGGAGGAACAACTTTTGAATTAGAACATTCAGACAAATGTGAATGTATGAATGAAAGAAAACATATGAATGCTAACTTTAAATTAACTAGCACTTCAAATTCTAATGGTAAAGTAACATTTAACAATATTCCATCTGGTCATACATATAAATTAAAGGAAGTAAAAACAGATGATTATCATACCTTAAATGAAACAATTTATGACGTAAAAGTTAGTTATGGTAAAACAACACATAATATCGAAAATAGTACCGTTATAAATAATATTAATACTAAAGATTTGGTTATAGTTAAAGAAGTAAAAAATATAACAACTAACAAATCATTTGATTTTGAAATAAATGCAACGTATAAAGAGGAAAAATTAAATCGTACTTATCAAGTTATTAGAACTACAAATGGAAGAGACACTAATGAAGAAATAACATTTGTAGATGGTGTTGCTACATTTAAACTTAAACATAATGAATCAATAACAATTAAAGATTTACCAATCAAAATAAATTTTAATATTAAAGAATCGAATATTGATGGTTTTAATGTTAAGTATAAAGTTAATGATGGTGATATAAAGAAATTTAATGATAAAGAATTAGAAAATAATACACTTGAAGATAATATGAAAATTAAATTTATTAATTCTTCGGGTTACGTAATGCCTGGAACAGGTAGTAGTGGAATGCTAATATTAGCAATAATAGGGACATTATTACTTTTAATACCTATTTTGTATATATCAGTTAATATCTTAAAAAAGGATTAACTAAGAAAGGAAAGGAAGAAGAAAATGAAAAGTATTAAAAAATTAATTTGTATGTTATTCATGCTTGTACTTTCAGTTGTGAATGTTAGTGCAGCAGAAAAAGGTACAATAACGATTAACAAAGCAATTGTTAATGAAAGTTATAATATCTATAAAGTATTAGATTTAGAAACTTATGATAAAGTTAATAATCATTACATTTATAGAGCAACAAACGAGTGGAAAGCATTTTTAGATGAAGCAACTGATTATTTAGAAGTAAGAAATGAAAATGGGGATAAATATTATGTTTGGAAAGATGGGGTAGATAAGGCAAAAGCTAAAGAATTTGCTGAAAAGGCTTATAAATATGCTAAAGATAAAAATATTACACCAACTATGACTAAAAAGGCTAACTCTACATCTGTTAAATTTGATAATTTAGATTTAGGATATTACTTAGTAGATTCATCAGTAGGAGCGTTACTTCATTTAACTACAACAAATCCAACTGCTACAGTTAATGAAAAAAATACGTTAAATCCTAATGTGGATAAAACCGTTTTAGAAAATAGTACTGGAGAATATGGAAAAGAAAACGATGATATAATTGGAAGTACTATAAATTACAAGTCAACTATTACAACTGGAGCAGGTTATGGTAGTTATGTTTTATACGATAAAATGGATGCTGGTTTAACATTTAATTCTAATTCTGTAATTGTTAAAATAGGTGATGATGTTGTAGATGTTAATAATTATGAAGTTAAAACAAATGTTACTGGTTATACATTTGTAGTAGAATTTAATAATGAATTTATTTTTAAACAACCTAAAAATACTAATATAGATGTATATTATACTGCAACTTTAAATAAAGATGCTACTGTTGAAGGTGATGGAAATATAAATGAAACATTCCTAAAATATGGTAATAATATAGAAACAGATAAAAAGAGAACTATTACATATACATATGCATTTGATATAATTAAAACAAATAAAGAAGGAGTAGAATTAACAGGTGCTGAATTTAAACTATTAGATAAAAGTGGTAATGAAATAAAAGTAGTTTTAAAAGATGAAGTAAGTAATACTTATATAGTTGCTACTGGAAATGAAATAGGAGTTAATATTAAGGCTGGTAAAGCTACTATTGAAGGATTAGATAAAGATTCCTATAAATTAAAGGAAGTTGTTAGTCCAGAAGGATATAATAAATTAACTAGTCCAGTTGAATTTAGAGTTAATGGAAAAACAAATGTTACTATTATTGAAAGAACACTAGTTAATGTTATTAACTATACTGGTTCTGAATTACCTGAAACAGGTGGAATTGGTACTAAACTATTTATTACAAGTGGGTTGTCATTAGTTCTTATTTGTGGATTAGCATTAGTTACAAAATTAAGATTATATAAAAATATCTAGTAATAATTGTAAAAGTATATAGAGGAGGTTGAAGTAATATGAATAAAAGAAATACTATTATAATGATTGTATCGTTTTTCATAGGACTTTTAACTCTCTTTTATCCTACTTTAAGTAATTATTATAATGAAAAGATGGGATCAAAAACTATTTATAATTATGAAAATATATTAAATAGTTATGATATAGATAAATTTAAACAAATAAAAAAAGATGCTATAAATTATAATAAAAAATTGTCTAAATTAAAGGAACCTTTGTTAGATTATGATGATTTGAAAAATTATAATAAGGTTCTTAATGTTAATAATGAAGGAATGATTGGATATTTATCTATCGATAAAATAAGAGTAGAAATTCCTATTTATCATGGTACAAGTAATGATACATTAAATAGTTTCGTAGGACATATAGAAGGAACAAGTCTTCCTATTGGCGGAAAAGGTACCCATAGTGTTTTATCAGCACATAGAGGTTTACCATCTGCTAAACTATTTTCTGATTTAGATAGATTAGAATTAGGAGATACTTTTAAAATAACAGTTTTAGATGAAGTTTTAACATATGAAGTTGACAAAATATCGATAGTTAAGCCAAATAATAGTAAAGAATTAAAAATAGATAAAAATAATGACTATGTAACTCTTTTAACTTGTACACCATATGGAATTAATACACATAGGTTATTAGTGAGAGGTAAAAGAGTTGATAATAATATTAACAAAGTTTATATAACAACTGAAGGATTTAAACTTAACAAATTAATAGTTATACCTATTTTAACATTACCTATAATAATATTATTAATATTAATTATTATTATAAAACCTGTTAAAAAGAATAACGAAGATATATATAGTAAGTATCTTTATCCTAATGGGAAAGATTATTTACTAAGGAGGTAAATATGAAATATTTAAAATATTTATTTATGTTAATAATGTTATTTTCTATAGATGTTTATGCTGATAATTATAGTGTAGACTTTAATAAGAAAGGTAAATTAAATATTACGTTAACAGATAAAGAAGAAAATAAAGCAATAGAAGGAGCAGAATTAACTTTATATAAAATAGCAAATGTTAGTGAAAAGGATTATCATTTATTTTATGAATATGTTGATAAAATAACATGTAATGCTTCACTTGATAATTTAGAATCATCAACATTAACAAATGAAATTAATTCTTGTCTTAATGATGATATAATTGTTACGAAAAAAATAACAAATAAAGATGGTATAGTTTTGTTTGATAATTTAGAGTTAGGTTTATATTTAGTTAAACAAACTAATAAGGTTAAAGGTTATTCTACTATAAATTCATATTTAATTACGATACCAAAAGTAGTAGATAATAAGTTTACTTATGAAATAAGTAGTAAACCAAAGACTGATATTTTAAGATTAATAGATATTAATGTTAAAAAAATATGGAATACTTCTTTAAGTAATAAAAATGACAAAGAAAATTTACCTCAATATATTGAAGTTGGATTATATAAAGACAATGAATTAATTAGTAAAATAAAATTAAATAAAGATAATAATTGGAGTTATTCTTGGGAAGATTTAGAAAAAAGTGATAATTATGATATTATTGAAATAAATGTTCCTAAAGGATATACTGCAACATATGAAAAAATAGACAATACAGTTGTTATTACAAATACAAAAACGTTAGTGCAAACAGGTAATAATAATTATTTAGCCTTAATAATTGGGTTATTTGGTGTTACATTTATAATGTTAGGTATCTTTTATAATTTAAAGGTTAAAAATGAACAAGGTATCTAAGATTTTATTAGGAATAGGTATTATATTATTATCTATTTCTTTATTTCTTTATGTATATTATTACATGGAGGATATTTATTCATCTAAAATGGTAAATAAAACTATGAATGAACTAATTAATAATATTGATATTAAAAAGAGTGATAATGGATTTGATATTAAAATAATTGATAATGAAGAATATATAGGATATATAGAAATTCCTTCTTTAGAGTTATTTTTACCTATAACTAATGGTTATTCTTATAATTCATTAAAAAAGGCTCCAGCATTATTTTATGGTAATTTAAATAAAAATTTGGTTATATGCGGACATTCTTACAAAGCTCATTTTGGTGATTTATATAAATTAAAACAAAAAGATAAAATAATATTTATTGATGTTAATAACAATAAATATGTTTATGAAGTTGAATTAATAGAAACACTTAAATCTACTGATGTTAAGGATATGATTGAAAGTGATTTTGATTTAACTTTATATACTTGTACCAAAGATGGAAAAAATAGAGTTACAGTAAGATGTAACAGGGTGTAAAATATTTGCAAATTATTTATGAATTGATAAATTGACTTTAGTAATAAGTTTTTTATTACAATTACAAAAGGAGAAAATAATTATGAAATTTAATGAATATTATGAAAATTTAAATCCGGAAATTAAAGAATATTTTAAAATAATATCTTCACATTTTCCTAAATTTTTAATTCCGTTTATTGAGAGTAAAACTTTAATGAGATTAAAGGATGTAAGTTATTTTTGTGGTGCTATTAATGCTAGTTCAAAGGTCTATAATTTTAAATATGATATTTCTAGATTGGATCATTCTATTTCTTGTGCATTACATGTATGGAATTTTACTTATAATGATATTTTAACATTAGCAGCGTTGTTTCATGACGCTACTGCTCCAGCACTATCTCACGTAGTTGATTATTTAAATGGTGATTATCTAAATCAAGAAAGTACTGAACTAAATTTAGAAGAATATGTTAAGACTTATGATCCTGAATTATTTAACTATTTTAAAAGAATTGGTATAAATATAAAAGATATATCTAATTTTAAGGATAAAAGTGTTGTTGATTTACCTAGACCTTGTTTGTGTGCTGATAGGATAGATTTTGTATTTTTAGGTAATTTAGCTTGGTCTAGAAATTTAACAATCGATGAGATAAAAATAATATATCCTCATATAATAACAACTATAAATGAAAATGGTGAAGAAGAATTTGCGTTTGATGATGTGTATGTTGCTGATAGAGTAGTTGAACTTAATGATATTGTAAATAACTTAACAAGACAAACTGATGATTATGAGGAAATGAATATTTTATCTATAATTGTAAAAAGGTTAATAGATTTAAAGTTAATTAATTATGAAGAATTGTATGTTTTAACTGATAAACAAATATTTGATTTAATAAAGTCTTGTGATGATAAAATTATTAAAGAACTATTCTATAGGTATCAAAATATGGAAAAAGATGTTACTCCTACAAAAGCAAATATTAAAAATCGTAAATTAAATCCTTTAGTTAAAAATATTAGATATACAAACTTTTAATAAATTGTTATAATTAACAAAGAAAGAAGGAAAATAATATGCAATATAAAGTAATAAAAAATGCTGATAAAATAGTTAAGAATAGTCCTTATGTAGTAAATAATCCTGAAAAATATAAAAATAAATGGAAAGAACTATTTGGTAACTCTAATCCAATTCATTTAGAACTTGGAATGGGTAGAGGTGATTTTATTATTGATATGGCTAAAAATTTTCCTAATATTAATTTTATTGGTTTAGAAGTGGTAGATTCTCAAATGGTTATGGCTGTTGATAATTTAGAAAATAAAAAATTACCAAATTTAAAATTAATAAATATTGATGCAAAAGAAATAATAAATATTTTTGGTAAAGAAATTGATACAATATATTTAACTTTTTGTGATCCATGGCCTAAGAAACAAGATGAAAAAAGAAGATTTACTCATCCCGTATATTTAAGATTATATGATCGAATCTTTAAGAAACATAAACATATTATATTAAAAACTGATAATAAAGGATTTTTTGCTTATTCTTTAGAATATCTTTCTAGTTATTGGTATACATTTGAAAAAGTAAGTTTAGATTTACATCATGATGAAAGAAATATTCCAAATATTATGACTAATTATGAAAAGCAATATTTTAAAGAGGGAAGACCAATCTATTACGTAGATGCTGTATATGAAGATTAATACCATTAATAGTGGTATTTTTTTATTTATTCTACTTAAAATAAAATATGGTAAAAATTAGGAATTCAAAATTATTAAAATTGTTAATTATTTTGGTAGATATCTTACTTTTATTAGTAGTTATAAGAGAGTGTAAGATAACACATTTTTGTTGTACTATTTTAAATTTAATTAGTCCTGTTATAATTGGTTATGTTATTGCTTGGATATTAAAACCAATAGTTAATAAATTAAGTAAAAATTATAGTTACACGGGTAGTACGATTATATGCTATTTTTTTATTATAATTGTAATTTTAATATTTGGCTATTTTTTAGTTCCTTTTATTAAAAATGAATCCAAACATATTATTCCAATGTTAGAAAGTTTATATAATCGCATACCTAACCATATTTTATCTAAAATAGATGTTAAACAATTAAGTTACAAATTAATAAATATAACGATAAGTGTTAAGGATGTTATTTTAAATTTATTTTATAGTTTATTTATATCTTATTATTTTTTAGTTGATAATAAAAGAATAACTAAATTTATTGCTAAATATACACCTGGAAAGTTGGTTAATGAAATAAGCACTAATTTAAGATTATTTGTTAAAGGCACTCTTTTAGATACAGCTATTTTATTTATTATGACAATTATTTCTTTTAAAATAATTAAAATGCCTTATGTATTATTATTATCTCTTCTTATTGCAATAACTAATATTATTCCTTATATTGGACCGTATATTGGAGGTGTGCCTGCTATTTTAATTGGTTTTACTGTATCAAAGTCAATTGGTATATATGTTTTAATAATAGTAATTATTTTGCAATTTATAGAATCAACTTTTATTCATCCAATTATTATGAGTAAATCACTTAATATTCATCCTATTATCATTTTAATTGGGTTAATTATATTTGGTCATTTTTTTGGCATAATAGGTATGCTTGTTTCAACACCTTTAGTAAGTATAATAAAAAGCTTATATTTGTATTATAAGCCTTTTAAGAAACTTCTAAAAAGATAGTTTTGTTATATTCATGTTCAGTTATATTATATCCTTCTAAAGTAGGAGTATCTATTAAATAAAATTTATGAAGTAGGGTATCTCTATTGGAACCTTCAGTTATAGGATCATCCCAGGTTAGATCTAGGTGTAACCATTTATTATTTAGATAGACTGCATTCCAAACATGGGTTGATGATGCAATTCTTATATTTGGTACATTAAATCGATCTAGAAAAAGTGCCATAGCATCGGCATAACCATTACAAGTTGAATATCCTTCTAAAAGAGTACCATAACTTATATATGATTTATATTTTGAATTATTGTTTAAGGCATCCGAATCATATTTAGTATTATTAATAATATAGTCATGGACTGCTAATATTTTATCTTCTAAACTCATGTTATTATTAATAATATCACTAATTATCTCATCTATTTTTTTATTAACTGCTTTAATCTCTTCATCACTATATAATTTATCAACAGTTATATTTACTTCACCAGTAGTACTATAAGATGTTGTAATCTTTTTTTCACTGTTAAATGGAGAAACAAAATAGTTAAGTATAGATAATGTATCATTTTCACCATTACTTATTTTTTCAATATCACTAATACAATTTACATATTCCATAGGGCAATAAAAAGTAAAATCCTTATAACCTCTATCAAGAATAGAATAATAAATATCAATTAAATCTTGCTTACTATATGGAACAAAATTCTCACTTTGTTTAACATAGGAATAATTAACATTTTTATAATAGTCGTTAGGGGTATCTAAGACAATTTTATGGCCAGAATCTAATAATTTGGTGACATAGTTAATTATGTCATTTCTATAATAGTAAACTAATCCAATTAGACATAAATAAAAAACAACTTTAAATATCTTCTTCATATTATCACAACAATAATATATCAAAATATATAAAAAAAAGAAATGATTTAGTTCATTTCTTTAACTTTTTTATTTAATCTTGCTTTTTGTCTAGCACAAGTGTTTTTCTTAATTAAACCTTTACTAGTACATTTATCTAAGTTAGATACAGCGGTTTTTAAAATGCCATTTGCTTTTTCTTTATCATTTTCTTTAATAGCTTTTTCTAATTTCTTAATACTATTTTTTACTCTTGAAGTATATGAAGTATTTGAAGCTGTTTGAACTTTATCAGTTTTCACAGATTTTTTAGAACTTTTAATATTAGGCATATCTAGGCACTCCTTTCCAAAATTCATTATTGATTATACTAAAATTATTGTAAAAAAGCAATTAAATATTGATAAAAAATATATTATTTGTTATCATTGTTATAGAAAATAGAGGTTAATGGTATGCAAATGGAGAAACTTATTAAAAAACAAGTTACATTATCTATTTTTTCTTTTGTACTTATTGGTTTATTAATAATTGGTACATCTGTAGCTTATTTAAGAGGTGTTACAACTACAAGTTCATATAGATCGAAGATTGGCAAATTAGATGTTTTGTTTACAAATGGAAATACGATTAATTTGTCAACGGATCCGCTTGAGGATGAAGTAGCAATTAGCAACACAGATAATATTTATAATTTTCAAGTTAAAAATAATGGTGAGGCTAACGAAGATGGTGTTCCTTACACGTATAAAATATTTTTATCTTCAGAAAATTCAAATTTAAATTTTGATACTAGATTTATAAAATATTGTTTAATTGAAGGAGAAGAAAGTGATATATCATCAACGCCTATTACTTCTGCTAATTGTAATCCTAAATCAATAAGCACAGCAGCAACATTTAATAAACTATTACTTACATCAAAAGAAAATTTAACAACTACAACGGGAAAAAATAGTATGTATTATCGTTTAAAAATATGGTTATCAAATACATATGGTGATATGTTTATACCAAATGATGTTATTGGAAAAAATTATAATCTTAATATATTAATTTGTGGTCAGTCTGGAACATCTTTGTCAGATTTGACTTCTTGTTAGAAAGGAAAATAATAATGAAAAATACGGAATTAATATTTAAAAATAGTGAGGAAAAAGAAGCAACTGAAAAAGTTCTTGCAACTTTTAAAGGAAAAAAAATTAATGAAAATATAGATACATTAGTATCGGAAATTTTAAACTATGCTAAAAAGATAGATGAAATACTAAAAAGTATTGATATTGAATCTTCTTATTTAGATATGGTTAGTAATTTAAATTCAACTAATGAAATAGTTTTAAAAGAAGATATTAATGATGAAAAAGTCAAAGAAAATGTTGAAGACTTAATTAAAAGAATTAATACTAGAATTAATTTAATTCATAGTAATGATAAAGTATTAAAAGAATTAACTGAAAAATATGATATTGATAATATAAATTTAGAAGAAGAAATAAAAAATGCAAATTTAATATAGACGTAGGGTGATAAAAATGAACATTAATTCAACATATAAGATTTTAGATGAGTTAGGTTTAAAAATTAGTGATTATAAACTATTTGGTGAATTTGTTAGAAACAATAATAATTCATATGAAGAAGCTATTGATATAATTAGAAAATCAAAAAGTGTTAAAGATAAAAAAATTAATTATACTGATTTTGAAAAAAGAATGGTTGGTTATTTTAAAGAAATTCAAAGATTAATTAATAAAGATAGTTTATTTGTTTTTTCTAATGAGGAAGACAAAGACAATTTTAAAAAGTATTTTCAAAGTATTATTGATAAATATATAATTATTTATAAATTAAAAGATGATAAAGATAATTGTAAGAAAAAGGCTGATGAAATAGTTGAACTAAAAAATGAAATAGATAAAATAAATAATAATTATGTTTCTTTAACTCCGGATGAAATTGAACAAATAAATGATTTAAAATTTAATTTAGATATAAAAAATATGGAGTATCGTAAACTTTTATCATCAATAGAAGAAACTAATAAGGTTATAACAAAATATTCTAATAAGAATGAATTTGTTAAATTAATATGGATGATTAGTAAAGATGTTTCTAAATTGAGTGAGTTAATAAATAGATTATCAATTACTAATGAAACAAGAAATGATTTAACTAAGATTTTGGATGAAGTAAGTAAATATTTTGAATCTGTTGAAATTGAATGTATTGATGATATAAATAATTTTATAAATATATGTAAATCTGCGGGAATTATTTCTAAGGATAAAATCGATAACGTAAGTATTGTTAATATGCCAGTTGGTAATGATGATAAAGATAATGTTTCAAAAAAAGATGTAGAAATTAGTAAAGATGTTGCTAAAGGAGAAAAAAATACGCATACTTTGGAAGTTGGGGATTTAGTAACATATAATAATTTTCTTGATTATGAAGGTTATAATTATGAGGGAAAATTAGAACCTAATGTAGTTTATAAAGTGTCTTATGTTTTTTTTGATAATAAGGGTACTGAAATGTTTTATTTAGAAGGTATAGATCTTCCTTTTCCGGCAACTATATTTGATTTAGTGCCTAAAAAAGATAATGAAATTGAACAAACATCGAATATTGTTTCAAATAGTGATTTAAATCATAAAAAATTTGATTTAAAAGAAACATATACAAAAGCTTTAGAAGGATTACGTACTAAAAAGATTAGTTCATATATTAAAAATGCAATAGCAAAATTATCTGAAAAACATTATATTGATGAAAATGAAGAAGAGATGAGCTTAGATAATTATTCGCCTGATGAATTAATAAATTTAGAAGAATTTTCTAAAATATATGATGAAGTTAAAAGTGGTAGAAAAAGATAAGAAAAGAGTGGTTAAAGATGAGTGTCGATACAATAGTAACGTTAGGCCGTGATCGTAGATATTATTTAGTTGATGAAACGGTTCAAGATAATAAAAAATATTTTTTAGGAACTAAATTAAATAATGAAGATTTACCTACGACAGAATCAGAAATATTTGAAGAATTTAAAGATGATAATGGAACTTATTTAACTCCTGTTATTGATGATGAAAAATTAAATTCATTAGCAGCTATATTTTTAGCTAAGTTTAAAAAATTATTGGAAGAAGATTAATATTTCTTCTTTTTTTAGTATAATATTTTAATAATATATCAAAATACTAATAAAGAAGGAGAATAAATGAAGAAAAAAATTATTTTAATTAGTCTATTTATGTTATGTTTTATATTAACGGGTTGTTCTTTAAATAATACACCTAAAGCGAAAGTTGAAACTTTATTAATGAAATATCAAAAAAATAGTGATTCGGTAATGAGTGAATTAGATGATTATTTAAATACTTTGAATATTAAAGATGATGCACACGAAGAATATAAGAAAGTATATACTAAACAATATAGTGATTTAACTTATAATATTAAAGATGAAATGATTGATGGAGATACTGCTACGGTTACTACTCAAATCGAAGTATATGATTATTATAAGATAGATAATGATGCTACTAAGTATGTTAGTGATAATCCAGATAAATTTTCAACAAACAATGTTTATGATAGTAAAAAAGTTTTAGAGTATAAAATTGATAAATTAACTAACGCTAAAGATAGAGTTACTTATACTGTTGTTTTTAACTTAACTAAAGTGGATAATGAATGGAAAGTTGATAACTTAAGTAATGAAGATTTAGAAAAAATTCATGGTATTTATGCCCATTAAAATTATAAGAGAACTTAGTGTTCTTTTTTATTTGTTTTTAATTTTATTTTATTGTAATCTATAATTAAGAGGTTATTATGGGAAATTTAAAATTAAGAAAATTAATTGAAAGAGATACTATTTATAAAGATAAGTATAAAGAATTTAGGCATACTTGTAAATTTGAAGTGCATTCTATTCTTAAAGTATTTAATTTGGATGGAAAGTGTTCTTATTATGATGTTGTAAAATGTAATGAATGTTTATCATTTAAATCAATAGCAAAAAAAGGAAATATTTGTGGTTGCATATTTGAACCATTAACAGAAGAACAAAAGAAATTACCAATTATTGTAGCTAAATTTAATTACCGAAATTTATTTGTATCATTTTCAATGTTAGAAGATGTTGCTTTGATAGGTGAAAAAAGTAGATGAGAAAATTTTTACGTATATGATTTATCAAGTTGATAAATTTAATGGTAAGTAAGAGAATAAAATAATTTTAAAAGAATACATTTATATAGGTGATGTATGAAAAAATTGTTATTAATACTTATATTATTAGTTCCTTTTGTTGTTAAGGCAGAGGAAATGATTATTGAGGCTCCAAGTGCTATTTTAATGGAATATTCAACTGGTAAAATACTTTATGAAAAAAATGTGGATGAAAAGATGGCTCCGGCTTCTATGACTAAAATTATGACAATACTTCTTATTGAAGAGGCTATAGAAAGAGGAGAACTTAATTTAACAGATGATGTTATTATTAGCAATAATGCTTCTAGTATGGGAGGCTCACAAGTGTTTTTGGATCCTAATACCACTTTGAAGGTAGAGGATTTACTTAAATCAATTATTATTGCTTCGGCTAATGATTCAGCGGTGGCTATGGCAGAGAAAATAGCAGGAACAGTTGATGCTTTTGTTAATAAAATGAATGAAAGGGCTAAAGAACTAGGATGTACAAACACGAATTTTGTAAATGTTCATGGATTAGATGCTGATAATCATTATACAACAGCAAGAGATATGGCTATTATTGCTAGAGAATTAATTAAACATGATGATATTTTTAACTATACAACTATTTATGAATCTTATTTAAATAAACCTGATGGAACAAGTATTTGGATGGTGAACACTAATAAATTAATTAAATATTATAATGGATTAGATGGTTTAAAAACTGGATTTACTAAAAATGCCGGTTATTGCTTAACAAGTACGGCTAAAAGAAATGATATGCGTTTAATTTCAGTAATAATGAAAGAAGAAACTAGTCAAAAAAGAAATGAAGAAACTACTAAATTATTAGATTATGGTTTTACAAATTATAAAATAAAAACGATTGTTAGTACGAATGATAATATTGGTTCTGTTTATATTTTTAATAGTAAAAAAGAAAATTATGATTTATCAATTAATGGAGATGCAACCAACCTAGAAAGCTTAAATGAAACTAATAATTATAGTTATGATATTAACTTGGATAAAGTAAAGGCTCCTTTAAAAGTAGGTGATAAAATAGGTACATTAGATATTATAAGTAATGGAAAAGTAATTAAAAACATAGATATTACTATAAAAGAAGATGTTATTAAAGCTAATATCTTTGATTTAATGAAAAGAAATTTAAAACTTATTTTAGCGTTATAAATACTTAGATATAATTTCTAGGTGTTTTTTTATTATAAAAAATATAAAAAATTTTCTAGAAGAAAATTATTGTTGCTAAAAATAACCGGCAAATTGAAAAATATATAATTATGTTGTTAGGAATAGTAGCCAATTTATTTATGGATTTTATTTTCTTTATCAAAAATATAAAAATAAATAATTAGAACATATTGTAAATATAAATTATATTAAAAAACTTTTAGATGTGTTAGATTAGCATATAATTATTTGATATATAAAAATAGGTAAAAAGGGGGAATTATAGAAACTATTTCTAAAAGAAATATGTTATTGTTCTTAAATACGTAGTATATTTAATTTAGAAGATAATTTAAAAAAATTTTTAACAAAAAAATATGATACAATATATTAAGATTATAGTTATTTATCAAGGAGGTGTTTTATCATGAAAAAGAAAAATAAAAAGCAAAAAGATTTACTAGAAAACAAATTTGATGATTATTTAAAAAAGTTAACTAAAAATGAAAGATTACTCATTAATGATTTTTTTGTGTCTTTTGATGAACATTGTTTGTTAAATAAAGAAACTAAAAATAAATTAAGAGAAGATTTTAAAAATGCGATTGTTTATTATGATAAGAATAATGTTAGTTTAGAAGAATCTCTCAAGTATTTAGATGTAAGAAACTTAGATGGATTTTATGCAAGACCTCCTGCTTTATGGTTTCCACTTGATGATGCAGCAAAAATTTATCCTTTATCAATGGCTCATGATAGAATGGCAATATTTAGATTATCTGTATATTTAAAAAAAGAAGTTGTTCCGGAAATTTTACAAATGGCTTTGAATTTTACTATTAAAAGATTTCCAACTTTTGCTACTACTTTGAAAAAAGGATTTTTTTGGCATTATTTAGATACAACTAAAAGAAGATTTAGCGTTGAAGAAGAAAATGATGTTCCATCTCAGCCTATTAAGGTATCAAGCAGTGGTTCACAATCATTTAGAGTTAAATATTATAAAAATAGAATTAGTGTTGAATTTTTTCATGTTCTTACTGATGGAACTGGCGGAATGGAATTTTTAAAATCATTAGTTAATGAATATTTAATCTTGTTAGGAAAAAAAGTTTCAAAAAACAATTTAATATTAGATATTAATGATGAGCCAGTGTTTGATGAATTTGAAAATGCATTTGAGAAGGTTCCTAGTTCTGATTCGGCTTCTGGTTTTATTGATAAAATGGCTATTCAAATGGATGGAAAATTATCTAAAGTTAAACCATGTAAAATAATTCATTTTAAAATGGATACTAAAGAATTAAAAAATGTTGCTAAGAGGTATAATGCAACTATTACTTCTTATTTACTAGTTCTTATGTTTATGGCTGGTAAGAGTGCGACTGATAAATTACAAGGTGATGTAAGTATTCAAGTACCAGTTAATATGAGAAAGTTTTATCCTTCTAAAACTTTAAGAAATTTTTCGATGTATTGTGGTGTGAGGATGCCCATAGGAAAGATAACTAAAATAGAAGAAATGATTGATGAAATTAAGAATCAATTAAATGTTAAAACTTCAAAAGAAGAAATGAGTAAAATGATTACTTCAACTAAAAAACTAACTAACTTGTTAAAATATGTTCCTCTTGCGATTAAAGGCCCTATTGCTAGAATTGTCTACGGTTTTCTTGGCGATAAAATATTTTCCAGCACATTATCCAATTTAGGTGTAGTTAATTTTCCTGACGAAATAGCAAAAGAAATAGAAAGTATGGATTTTGTTTTAGGTGCTGGAATAACCAATAGAGCGGGTTGTTCAGTTGTAAGTGTAAATGATATAACAACTTTTTCGATAAACAAAATGACAGTAGATCCAACCTTTGAAGAAAAAATTTATGAATTATTAATAAGTGATGGGTTAGATGTTACAGTAGAAGGAAGTGCTTTATATGAAGATTAAAATAACATATCCTAAGGTAGCAAAAAGTAAGTTAGAAAGAAAAAAATTAATTGCTATTACTAAGTGGCCTATTATTATAGCTATAGTAACTTGTCCGATTGTAAATATTGCAGTTGGTGGTAAAGCTTGGAGTTTAGTAGTGTTATGGTCAATTTATATGTTATGGACATTAGTTATTTCACCAGATTTAGTAGAATACAATCGAATTAGTCAGTTTGTTAAATTAATAACTTTAACGAGTATTTTGTTAACTATTATAGATTTATGTTTAGCTCCTGGATGGGCAATAGAAGTTGTATCAATATTAAATTTTAGTGCTTTATTTGTTGCTGGAGTATTATTTTTTACAGATTTAGAAAGACAAAAACAAAATATGATGCCACTATTATTTATTATATTTTATTCAATTGTTACAGCAGTTATTGGTTTATCACTTTATCATGAAGAAGATAACTGGGCTTTAGCTGTTATGGGTGGGGTAGCATTTTTATTATTAATATCGATGATGATTGTTTTAAAAGGAACTTTTATTAATGAGTTTAAAAAAAGATTTCATACTATGTAATTATTAAAAATTAAGGTTGGTAAGTTTATGAAAAATAAAAAAATAGTTATTGTAAGCGTATTTGTTATAATTTGTTTGTCTCTTTTAGGATATTTACTTTATTATTTTAATTTTATTCCACATAGAAAATATACTAATGAAGATTTTAATATTAAAACTTATGTTAGTAGCATTGATAAAGACAATGATGGAATTGATGATCAAACTGATATATTAATAAATACAAGAAAATATATCGCAACTAAACCTAAATATAAAAGCAAATATTATGGCACTGGTTATCCTGATGATAATTATGGGGTATGTACAGATGTAGTTGCGTTTGCTTTAAAAGATGCTGGTTATGATTTAAGAGAACTAGTAAATAATCATGTTAAAGAGAATCGGAATTTATATGATATTGATGTGATTGATAAAAACATAGATTTTAGAAGAGTATTAAATTTAAAAACTTATTTTGATTATAATGCGATTAGTTTAACAACTGATGTATTAAGAATAGAAGAGTGGCAAGGTGGAGACATTGTTGTTTTTAAAAGGCATATTGGTATTGTATCAGATAAAAGAAACCGAAAAGGAATTAATTTTGTGATTCATCATGCTAATCCTTATCAAAGATATTATGAAGAAGATATTTTAGAAAATCGAGATGATATAATTGGGCATTATCGTATAAGTTAGTGATATTGCTATAAATATATTAAAAAAAGAATCTATTGATTTTCTTTACTTCAATAGAAATTCTTATAAATTTATAATAGGTAATATTGTAATAGATTAAATTTCTACATTAATTATGAATTTATCTAAAAAATTAAGTTATATTGGAACTATAATTTGTGATAATACTGCTAAAAATATTGAACTTGTTTTAGATAAAACTTCTAAAATTAAACTTATAGGTGACTCATATGTAACAAAATTAACAAATAGTGATTCACAAAATAGTAATATTGATTTTAATGGTCATAAACTATATGTTAATAGAGTAGCGGTAAACTAAAAAACTAAAAAACAAAAAAACGAATCGAACTGATTCGTTAGTTTTTTATAATGGGGCGAAATGTGGGGATCGAACCCACGCATACCGGAGCCACAATCCGGCGTGTTAACCACTTCACCAATTCCGCCATGAACAAAGATAGTTTATCAAATAACTTGCAAAATTGCAAGTATTTGTTGTATAATTTGGTTTATGAAGAAATTTTTAAGTGAAAATAAAGATTATATATTAAATATGTTCCTAGTATTTGGAACGAATGCCTTTTTATATTTTATAGTAAAACAGTTTATACCAAGTTATCATTTAATTACATTAAACATAGATGATAAGATGCCACTAGTACCATTTTTTATTATTTTTTATAGTATTTGGTATCCTTATTTATTTGTTGTATTTTACTTTATATTTAAAAAAGATAAAGGTAAATTTAAATCACTAATAAATAAATCTATTCTATGTGCTGTTATAGCTGACTTATGTTTTGTGATTTATCCGACAATGGTTTCGAGACCGGAAGTTAATGGTTTTAATTCGTTAGTAAGTTTAATGTTATATATTACTTACATAACTGATATACCAGTAAATTGTTTTCCATCTCTTCACTGCACATTTGCACTTCTTGTCATGTATGCAGTAACGTTTGATAAAAACATGAATAAAGTATTTAGAATCATTGTTGGGATAATTAGCCCATTAATATGTTTATCTACCGTTTTAGTTAAACAACATTCAGTTATAGATGTAGTAGGAGCTTTATTTTTATCATGTATTATCTATGTAGATTTTAAAAAGAAAAATTGGAGGAAAATATGCTAAAACTATTTAAAAATCTAACTAAAAAAGAAGTCGTTTATATGATAATAAGTTCATTACTTATTATTTTTCAAGTTGCCTTAGAACTTAAAATGCCTGATTATATGTCACAAATAACTGTATTAGTTCAAACTGAAGGAGCAAATTTTAGTGATATATTAACAAGTGGTGCATATATGCTTTTATGTGCAGTAGGCAGCTTATTATCAGCAGTATTTACTGGTTATTTAATTGCTGAAATAACCAGTAAATTTAGTTTAAATACTAGAAGTAAATTATATAAAAAAATTATTCATTTAGATACCGATAAAACTAAAGAATTCAATACATCTTCACTAATAACTAGAACAACTAATGATATAACACAGGTTGAAAATTTGCTTGGTTTTGGTATGCAAATGTTAATTAAAGCACCGCTTACAGCAGCTTGGGCTATTACTAAAATATTAAATAAAAATATTGAGTGGAGTATTGCTACAATTATTGCCGTTCTAATATTAATATTTACATTATTAAATATTATGCTTAGAGTGTTACCTAGATTTAAAATAGTACAAAGTTTAATCGATAAATTAAATGGAGTAGAAAGAGAAAATCTTCAAGGAATTAGAGTAGTAAGAGCGTTTAATGCTGAAAAATATTCAGAAGATAAATTTGATAAAGTAAATAATGATTTAACATTTAATCAATTAAAGAATCAAAGATTATTTGCAATTCTAAGCCCAGTTATGTATTTAGTTATGAATGGATTATCTTTATCAATTTATATAATAGGTGCTATACTAATAAGTAATTCATTATTAATAGATAAATTAACTTTATTTAGTAACATGGTTGTGTTTTATTCATATGCTATGCAAGTTATAATGTCATTTTTAATGCTTGTTATGGTGTTCATGATGCTTCCTAGAGCAGAAGTTTCAGCTAAACGTATTAATGAAGTATTAGACGCCGAAGATAAAATAATTGAAGGAAATATTACTAGTGGTAAAGAAACAGGTACTGTAGAATTTAAAAATGTTTCATTTAAATATCCTGATGCGGAAGAATATGTTTTAGAAAATATATCTTTTAAAGTAAATAAGGGAGAAACTATCGCCTTTATAGGATCAACTGGTTCTGGTAAATCAACACTAATTAATCTTATTCCAAGATTTTATGATGTAACAAGTGGTGAAATATTAGTTGATGGAATAAATGTTAAAGATTATCAAAAAGAAATACTTAACAATATAATTGGATATGTTTCACAAAAAGCAATTATTTTTAGTGGTACTGTTAAAAGTAATATTAAGTTTGGTAAATCAAAAAATAAAATAAGTGAAAAAGATATATTAGATGCTGCTAAAATAGCTGAGGCTAAAGAATTTGTTGAGAAAATGGAAGATACGTATAACTCTCATATTTCGCAGGGTGGAACTAATATTTCAGGTGGTCAAAAGCAAAGATTATCTATTGCTAGAGCTGTTGCAAAAGATCCAGAAATTTATATTTTTGATGATTCATTTAGTGCTTTAGATTATAAAACAGATGCGGTATTAAGACATAATTTAAAGAAAAATAAGAAGGATGCTACTATGTTAATTGTTGCTCAAAGAATTGGAACAATTATGAATGCGGATAAAATTATGGTACTAGATAATGGTAAATGTGTTGGAATAGGTACACATAAAGAATTACTTAAAAATTGTGAGGTATATAAAGAAATTGCGTTATCACAATTATCAAAGGAGGAATTAGAAAATGCATAATAAAAGTCGTAATGATGTTCCTTCAAAACCAAAAGATTTTAAAAAATCAATTATGAGATTATTTAAGGAATTAAATAGTTATAAAGTTTTAGTAATTATATCAATAATTCTTGCTGTTGCATCAACAATACTTACAATATTTTGCCCTAATAAAATGGCAGATTTAACAGATGAAATTAGACATGGCTTAACAATTAATACAAGTGCGTTAAATGAGGTTGTAACTAAAACTCGTGATAAACTTCAAGAGAAAAGACTAGAGAATATTGAAGTGAATGGTGTATCCATCAGTCCTCAAGATCAAATCGTATTTATGTCTATTATGCAGAAAGTTGATGGAGAAGAGAAGACAAGTCTTTATAAAGCATATGAAGAATTACCTGAAAGTGTAAAAAATGCTATTAAACCAGTAATGAATATGGATAAAATTAAACATATCGCAATACTTCTTGGTACATTATATATAATAAGTAGTTTATTTAGTTATTTTGAATCATTAATAATGACAGATATTTCTAATAAATATGCAAATACGTTAAGAAGTAAAATTAATGCTAAAATTAATAGATTACCTTTAAGTTATTTTGATAAAACTTCATATGGAGATATCTTATCAAGAACAACTAATGATGTAGATACAATTGCATCATCATTTAATAACTCATTATCTACTTTAGTTAGTGCATCAGTTCTTTTAATAGGTATTACATTTATGATGTTTAAAACTAATGTGTATATGAGTTTAGCAGCTATTTTATCAAGTATTATTGGTTTTGCTTTAATGTTTGGAATTATGGGAAAGAGCCAAAAATATTTTGATTTAAGACAAAAAGAATTAGGTGCTTTAAATGGACATATTGAAGAAGTATATTCTGGATTAAATGTAATTAAAACTTATAACGCAGAAGAAGAAGTTACTAAGAAATTTGATAAATATAATGAAAAAGTATATGTTGCTAACAAGAAGAGTGAGTTCTTTTCTGGGCTTATGCATCCATTAATGGGATTTATAGGAAATTTAGGTTATGTTTCAGTATGTGTATTAGGTGCAGTTCTGGTAAGTAAAAATATTATTACATTTGGTACAATAATTGCCTTTATATCTTATTGTCGTTTATTTACATCACCTCTTACTCAGTTAGGACAGGTTGTTGCATCTCTTCAAGGTGCTGCATCAGCAAGTGAAAGAGTATTTGAATTTTTAGATGGTAAAGAATTAAGCGATGAATCATCATTTACTAAACATTTAGATAAAAAAGATGTTAAAGGGAATATTGAATTTAAAAATGTATCATTTAGTTATGATGAAGGTAAAGAAATAATTAAAAACTTTAGTGCTAAGTGTAAATCTCATGATAAAATTGCTATTGTTGGTCCAACAGGGGCTGGTAAAACAACTATGGTCAATTTACTTATGAAATTTTATGAAATAAATAAAGGTGATATTTTAATTGATGGAGTATCAACTAAAGAATTAACAAGGGAAAATATTCATGATTTATTTACGATGGTTTTACAAGATACTTGGTTATTTAATGGAACGATTAAAGAAAACTTAATATATAATAGAGAAAATATAACTGAAGATGAAATAAAAAAAGTATGTAAAATAGTTGGAATTGATCATTTTATTAAAACCTTATCGAATGGATATGATACAGTTATTAATGATCAAGATCAAATATCAATTGGACAAAAACAATTATTAACAATTGCGAGAGCTATGCTTTCTGATACACCATTTATAATTTTAGATGAAGCAACATCTAATGTTGATACTAGAACTGAAGAATTAGTTCAAAAAGCAATGGATGAATTAATGAAAAATAAAACATCATTTATAATTGCGCATAGGTTATCAACTATTAAGAATGCTGATTTAATACTAGTTATGAAAGATGGTAATATTATTGAAAGTGGAAATCATGAAGAATTATTAAAACAAGGTGGCTTTTATAGTGAACTTTATAATTCTCAGTTTAGTGAAGAATAAAACGAGTGAAAAAATTCATTCGTTTTTATTTAAAAAGAAGTTAGTTTACTTGAATTTAAAACTATTAATGATATAATTTTGTTATAGGGTAAGGAGTGAGAGTAATAATGAAAAATAAAAAAGGTTTTACATTAGTTGAAATATTAGTTTCAATCGGATTACTGGCGTTATTAGGAACAGTAATAGCTATTTCTTTAAATAGAGTATTCAAAGATAATAATAAAAAACATTATAATGAATATGTGGAAAAAATTAAATCATCAGCAATGTTGTTTGTTAATAATACGGTAGATATTATAAATGATTTAAATGATAATTCATTTAAGATAATAACAATAGGTGATTTAATAGATAATGGTTATGTAAATGATACATTAGTAAATCCAAATACGGATGAAAAAGTTGGTAAGGAAGAAAAAATACAAGTATCTTATGATAGTGATCATGAATTAATAGTAACGTATCCATATAA
>ERZ1673741.42-NODE-42-length-169422-cov-6.769288_pt1 | contig 169422 bp, 170 predicted proteins | sample MGYA00580209_ERZ1673741 | MGnify/ENA primary metagenome ERZ1673741 (study PRJEB41218, sample SAMN15661754) | gut metagenome | host: Homo sapiens | place: Canada: London | collected 2015-08-20/2019-03-30 | study: EMG produced TPA metagenomics assembly of... | reverse complement strand
AGTATCTTTAAATCCTGCAAAGTCAAATGTTTCACATTCTGTAACAAATTCTGCAAGATTTATACTTCCGAGCAGACACGACCCTCCGCTCGGCAAGGGCTCTTCCAATTTATTATCATAAAGGCTTTTTATCCTTTATTTCTGGGAGTTTCCTCCATACAGTTACCTGATACGTCTGTTAATTCAGACCAGTTTAGCATACATTTTTACTAATTTCTATTAATTTTGTAACTAAATCTTTCTTATTGTTTACATTAAGTATTTTTGCAACAGTTCTATAGTCTTTCACATTTAAACATGCACATAAATCTTGAATAAAAGTTAAATTATTCATTTTTACATTCTGTAGCAGTCATTTATTTTTTCTAACTCAATCTTCAATCTGTTTTATTTTTAAAGATATTGAGTTTTGATACTGTTCTTGAATCTTTGTTGAAGCAGCTTTCACTCCTATTAAATAATGTTTAGGGTCATTATTTGCACATTTTAGGCTACAATACTTTTTAGAATCATAAGGTTTACATTTAAATTCAGTGCCACAATAAATACATTTACGAAGTACATAATTTTTTAAACCTTTTTGTTTAACGGTTTCAGTTCCTTTTCTAAGGCCATTTAACATTTTAGAAGCAATTTCAGGATTAGTTCACTTTTGTTTGCTACTTAAACTAATCTTAGTTTTTGTAGTATCACAACATTTACCTCCATTATTTCCTCCAAGCTTCAAATTATAACCTAAAGTTTTGTCTGTTGTATTATATTCAGAAATATAAAACTGTTCTTTACTATTTAATTCTTCAATAGAAACACATTCACAAAGACACTCTCAGATAAAATTATCAAATCCATACTTAATAAGTGCATTATGAAAACGATTATTATAGTACTTATTTCGTCTACAATCTTTTTCATGTTGTTTCCTTCTATGTTCTAAAGAATTAATAGTTTGACCAATGTAAATTTTATTATTAATTTTATTCGTTACTTTATATATTATCATAGTAAATTAGTATTGGGCACTCGTGGTGAGATTATATTTATTCACTCACTATGCGTTACAATACTTCCTAACCTTTCGTAATTTAGGAAGTTATCTCGGTATTTTCATACAACAAAGATAGTAATAAATTTGTTAACAAACAAATTCCACCTCTTTGAATTGGTTAGAATTCACCGATTTTGCCCAATTTTTTACTTGAGCCAAAGATTGACGTAATTATTTGATTATCAATCACTTACATAGCACAAGGATTTACTCCAGCAAAAGAAAAATCAGGATTATTTGAGAGAAGATTTCAATTTTTAATAGCATCCCAGAATAATATCCCAGGCTCTGCATAATCCCAATTCATTTGAGCAAGTTTCCTAAATATCGGATATGCTTCAACTTCTTTAGTAATTACTTCTCCAGCGTCAGTTACAAATTTCAATATTAGAGTCTTTCCTTGAATAACAGCTTCCATAAATTTATCACTAACTCTAACAGAAATATTAGCTTTTGTAACCTTGTCTAAATCAGATTTAAGTTCTATAAATTCTTCTAGATCTGGATGGTCACAAGAAATTGAGATCATTAATGCCCCACGACGACCACTTTGACCAATTAATCCTGTAATATAGGAGTAAAAATCCATAAAACTAACAGCACCAGAAGTAGTTTTTGCAGCATTATTAACTTTTGCGCCAGAGGGTCTCAGATTAGAAATATCAATTCCACAGCCACCACCATAGCTAAATGTCCTTGCTAATTTAGCCCCACATTCAAAAATAGATTCCAGATTATCTTCTGGAGGGGCAATTACGTAACAATTTGAATAAGTTATCTTTCTATTTCTGTTAGAAAGTCCTCTATTTGCTAAAATTCTTCCTCCAAAAATAAATTTTTTTGTTCTAATATATTCTTCTATAATCTTATTACCACCAGAAACTCTTTTAAACCATTCGTCTAAAGACTCCTCTTCGAATCTATATTTATTTTTCCAGATAGTAATAGCTAATTCATCATTATTTAACCACTGTTCAACTGTCATTATTTTAGTTCTAACAATAAATTAATTAGCATAGTTTTTTCAAACTTATTGCAAATATCTTTTTTATCATCTGCAATTAATTGTGCAAATGAGTTATATGTATTAATAATAGATGAATCTTTATCTCCAACATAATAATCACTTGATGTGTTTATATAAATGTTATTATATGCCTTAACAACATTTGTTGGAGACCATTTAACTTTTCCTCCAAAATCATTTTGCCATACTGCAAATTGACACTTTTCAATTCAAGCCCCTAATCTTATATAACGATCATTTTCTTTAGTAGATAATGTATCATTTTTATACTTTTTAAGTTTGATTTCAAAGTCACTTGTAAGTTCCATTAAGCCTGTGATTGGAAGAGTAAAAGTTTCTGTTGGCTTAATTTCATTAACTATTAATCAATTTGGATCAAATGCTACTATTGAGTTAGTAGTATTATTAAACATTGCTCTATATACTTTATAAATAGGTTTCCTTATATCTAAGGAGTATGCTAAAGTATATATTTCATTATACTCATCTATTTGAGTAGGCATAATTGCCTGTACTAATACTCTATTATAAGTTATGTCTTCTCCTTCCTTATCAGTTGTAACTTGAAAGGGAGGAATAGCTTCTATCCTATAAGTAGATGTAAATTTACTCATTTCCTCAATAAAAGGCTTCACATAGTCTTCTGTTGAAAGAAAATCTTTTGAATTAATTCGTGTTGCTTTACCACTAAGCAACTTGTCTAAGGTAACTTCCATTAATCTTATAACCTCTTATTTTGTTTATTAACTGAAAATCTGGAGTTCTAACATTTCTTAAACCTCTTGGAGATAAGGTATAAGATGCCTCCAGCGCAGCATCTATTAATATTGATTCTAAATCAAAGGCAGACTGTTTGTCTAAGCATGTTGATGGAAAGGTCAATATATAACGATCTGGATCCAATTTAAGATGGTCACTGAATAAATCATTTCTATGGTTTAGAGGACGTTTACCTGTTTTCCTATATCCTTGTGGATAAGGACCCATTCCTATATACTTAAGCATTCAAGGAAAGGATCATCCACAAAGGGTTGTATCATATTCACATCAAGAATCTAATAATATATAAACACAGTATTCCCCACCCTGATGAAATTGATTAATAAAAGGAGAATTATCTCCTGGTCATAGTCCTAGAAATCCACAAGATGTGAATAATGGATGTTTAAAAATATTTGTAGTCATACAATCTTAAAAAATAAGCAGGATTGGAATTTAATCCAATCCTGCTTTCTCTACATATAGTTTAATTAAAAACCACTCTTCTCGTTACCAAAGACAATGTAACGGCCCTTCTGTGCAGACTGCGAAGGTGCATAATCCAGCTCAAAAGCTGTTTCCTTACCGTCCTTAACGTGGTAAACAATAACTGCTGCCATATCCTGCTTATAGGTAAGCATAAGTTTCTTAGCAAGCTTCTCAGCTTCTCCCTTGTTCTTAGCAGTACCAACTACCTCATCAGTTGCCTTCAAACGAATCTCAACAACACGCTCCATCTGACGTTTACCCTCACTAGTTACATTCTTATACTTGTAAGGACGCTCACGAGTATCCTTCGAACCAGGAGTAACTGCAATTACCAGACCTACTCCCTCTACACCAGTTAGACGCTTCTTATCCAGCATATCAATGCAGAATCCTTCAAACTCTTTGCCCGAAATAGGCGAACCTACATTCTTCCATGACTGCGATACATTCTGTGTTACTTTGAGACCATGCTCACTCAGTGCAATTGCTTTTGCTTCCTCAAGGCTATAAGCCGAAACTTCGTACTTTTTCATTCTTTAAAACATTAAAATTAAACATTAGTTCATATTATTCTTCCGATTGTGATACAAAGATAATACTAAAATTATGAATCTGCAAATTTCCTATAAAGTTTTAAGAAAATAAATTCTAAATTTACTCTTAAAAATATTTGTAGATTAAATAAATTTTATATCATCATTGAATCCTTCAATCTGACAGACACCAACCATCTTCAATAGACGTTGGAATTCTTTTTTACCAGCAGTAAGCTGATTTTTGGACACTCTAAATACTCCAGCTCTATTCTCACCTATTGTTTCTACAACAATAATGTTAGAGGAAATATTCCATGACTTGTCCACACTAAACTCTTTTTTACATAAATGGAATAACATCCATAAATACATACCCATCTGACGTGCGTAGTGATAATGTACAAATGAACCATAGTCTTGCATAAAAAATCCTATTGGTTTTCCAGTTGTTTTAAGATCATTTAAAACTAATTTTTTGGAATCCTGATCTATAGTCCAATTGTCTGCCTTCATCTTTAACTTAAGAATAGTACTTTTTCCATTATACTCACATTTGACATCCATAAAAATTGCGTCCTCATTATAAGAAGCAATAGCATCACCAAACATATCAGTGGGACGTATAAGTTTCATTGCCCCATTGTGAGAATTTAAAGAGTTTAAACAATTAACACAAATTTCTCTATCTTTACTTGATAATATAATCTTATTAGTGTTTCCTATAACTTTACTTTTTATGTAATAAGGAAATCCTTTAGAGATAATTTGTCTAATTCTATTAGCTGTTAGGCTATTTGCATAATAGCCGATTTCATTACAAGCAGAGACTATTGAGGTATATATACTCTCTCCCTCAATTCTCTTTTTCATCGCATAATCACATACATCGCCAAGTTTAGCAGAAGGTCTTCCCAGATCTTCCTCTAATGAAAAAGATTCTGGCTGTAAGAAAACCTCATGAATTGCCGAACCCAATTGCAATGACCTAGTAGCTTCTTGTTGTATACCATTTTTATACTTTGAAGGGCTACCATCTTGGTCAGGGTTAATATACTTTAATCTAGAATTAGAAATATATTCACTATATTTACTTGAAAAGTATTCTTCATCTGAGATTTTTAACCTTTGAACTGTATGTAGCAATGGGGTTAATTTAACGTCGGCGAGTTTTATGTCCATATACATTTTTAAATACAAATTCCTCAAGAGTAAAACCTGCAGGAATATTAACTATTTCTTTTTGCTTTTCTGAAGAATTCTTCAAAGAGTCTTTAGAGCAATGATAAGAATTATAAAACTCCTCAAGTTCTAAAATAAGCTTATGGGCTTTAGTAAGATCTTCATGTGATAATGAACAATAATCATCATCATATATTTCTTCTGTAAGTTTGCCATGATCTGTTTTTAGTATAACATCTTTAACACATGTTATATTGTTTGGCAATATAAAATCAGTGTTATCTAGGTTACTTGCAAACAAATTCTGCAAAAATACAGTCTCTAAAGCTTCGGGTTCAACTCTGTCACTATAAACACATTCATAAGCATCCATACCAGCAGAGTCACACATAACACAAAAACTATCCCCAATCGCCCCAAATTTATGGAATAGTTTAAATAACCAATCTGCCTCAGAACGTTCCCATCCGAGGATATCTAATAAAAATTCTTCCATTATTTAATCGGTATATCAAGATTATAAATTCTCCTATGACCAACATTATAATACTGATTATGAGGAGCATCCATTAAATAGCAAAAAATACCTGCATCAGTTGCTTCCTTATAATTTTCATATTTATCATCAATAAATATGTCGATTTTCAAGTCTTGTAAATGTACTAATTTACTCTGATCCCATGGAACAACATGAACAGGGGCACATGGAAGTCCATTTTTTTGTAAACTCTCCTCAATCCACTCAACAGGAATATTTCTAGCAGTTACATAGTAATCTACTTCAAAAGATGGTTTATGTAAGATTGGGATATTAATCCAAAATTCTTTATCCTTTTCTAATTGCTTTAAATGTTCAGACATTTCATAGTTAGCCTTCCAATATGGATTCATTTTAGTTCCAAATTTAGCTTCATAAGCACCATTGAAATCAAAGACCACATTATCTAAATCTAAAGCAACTACAGGTTTTGTTGTGGGAGCCATAATTCTATCATCTCCTTGAGGATAGATATGATAGAATTCACATAAAATTAATGCATTATTAGCTACCTCTGCTATATTGAGCAGTCCCTCTTCAGTGTAATCATTTCCCATCTCAAATTCATTAAGATGTTTTTTAAGAGATGAAAGGACTTCTGTCCATTTCATCCCTTTTTTCCACTGATTTTCTTCATATGTATCTAACTTACTAGTTAGAACCTTTGATATTTCTTTAATTCCATGAGCTGGAACTAAATCATATCGGATTTTTTCTTTCATTGTTTAAATTATTTTGATTCTTTAAGCTGCCATTCTCCATCATCATTCTTAATTAGTCCTTCAAAGTCAGTTGAATACCAAGAACCTTCAATCAAGATAAATGATTCTGGATGGTTTGTCAAATACCTATGACCACAAACATGGCTGCACCCACTGTTAGTTATAACATATTCAACTTCACAATCAGGAACCCAATCATTTATGAGGTCTGACCATTCCATACAATTAGGACATCCAGGCTCATCATAATATTCTGAATAAACCATATCATCTTCATCAGAATAGGTGCAACTACAATTAGGACATTCGTATTCCTCCCAATCTTCTGAATCTTGATAAGTTCCGTCTGTAAATGAACATGCATAAGTATCACGCCTACTATAAGTCGTCAGAACTTCATTGTCAAGGTCTAAGTATCGAAAAGTATCAATATAAGGCCATTGATCATAAATTCTACACAATTTTAAAACAAATTTCTCCTCTACAGCTTCAGTATATCCATCATTTGGAGAAAGAAAAGCTTGATCACAACCATCACTAAGTAAACAATTATCTACACGGATATACCATTTTTGTTCCTTGGCATAATTTACAAAGATATTATATAAAGAGTCTTCTATATAATATACTCGGTCCATAAATACCTTCTCACCGATAGTCCATACTAAGGCTCGAGCTGCTAATTTATCTTCTTTTAAAGCAATTAACATTTGACACTCAGGCTGTTCACAATAAAGGTCAAAGTAATCACTACATTCTTTATGTGACATGCATGAATTACCGAGTGTATTTGTAGTAGCATAGTAATGTTCAGAATTATACCAATATCGAATATCTTCCCCACTTACCAATTTGATATCATATCCTCCATAAGACCATAGTGCTTTAAGAGCATATACAAATTTTTCATAGTCAGAATTGGAAAAAACTCCTGCTCCAATTACTTTCTGAATAATTTTCCCAGGTTTTCCTGATTGTCTATTCTTTTTAGCCCATTTACCACCTTTAGTATATTCTGGAGTACAACCTTTAGGGAGAAATGAAACCTCGAAAGCATCAGCTTTAAGAGTTAACTGTCTTCCATAATCAGACAATCTTGTACTAATCTCTTTTATATAACCTGATAAAATGGATTCTGGAACAGGAAATAATGGATTTTTATTGTTTTCCTCAATTGTATTGTTATAAAGTCTAATAAGTTGATTAGCCTCTAAAAGATGTTTAGCTATTTTGTCACTATTATTGTTAACCAGTCATTCCAGCTTACCTTCAAAGCTTTCTGAGAGTAATCGCAACGTAATAAATTCTGATTTCATCTAAAATAAATTTAAAGATTCTTTTCTTATTTCATTTAATATTGATCGAACCAAATCTTGATCTACTGAATCTGGTAAATCACTATCTTCAAACTTTTGTTTTAGTTCTTTAATTTGACTTTTTGCAGATTCAAGCAATTCTTCTAAAGACACTTTTCCGTGTCTGATAGACAATAAATATTCAGGATTTTTAACTCTAACATTAATAGTTTTAAGAGTTAAAATATCATTAGCACATTGTAACAGTCTTGTACAATGTAGCATATTTTTACCATCAATTTTTTGTCCATGGTTTTGAACATCAATGTATCTTTGTGTGTTTCTTTCCTTCAGTCATGTTTGGTAAGAATTATAATCTTTACAATGTTCTTTCCAACCATTTCTATTATAATAAAGATTACATCTACACATAGAGATTTGCCATTCAGGGATTTCTGAAAGAACTATATCAACATCATTACAAACTCCTTTATACCCAAAATCTTTCCAATCTTTATATCTAGGATTAGAAAGATCCTTTGTTTTAGCAATTTCTTTAATATCATCATACCATAGAGCATATAGATTTTCTGAATCATTGACCTTAGAAAGTCCACAACAATCCTCATGCATCTTTTTACTCTTTAGCCATTGAGCTAAAGGATACGTTTTGCAGCCATCGATTACTTTTAAGAAATCAATTGGTCTTTTTCTTGTTACTTTATCAGCTTCCCAATTCATTTTCTTATTTAAACCTCTAGCTTTTTCTACTTGCTGATATGCATATCTAGCAAAGCTAAAATAACACTGTTTAGTTAGAAATGCACTTCTATGTTTTGATACAATATCCCACAAAGGGTGCTTTTCTAAAATACAATCTTCAGGAATGTACAGTAACTCCAACATAGTAGGATTTCCACTACAAAGTAACTGTAAAAATCGCCTAATCTCATATAGACAAGTATCCTTATCTATATTGATTTGTTCTTTATAATCCATTCCTAAGATTTCCATAGGGTTCTGGAGATAAACTCCTTTCATGTCAATATCGGAGTCAGGTGTATTTGTTCCATACGCCTGACTTCCGACAATTGCATTTAATAATATAATTTTATCCATCTTTTAAAGCCTTACAAAAACTATAGCACAGTTGTCCTGCCAATGAACCCAAATTAGAGTTTTCTGTTACTGGGGGATCAAAATAAAGTTTAAATTCTAGATCACCAGTTTCATTTAACCAACAATCTACAATACTATCTTGTGCTAAAGTTTCGTCTCTAAAAATTACTTTACAAGCTTTCATAATTAAAATCAATTTCCTTAATTGGAGTAAGATTAAAAGAACTTGGTGTTACTAAAATCTTATCCCCAAGAATAAGGTTCTTAGATAGACTTTCAGGAGGATATAAATAGCATCCTAACTTATCTTGGTTACATAAGGAATCATAGAAATGAGCTCCAAATGCAATTTGTTTAAAGTCTATATCTTGTTCAAGAAGGTAATCAAATGCTTCTTGTGAATATTTTTCAACTGAACGACCAGAAGGCATTAAAGGAAGTAACACAAAGTAAAGAACAATATCTTTATATTGATTATAAATTGCAATAAAATCATCAACAGATTTCCTATCACTAATTATATAATGAATATTAATATTGGTATTTCCGAATTTGTGTAAAAGTACTACTGCACTTCTCCAAGCCGAATTTATTTCTGGGTTCCAGGTATTTGCAGAAACTGCAACTCCTCCTACATACTTAGAAGTAGCCATTAAAATTTCTTCAGCATTGCCATCATACTTAGCTAAAGAGATTCCATTAGTAGTATAATTAGGAACAATTCCTAAATTATAAATAGTTTCCAGAAATTTGCAGAATTCAGGATGAATTGTGGGTTCTCCTGTAGAACCAATAGCAATCTGAAAAGGCTTTTCATTTTCTGACATACTTCCAAAAAAGAATTTGGCTTTTTCAGCAATATAGCTATGGTTTACTCCCTTAGTTGTTGCTCCAACATAACAAAATGGACATCCTAAATTACAAAGAGTATTAATTCCTACATCATAAAATTCTGGATAATCCAATTCCTTAGCTTGTCCTGAACCTAATCTAATAGTTTTTAGATTATGCCAGATTGCATTATAATTTTTATCGGGAAATACTCTTCTCTTAATTCCCCATGCTTTCCAATCTTTCATTTTTAACTATTATAACAAACATCCTGCTCAAAAATATCCATTATATCAGATAAATATTTAGCAGCTTTAGTATAAGTTTCTTTTTTTGGGATAACTTTATATCCTCTATCACAAAAATCGCTATAGTAATTAGTTGTTTCTTCCTCTAACTCGAAAGTAAATAAATCATCAGCTTTAAGAGAAGATCCAGAAATTTCCAAAATACTATTAACAATATCCTTTAATCTGTCTAATGTATATTCTGTACAAACTGTGTAAATTTCTGTACTACTGTTTGTAATAACATCAGAAACAGACTGTAATTTAATATGAAAAGTAGTCCACATTTGTTTCTCCAAATATTTCTTCAAGCGCTTCGCGCATCTCCCATCCTATATTACACATAGAAGGAAATCTAAGTATAATATATTCATTTTCTACTTCAAAATATCCCAGATATGTATCTTTAATTCCAGAATGATCTCATCCTTTTTCATATTTATTTAAAAGCCGAGTCCATATCCCATAAAAAGTATGCTCTGGCATTTCTGTTTTTATTTGAAAAATTTCAGAGGAGGAATTTGTGATAATATCACTCACGCTTTGAAGTTTAATTATAATCGCTTCCATCGTCAACTGTAAATGAGTTATCTCCTGGGAAATGTTCCTTTAATAATTGTTTTATTAAAGTATACATTTGTCTTCCTGTCTCTTCATGATTTTCCGAATAACTAATCTTAAATGGAATAACATATTCCGACTCGTTTATAGTAAAAATATCAGAAGGACTTGAATATTCCACGTTATAAGGAAGAAATGAATTAAGATACTCTTGAACCATTTTTATTGAATCTTCAGATAAAGAAGATATGGTACAAAAGATTTCACTTGATGAGTTTGTAATTAAAGCAGATTCTGATTGAATATGTAATTTAATCTCCATATTATCCTAAATGATATCTAGTTCCGAAAGTTTCCATTATTTCTTGTCTTTCCCAATCTGGATTTTCATACTTTGAAAAAACAAAAACTAAATTTGGATTAAGCTTTTCTTTGATAAGTTTTTCCCAACCTGCTTTAAGTTGTAAATGAGAAATTTCCCATTTTTCAGAATTCGGGTCCCACTCTTTATAATTCTCATAGAGATCATTTGGATCAATATTAAATTCTTTAGCCCAATGAGTTTGTTTACTTGTTTCTCTAGTTATCTGTTTGTTATGCCAATTCCAATCATGATTGTCATAAGCATAAGAAAGATATATTTGTAAATCATCAGAATCTAAATCCTGCACTGATAGAGGATCACAATACTCATCATCCCATCCTGGAACTTGAGAATTTAATATATCAGTTATAACTTCTGGAGTTCCAGTATAAACAAACAGTTCACTTGAGCTATTTGTAACTACATCAGTAAATGACTGAATTTGAAATACAAATAATGTTTTCATATAATGAAAAAGAGTAGAAGATTTCTCTCCTACTCTTTTATTTTAATTAGTTTATAAAATTCTTCTTTAGGCATAATAACTACCTCTCCAGCTGAACAGATATTAACTTGCTTTTTAACTTGTTTGTCTCAAATTAAAATCAAAGGTTTGTCCTTTAAAGGACATTCTGCACTAATCTGATGATATGGAGGGGTATTTTGAGTTTTTTTCAATTGGACGTAGTAGGGTAATTTACCCTCCGTATCAATCAGATCTACTTTCTTATCATCCATAGATTTTGACTCAGATCTGGAAGTAACCACTCCCGTATAACCAAGTTCCCTAAATTCTTTAGCTATTTTGGTTTCATAAGAGTGCCCCTTAGTCCTTGAGTATGACTTAGAACGTTTCTTCTTTAAACTCTCTTCTTCTTTCTTCTTCGGCATCGACTTTAAGTTTAGCTTGTTCTATTAGATTTAGTACTTTTTTCCTACCATATTTCTTATAATAATCAGAAATATCTTTCGCGCCAAGATGACGGGGAATCCAAAGTACATAAACATCTGGAAATTGTTTTCTAAACTTGTTCATATGGGTTATTCCAGCCGAGTCATTATCATAAAAGAGAATAATTTTTTTAAATTTCTTACTTAGCCTTTCAAATTGAGCTTCTGTTACAAAACAGTTTTCAGAAATCGGAGCTATAGCTGTAATACCGCAACTATATAAACATGCAACATCTTTTAAAGATTTTGTAATTACAAGATATTCTCCGCCTTCTTTAGGAAGTGCATGAGCTCCCTGTAATCTAAAAGACTTTCAGTTAGAAATAAATTTATACTTTGTATTTCCAGGAAAATATATTCTTCATCGTTCTATATTTTCCCTAATTCCTCCAAAGTATCCAAATACCAACTGCTTATCTTTATGAAGATGGAATATGTTTCCATTCAAAAAAACATTCTTACAAGAAAATATCCTAAATTTTCTTAATATTTTCCTAGTAACCCCAAATTTTAACCATCAATCTAATTCATATTGCTCAAAATCTTTTACTTCTATCTGTATAATAGCTTCCTGTGTTTCCTCAAATTTTTTATTTGTATATTTAATGAGAGGGGGATTGATTTGTAATTTAGGTCTAGAAACTATTCCAAAATCATTAGCAATAATATTTAAGGCTTTCCCGTAAGAACATTGAAATTTATACATTACAACCGAAATGAAATTACCTGAAAAATCACCACGGAAGTCCTTAAATATAAGATCTCCTTTTTTGTTTCTATAAAAAGCACAAGTGGGTTTATTATCTTGTCTTAATGGAGATTTTAGGAGTCCCTTCTTCACTGGGACTCCTAAATAATGCTCCATCAAAGTTTCTTCACTTACACTGTTAAGAATTAGTTCTTTAGTAACAGTAATCGGTCCTAATGTAAACTGCATTTATTTTCTAATTAGAACGGCAAATCATCTTCATCATCAATCGAACTAGAAGACGTATCGTCTAGTTCATCAATATCACGACGCATGCTATCAAGCTCAGAAGTAGTGTTTGCCATATTAGTAGGTTGAGCAGCACTTGCCTTATCAATTTGAGCTTTTTCATAAGCAGACAGAGTTAAATCCTGTCCAATGAATGAAGTACGCAGGAAAAGATCTCCGTTCTTATTAATACCAGCAGGGAATCCAGGGAATCCACAGAAACGTCCATTAGGTAGAAGCTTAATTTGCACTTCTGTTCCAACTGCTGGATCAAGAATCTTCTTGACAAGCTTAATAAGAGTGTCAAAATCACTTGGTGCAAACTTAGCTGTTCCATCCTGAATTTTCTTATATACTGTAGGATTTAGAGCAGAAATAATTTGCATAAGTTTACACATAAACTGCTCTGACTGAGAAGGATCAGTAATTGCAGAATTAAAACGATTAGGCATACGTTCTGCTGATTTAGGCTCAAACATACGTTCATTATGAATAGCTCCTACTTCCCCTTCATCAATTCCCTCGAAAGAGAAATCAATTGTTGAATATTCACTAGTTCCTTTTTCAACACCAGTAAATCTTACATTGTGAATACCTGCACGCAAATAGCTCGCCGCAGGCACGACCTCAGCACGAGCCGCGCTGGTAGCATCATACATTCCCATATTATTTATTTTTTTATTTAAAAAGGTAAATTATCTAATTCTTCAAAATTTGTTATATCTAAATCAATAGTTTCTTCTTTTAGTTCTTCAGAAGCCAATTCAGGACTAGAATCTTCAGTAACTGCAATTAGATTAAATACTTGCTCTCTGTTACTTTGTTCTAATTTGAATATAGTACCATATTGTAACAACATGGTTCTTTGCTTTCCTTTGAATGAGACTGTATTTGATTTAGTTAGCTTATTCCCTGCATCCTTATCTGCAAACATTTCTGATTTGCCAATAAGAGGAATAGTTACCTCATTAGATTTTTGAGAATAGGCAATTGAAATTCTATCTCCAGCAGATGCCTCAATCAAAGCAACTGCTTCAGGAGAAATAATTAATTTATTTTCTCCTACTTCAACTATAGGTTGGCCATTAGAATTAATCTTTGGAGATTTAATTTCTTCACATTTAAGATTAGTAATAGCCTTTGTTATTTCGTCGAAATTAAATGTTATTTTAAGCATATAACTTATTTAGCCAGGGATGGATAAATTCTTTCCCAATGAGATACAAATGTACCATCTTCTTGATATTCAGCTACAATAACATCTTTATTTGCTAAATGAGCTGGTCGAGCACCACACAGTACTTCTCCATTCATACCAAAATTGATACACAAATTTGATTCCTCATCACGATGAACAAACCCAATTGCATCAGATTTAGCAGATAAAACTCGTTTGGTTTTACCTACAAGATCTAAGTCTTTTACAGACCCATCAAGTCCTTCAGATAATGCAGTGTCCTTAACGTGACCACAAATAATCAGATTAGGAGCAGCAGATGCAATCAAGTCAATTACAGCTTCTAAAGCCTGTCTCCAAAAAGAATATCCTGCACCATTAGGAACTTGAGTAACATCTTTCACCTCATATTTTGTAGTAAATTGAGGCGAATTTTGCCACATTTTAAGAGCCATGTCTTTGGTCATTTCTTCCAAGGCTGTAATTGTATCAATTGTAATATAAGTATATGGTTTTCCTGCATCCTTAATAGCCTTAATAGTTTCTTTTAAATCTTTAAGATTATTAATTTTAACTTTAAGAGCATCTACATATGTAGAACCATTTTCAAAATCTAAAATAAGATTATTTTCTAATGTACTAAGGATGGTGGTTTTTCCTCAAATTGTTATCGTTAAGTTTTTTATCTTAACTTCTTATAGTTTCCTATAAGTTCGGCGTACATTTTCATCCAAAATTTATTTGGATGTCAGGGACTCTTGGAAGGATTATATTCTATTAATAGTTTCACCTTCTACGCTCTACGGTGGTTAATTATATTATTAATTAACTTACCTCGGTATTTGCAAAAATTTGTTATATTTTCGTTTTAGAAAAATAGTGCTATTTCTGTATATTAAATCCTTAAACGCATTTTGATCTTTTCTTTTAGTTATATATAGAACATATAACGGATGTTTAGCCCTATGTTCTGTAGTGATAGGTCTAGAAAAGATATTTTGTTGAATTAAATAGCTTTGAACAGATTCTAAAAACATTCTTGAATTACAACAAATACTAATACTTGCATATCCTGTTGATTTAATGGTAATACAACCATCTCCATCAAAGTATCCAAGAATAAAGGAATTAATTAAAGATTCTTTTATATTAGGAATGACAAAGTCCTTATGAGATTTATCTTCATAAATTCCCAGTTCTAATAATCTATTATACAAATAACGATCTGTTGTTTGTAACTTAACACTATTTTTATATTCTGATATTTTATTTTTAATACCTCATTCTTGTTTTATGTATTCAAGAATATATTTATCAGATGATTGTAAAGCTAGCCCTATGGAAACACCATAAGGAGTTCTAGAAATATATCCATCTGAAAATAAAAATCCTAAAATATAAGCTTTTTCAGGAGTGTCAATACTATCGAAATAACAAATTTTTTCAACTCTTTGATGATCTAGTTTCTTTTTTGGATTGCGGTAGCCAAATCGAATTAAGTTTTGCTTCAATGTATGGTAATTTACATTAAACTTTTCAGAAGTTTCTTTTAAAGAGTGTCCTTGTTTATAATACTCTCCAAATAGTTTAATTTGTTCTTCTGTATATTTCAATTGATTTATTTTCATATTTTAATACTATTAATTATAATAGTACAAATATAATTATTTTACCGTTATTTCCCAAACCAAAAACTAAATTTTAGCATCCACCGATTTTCCCCAATTCGATATAATATTACTATTATAAAGGGCAGGTTTCTACCTTTGGAAGCCCAAATAAAATTAAATTTTTAGGATCCTGAGTTTCAGCGGGAACCTTCGCTGTTGGCAATACAATAGACATATTATGATAAACTATATACAATGTTGTTTCTATCTTTTTCTACTGTATCTACTACAGCTGTATCTATACCTCTAATATTAGCATTGATATCTAGATATTTTGTGAAATCAGTGATATCTCTTCCTAAAGGAAGTTCTTTAAATCATCCGACCTCTCCATAAAATCCACATCCTATTACTCTATCTGCAATACCATATCTATTCTTAGATACGATAATACTTCTGAATCTTCCAGCTAAACTATGAGGTCCGAGAATTTTATATTCTCTATATGTTGGAATTTTATCTCTAGCAGGATAATATAATTGAAGAACTACATCACTATCTTGAACAGGTCCTCCTGAATCTTTTACGTCATTTAAACCTGGTTCATTAAGTTCCGCTTTTCTTCTGTCCATAGAGGAGGACTCTCTATTCTGTTGCATTAAAGCCATTCAAGAAAGATAAAACTTGCGTTTTAGTGTAACCATAAAAGATGAAGTAAGATCAATCTCTGCTTTTAGAGTTCTACCTTCTTCAGGCCTAATTAGTGACATGTGATCAATAACTCCAATTACCTTCTGTTTAGGATGTTTTGGAACATAAACTTCTTTAGTTCCAACTTGTTCTACAGTCCCTAATTTTTTCATTAATTCGCATACTTCTTTATAAAGAATGCGAGCGTTAAGTCCCTTGTCAAGAATAATTAATCTAGAACCTAGAGTTGCTACCCAATCTCTTGCTTTTTTAAGATACTGATAATCAGAATCGCTAAGAATAGAATCAAAAGAAAGAATATCATTTATAGTAAGATATACACCAAATTCTTCAGCACAATACAAAGCCATAAGTTTTGCCAAAAGTACCTCAGAACCGATTTCCAAACTAAAATATACAAGATATATAGGCTCTTTTGGATAATCCTTAAAAAGTCGGTAAATAAAATACAAAACTAAAGCAGTTTTTCCTGCAGAAGAAGCTCCAGATATACAATAATATCTTGAGGGTTGTATTCCCCCAATAATTTTATCTAATTTTGGCAATCCTACTGATAAACCTTTATTTTCTCCTTTTCTACCTTGCTCAATTAAATGCCAAAGTAAATTTAGATCCTCCATTAAAAATCCTGATATACATCAAAAGAAGTACCAATGTCAGGACTAAATCCTTCAGCCTTCATCTGTGCAAATTCATTCCACTTATGAGAAGCAACAAATTCAAGTATAGAAACTTTACAAAGTTTATTCTCACGTGCCCATCGCAAAATTTCCATAACTTCTTTATGCTTCTCTGGATTATGTCCTATTTGAGAAGAATAATAAAAATAAAACTCTTCTAAAGTATAAAATTTCTTAGCAATATTTCTAAGACTAGCCATTTTTCCATTAATCTGAATGAATGGTTCATAGCTATCAAATAATTCCTTCCCAAGAACTCCTGATTGTTTATAATACTTTTTTAGAAAATTCTTATTAAATTCAATCTCATTAGGTATATAAGACTCTGGATTATAATTTTTCTTGATTATGGACTTTTCTTTTAAACTTTCAAACATGGTTTTCAGCTTTTGTTTTCCTTCACAATCTGTCCACCATTTTAAGAAAAGCTCAGAATGACCCTCCTCATCCCGAGCATAGAGAGTTAATCATATTAGTAATAATTCATCTGCACTAATATGATATTCAGCCATTATATTAAGTATTGTATTTAACTCCATTTATATGATTTTGAAAGTTAAATTCAAACCTAAGTACCTACGGTCATTACGATACTTAGTATTATTTAAAATCTATAATTAGTGATTATATCATCTCGTTTTCTTGTGATTACTTCTTCTCCTTTTAAAACTAAATCAAGTTGGCTTTCAGTAATAGTAATATAAGAAATCCCCTGGTGTGCCTTATTAAATCATGCCTCTTCATTAGTTCCTTTAATTACTAAAGTGAAGACTTCAGTAATCTTGTTACTAACATAACGTAATCCTCTTCCAAGAATTTGTTTTGCATCAATACCAGAACTAGTTCCACTAATTCTAATTTCGCAATTTATATCTGGGCAATCTAACCCTGCGTTTGCAGCTTTAGAAGTATTAAGTACACCAGAAGACTGCGCTTTAAATAAAGCAATAGTTTCGGAATTTTCCTTTTTTTTCTTTTTACTATGAAGAGTATATCCCACTTTCAGAGACTCTGCATCCTTAATTGTTGCTGAAAAAGTAATAATTTTCTTATCCTTTCTTGCTTCTATAATTTTTTTAGCAATTTCGAATTTTTTTGGGTGCGACATAACAAATTTTTTACGCTTTTGCATTAGTTGCATTCACGCCATAGCAGAACTTAAAACTTGCTTCTTGTTATATCCCATCTTATAAGCATAATTATTACGGAACTTTCAATCTGTTGCACATTTCATTGCTGCATCGAAATCAAAATTAAAAAATGCAAAAACAGAATTAAATTTTTGATTCATTACATAGTAATCCTCCATGTCATCAACATCCACAAGAACTTTATAATATCTGAATGGGGATAGCCATCCATTTTTTATTGCTTCTTCAGTTGTAATAACATCAATTACTTTAGTATATAAGGAAAGTAACTCTTCTCTTCCATCAAGCCTTTCTAAAGTAGCTGTTAATCCTAAAAAGAAATCATACTTGACCTGATCAAATATTTTTATAGATTGCTCTGACACAGCAGTATGAAGTTCATCAATTATTAAAAAATCTACTTTTCAGGATTTTTTTAAAATAGAATTAATAACCTCAACAGTAACATTCCCAAAGAATTTAGTTTTAGCTACATCTCTTAACCATTGTTCTTTAAGAATTGTCGTGGGTACAGAAATTAGGATTTTAGCATCTGGTCTGACTTTTAGTAACTTTACACAAGCCATTAAGGCCCCAAATGATTTTCCAACACCAGTACTTCAAACCCAAATTCCGTTCCCTTTATTATTAATTCATTTTTGAACGCCTAACCTTTGACGTTGAGTTTTATCCATTAGTCACGTCAATAGTAATTGCACTCATCACATCTATAAGTTTTGCAATTTGCACATTTATCTGCTAAATTCTCATAAAAAGCTTCATCAGAGTCTTGATAAGCATAAACATGTTCTGTTTCTCCAGGAGGCCAACTAAAATCAGAATACCTAGGATATGAACCAGAGAGATCAGCAGTGTGCTCATAAACTTTATCATTAAGTTTGATAATATCTAAAATAAAGTTTAAACAATTATTTAACTCAGTTAAGTTGCCGTACTCTTTATGAGTATGAGCGCAATAATATCCGCACGAAATATTAACCGCAGACAAATTAATGTTTTCTTTTAAAGTTCCTACATCTGTCATTGTACCTCGTGCCTCTTTGTACTTGTACTTTTCTAGAAGACTATCTATATCTTCCAGAAATTCATCTGAAGTAATATCTATACCATTAGTATGTGTAATTAAATCTTGACCTCCCATTCTATCAGCTTGCAGTAAAAATCTACAATTATCAAAGAAATCAATGTTTAAACCTGCAACTTCAGCTCCTATACAACCCATCTCTTCTTGGGTTGTAAAACAAACTTTTAAGTCTGGGAGACAATATAAACAGTGTAAACAAATATAGATGCCAAAACAGTCATCTAATCCAAGTCCACACTGTTTTCCTGTCTTTTTATAATAACCATAAATTTTATTTCCTTTGATTTTTGCACATTTTACACCTGTATAGTGTAGAATTTCATCAAGATGTGCCACTAGACAAGGATACACTGTTGGGTTTGTAGTGTTTTTTGTGATAAAAAGATTATTTTCATCATCCATTTCAAACTTTATACCTTCTATTGTATAACAAAAGTTAAGTATATAAGTTATCATAGCTTGTTCCTGTCTAGAAGGATGTACTATTTCGCATAGAGCTTTTAATAGTGTTGTATTTACTTGTTCCAAAATTACTAAAATAAATTTTTAGAACCTAATCTAAATTCCAATTTTTATATTCTGCTACTCGTTCAATATCTTTCTTAATTTTCATCCATTTATTGATATGATAATCAAGATCATTATCTAAAAGAAGCAGAACTTTGTCTCTGAGAGTTTTAAGAGCAATTGTAGATAAAGAGGATATTCTGGGGAGATCGGAAAGCTGGATTAAGGCTCGGAATTCTGCAAAAGACAATCCTGTAGGACTTACACGCAGCCTAATATCAGGATTAAGACAAAGCCTTTCCTTAATAACTTCCATTCTATTTCTAATTTTACCTCCAGCCTCTAATTCTGTAAGTTCGCGTTTTTCTTCATCTGTGAGCCAGATTCCTTGTGCAATAATAAACTTATCTGTAATCATCTTTTTGTTGAGAACATCAAGTTTATCAAAACATACATCCATTAATTTTCCTACTGTAACTTTCTCATAGATAGGAGGAAGTCCTGTAAATAAAACAGAAATACTATCTTCCACATCTACATTATTAACTTTTCTTTGTACATTAATAAAATCAAGTAGATCTTTATTAGTTTTAATGTCAGTCTCACAATCATGCATTAGGTACCTTGCAAACAATTCAGCATTGCAAGAATCTCAACACTTTTGGATGTTTTCACGAATTACTAATTTTCCAGGTTTATAAATATCCCTATTAGTTAGCATTTGCTCGCAATGACGATGATATCGTTTTAGTTCGTTCTGAGAAATATCCATCAAGTGGATATTCATTCCAGATTTATCCTTTCACACTAAACTATTGATATCATTGTCTTTAGCAGTTATAGCTTCTTTCAACTTAGCTCCAAATTCTGTACCCATATTTAATCAAACTTAAATTCTTTCATACTATTCATCTCTTTATGTTTAATGAAGTTTATAAAATAATTAGCATTAAATTTATAAACTGCAAAATCTTGTATTTCTCTATCATATCACTGAGTTTTTCCTGCTTCCACACTTTCGAATTGTAAATATCCAATATCCCCGATTTTAAGAGTATCCTTATAATCTCAATTGGGAAGCATTACAACAGTAACATATTTTAAATCGTCACAAGGATCTCGATTAAGATCCTCAAACACTAATTTAGAATATTGTCCAGTTTGAATAGCAACTAAACAACATTTAATTGTAATCATTATAACAATATCTAGAAAGGTAATTAATACCAAGTAAATGAAACCTGGTATTATCTACAGTAGTATCCATAGTACTATGGTAATGCCCATAATACCAATCTTCTACCAATCCTTTTTTAGACATTTCTTCATAGCAAGTCTGGAGATAGTTTCTTTCTTCAAGTAGTTCTTCTAGTAAAGTATCATCCCCATCACAAAATTCCATTACTAATTTTCCTATTCCATAAGGATATGCGCAGGTCGGGGCACAATGAGATGCAATAATTTGACAATATGGGATTTCTTCAAAATTAGTTAACTCAATAATCTTTTCATCTTCCCAATATCCCCATTTATTATCCTTTCTATAAATTCTATCTACAGAAGTTCCTCCTCCGATACATAAAATATTTTTATCCTTAAATTGAACTACAGAATAATCCTCAACAGCTTTAAATCTTTTATTATAAATTCCCTTGAAGAATTCTGGATTGTCATGATTGCCTCTTATAGCTATAATATAGTTATTAGTTTTTTCACAAAGTTTATTTAAGAATGAAATTTTCATGTTTTCAAGATTAGGAGAAAATCCCAATCCTACATCCCCACACAAAACAATACAGGAGTTGGATATTTTTTGGGAAAATCCAACTCCTGTTTTTATGAAATATTTCAAATAATCTAAATTTCCATGAATATCCACGTTGTTATCCTATAAGCTTTTTATCCTATAGTTCTATAAGTATTTTGACATTCCTTATAGGTCAGCATATATTTTTATCCTACAATAGGATATTGAGAACTCGTGGTGAGATTATATTTATTCACTCACTATGCGTTACACTGTCTTATAGCCTTTCGCAATCTATAAGATTAGCACGGTATTAAAACTTAGCAAATTTTCTAGTTAGAAAGTATGATGCCCCATTATATAAATAATTTTTAATTAGAGCTCTTCTTCCATGTCCCGTAGCAATACGTAACCTTCAATATTTAGTAGTTTTTCCATCTACAACTTCAATATGATACAACATTGAAGGTGTTAAAGGATTTTTTTGAAAGAGATCTTTAAATACATCAATGACCTGAGTAAGAAACTTAATAGAGTTAAATACAAAACTAATACAATGTTTCTGTACACACCCATCTCCATCCAAAAATCCTCTAATTATATCTCTGTGAAATTGAGATGGGATATTTTCAAATGGAAATCTAAAGTGTACATCATAGGTTTTTCTATTAGTTATATTATATTTATCTTCTAATATTTTAGCCATATACTCAGAAGTTCACTGAAGAGTATACTGAGGTTTTCTATGTCCTATAGGGTTTTGTCACACTCTCAGCACTTGATTAGGACAAATTTTAAAATGAATTAGTTCAATTATTTCAGAATCATCAATATTATTAGAAAATGCAATTCTATAGCTAGTTACATTTTTTCTTTCCTCTAACCTAATACATCCATCAGCAATTAAAAACCCTAAGATATAAGCTTTATCTTCAGAATCAATTACATCAAAGTAATGTTCATTAATATACTTATACTGTCTTCCTCTTTTTAGTCCAAGTTCTTTTAAAATTTTTCCTACTTTTCCTGGATACGTACCAATAACATTTGCTATTTCTTGAAGAGTTTTCCCAGATTTATACATTTCTGCCGCAGTCTCTTCAAATCCATCAATTAAATTATACTTTTGTTTTCCCATAAATTTTATATTTTTGTGTATACAAAAGTAATAATTTTATTAATGATGCCAAAATTTTTCTACCGTTTTTTCTCAATACATCTACTATATTACTATAGTAGCGGGCAATTTCTTACCACAGAAATATAGATCATTAATGTCTTCAGGTAATTTAATCAACATCTCCTTTGTAAGCATTCATAATGGACTTCTCCTTACGAAGCCAAGAACCTTCCTCCATTGCAATATCTAGAGCTGTACGAGAAATAGATTCTTCTTCAACTTGTTCTTGAACAAGTCTACCAGTTTCATCACTATCTCCATTTAACCAATTAAAAGTAGCCCAATCTCCTTCATCAAAAGCTGCATCTACAATTTCATAGATAAGTTGAGTTGTTTCAATTTCCTTATCTACAGTTAATTTAAATGGGGTTACGTTATCCTCAAAAGTTTCACTAATTGCAGGAATATCAGGATAGATATACGCTGCATCATTTTCATTCATATATGTACGAATCCACGAATGATGCAGATATTCTTCATCTGCACGTTCTTTATAATACTGTTCCAAAACAGCTAATCCTTGAACTCCATAAAAATTAGAAAAGCTCATATAAAGATTATGATTATATAGTTCGTGCTTTAATTGTCTTAATAAAAGCTTTTGAATATTTTCGGATAATGTACACTTTCTTCTCTTAATGTCTAGTTTTTCTGTTGATTCTTGTGCCTCAGTTTTTGTTTTCATTGTTTTTGCGTTCCTTGGTCATGAAACAGCGTAACTTCTTATTATACACTGTCATCTCTTCAATTTCCTCATCGGTTTCGTAATCTTTAGCATACACTAAATAACAACCATTAGGAGTAATCTGCGTTATGCGGATTTCATATTTCATTACCAGATATGTAATTTATAGAGATTTTCATGAAAATTTAAATTGAATTGTAATTCAAAACATCCAAATAAATAAGCATCAATCTCAAATTCATGGTCATTAACTTCAAATCTGAGATTGAAATCATCATCAGTAGTATAGTACTTTGTGATATCAGCCTCGTTAAAGAAGATTAAATTAACATCCTCTATAATTATTGGAATTTCTTCCAATTCTATAGTAACTTCATCTATGTATCCAGATAATGTGGAATATCTATTGAGATACTTCTCAATTTTTGGATCTAGCGATATATCACTGCCGTACTCATGATTAATACATGGATACCAGTGATTTCCTATTTTTTTAATTTTAAAATGAGCCATTATCTTCTGGTAAATCTAAGCAATCACTTGCATGAGTAGCAAACAAATCTGCTAACTCATTAAATTTATTGTTATTATGTCCCTTTACTCATACAAAGGTAACCGTATGAAACTTTAATAATTCATAAATCGGATATCACAAATCAAGATTCTTTTTGGATTGATCATTGTCTTCAACCCACTTTGTAAGATGCTTGTTGTTAATACTCGATACTACATATTGAGAATCCGAATATATGGTTATTTGTTCAGGATTTACAAAATATCTGAGACATTCTAAAACCCCTAAAAGTTCCATACGGTTATTAGTAGTATTTTTATAACCCCTATAAAGTTTTTTTACAACTTTTCCATTTTGGGTTATGATTGCAGAGTATCCTCCACAGTTAATTGATGGTTTGTAACTACCGTCAGTTCAGCATTCAAACATTCAAATACTTTATTAATTAAAAATCCCTGCAAATAACATAGAACTTCTTCATCAAGTCCTATCCCTCTAAATATACAAATTTTATGAGCTGCATGAAGACATTCATGTATAACGTTATAAGCAGAATCTTTCACATCTGTATCATCATATAATGCAATGTATAGATACTCATCAACGTCTGATTCATCAGAATAAAAAGTTTCTGCAACTACGTTCGGAGCACTATGTCCAAATACTCTATTATGAACATCTTGAAGATAATTCTCAACAGATTGCGGACTTCCAATCAAAATTGACACTTTAACGTCAAAAATAGGAACAACAAATTCTCTAGCTTTCTGTATCATCCTTTACCTCCTCATACTCTGCAAATTCATAGATATAAGTTTTTCCCATAAAGGTGGAGTCACTATCTGTTAAAGCTTTTTCGAAGCATTCTTTGAATTTGTCTACATTTTTAGTAGAAACTTTACCATGAATTAAAACTTCGTATTCCATTAGAATTTTTTAGGATTCATTGACCATACTTCTTCTTCAATAGCTTGAGATACAGCTATTCGTACTTCACGAATATTATCTTTTGTAACCTCAGCTACTTTAAAAGGATGTTCAAGAGCTCTTTTGTATGCTAACTCACGACCAACCTTTTTAATAAAACGATCTTTAGTTGAACATACTGCTACTCCAAAGGATAGTTTAGTACGATCCTCACTCAGTAGACTGCAAATGGTGATTCTCGGCATAGGTTGGATTGAATGTTTATAAAACCCAACAACATCATCAAGATTAAAATCTTGAGTACCTACGACTAAGGCTTTTACAGTGCTTAATGGAAAACTGTAATAAAAACGTGCATTTTTCATATTATACATTAATTAATTGTCCTCCAGTATTATGAAGTCTATAAAGTCCCGAAGTAGTTAATAACTCTCCTCGTACAGAATCAAATATACAAAATGTATCCACATAAGGAACAGGACCAGTATAGTTAACTAGGCCTTCTCTGAAAATTCTATAACTGGGAATAGGTGATTCAGAGTAAGTTTTCATATCATATATAGTTTTACCCACCTTATAAAAATCTATAGGAAATTGTTTTGCAATGATTTTTGCAAATTTTACATTATAAAAAGGACTAATAGAATAGATTCTATCCAAGAAATATAAAGAATCATTAATTTTCCAGAGAAGCGCTCTTGCGCAAATCTTTTTTTTCTCATCAAGAGCTACCACAATTTTTGTATGAGCTCGCTCATAAAATTCAAAAAAATCTTGACATTCTGGAAATCTCATACAGGAATGATGTAATGTAGAACTAATACAGTCAAGTTCTTCTGCATAATTGTCTTCTAAATAACCCTCTCGAATTCTTTCAGAATCCCAAATTTCTACATTTAGCTCTTCTTCCCATCCAGAAACAAAATTAGATATTCTTTCAATATCACATCTGTCTAAATAAGGTTTCCAATTAAATTTATTAAGTAGTCTTCCAATAGTAGTTGTTCTCCTATTAGAGTTCTCCCAAGGATTAAAACATTGCTCAATCTTTTCTATCGGAAGATATGAAACTTTACCAGTATTAAAGTCTATATCAATAAAATTGAGTTTCGGAGAAGGATTTAGTTCTAAAATAGCATCTAATCCTGCGGGAAACTCTTTCATTACAGATGTAAACTTATCAGACATTTTAATAATATTCCTATCCAAATCATATTCCTCAAATTTAATAGGAACATCGCATTCAGTTATAGAAGTTAATATCCAACTAGATACAGAAGAAATAACTCTCGCACCTTTTTTGGGAGGTTTCCTAAACCCCATTGTGTCAAAAGTTCTTATTGGAACTAACTGTCTTTGCCATAGTAACTCTCGTATACTTCCATGTAAATACTCTTCATAATCATATTCACTGTCAGAATAATACAATGTAATGGGATCTAGAGTATGAGCTTTCTTTTTAAGTTTTTCTTTTAAACTTTCCTCCCTATTACTCCAAAGTTCATGCACCTCCTTCCATGATAAATCCTTTGGACTAGGAGTGTCTATCCAGCGTAAGGAACAGTTAAATATATCTGGAGTTATACGAGATAAAATAAATGGTTTGCAGCTTAACTCATAACGATAGCCTTTTATACGCAATCCTTTATTAAATTGTTCTACTAAACCGAGTTCATTACAGAATGTAACGAACTCCTCGTAAAAAAAATCTAATACATCCATTTTTTATTTCTCTTATATATCTTTTTTGACTCTTTAATTTTAGTTTTGGGAAGAGGTTTTCCATATAATTGGATTTCCTCTTCCCGTGATTTTTTTCTTACAGCTTTTACGTAATCCAAAATACGTCTATTTTCTAAAGAATTTAGCTTTCCACTCATCTCCCCATCTTTTTCCTTTTTCATAACGTAGATCGATTGTGTAATCACTATAATCGTAGTCGCTAACTATTGTCTTGGGAATATTACAATCAAAATCCTCATCTTGCAATCTTAAAAAATTACTTTTTAGATAATTTTTTATTCTTCTTTTAATAATTCTGTGATAAATTCCTTTAAGACCTTTATCTTTAAAAATTGGAAGCTTGCGACTCTTTGACATAGTTAAATTTTACGATTTAAATAATTACTGAAATCTGTTTTCACAGGACAGTATTCTTCATTAGCAAATAATGATGATGTAAGAATCATATCTGCAGTTGTTCTATTTGTAGCAAAAGCAATGTTATATAAAGAAGCTAGTCGTGTTAATGCCGATATATCTGTTTGATGCCCTTGTTGAATAAGATTATCACAAAAGAAAATCAATACATCAACTTGCCCTTGAGCAATCATAGCTCCTATCATCTGATCTCCTCCAAGCGGACCTGATAGAACTGGAATTACATTTAGAGGAGCTGTATATTGATTATAATAACAACAGTGAACAGAATCATAATCTCCAAAATCTACTCTAATGGAACTAAGTAACTTAGCGGTTGTTCCAGTGGCAATTAAATGATGAGAATATAATGTTGTTCCATTAAATCTAACCCAATCAACTAACTCTTGTTTTCGAGCATCATGTGCAATAAGTGCAATATTAAGTATCTTCATTTAAAACAATTTTTCTGGATCTTTAAAGTTCAATAATTCATTAGGTGAAATATAATAGTAACCTATTTTGTAGTCTGCATATTTCACAGTTTTACATTGCTTATAAACCTTAACATCAGGAAATCCTAAAGGAAATAACCAATAATAATAAATATCCTCAGAAGTACTGGTTTCCCAATTTTTATTTCCAAATCTAGATAGCAAGATCATTTTAATCTGTGCTTTAGTTAATTCAATGTAGTCTCCTCTTTCTCCGTGAACTACTCTTTCAAACCCATCTGCAAATAAAAATCCATTTTTAAGAAACAATTTTTGCTCAATCATAATTCACATTTTATAGGGTGTATAACCGAATTTGAATCGGTGACCTCCAGAGCCACAATCTGGCGCTCTAAACCAACTGAGCTATATACACCATATAGGAGGTTAATCCTCCTTATATACCCCTTGTGTTCCCTTAAATGTTTACCAATATAAACTCCTACACTTAAAGGAGCATAAATACCTGCAAACAATAAAAGTATATAATCTGAAAACTTCCAAGGTTTTCCGTCATCAGAACCAAAAATAATACCTGCACAAATCAAGTAATACACTAAAGAGAAAATCATAGTCTATTCTTTAGGAATTAAAAAACTAGACGTAACCTTGGTCAAAAAATCACTATCAACTTTAACAATAGCATCTAATCTATCTTTACGTCTATATACTCTAAACATATCATCTCTATTAGTAGTAAAATTGGAAAAATCAATTTTACCCTTTAGAGACCGTATTAAAGAAATTCTTGGACAGATACACCAAGTAGTTTCCAACTCAAAGGCTATATAATCAGCTTGCCCGAATAGCCAGCCTTTGTCTCCATGAACGTTTCTGAGTTCTATCCAATGAATATCATAGTTAGGAAGTAAATCAGAGCGGTTGGTTTTCTTTGCAGCTTTAACATCGAAACTATTTGCTCCCACCCAGATATCAATATGACGATAAATGTCATCTTCCTTGCTAGCTTCTTCTATTATAGAGGACGAAAGACTTTTAGCTTTGCAAAGAGCTAAGGCAAATTCTAATTCTTTCTCTTTACCTTTTTCCAAAAAGCTATTCTGAATCATGCTTACAATGGGCTTCTACCTCTTCTAAAGAACTAAATACTTTATCCTCCCTAATAGATTCCTGTTTTCCATCGATACGGTAATAAATACTTGTATAATCAGGATATACATGAATTCTAATAGATGTAATTATGTAAGGAGTTGGATCTGGAACTTCAACATCAATGAAATATCCTCGAAAAAGTCAAGAGCAGTTTTCTTTAAATATACTTTCTGCCCTATATCATATTTTGTAGGTATTGTTGTAATCATTTAATCTACAATTTGTACAAATCTCTGTCTTTCTGTAGTTACATAAGGATTCTTATCTACTACGTCAACAGTTACAATTTTTTGTTTTTTCGTAAACCATCTTGGAAGGAACCACTTCCTTTGCTTAATTGGTTCTTTTTTCCAGGAAGTAATAATATACTTTTCATTGTTAAACTCGCTTGACACTCCTACTTCATTTGGATATTCAAGATGCAGACAAGTTTTAGCCCATTTATCTTGAATACACGTATCAAGTTTAAAACCAGGATCTTTAAATATAGTATCTCTAATAAAAATAGTATCTGACTTAGAAATATGTTCTAACTGATATTGTAAAGATTCTAATTTCTTATCCTTTATTTTGAGTTCCTGAGCTACTTCTCGCATTTTCACAAGAATTGAATCATTCATGTGGGTCATTTGAGCTAACTTAAATCTAAAAACTATATTACTTTCTTTCAGGGCCGAGTTTTCAGCCGAGTATGCTTTTTCATTATTAACGGATGTATCTAATGATTTATTTAAATCATTTATCCTTACATTCATGAAGTAAACAGTTATTCCTAAAATAATTGCAACTCCACTTAAAATTTTAGTTATTCAACTTCTCATACGTTATATGTTTATAAATAGCCCATAACATAGGACTAAGTATAATAGCAATAGCTAATAGTAATCCAATCAACCACCACATATTAATTATCGTAAAGTTCAACAATTTTGAATCTTAGTGCTTCACTAAATCGAATTAGTTCCATACGATCTTTTATTCTTTTCCCATACCATTTACCAGCCCCAGGATTATATAGTTTAATTGCTCTATCAATATCTCTAGTTGGATTATAATGGTCATTCATCATTTCAAACATAGTTAAAGCTTTATCAAGATCCCAAGCATCCTCTAACACAAAATTAGTGTTATATAAGTTATTAACTTCATCAACATAAATTTTAGTAATTTGGAATGGGCCTATTGCATTTTTACTAGATTTTACTTTTGGATTTCTCTCACATTCTACTTCAACAAGTGCCATGATAAAAACTTGCCATTCTGTAAGAGAATCACGAGTTTCTGTAATAATTGCAGGAGAGTTTACTGGAGGCACTTCTGATTTACATGGGAGATTTAATATCAAACCAAATAGTATATACATACCCAGAATAGTAATCCATCCAATAAAAATTCGTTTATAAGTCATATCTTTAAGTTTTACTTACAGTATACCCATGGTGTTCTAAAACCTGTTTACATAAAGACAAATATTCCTCTATAGTTAAATCATGTTTAGAATAATTAGCTGAGGGAATAGTTACTCCTAGATTTGATAATTCATTAGTTCCTCCTTTTGATACAGGAACTATATGATCAAAACAATAATCATCTTTTGTCAAATCAATAGGTGTACCTGTTAAATAACATTTAACATTAGTTCCATTAAGATATGTTAACACATCCTTATAATAACATTTATTAGCCAAATTTCCTTTGTTTTTATATCTATTATTGAACTCTGATACGTGAGTTCTAAACTTTTTATTTCAATCTGAACACATTGTTCTGATATGTTTAGATCTATCTCTTCGATTTAGAAAGTTAGAACAACTATGCATAAATTTGTACTTTCAATCCTTACATTTGTTTTCGCTTTGTCATTTTGTAGCTGCTATCTTAGTAGTCGTATTCAAATGATATGCAACTGTACTTTTAGAACAGTGTAGAATAGTACAAATTTCGTTATAAGTTTTTCCTTCTTCCCGTAAATGTATACATTGTTCCTTAATAGTCATATTTACTTCTTATTTGCACGCCTGGTAGGTAACGATCCCACAGGGCTGAAGATGGACCAACAGCATAGAGGTTTTGAAGACCTCCCCCCCGCCTCGGGTCAGGCGCAATTCTTTCTATTATTTCTTTCGATTTCTATGAATTAGATCCTCTTTACCTTTAATAGGTGCCTTTTCTACAAATAGTTCTCCAGAAGGTCCTAAAATAGTAGCATAAACATTAAATCCATTTATAGTAAGATATGTGTAAATTACATCTAGTTCAGAACCAATATAAGATTTTATAAGACGAGATAGTCCATAATCTCCTTCTATGGAAAGTACTCTGGACCCTTTTGCATGCCAAAGACATTTCTCTTGTTCATTCCAAGTAGGAGGCATTGTAGAAACACAAGCCTTGCCTCCAGTTATATATAAATAAAGTTCTTCACTCATAGAGGATCCAATTGTACTATAATTGTTATAAATATGAGGAGAAACACATATATCGTCAGTATGACTAGTTATACTGTATATACTAGATAGACCAGTTATACTTTGACATGAAGTTATTGACTCTCCAGAAATTACTATATCATCTTTGAGACCTAGATCATTCCTTCCGTTTGATCCTTTTAGTGTTGTTAAGTTAAGATCTGTATTATTCATTTTTTAACATATTTAAAATATTTGTACCCCTGACAGGACTCGGACCTGCACCTTACTATTACTTCAGACTACGGCCTAAACGTAGCGTGTCTGCCAAATTCCACCACAGGGGCTTTAATTAATTATTTATAATCATAAGGAGATTGTAGAAATGCCTCTTTTATATCTTCATACGAATATAATGCTCCATTTATAAGAGTAACAGTGCATTTAGAATTTTCTGAATCAACCATAACTCGCTCTACCTGAGAGAAATTATGTACATATATAGTTCCTGATTGCAGAACTACTTTAACAACTAATTGTTCCATATATATATTTTATTTATTTGCGGAGAGCAGTGGAATCGAACCACATACCAAAAAGGTACGCATTGCTTAGCAGGCAAGCCCTATCGCCATCAAGGATTACTCTCCAAACCTTTAAACATCTTTTAGGAAATTAAATTTAAGTACAATATAAATTATACCTGTTATTATAATTGCTTCCATAAATAATTCAATAGCAATCATACTTCCTAAAGCTGCAATAACCCAGATTAGAATTGCCGTTGTTAAATTAGCTATATTAGTAGATTTATCTTTCCAGATAATTCCTGCACCAATAAAGCCAACACCAGAAGCTATTTGGGCAGCAACTCTGGAAGGGTCTCCGCCTATCCTTGTGGAAATATAAGTAAATATAAAAGATCCCAACATTAATAGAATAACTGAACGAATGCCAATTACTTTATTTGTTTTTTGTCTTTCATATCCCAAAATAAACCCACAAAGAATTAATATAACCAAATTAACGAAAAACATATTAAATATAAATCAACTTATTACACTTCGGACATGAATAAATACTTATAGTATTTCCATTAGAGTCTTTAGTCTCCCCTATATATCGAAGGGGAGTTCCACATATATTACAATACAACATTATATAACAAAATTATAAGAAAGAATTGAAGTTCCTAATAGAATAAGAGTAGCGATCATTAAAGTAGATGCCATTTCTTCTGATATATCAATTATGTCAAATAAGAGGGGAAATGTTACTAACAATCCAGCTAAAAGACTTATTCCAGTTAAAAATATACTTCTATATAAATCATATATCTTATTGGGAGCAATAAAAAACTCTTTAAAAGTATAAGTTAGAACTGTTCCAGGTTTGTTATGATATATATGGTAATCTTCTGGGGAAGCATTAATACTAAAAATCCTATTACTATTAACATCCTGTAAAATAAGATACATATGTCCAGAACGTTTATAACCTCCTTCAGTTTTTTCACCTCCAATAACTCTACACTGATAAGTATGACTTTTTAGATAATTACTAAATCCAGAATTATGTAACCCAAGACATATAAGAAAAACAACCACTGAAGGAATTACATAAAAACAAATTTTAAAACGCCACTTCATTTGAAAATAGTATTAAGTACAACCCAAGTCCATACTTGCTCATAAGCTATAACTTCTTCACACATACAAAAGGCATATCGACCATAAGGATGAATAAAAATATGCTTTTGAGACATATTATTTCTAAATGTGTATCCTTTTCTCCTAAGATACCTTAAGATAATCCATTTATGAAATTTATTCTTTGCTTGAACGTAAATATACGGGATCATGATTCAGTTTATTTAAGAAAGTTCTTGTTTCTGATAATTTTTAAGCAATCCTAAAATATTCTCTCTACCAACAGGATTTGCAGATTGACTTGCAAATAATGGAAGTTTCCTTCCATCATCAATACAACGATTTACAATATATTTAGCTATATCATAACCATCTTTTTCTTCACCTAAATCATGATCAAGACAAATTGCATCAGGCCATTCTTTTTCAAGAAAATCAATTGCTTCCTGATAAGATTGTGCCCATATTACAAGACAATTTCGGCCAATTGGACTAAAATTTAACCAATCATCTTCAAAAGGATTACGGGCATCTTCATCATCACTATGAAACTGATCATTTCTAAATTTAAATCTATAGACTTTCTCAGGTTTTGTTTTAGAGAACATTAAATCTCCATTCTGAGCTCTATATATCCATGCCATAATATATAAGTTATTAGAGGTGCTATCCGAGTCGAACGAACCTTTCAATAGGACTCAAACCTATTTACTGTAACCACTGCACCTGTTATTTAGTACCCCCGCCAGAATTCGAATCTGGATTATCAGGTTAGAAATCTGAGGTTCTCTCCATTGAACTACAGGGGCTTAAAAATAAACAGTATCTGTTTATTTTATTTTGTCTTTTAATATGTTAAAACCATTTACTTATAATAAGCATTTCTTTCTGATGGGGACATATACTCCCATTTTACATTTTTGAATTCCTCAAGAGTTCTACACCCAGTATAGGACATAGCTGATCTTAATGCAGAATCAAATTGGGAAAGTAAAGATTCAAGAGAATATTCAATAGGAACCCAGATCTCAATTCCTTCTTCTGCCTTTTTAGTATTAGAAATATCTTTCTGCCCACGTTCACTTGCCATTCCATAATAGAGTCGTTCTTTGGGATACTTTCCTGTATTAAGAATCCTATCTCTTTCAGCTAAGGTTAGGGCTGTAAGATATTTAGCAAATTGTGGATCCTTATCAATTCCTTTAATTCTAGATATTCCACAGGCTTCTGTACACTGAGCAAACATTTTGCCCATCATTACATAATCTGCACCCAAAGCTAAACATTTTATAGCTCTATCTATTGTAGAAATTCCTCCATCTGCAATGATTTTTGGAGCTTTTTTAGGTTTAGGAGAATCTTTAATCATGGATTTACAATTAGATAGATGTCGTAACAACCATTCCATTGAAGCATGTATCCCAGTTTTTACTCCAGTAGTACACACACTACCAGTTCCAATTCCTACTCGAACATAATCTACTCCTGCATCATAGCATTCCCAATAAAGATCTGGATGTGCGATATTTCCTACCATTATAATAATAGTTCCCCATCTCTCCTTAGCCTTTTTGACTAATTCATAGATTTTTTTCATATGTCCATTAGCTAAATCAATAAGTACTAAAGGACACTCATCCGCTACTTCTCCTTCACAAAAGAAAGTCTCAAATTCTTTTAAACTAAATGCACACCATACATGATTACATGCATTAAGTCTAAATTGTAAATTATCAACACGTCGGGGAATAATAGGAAGAACATCGGCATCTGTAAAAAGTTGATAATTTGATTCATCAATTACAGATGTCATAGGAGCAACAAAGATAGGATAGGTTCCTAAATCTCCTAAAGGATCACATTCACTACGACTTACAATATCAGTAGCTTTTGAACTAGGTAAAATACCTATTTCATCTAAACTATACATCATCTTCTATTTCTTTTAAAATCTCGCAAATTCAATATTCAGGATCGTTAATCAAATAATGATTCCCAAATTCATTTCTTAAGCACATTTCTTCATTCACTTTTGTGTCAGATAATGTTCTTAATGAATTATACCTAAATCCTTCTCCTTCAGGAGCTTCAATTGATTGTATTCTATATAAGACAGTTTTCATACCTTTATTTTAGAGGTTCTAGAAGGATTCGAACCCTCGTTCTCAGATTCGTATTCTGAAGTTTTTCCAATTAAACTATAGAACCAAAAGGTGGAATATTCCACCTTAGAATTATTCTGCTACCTTTTCACAGCCTACTTCTGAAATTTCTATAAAATACTCATTGTAAATTTTCTGAGCAATTTCCAGACAAATTTCGGCACTACGAAGATCATCACGCAGCTTAAACATTTGACTTACCCACTCATCTGCTTTAAAGTCTGTGCCTACTACCAGTGATTCAGTAGATTTAATTGACAGATCCTCAAGATTCATAATCTTTGATTTAATCTGCCGAATTTCCTTTTCAATGAGATTAACTTGATCCTTTGCTGCTTCACGAGCATCAGCATTAATAATCTCTGCACGTTTCTTGAGTACTGCAGTACCAGTAGCACTCAGAATTTCATTAAATTTATTCATAAACTTTTTTTACTATTATATTATTTGGAAGTTCTTCTTTATCCCAATCCTTATAAGAATTAGAGATTGTTATTGTTTTATAAAGTTGAGCAAGCTTTATCAAAGGCTCTTTCTGAATCGCATGTACAACACACAAAGATATATCTTTAGCTCCTTTATCTTGCAGTGCCTTATGAATTGCAAAGAAAGTTCCTCCTCCATCACATAAGTCATCAACAACAGTGATAGATTTACTTGAATCTATTTCTGAAGTAATTATTACCTCCAATTTATCCTTTGAAACTCTATGTTTTTCAGCACAATATATTGACTCGAACATAAAATAATCCTCATAACGTTTCTGTGCTCCTTTGTCAGGAAATAAAACTGCACCATGAATATTATTTGGAAGTACTTTTGCAGATTCTGTCAGATTGGGTAAAATTATTCCATCAGAAATTAATCTGCTAGAATGTGGCTCTATTACTGATGTAATTTGCGCTTGTACAAAGGTAAGACATTTTCCAACAAGTTCCAAATCCAAGGCTTCATTGAAAGAAAATAATCTATCAGTTCGAGCTGCAAACAAATATGCTATTTGTAAATGAGAAATCTGGATACCTTGACGATGACAAATATCTGCTATTTGCATCAAAATCCAAATATCATTTAAATTAGACAGTCGAGTATAAATTGTCAAGGTTTTCTTCCTATCTAATTCAGTTTCAAGTACAAGATGAGATTGAGAGTCAGGATAGGTATCAATTCGATATTTTACTTCCGACTTCTCTGGGTATATAAAATCAATTACTTGCATATAGAGCTCTAACATGAGAGTCAAGAACTTTATATCCTTTAGAATTAATTGTGCCTCCAAATGTATCCCAAAGGCTAAAAACAGTCTCAGTTACAATTTCTACAGGATCTCCTGAATCCCCTCTAACATATAAAGTTCCATTTCTACTTAAAATTTCTTGTTTAAGACTTGGAAGAATAGTATCAACAACATTCCAATAATCATAAGAATCACTTACCATAGAAAAGGATCCATTAGGATATACTTCGGTAAGAAGACGACGAATCATGCTAATTTCATTTCCGTCAATAGCAGCAGAGCTACACATCACAGAATGCTCTGTTGATGCCATTCCTCCTCCTACTATAGACATAGGAGTATTGTAATATTTAGAGGCATACATGATGCCAGGAATAGTAGCAGTCTTATTGAAAGAAAGTAAAAATCCACAAGACGCCTTTATTGCTCCATGAAGTCCTACTAAACTTCTAAATCCGAATTCAGAAATAGCAGAACGACCAGAAATATCAGAAGTTTTAGTATAGTAATCATTTACTATATTGCGATATTTAGTCACAGCAGTTGCTACACACATTGGGTACCAAAGTTCAGAAAGCATTAAAGTTTCAATAAAATTAGTACACCATGCAAATTCAGGCAAAGTATTAGAAATTTCAATACATGGTACATTCATTCCTATTTTATATCCTTCAGGTAATGCCCAAATTTCAACAGGAAGATACCCAAGTTGATGAAGCTTTTTTATTTTATCCGAATTAACCCTATTAGCTCCCATAGTAGAAGATATTACAAATTCGTATTCTGCAATAACTTCATCTAAAGAGCGATTAAAGAAGGTTTCGTTCATATATTCAATCAGATATTCCTTAATAAATGCTTGAATGCCAAAAACTACAACCTTATTAAATTCAGGGATTCTAGTTTTACGAGGAACATAATATGAAACTACTTTAGTAATGCTGGGATCATATTGTTCTGCATGACACTGTTTATAAAAATCCGTAAGCAGAATTCCGCAAGGTTTAAACATACTAGTCTCGATTAATTATATGCATTTGTAATCCTTTCATAACATCTAATGCTTTATCATGTAGTTCTTTATCATTAGATCGACAAAGACTTGCGTCAACTATAATATCTGCATTAGGAAAAATTGTTTGAAAACTAACTGCACAAGAAAGTACACAAATATTTGTAACAACTCCTACAATAGTAATTTCATCGATTATATTATTTGTAATACAATCAAGATTAGGACCTCCTGCGAATGACGCATCTTCTAAAGCTTCTGGGCTAAATCCAAAAGAATTAATTTTATCAAGAATATAGCAAGAATTTTGAAAAGGTTTAAATTCTTTACAAATATTCCATCCCTCTGAAGATTCTATACAGTGAATAGGAAGATATATTCCTTCTCTAGTGTTTTTATAAAGATACTTCGTTGAATACGTCGCATCATAATGAGTGTCTCTTGTAAATAATACAAGATCATCTTCAGTAAGATATTCATCAATTTTTGATTTAATACCAGGAATAATTTCTTCAGCACCAGGAACTCTTAAGACACCCCGTACAAAATCTTCCTGCATATCAATTACTGCAAGTAATCGCATATATCTTTTTCATTTAAAATTAAATAACTATTCTTGTCAAAAAGAATCACACTAGAATCAGTTTGACCAATTATATTTATAATTACTTCTTTTTTTAGATCCCAAATAAAAATTTGCAGAAGTCTACTTGTTTTCTTCATAATCCAAGCTTTATATACTCTTTTGTTAGTAATTATAAATACATCATCAAATTGTTCTAAATTTGCCACTTTTTTAAAAGATTCTTCAGTATTTTCAGTTACTTTATTAAATCTTTCAAAAACTTTTAAGAGCCATCTCTTCATCGCCTAAATTTTTTCTTTACTGGAGGCTTCCCTCCTTCTTGTTCTTTAAATTTCTTAGGCCGTTTCGGCATTCTAGGTTTATCTTCTTCACAATAATCAGGAATTTGATAATCTCTAAGGTACTTACCCATAATTAGATTATTAATAAAAGGCTCCAGTAAAATACTGGAGCCTATCAGTTTACATCTTAATGAAAGATAGAATCTCTTGATTCATAGCTTCATCAAACAGATCACGTGTAGTTTGTACTTTTCCATTTAAGAATGACACAATCTGTGCAGAATACCCAGACATATAATAAACATTCTTAACATCCCCATATGTTTGGAAAGGTGTTCGGTCGAGCTGATAATAATGATTTCTTAGATTCCAGAGACAAACAACAAAATTGTTAATATACTCCTCGGAAAATCCTCCTCTCCTTAGTGTAGAATGAACCCTCTCTACGGAGGTCTTATTTAAGCATGAAGGATTAAACTCACAATCACTAATACATAGAATTCCTTTAGGAAATTCCTCTTCTGGAATACCCTGCGATTTTAGTCTAACGAAGAGATCAATAACGCTCTTAAAGTTAGTACTGCCGTAATATCCAGAATGGTCATTATACCACTTCTCTAAAGGTGTATTTCCTCTCCATTCATGAAGCTGGGCGTTTGAATTAAACTCAATCCACGCATTTTGGAATCTTCCTTTCAAGAAATATGAGAAGTATAAAGCTATTGCTTTACTTATATTATAACAAGACATAGATACTCCCGTTGCATCGGAACTCATAGAACCAGAAGTATCACGAACTACAATTAAATCTGTAGTATTTCCCTCATTTTGACACTTGTTAACAAGTGTCATAAATTGTTTATTAATAGTGTCTTGAATATGCTTCTCTATGTTATGCAAAGCTTTATTACAGATAGGTTGAAAAAGTTCATGTACAAATCCTGTATATTTTACTTCTTTTACCTCGGGACTACCAACCCACTCTTGATACTTTTCTTTAAGATTATGATTCTCTAAAAATTTTGAATGAACCAAAATATTTAAAGCACGACCATGAATCTTATCAAAGTCAATTTCTGCATATTTTTGCTTTGAAATAAGTTGTTGCCAACTGTGTGCAGTTCCAGATGCTTTCATTCTGGCATAACAACGATACACCTGATACTTCTCAGCTTCTGATCTTTCTTTTGATGTTCCATAAAGTTTGGAACACAACCACTTAGCAATTATACAATTTGCTTCTGCCTCTATTGTAGTACATTTTGAACGAGCTTTAATTTGAGGGAGATACTTACGAACTAAATTAGTCTGAGAATCTGAGTTAAGTCCAGATAGAATTAAATCTCCAAAACGTTCCCAATCTAAAACTCGATTTTCCCAACCATTATAAATTAAATCGTAGCGTAGCATGACAAATAAGTCCTTCCAAGAACCTACTAAGGGAATTAGCCAAGCATTTTTCCAGAACACTTCCTTATCTTTAGTATGTAGCCAGATAAGTCGCATAATTCCTTCATGACGTAATTCAGAACCTTTTTGTGCTTCCTTAGTGCCATGATCTTTATCATTAATCTTACGACAAATCATTCGCAAGAAAAAGATAAATTTAACAGCATCTTCCTTATTTATAGCCCATAAAATCTCACAATCTTTAGCGATTTCTGAGAAGGGACGAATTTCTTTGTACTTAGAAGTACTTCCAAACTGATCAACAAATGGATCCCCAGTTGAATTATAAGCTTTTGCACCATTTCCTGTAAGAATCTCTGCTGAGATTTTTAATCCTGCTTGAACAAAAGTAGATTTAGATGTTGATTTACTGTCATTAGCAGTAAATAGGGTTTTCTTTTTTGCTTCGAACATCTTATTAAAGTTTTTAAAAATAAAGCGGATATTGAACAATGTCAATATCCGCTAATTGTTTACAATGAACCTCTGTAAAAAGTAATTGTCTTTCCTAATAAATTTTCTCCCCAGTCAGATATATTTTCCCCATTATCTACGAGTAAATCGTAGTCCTGAGAATCTGTCATAGGAATAGATACTATTCACCCTAATTTTGAATAAAATGCGATAGCATATGCCATCCCAACATTTCCTTGCAGTTTAGAATTTTTTAAATGTGAAAACATAAAATAAAGTTAAATTCTAGTGGGCGTATTTCAGCCCACTAGAAAAATCAAAGAAGTTAATTATTTAACTTCGGGAAATTTTGTTTCCTCAAGTTGTTCTTCTAATGCCTTTGATACTCCAGGAATTTTCATTTCTTTCATAACATTCAGCATAGGTGATATTTGTGACACCAGACTCTGCATAACGTTTGTAAGACCACCGCCTTTTGTAGTGTCCATAATAGTTACATTACCAAAGTTCATGTGCTTATAAGCTTCAACCTGTTGTCTAGCAATGTTTTCATAGGTTCCTTCCTGAACCATCTTAAACTGAATTGCAATTGCAGGATCTGTTTGAGCCGCTTCGATCATCTCACGGAAACCATCAGCCTGGGCTTTCAAAGATGCTTTTTCTGCTTCAGCCTGAGCAAGACCCTTTTGACGGACAACTTCTGCTTCTGCCAAACCTTTAGCAGTAATAGCTTTAGCCTCACCCTCACCCTTAAGAGCCTCAGCCTGAGCTTTACCATCTGCTTCGATTTTGATTTTATTAGCATTAGTTTCAGCAATCTTTTCTTGCTCTAACTGATAGGCTTCAGCACGCAGAAGACTTTCCTTTTTAGAAATTTCTGCAGGCACAATCTTATCAGCACGTAATGCAGCTTCTTGACGCTGAGCACGAGCTTCTTCCGCAATTTTCTGAGCGAGCTCTTCTTCTTTAGCAACTTCTGCTGCTGCCCTCACGCGTGCAGTATTTGCAGTTTTTTCAGCTTCAGCGCGCACAACTTCCAGTTCAGCATTCTTATCAGTTACAGTCTTCTCTGCTTCAATTTTTCCAATTTCACCTTCGGCCCTTGCTGCAGCCACGTTAATATCACGTGTACGTTGAGTTTCTGCAACTTTTGAATCTCTTTCTGCATTAGCTTCGGCTACTGCAATAGCTTCTTCACGTTGAGTTGCAGCAACTTCAGAATTTTTAATTTTATTCTGTTCTGCAGTTTGAGTAGCACCATCCTTCTCAGCTTTAGCTATTTCAACATTTGCCTTATTAAGAGCAATTGCCTTATCCTTCTGACCTAATGCAATGATATACCCTGCTTCATCCCTAATATCGGTAATATTAACGTTAATAAGATGAAGACCAATCTTACGAAGTTCTCCTCCAACAACATTTTTTACTTCCTCTAAGAACTTATCACGTTCAGAGTTAAGCTCCTCGATAGTCATGTTAGAGACAATCAAACGCATTTGACCATACACAATATCCTTAACGAGATCCTCAATTTGATCATTAGTTAACCCAAGAAGCCGCTCTGCAGCCATTTGCATTACTTCTGGCTCTGTAGAAATACCCACAGTTACAGTAGTTGGAACATCTACTCGAATGTTTTGTGAAGATAGTGCTTTTTGCAAATTACACTCAAACTGAAGAGGTTTAAGTGACATAAAACTGTATCCCTGAACAATGGGAACCACAAAAGCTGCTCCACCATGAATACATTTAGCAGATTTCCCACCTCCTGTTTTACCATAAATTACAAGAATTTTGTCAGAGGGACATTTTCGATACCGTGAGAGAATTCCCACTACTGAGAGCAATACTAATAATAGAGCTGCTCCAAGGATAATAAATAAAGTCATCTTTTAATTATTTGATTGTTACTTGATTTCTAGTGCCTTCCACTACAACTGTGTCGCCAGGTTGATAATCTACATTTTTTGTAGATATAGCATCTATATACACAAGCCGTCCTTCTAATTTTACTACTACCTCTCCCTTATTTAATTCAGAATCCCAGTAATAAACCTGTGCAGACGTTTCCTTAATTACAGTTTCATAAATAATTTCCTGACGTAGATGTTTATATATATATTTATAAAGATAGAATAACATTACTGTAAACAATACTCCAACTAAAACAGCTACGAAGGTAGATAATAGTGATACTCCTCCCATTACAGTTAATGTTAGGGAAAAGCCAAACACAAAGTGAACAATACCTTTAAAAGATAACATGTCACTGGAATCAAGATCGGTATCTGTGTCGATGTCAAGTTCTCCTCCTATAAAGGATAGAATTGTTTGTCCAATTAAAACACAGGTAGAAATTAATAGTAATAGTAAATACCAAGTCATATTTTAAATAATCAATTTCAAAAAAAGAAAGGCTACTTCATCATCCAAAATTATTATATAATAAAATCATTGCTGTATGTAGCCTATTAGCGGGACTGGAACGAGTTGAACGTTCACCTTTGGATTTTCAGTCCAACGCGCGCACCACGCACACCGCAGTCCCAAATAAAAATTCCAGTATTTCTACTGGAATTAGATCCATAGCAGGGCTCTTCAGCCCCGAAAACTTTTTTCTTTAACGTCTGATTTATAAGCTCTTAACAGATTACAGTACTCTTTCTATATAGAATCCTAGTCTATAGAAGATTGTGGACACATGTGGGATTCGAACCCCTCTATTTCCGTGCAAAGGAAATGTGCTCGCCATTACACTACATGGCCCATAAAAATAGAGGCTCCTAACGGTTACGATCCGTTCTCTTGGGGTTACAAAGCCCATATTCTACCAAATGAACTAAGGAGCCTAATAAACACTATCGTAGTTTACACGTCTGATTTTTTTTGCCACAGAAACTCCATATGAATGATCAACTCATATGTTAAGAGTTATTACGCCGTTAAATAAGTTTACTGAGTGAAACTATTTAGTTTCTTTATTGTCTATCAGTTTCGACTTTACTCTAACATTTAGAGAGTGCTCATTACCTTGTACTTCGGTAGTTTGTTCGAATAGGCTTTGAGCTAGCCTATAAACTATTTATTTTTAGAGTATCGATATCGTCTAGTACTATTTTTATTCCTTGATCCAAAATGTTCAGTCATTGCATGATGATTTGGACACAAAACCTGGAGATTTTCTTCTTTATTGTTAGTTGCATCTCCATCAATATGATGTATCTGAAGAATGGATAAATTAGTATAAGGATTAATGAAATTACATCCACATCCTGGAATTTCACAGGTATAATTAGCCTTCTCTAATAAATATCGTCGAATATGTGCAGATAATCCATCTTCACCTGCCATTCCTAATTCTTTACCTTCTTTTCAGCGTTTGATAAATTCCTTGTAGGCATATTCAGCTTGGCATTTGTGATTACAATATTGATTTCTTGCAGGTACTACATTTCCACAATTTACACAGATAGAAGTAGCACCACGAACATACTTACCACTTGACTTAGCGCCTCTTTTTAAATTTATATATGTAGCACTGCATGAATGGGAACAAAAGTCATTGGCTCTCTTACTTCATGAAATTGCACTTCCGCATTGTTTACATAGTTTAGGATTCTTTTCATAACTATCTTTTGTAAGTATGTTAGTAACAGGAATCTCCACTTTATTTTTAACTGCCCATTCTTTTAATTTATTTCTATTAGAAATATTATCATGAATTTCTAACTTTTTACAAATTTCAAACAAACTTTTACTGTTATTTCACACAGTTCTGATTATATCATCTGAAAGTTCTTTAAAACGTTTCATTAATTTAGTTTATTAATAATTATTAGTTACAATTGAGAGGTATAAGAGATTCAAACTCTCCCCTTGTGATTGGAAGTCACATATGCTATCACTAACACCAATACCTCATAAAAGGTCTCCATAAAGCTCCGTAGATTAAAAGTCTATTGCTAAATAAATTTGCTGTAAGAGACCTTATAAACACAACTGTGAAATTTTCGCTTTGAGTCATTTGACCTCTGGACTAATACTGATAGATTAGAGTGCCTTCATATCAGAGCCTGCAATGTCCATACCACACTCTCGGCTTTACATTTCACTACAAATCTTAATTGTGTTATTAATATTAAGCGGGAGCAAGAGGATTTGAACCCCTGTTACCGAAATTAACAGTTTCGTGCTTAAACCACTCAGCCATACTCCCCAAATGGGCTAGATTACTTTTATTACATCCTACCATTAGACGACCTATAATACTTTTCAGCCCGAAATTTCTTATAGACTGGGATTCGAACCCAGATCGCTGTTCAACAAAATACAATTCAGTAGAAGAAGCTTGCTGAAGTAACCTTGTGTTCACAAAGATAATAACTTTATTTTACATATGCAAGATTAATCATCCATGCCGTGATCCTGCCGATATCATTTAAGAATAGTTCTGCCACTAACTCCAAACTTCTTACTTAGTGCTGTTTTAGAATTAGTCTTTAGAAGTTCCTCTAATTCTTCTTTAGAAGGTCGTACAGGATTCTTTAAAGATTTACGTAAACAAGTTATACATAATCCAGTCATGGAAGCGGAATTTAGAACTTTACCACATTCTGAACATGCATAGGTTTTCTTATTGATTTGCCGATTTTTGCTTTTATAGTTATCTGTTTTAGCATGACAATTAGGACAAAGAAGCATTAAATTAGAATCCACATTGTTATCTGGATTTCCATCAATGTGATGTAGCTCTAAAGGAATAGGATCTTCTAATCATTCTGTATTTAAACACATTTCACATTTATGTCCTCTATCATTAATCAACTTCTTTTTTAAATTACTTTTAACCCTAGTTGCTCCAATTCTAAAAGGTACTGAAATATTATATCATTTTATTATTTCTTCTTTAGTGTATTTTCTACTCATTTAACATATATTTTACTTGTGCGGGCACAGGGACTTGAACCCTGAACGGCCTTTCGGCTCCCTTATCATTAAAAGTGATCTGCGCTACCAATTGCGCCATACCCGCTCCTAAAACTAGGTAACAATAAGGACTTGAACCTTTTTGCTAAATTAAAAGAGAAATTTTGCTTAAACCATTTACTTTGCTGTATGTTACCTATTCATTGTAAAACTGTAAAGAATTTGTGGCCATGGAAGGACTCGAACCTCCACACACTTATGAACCTAGAATATATAAGCAGCTTTACCACTTTGCTTACAGGGCCATAAAATGGAGAAGCAAGCATGGCCCGCTTACTTCCCCTTCATTGATGAATTACAGTATTCTTAAATATTGTACGATAATGTGCATCTAACTCACTTTAACTTATTGTATTCATACGAGTTAACCATTTCTCCAATTCGCCATATAGTGATTTAATTAGCGGCGAATAGGGGACTCGAACCCCCAGTCTTATGATTTTTTTTTATTAGTGAATTAGCACATCCTTATTAACTTGAGACTAAAGCTTTTGACGCGACACTAAATCTTATGTAGCTCCTTGTAATTTATCTAAGATATTACAGCTCTTTGCTACTTAGTCTAAGTCTGAAGCTAAGTCTATCGTCAAATATTTTGTTTGTTTTATTACCTACCTTGGAGATAGTTCAGCAGCCATTCTGAATCCAGATTGGATTTTACTGCTTCTACCTCATTTGCTACTTTCAGTGCAGCAATAGTTGCTGACAGAAGAGTACTTCTACGCTGAAGAGCTAATGCTCGCTGACGAGGGGTCCACTCACCAGAGAAACGCTGCATGGTGTAATCACCAAGCTCCATAACAGTATCTTTTACTGCAATTTGGGGTTGATAATGAGTTGCACTACCAAGTTTCTGTACATTCGGATCCTCCAAAATGTACTGAGTTTTAGTTATAGACTTCTTGGTACCCCTCAGAATAGGAGACTGAACAATAGCTCGACCTGCATACATTTCTTCAGTACAAGGCTCCCAAATCTCTGAATCTTTACGAACAGGAATATTTTGAAGCATTTCCTGAAGTTGGGGATTCTCCAGAAACGATTTAAGTTTCAGAAGTTCGAGACTACTTAAGTTGGCAATTACTTTGCCATCTACAATAAGATCAGCACGGGCTGTTCCAGAAGCATTAGTTGCCTCACAGTTAAACATTTCACTAATATAATTTTTTACCATATTAGTAAAATAATCAAACTTTTCATCTACTGTTGTTACAACGGTAATAAGTTTGCGTTCAGCAGGAAGGTCTATTGTATCAGGACGAGGTTCGTAGGTGTTTTTTACACCACGAAAATTATCTGATTCTTTCTTAAAGAATGCAGTATAATCTCGAAGAAGTGCTTTAAACTGGGAAGCACCCTGCTCCAGTTTTGCCAATAATACATTTAATTTCATATTAAATTAATTTTAAGTTCTTTAACATATTTTCGAATTTCTGGATCTTTCCAAATTTCATAAATCGTACTGTCAGGTAACGTTTGAAATTCACAAGAGCCATACTTAACTTTAATTTTTTTCTTTTTGCACTTTTCTAAATTTATTAAAATAGTTCGAATTACTTTGATAGACGTATCATTTGGTTTTTTCTTCGGAATTAATTGTCTTTCCTGAATATTTATTTTCTGCTTTAAATTACTAATCTGAAGTTTTAACTCTTCATTCTCCTTAACAAGACTTTTTTGATATGTAGAATCTCCAACCAAAAATAAAGAAGCATGTAATACAATACCTCTGATTAAAGTTTTACACTCCTCATAAGAAATAAGACTTACTTTATTAGTTGATGGAACATAAAGTATATAATTATTTCTGTCAATAATTATTGATATATTCCCAGAAGAATTTTTCCCAATATGATTAGATACTCTAACGATTAAATCCCCAATAGTATAATACCTAGATTCCTTTGTCTCAGAGGTTTCAATTTTGTATGCAAACCTTCTTAAATATTTGTCAATTTTATTCATAATTTTGAATTATAGTCAGAGTGACAGGATTCGAACCTGCGAATTCGTGCTCCCAAAGCACGTGCCTTAGACCTAGCTGGGCTACACTCTGATAAAAAGTCTCTATTATATTAACTATCGCTCTACCAACTGAGCTACCAACAGAACCCAGTCTATTGGACGGGACTCGAACCCGCGACCTGCAGTTCCCCATTAAAATTATTTACTGAAGAGACTTTATAAAAATAATAGCTTTTTAACACATGTTGGAGGTAGCTATTTAGATAGGGCTTTTCAGTCTACTCAGTCATTTCCTACTGTAGCTTTGTCTCTATCACCTGCCTGTCATCACGACGCATTCGTGCACAAGCTGTTATTGTCCTAGTTGCGTATTCAAATAACTGCTGCGGAGGAGAAGGGATTCGAACCCCTGCAACGTCTTCTAAACGTCCTAACGCATTTCAAGTGCGCCCCCTTATAACCACTTGGGTACTCCTCCATATATTCTTTACTTATCTAGATATATCTTGAGAGCTGTTCACCTATATAAGGGATTAGCGCCTATCATTTAGTCTAAATTAGTAAGAATTTTTAATTTTTATCTTTCTGATTAACTAATTTTATATAACTCAGTAACAGGTTCTCATATGAATCTCTGCTCTGTTTAAGTCGTTGTTCCAAATCTTTTTGACGTTGAACTAAAAGTTTGTATGTGTATTCTTCACAAACTTTAACTTTTATTTCTTTTCTTTCTTCTTTAGGAATATTCAAATATAGAGCATCAACAGAAACTGGTCTATCCTCTAACTCTGCAATGTAAGATTCTAGTTCTCCAATTCTTTGCAAAGCCTGTTTATATTTTACATCAGATTTAATATCTTTAAGTAAATTATTGTTGGCTTCTTTAAGTTCAATTATTTTATTATTTAATTGCTTAATTTGAAATTTCAAAGTGTCAATATATCCAAAATTATTTTGAATTTGGAATATTTCTTCTAATTTGGCAATTATTCTTCTTTGTTCCCAAGCTGATTCTTCAGAGAACCAAGCTATAAACTTCTTCAACATAATCTATATATATTTTGTAGCGGGAGTGAGATTCAAACTCACGTAGATCGGCTTATGAGACCGAGCTGGGAACCATCTCCAGTCTATCCCGCTATATAAGTTAATAAGAGACGCCTGTAGGATTCGAACCCACACAAAACTGCTTTGCAGGCAGCTCCTTTAACCAATTCAGGCAAGGCGTCCTATTTCAGAGTCCAGAAATAATATAATGTAAATAAATGTATGATGGGACAGAAAATATAAAATGTATCTTCTTTTTCCCATTGAACTATAGTATTTACTAATCCGAACTTAGTTGCAAAGAAAAACATAATTCCTGAAACTACCAAAAGATAGAGGATAAAAATTACTAAAATAATTTGCCAAATCATAACTGTTGTTTATATATGTTTTAATATCTTATCTTAATTCAAGTTAAAATAGACTATTGAATTAGTTACCTTTGATCCAATTATCATATTGCGTAGAATCTATTTTCGGAGGATATCGATTGTTATGATTATAACACAATGTATCCTGTGTACTTTTGTTTATATCTCTTATGGATTTTAGTTCATACTTAGAACACGAAACCAAACTCGAGATAAATATTAATAATAATACCCTATACATTATAATTTAAAATTTGTTGATCCGCCCTGACTCGAACAGGGATTCCAAGAACCAAAATCTTGTGTGGTAACCATTACACTACGGATCAGTGTGTCAAATAAATATTGACACGTGAATATTATTATAGTGACATAAATTGACTATAATTGTCAGTATAACTTATATTTGTATTAACAAGAAGTTCTTCATGCATACTTTTTCCAGGCATAGGTACCATAAAATCTGGACCATATATACTAACTAAAGCTCCCATGTAAACTTCAGGTGCTGGAAATATCCAATCCATAAATTTTAAATATACAGTATTCTTATAATGTTCTGCATATCTAAGACTTTGAATTTTACCTGGGAAAGTTAAATTAGCAAAGTATTCTGTTTGTACATGATTATATTTTTGCCGAATTTCTTGATATTGATCCCTTAACTGAATTAGCCTAGAAAGATTACTAGAAGACTTATCATAACATTGATATCGTGTTTTTATACATATAGCTTCTAACTTTATCAAATGAAGTTGATGCAAAAGTTTCTGCCTTTCCTTTAAATCATCAGGAACATTATCAAATGGACAAATATCAATAAATATACCTTGATTAAATGGAAATTTTGCTTCTAAATCTTTTTTGTGAATACATGTAGTATCACTTCGCCGAAGTTTGGAACAGCAATAAAAAGTACTGTCTGTTCAATCATTCTGTAAAAAATATGGATATTTTAATTCCTTAGAAGCATATTGGACGAATTTATCATAATCCTTTCTGGGCATCGTTATATCAATATCATCATCCCAAGGAATAAAACCTCCATGTCTAACAGCTCCTAAAAGTGTACCTCCATCTAATCAATAAGTCAATTTATACTTCTCGCAAATCTTCCTAAACTGCCATAATAGATCTAACTCAATTGCTCAAAGTTCTTTTCTGGTTTCGGATATCAAAAATCCATTTTGAGATTCTTCTTTAAAAAAAGAAGGGGAAAGTTTAATTTCTAAATTTACCATTTATTATAGACATAGCTAAGTCTAAATCATCAGACATTGTTATTTTGAAATTCTGTAAATCTCCTTTAATATAAGTTACTATATTTCCAGAAAGTTCAAATAAATGTGGTAGTGTCTGACAATCATCTATATTATCTATACTTTCAACAGCTCTACAAATATCACTGAACATAAATGTTTCTGGAGTTTGAAGAATAGATATACGATCTTGAATTAATTTTGGAGCATGAATATTTTTAGAGTATTTTAGTGCACTTACAGTCTCGATAAATGGTACTACACAAGGGGTGTAACTTTTGCAAGTAGATATACACTTAGTTATAAGAGTTTCTGATACAAAAGGACGCACCGAATCATGAAACATTACTTTATCGATCTGATTAATGTGTTTTATTGCACTTAATCCAGCAATTCTTGATCTTAAACAAGTTGTACTTCCTTCTACAACAATGACATTACTGTCATATAGTTCACGTAGCCTATTAATATATTCAGGAAGAGTAACAACAACTATTACAGAAAAAAGTTTAGTGAAGAGAAACGTATCTAAAGTATAATCTAGAATAGTATTTCCCCTATATATAGAGCGATATGAAATTTCTGTAAATTGTTTGGGTATATTACTGTTACATCTACTCCCTATTCCAGCAGCATTTATTACAAGTGCATTCATAATTTGTTAATTTTAGTATCTACAGAATGACTCGAACATTCAACCTCTTCCTTATCAGGGAAGTGCGCTAACCAATTGCGCCATGTAGATATTTATAGTAGATGACATTTATTATTCAAGCCAAACAGAATATTAAAATAATTTGCTGTATGTCACCTTATAAAGCCTTTAATCATCAATCAGATAGATTGTACCGAGAACGGGAGTCGAACCCGTACAGACCCTTCGGCCCAAGGGATTTTCTTACCACACTATGTTACCATAGCCACTTTTTAAGTGTTGTAGTCTGGACTATTTCTTCTCCATGCATTTCTGTTTAGGAGGTTGGTGTATAGTCTCTTTACATTTACAGATAAAATCTGATTTAGTTCCTCGTTGTCCTATTACTAGGATTTTCGGGAGTTAGCCAACTTCTACTTCCTGAATTTCTTCAGGAGCACTCTCTTTTGTACTTGTTACTCTTTTGTGATTTGGGTTAGATTTAACTATCTGGTTCTTCTTACCTCGATAATTATCTGTCAGAGCGTGACAGTTAGGGCATAGTACTTGAAGATTCTCAAGTCTATTATCAGTTTTAATGCCATTAATATGATGTAACTCTAATGGGATTTTATTCCCATTTCATTCACTATTATCACAGCATTCACATTTTCTCTCTTTCTTACCTTCTGTAATAAGTCTTTTTAATAACTTATACGACTGATATGTAGAATCTTTAGTCAATATTAAATCTAAAGATTTTGCAATCCTAAGTTTAAATTGTAATCCAACATTTCAGCCTTGTCCTGTAAAATGAGAATAATCTATCCCAAACAAATCTAACTTCTTACGAAGAGTTTTAGGATTAGAACCCTCTGGGTTTAATCCAAGTCTTCGACATAATTCTGCAAAAGAATAACAGTCCTTAATCTTCTCTTCTAACAATTCTTTAGTGTAATTTACTTTCATATTTATGTATATTAAAATTTAATACACAAAAATAATAAAAATATTTTACTCTACCAAATTATTTAAGAGATGATTTACGAAAGTCCCTCGTGTCTACCTATTCCACCATCTCGGCATCCATATTACATTAATCTTAAAGCTGCTTGTAAACCTGCTTCTAAGCAATCCTCATAGTGTCCACACCATACTTCATTAGACTGATGATATTCCATGATTGAGGCTCTAGGATGCAAACAAGTAATAGTCCAAATATATGATAATGTTTCATCTAAATAGACTAATACGCTTACTCCATGCTCATTTCTGAGCCACTCTTGTAATTCCGCCTGATATGGAGCTGGACAACAATATTCAGGAATAATACCTAAACCATAGTTGTCTATATCTATAATATTTCCATGAATATCATAAGCAGAATCACAGTCTTCATCATATCCTTTCTCAGCAGCCAATTTAGCCGTTTCAAAACTAACTTTTCTCACGGTAAACCCATTTATATGTTGTATCAGAATCTCTTATAGTATATACTTTTTCAAGCTTTCCTTCTTCATAGGCTTTCATGTGTATATTACACACTACATTGCTCTTAACAAAGAGAGCTATTGCTGCAAAGATACTAAAATATATTAAAGATACAAAAACTTTACTGGAAAAATCTTCACAATCATCTACCATTGAAAGATATAGAATTGTTAAGCCTATCACTATCCAAATTAAAAATCCCATGATTATTCTAATCCATATTCATTAATAAAATCAATACAATTTCGACATAAACCTTTTATAGTAGTAATGTAATGAGAGAAATTTCCAGTTGTAACTTTTGAAGTTAACTCTACAGCGTGCATAAGATTATGGTATGCCATAATTTCTCCATATTGCTCTTTTATCTTGTCAGCAATATAGCTGTAAGTAATCCTAATATTACTCATCTGATGAGATAGATTCCCAGTTGTCGTTCTATCACATATATGAATAATATTTTGGAAGTAACCTATAATGTGTTCTTTGTCTACATTCATTATTTGCTATGTTTAAAAGTGGGCCTACCTGGACTCGAACCAGGAATACAGGATTATGAGTCGTGCGTTATAAACCTTTTAACTATAGGCCCTTGCGGCATAATTTATCTATACCTTTGTTTAGTTGGATTGATAGATACTTTACCTCTCCTCCTCAACTTCAAAAGCAATAGAATCTAAAAATCGGTTAAGAGCTTCAAAAGATTTTTCGGGCAGCTCTTGCAAGGCTTTAGAATCCTTAATCACCTTTGTTGCTACGGTAATTCCAAGAATCTGATAAGAGGTCTCCTTTGAAGGGACAAGTATTGTCAAGAACAGAGAAGGGATTCCAATTATTAGAAATCTTTTCCACCACCTTTTAGCCGCTGCTAACTCACAGTCCAAGTTAGCGTAGGTAACAGTGGTGATGGTAGACCCAACTACACTAATAATTAAAAATAGTATTGCAACAGACCCTACTCTATCAGCTATTGAACAAAGGTATAATAACCAACCTAAATTTTCCATATTTCTATTTTATATAAACTGTTTAATGTTCTAAATTCTGTGTCAGAAATAATTTCAGTTACCAAGGATGTGTGAAAATTAGGTGTATTGGTAATAGAAATTCTGTTATAGGGATAAAGGAAGAACATCTCTCCTACTTTAGGAGGCTCTAACATATAACCCTCTTCCGTATAACCTTGTTCAATCCCATTGGGATGGAATCCAGCAGGAATTCGACCTGTAATTCCAGTTTTAATAAGTTTTACACGCTTATATTTCATTGATTATCTCCGAATATTTTTCAACTACTAGTTCTCTTACTTTTTTAGAAAAATTACTTTGATGCTTTCTAATATTATAATATGCAACTTCTAAATCTCCCCATGAAACAACTCCTGCATCAAAAAGAATTTTGTCTCTTGTTCTTTTTTGTTTTCCTTTAAACGGGAGAAAAAGAATCATAAAATCCGTATACTCATACAATACGAGATCAAAATTAGCATCTAATTCCTCCTTATTAAGATTCTCCTGTACAAGTTCAATTTCTTTTATTTCTTTAGGAATCTCAAAATTATCTTTTCCATATATAAGGAATTCTGAGGCTTCTGTAGAATATTCTGTAAGTTTGTATTTATTAAGTTTCATAATTTCAAAAAATATTAGTAGTCTGTAGAGGATTCAAACCTCTGTTTTAGGCCTGAGAAACCTATATCCTGGATCACTAGATGAACAGACCAAATTGGATATTACCAAAGAGGATACCCTTGAGCTCCCAGTTGGTAATACCCGATGGATTTTTTGCTGTGAGGATCAATTATCCAAAAACCTTTTCATAATAAGTTTAACGAGATTCCCAGCACGAGCTCGGCCATTTTCAAGGTAAATGCAACCTACGCATTATATAGGAGCGTCCCTAACTAAAACAAGTTTAGTGTAGTGGAGAGCAGATTCAAACTACTGTTTCCAGCTGAGAACTGACGTCCTAAGTCACTAAACGACTCCACCATAAAAGTCAGGGAATTAATCCCTGACTAAAATTTCAAAGAACCTTTTTACTTCCATTTAAGAAGGTAAGCTGCGTTGTGGCGCACCATACGTTGAATACGCTGATAGACGATTTCGCCATCCTTGTTACACTTTACATTACCCTCTGCATCGTATACTTTCTCTTTAAAGTACATAGGAAAAGCCTTGAAATTGATTTTACTCATGTGTTTCTGACATTATTTGTTCTACTTGTTTCACATAATTTGCAAATGCTGTTGTTTGTCGAATTGCGTCCAGCAACAAAATCATCCTGAATAATGATATTAGCACGAATGCCATACTCTTTAGTCAGGATAGACTCATCATTAGGACGAAGACCACCATTAATCCACACGATGGGAGCAAAGCCTGCATACGTGTTAACTCCGATGTTGATGGTCGGTTTTCCTCCGAAGATGTCGCCGAGACCCGAAGTAGAGGATGATCCCGACGACGATGAGGAAGGGACGACAGCTTTGATTACGAAAAACGCTGCAATTACAGCGACCATGATCAGGACTATCTTGAATCCTGGTTTAAGTTGTGCCATTTTGTATTTTCTTTAAAATTTTTTCTAATTCAGTCAATCGTTGTAAAACTTCATCATTATTGTCCGAAGTAACTTCATCAATAAATACAGATGATACAAATCCCATTCCGAATATACCAAAAACGAGAACTATACATGCTAAGAAGAACTTAGACAAATACCCCACTACATAGGAACTATGTTCAGCAATAGCATTTGGAATATCATACCAACCCTCAATAGAAAACAATCGGAAAACAGAATAAATACTTTCAAGGGGATTTCCAAAATACTCTGGAACTATATTTCCATATAAGGATGATAAAATAATTGATAGTAGGAAAATTAATATAGATAATCCTACTAAAATTCCAACACAACTTCGAACTACTAATTTAAAATTAATCAGCAGTTTCTTGTAATTTGGAATTAATTCAAATAATCGAAGACTCTTAAATATTCGAGTCAATCGCATTACTTGAATCCAATCTAAACTAAATAATCCAAATAGTGGAATAGTTGAAATTACAACAATTGATAAATCAAACACACATTCTTTATCCTTAAAGAAAGTTTTACCAAAATATTTAATTTTGATAATCATCTCTATAATAAAGAATATGGTAAATGCCACATCAAGTGGCAAAAGTACATACTGAAATCGATGAAAAGACAATAAAAAAATCACTATAGTATTCAAAAGAATACATATAGCGATATTTCTATTATTCAAAAAGAATCTACTCACCCCAGAAATCGTCGAGAGATTTGGGAGTTTCGTTACCATTTACAGGAACTTTGAGGATTTCTTGGAATTGAACATATTCCCCTACTTTAGGTGCAGAGATAGCCTTACGACTATCAGAGAACTTATTGAAGAGGCTATCAATTCCTGATTTATTATACCGCTCCAGTAATTCCTCTGCTCTCATGTTGGCAACTCCATTCTTTGCATCCAGATCAGCCAACATACCCGTAGTAGAATCAATGACATGTTCCATTTCTCCAATTTTATCAGAGATATCTTTTGCCATGAAATCCATAGCATCAGTAAACATTGCCAATTCGTCAGGATCCCCCTTGACAATAGACATTACGGATTTGAAAGCTTTATGCTGTGCACGGATACGTTCAAATGTTTTCTTACGAATATTTACTTCGTTAGTTACATCCTGAATCGTAAGATTAGCATACTCTTCAAGCTTCTTTAACTTTTCAAACCACATTTCTGAGTTTTTAAGAGCAAGCAGCTGATCATCTAACGATTCTTTAAGACGAAGTGCCTGTCGTTTCTGAATAGTTGCCATTGCAACATTTCCATTACGTTCAGACACTTGTGCTTCATCCATACAGTTTCGCATTTCTTTAGTATCGTTCTGAATATCATTTTTAGAACGAATAATGCATCCTCTGAGATCCCCCATTACTTTCTTAATGTCAGCAGACTTTTTTTGCATATCACGGATACGCTGTTCCACGATAGCAATAGGATCAATTTCAATAACTAATCCTGTTAGCTTTCTCATTAACATGAAGTAAGTGGCAGAACAAATTTTTCGGAATTTGGGATCACACAGAAGATAAATAATTCCTGCAATTAATCCCAAAAGCAAACCAAGATACAGTGTATTGGATGCTAAGGTAATCAGGAAAGGCAATGCTTTATAAAAAAGCATTAACCCTCCTGCACCTAACAAACCCAAAACTACCATACCAGTTTTACCTCCTGGTTTTTCCCAGTTAGAAAGACTAGAACCTTCAGGTAGCATCATGTTTACAGAATTTGTGCCAGTCGAGTTTTATCCTCATTCAGGCGATTCGTAACTTTGTCGATAGTTGCGTTCGTTCGAGCTTCGAAAGCTGTTGTTTCGGCTGTGTTCTTCTGAATCTCAGAATTGAGATCGATTGACTTGTCCGTGAGAGTTTTCAACTCTTCACGAAGTTGTTCAATACGAAGGTTCGTAGCTTTCAGTTCCTCAACCTTATCTTCGACAGTTTCTTTACGAAGTTTCTCCATGCGAAGCTTTGCTTTCCCTCGTTCAGCTTCAATTACACCTAAATAGGTGTCAATTGATGCCAAGACAACCTCCTTTGTCATTCGAGGATCCATACCTTGAATAGAGCCAAAGGCTGCCTTAAGACGAGTAGTCTCGTCGGGAATGTATTGCCGCATCTGCTCTGCTGACTGAAGAAGCTCCAGATAATCAGGACCAGGAAGATTTGCTTCATTGATTTTACGTTCCAGAAGCTCAACCAGTTTAGTATCCACATCTCCTGCTGCCACAATCGGAGGCGTAGGAGTGGGAACTACTACTGAAATCTCCTGTTTGACAGGTTCAACAGTCGGCTTAGGCTCTTTATTGGAGTCTTCTACGAACATCCAACCAAAAAGACGATTTTTGCCATTGTTTTATTTATTTTGATAGTTTTCAAGTCTAGGAATAGATTCCTCAAGAATGAAATTGATAACTTCAGTTTTTTCAGGATCCAAAACTGCGGAATATGTATAAGTAGAATCCCGAGTAACTGCTATTACCATATATTCAGAACATCCGTCAGGCAAGTATTGAATTAAAGAAATACTTGTGATCTTTACTGGAGTACAATAAGTTTTAGTGAAATTAGAAATTATGTCACGAACATTTTCCTTACGATCATTACTATGTTCTACAGTCAGTAATAGCATTACTATCCCTAAAAGTACTCCAGGTAATAGTATTAATAGGGAAACAGCGCTCTCAGAATACTTTATAGCCATACCACAGAGCACTATAATACCTAACCCTATGAGAATGACTAATATTGTTGACATGGTGTTGGAAAATTTGATTCAGATTCTCGAGCTTCAATACATGAATCATCCACGAATTCATCAGGATCTGTACATCCTGTATCAGGTACATTAACTTCTTCCATTATATAAATTTTAAAAGTAAATTTTGGGGAGCTGAGGGATTCGAACCCTCTAATTATCATAAGCTCCTGCAGGTTTAAGCCACTTCGGGCTTGAAATGTGTGATTTCCTTGAATTCAATAGGTCTTCCCTTTGCATCCCATTTTACAGGAATTTTCTGGACACGAGTACGTTCCAGAAATGCTTTTCGCTGTGCTTTTTTGAGTGCTTCAAGACGAATCATTCGTCTTACCTGTCCGATAATTGCCATGTTTTTAATATAAAAAAGATGTATAACTGTAACTTACAGAGATATCGTCAAACTGTTCTTTGAGATAATTCATATACTCTATAGCTTCTTTTTTGCTCGGGAATTCCTCCCAAGATTTTTCTCCGTTATGGAAGATCAGTACTATGTGTCTCATTAATAGAACGAATTACTAACTCTATAGAGTCTTTTGGAATATTACTAGAAATAGTAATTTTTACTTTTTCTGTTGGAACTGTAGTTTTAGGCTTTTCAAAACCCCCTACCGTAACTACTAATAAGGCTTGAATAATAAAGGTTCCTATCAAACAAGCCCAGAAGCATTCATTTTTATCAGAAGTATTTTGAATCCATGCTAACCTTACAATAAACCACATTGAAAAACTGAGTATTGCCCAAAATATATATATTGCAATCATAAAATTCAACTTAAAAAGTATCTGCATTGTCAACGCTTGCCAGGCTACAGATACGAACACATAATTAATGGCTATTAAATAATTATAATCTTTACACTCTTTGGACAAACAAAGAAAGTAGGAGCATTCAAGTAAAGATTTTCTTGCTGTGTCGACAAAGTAGACATTCTTTGGACCTTGGCTCAAGTCTCTTACTTCTTTCCCGATCTCCATAAGGGAACTCGCTTAGTAAGTCAAGCTACATCTATAAGACTGACTAAATCTTATAAACTTGTAAAGTTATTTAAATGGGTTTAAGGACTGGTTAGTCCAAACTTTACAACCCGTAGGTTACTTCTTACGAACAAGAACCTACAATCAAAGAAAACGATTCACCTTAAATCAACCAAACACTTATTCATCTATTGCACCACCAATAGAAGTAGAATACAGGCTTTTAATCTTGGAATGCCTTTAATCCCCTCTCTGGATAAACCGTCTTCGAGGTTTAATCCAATTGATTTAAGTTATGTAAAAAGAAAACAACAGCAGACAGCGCGTATTTCGTTATGGCGAGGCTGAGATAGTGACCATCACCGACCTGCGTTCATAGTAGACTCTTTTCAGAGTTCTACTTAATCACACGTGCGAAAATCGTAGCAGGCATAAAGTTAAAAAACTTTATTAACTTATGAAGACTTACCGAAGCAAATCTTCATACGCTCTCTCCCACTCTTTGCGGGATTCAGTGAGCGGCATCTTGAATAAACTCAGTCGCTTAATATACGTCTGAATATTCGGAATCTTGTTCCACACACGGTAGAATGCGACTACAATATCCCGACGAAATACAACTTTAGTGTTAAGCTTCTCTGAAATGAGGTACAAAGCACCAGCTTTTTCAACTGCAGCCATGTACTCTTTATCCGAGATTTCCAGAGTTCCTTCTTTGAAATCCTTTGTGGAATGCTTACCCTTAATGAGCTGAATTGCAGCTTTAAGTTCGAACTCAGGGTAAGCCTTCATGAAATCACGAAGCTGTTCGTAACCATGAACTCCTCCCTCCAGATAAGCTTCCATGTAGTCGTTGGTCGACCAGTTCAAGTGTTTGGCATTGAACATGATGGCCAGCTGCAGAGGACTCTTATCAGAATCAACGACCATTACACGGATCGCTGTTTTATTTTCTGGATATTTCTCCTTAAGCATACGGAATGCCGCCAGACGATTTTGACCATCCAGCACCTGTCCGTTAGGAAGAACATAGATAGGAGGAAGCCATTCCCCATCAAGGAAAGCTTTGAAAATGCGCTTCACATGTGCCATTCTCAGGTTTCGATTACCAGGAATGAACGAGAGCTGTTTGACGTTTTCTACGAGATAGCACTTCTCAAAAGGAGTGCGGTTCGAAAACAATTCTTTTATCATAATACAATTTGTATTATTGTTAAACATTTGTAGTGGTTAGAGGACTCCAACCTCTGTTTCCAGAATGAGACTCTGGTATCCTAACGCAACTAGATGAAACCACCAGTAAATTATTTACTTCTTAGATTCACTCTTAAAAAGACATGTAAAGAGTATAGCTACTCCCAAAGAGAGGGCAAGAGAAAGTTTACCTACAATATACCCTTCTGCTACAAGTTTAGGAAATACTGCAGGAATCACTACAGGCCAGAGCAAATAAATGAAAATACTCATAAAGAAAGCCGTAACAGCAATACTTACAATAATTGCAGCTAAACAGCCTCCTAATGTTTTGTTATCCATTTCTTCGAATTAATAGCAAGTAACTTCATAGTATTTCTTGCTTCAGTTTCATCTTTGGCAAGAACAGAGAGAGGTTTGAATCGAAATCCCTTCTTCATTGTAGAAGTGATATGTTACGAGAAAGGGTGTCATTTGTAATGGTAAGTAGTATCTTGCTTAATGAGATTACCATCAGATTGGATAGTAGTAATTACAGTTTTTATCTTACCTCTGTGATAATCTTCCAAAACATGTTGAGCTGAATCTTCGGTAATTGCTTTAATGCCAAGTCCGAGAAAACAACTCCAAATTGACATTGCAATTACAACTAAAATGGTTCCAACAATAGGAAAATCTCCAGTTACTTCATCCCAAGCTCTTACGAGAGCATAAGAACAAATCATTATTAAAAACCGCAGGCAATACAAATAGGAATTAGCATACTCTTAGTTTTAAATTGTACTCGGTATGGGATTCAAACCCATGATCTCCTCATAGAAAGTGAGGTGTCCTAGATCACTAGACGAACCGAGCAAAATTGCTGTTTGAAATCCTTAGAATTTAAACTTACACATTAAATTCGGAAACAATCTTACAAAAAGGGAACGAATTTCATTGAGAGCCTATGAAACCGATCAAAGTTTCATAGACTAGTTTTGTAGGTCGGGTTAAGGCTTGATAGCACAAATGGAACAGAGCGTATAAAACTATTCTCTGAAATACGTCATTGACCAATTAACGTATTTGAATGTATTACTGTCTCGAAGGAACTGAATACATTCTCCGTGCCCGTTAATTTATATATAAGTTTAATGTAAAACGGGCTAATATGATAGGAATTTAAGGATAGGATTCTAAATTCCCCTTAAAATTACCCTCTGGTCTTTATGACCAGAGACGCTCTAAGCTTAAAATTCTGTTTATACTCGCTTAGACGAGTTCCCGTTACTCAACAACGACATAACGGGACAGGATGACTCCTGCCTTACGGAGGTTATCCGCCAGAGTCTCCTGGTTCGGGTCGGCCAGATATGCCTCCTTGGCCGCTGTGATGTTGAGGATACGCTGCTGAGCTCGTTTCTCTTCGGCACGGATCGAACGCAGATGCTCCACGTGATCTGCTACGATGCTGTCGACGGCTCCGAGGGTGTCGATGATGATCTGTTCCTGTTTTTTCCTCCGCTCTTCGTTGTAGCGCTGAACGGCACTCTTGACAGCTTCAGAGGTCGGGGTGTGATCTGCGAGGATTTCTTCGATGGTCTGCGTCTTGATTTCTTTCTTTGCCATGATCTTTTTAGCTTTTAGTTATGTCAATATTTGTTTCTTCTTTGATATAGTTGGTAAGAACGTAAACAGGAATATTTGTAAACTGAAGAGAGTTTTCTACATTCTCTAATACTTGCTTAACCTTAGCTATACGTTCTTTGAGTTCTTCCCTACCAACCAGTGTTAATGTTGATTCCGTAGGCATCGTAGAAGGCTTGAGCTTGAGTTACAGAGATTTCGATTGCGGGCGAAGGAGTGTTTCTTTCGTGTTGTCTTCAGTGGTTGCGATGTGCATACGATAGAGACTTAAAGTCCTTCGATCGCATCGTTTTCTTGGAAATTGCAGTATACTCCATAATGTACAATTTTAGATATTGTTAAACTGTTTATTTTATTTAGGAAATCTGAGGTTTAATGAAAAGCCCAGCATCTTTGAGCTCATCTTCCTTAGCTTTCTGTTCCCCTTCCTTTTTCTTTGCTGCGAAACTCTCACAGAACTCCATAACTGCTTTTGCATGAATAGGAATGAGATCTTCCTTGGTAAAAGTCTCTTTGCCAGACTCTTCCAAAGCCTTATTGAAATGGCCCCCCAGACCCATTCCAATCATCATGATAATTACTTCTATCGGCATATTATTTAAATATTTGTAATTTGTATCTTTGAGTAGAAACGTGAAGAGGCTTTCTAGATTTTATATTTTCATTAATTGGAAGGTTTTCTATAACAAGATCTCCCGAGAGGTCTTCTATAGAAAAATGTCGATTTCCAATAAGAAGATGGAATTTAGAAAGATTAATAGTTGTAGCGTCTTTAGTATTAGGGTTGAGAATAAGTGTCATGTAGAAGAGTATTAATGAGGAATTTGGAATTTAAGGAAGGGAAAAAGTTTCTGGAGAGGAAGGGAGAATTTGACTGTCCCCACTACCCTTCATCTTTCTTACACTCTCAAAATATTCCATTAACATCTTCCTATTCCAGTTTATAGTCGAATTTTCTTTAAGTGGATACTTTTTATCGTCACTAGGAAGTATTGACTGTGATATATTTAGTGCAGAATACTCTGGCATAATTTCGAATTTGAGGTTGAAAACCCGAGTTGGGCATCTCGGCGACCCACCTCAAGGTGGTCGCTATTATATAGTTACGCGAGTTTAGTTGGTTATATAGTTAGTGTATAAAATTTGACCTCCAGACAGAAAAATTTGACCCCAAAATTTGACCCTCAGACCGAAAGATTTGACCCTCAGACAGAAAATTTTTACAGAAAGTTTTTGATTTTTAAGGAAAATTTTTCTATATTTGTTGTAAGAAAAATACAAATACTATGGACTATACAAATAAACAACACGTACAAGTTCCGCATCCATCAAAATGGAACTTAAAAGCATTAGATTGATACATCTACGCACATATTAGAAAATATATGAATAAAGAAACTTTCAAATGTTGACCTTCTATGGATACTATTAAAATAGATTCGGGATGCTCACTCCCAACTATTAGGAAGGCCATTTCCAACTTAGAAAGAGAAGGTGCAGTCAAAGTTGAGAGAAGAAAGAAATATTCTAATATTTACGAGTTCACTAAGCTTACAGAAGATTTTGAAAGAATAACTCTAAAGTTCTTATCCAAAACTGAATGAACTCCTGAAACAAAAGGATATATCATGGGATATTTGGCTCAAGCATATAAGGATCCCGTAACAGAATATGCTTATGTTGCTAAATCACAAGAAGAACTTGCAACAGCTATGAATACATCTGTAAGTACAATTAAACGAAGAACTAAAGAAATGAAAGATTTAAACATTATAACTGAACTTACTTCTTATAAAAGAGATGAAGCTGGATATAACAAACCTGTTTTGGCCATAGACATGGCTAAAGTTTGCCAAGCTGTTCTTTATGTAAATGAGAAAGTAGAAAAGAATACTGAAGACATTGAGCAACTCAAAAAACAACTTCAATGAGCTATGAGAGAAATTAATAAACTCAAAGAAGAAAAATCTACAATAGTTGAATTTAAAATTGAAGAATAGAAGATTTATTCTCCTATTCTTCAATTTTTATTTCCGTAACAGATTCTTTTCGGATAACTACATCATCTGCTTTGATTTCAGAGGTTTGCTTTACAAAGAGCTCTAATTTAGCATACCTCTCTAAAGTAATGCCCATATCCTCAAACGCAGCTTTCATAGCTGCTTTCGCCATATCTTTCATAATCTTAAAAAGAAAAAATTCACTCATTTCTGTCACAGATAAAGAGTGAAACAATCACTTTACATAAATTAAAACATTGACTATCAAAAGTTCTTAGAGACCGATCAAAGTCTAATGATCATCCTTTCCAAAGAGTTTTTCACATATGATGCAGAATACTACTATGAAAATAAGTACTCCTACATATCCTCCATTTCCCTCGTTTCCAAGAGGATTAAAATTTAAGAAATACATATCGTATCAATTAATCGGTATTTACGTTCTCCTTTAGTATTCCACAAATTCATACGCATAACAATACAAAATCGTGGTTCTTTGAAAGGTTTACAAATACTATTTGAGAGAGGGAATTTAGTATCCCCAACTCTCAAATAGTTTTGTTCGTCGAGTCAAGCTCGAACGGTGAAGCACGGATTACTCCTGCGGCTCGTCGGTCGGGTCGATCTGGACATAGGTGTCTTTGAGGTACTCCTCGACTGCCTTTGCGGCCTCGGCATCGTTGATGCCCTTGCCATCTTCCACCTTGTAACCAAATGCCTTGGTCTTGGTGTACATCGGCTTGCCGTCCTCGGTCAGATTCCGCTGGCCGTTTGCATCGTAGGAGAAGTCGTTCACATCTTCGTTCACTTCGTTGACCGTCAGGATCTTACCTGCTGCGAGCTTGTTGAAAGCCTTCGAACCACCACGATAGGTCGTTGCGTTCACCTTGTCGCTCATAACGAGCTTCTTGGTTTCACGATCGACACGAGCCAGCTGATTGAAGTAGACGGGCTTTACGATCATCGTATCGTCTACGAGGAAGACTGCGAGAACGTGAGCACGTGAATTGGCATTCGTGCCACGCTGTTCAGCCAGCCAGATAGGATTCTTCGGGATGTAGAAACGATCACCCTTCTCCAGAGCGGACATCGGAATGATGTTGTTTTCGACGATGTGCAGAATAGCATCACCACCGATCTGTTTGAGATTTACTACCATATTTTTATTATATTAAAAATTTCATTTTTCGACGATAAATACGTTCTATCGTCAAAGAATCGTTGTAATACAACTACATATCTCGGGGGCCCCATAGCCACAAAAAAAGCGGGGATTGCTCCCCGCCTTATTTATTCGGTTTGTTCTTGTTCCTCTGGTGGAACTTTGGTGAATTGTCGCTCGATTGCCTCCATTATTATTTTTGTGGCTTGTTCGTCGTCGATATTGTCCGCCTTTTCGATTTTCCACGAGTAGGCAAAACGTTCGTCGTAGTCGTTTGTATAGGCTTTCGCCGTTTGGTCGTATTTATGCACTTTGACCGTCTTAGTGTCCGCAACCGTTAGGAATTTTCCCGCACAGAGTTGCTCAATAATTGTATTTTTGACTCCTGCACGGTGAATTTTGGTATTTACCATATCGGTAAACGCTAATTTTCCCTGTTTGCGCTTTTCTACCGTCGTTCCCTCCTCGTCAATTCGCGCAATTTGTGTTAAGTACATAGAACGCGCAAAAGGTGCGGCGGGATCGGTAAAATCCACCATAAACAACCGTTGTTTTATTTCCGTCCCATATTGGCTAACGGTCGCGATCCAAATCGGGTTTTTGGTGATATAAAGCCGTGCACCCTTTTCTAATGTGGGAACCGAAACTATATCATTTTGCATAAATCTAACCGTTTCCCCCGTTCGGGAATCTATCATTAAATGTATCATTGTCGTAAAATTTAGGGTTATTTAATAAGATTTAAGGCTTTTGCTTGCTCCTTTGTAAATTTGTAGGTTGGCAGTGGTTCGTTGTCATAATTGAAACTGTTAACCTCCATTTCCTGCCAGTTCTGCAAATCAATAATCCAATTTTCGACAATCTTTACTCTAACGTCGATTGCAATAATAGTTACCATGATTGTAAAGTGATTAAAAGGTTTGTAAAAAATTTTATTAAAGCTCAAACATTTCAAAGACCGTGCGCGGCTATCGTTGTTCCCTAACCGCATTACAAAGATAGTGAAAAAAGATGAAACACCAAAGAAACACCCAAAAAATTGCACATTTCGCATAAATGTTTAATAATTGAACACCCCACCCCGCTGATTATTTCCATTTGTTAAAAAATTGAACCAAAAAATTAAATGATTTTCCAAACGAAACGGGAGGGGGCGAAAAAAGCTAACTGTCCTCTCCCTCACAATACCTACACAATTTCTTGTTTTTTCTCGAAAGTTTTTCTAAATTTGCAAAAACAATAAACTATGGCAAAAGAATTAATTAAAGTCATAGGAAATAAAATTCTTGGCTATAATGAGGCTAACATTATAGTTCAATATAATGATAAGATTTTAAATCGATTTTCAACAGATGATTGTGAACTGCAAGCTTTATTAGATAAAAGTATTGTACCTCACACTTATAACCTAATGATTCGAACAAGATTTCAAGAAAGTTTAGAAACAATTATTTGTCAAAACACTTTGATCAATATGAGAAAGGTGATTTAGAAATTAGAAAAGATGATTCTGGTTTAGCATTTATATATAAAGGTAAGGAATATAAGTCCTCAACAGATTATTATTCTAGACCTTGGGAAAAAGAAGCCAGGTCTGCACAGTTTGAACTGTGAAAAGAATTTAAAAAACTATATTATAAAAATGAATAATTTATTTATTGCTCAAAATGTTCCTCACATCATATTAGGGGGGGGGATCTAAAATACTCATAGATATAGAAGTTACAATTACTTCTTTGATTTCTATTCCGACAAAATATCCATCCTGTGTATTTTCTTGTACACCAATAATGCAAGATATGGATAATAGTGGACAGTTTCTTATGCCAATAACTGGTCATATTAGTTCTTCTGAATTAGGACTTGCTACTAAAAAGTTATTGACACAAAGATTTGAATTCGATATGAGAGAAATGGAAATATTAACAAAAGACTCTGGCAATCCATATTTATCGATTTATAACCCAGATACTGAAGAAGAATATGCAGGAAGATATAATATTGATGTTTATTTTAAAGATTGAAACGGGGATCTCATGTCAGATATAGCTACAGAAAATGGTTTACAAACAGATAGTTATAGCATAATCCTTTGAATCAAGAATATCCAGAAATCGAAGAAAATCGTGAGTATATTTTGGGAATAGATATTACAATAGTACAGTAATGCAAGCAAATAAATATTTTGATATTAAAGAATTAGTATCATCAAATATCTACAAAGAATATGGGGATAATGCTATAAAATTTTTAGATCCAAAAGCACTTAAAGCTTTAGAAAATGTTAGAGAGATTTTAGGAGTCCCTCTAATATGTAATAATTGAGCAGCAGGTGGATCTAGAAATTATTGTGGTTATAGAGAGTCAGGATGTGGTGTAGGAGTTAAAAATAGTTACCATTGTATAGATATAAATACTGAAATACTTACAAACCATGGTTGAAAAACTTATAATACAATAGATATCCAAAATGACAAAGTATATAGTTATAATATAGATAAGAATGGAATAGAAATAGTGCCAATTCAACAATATTTCTTTCAAAAATATGACGGAGAAATAATTCAAATACAAAATAAGTTAATTGATATTTTTGTAACAGATCAGCATAGACTTTTAACTAAGGCGAAGAATAATTATAAAGACCGTGAGTTTTATAGATTTGAACTAGCAAAAGATTCATTTGGCAAACGTAGAGAAATAATGAATGCTGCTAATAACTTAAGTGTTAGTGAAGATTTTGATTTAAATATTTGGCGATTAGCAATGGCAGTTATTGCTGATGGTTCAATTTCTAAAAAAAATATTAGAAAATATAATAATTTTGTATTTAAGTTGGTTAAAGAAAGAGATATTAATGAATTGGAAAACATTCTATATAATCTTAATCTATCTTATAGTAAAACTAAAGTTATTAGTTATTATTTATCAAATGGCGATCCTTATTATTGTTGGCAATATATACTTCCAGTAACGAAAGTCACAAAGTCGGTTTTAGATATAATTGGAAAGAATAAGAAAATACCTAATACTGTATTAGAACTTCCCTCTTATATATTGAAGGAATTATTAATTACATATGCTAAATTTGATGGAACAATTGATAAACGAACTAATTGTAACTGCATGACCATATACTCTACAGACGAACATAATATCGATATGCTGCAAAAAATGAGTATACTTGCAGGAATGCGATGTATTAAAAGATCGTTTACAAATCAGAAAGTAATATGTAATAATATTGAAACTACAATTCGTGAAATACATCATTTATATATCCACTTAAATAGGTCTGAAACTAGAATTAACGAAAAGGATTGATCTAAAAAACAATTTTCTGGATATGTTTGATGTGTTAGTAACCGTAATGAGACTATTATAACTCGAAGAAATGGCAAAATCGCAATTATTGGAAATTGCAAAGGACAAGCTTTTGATTTAATATCAACTAAATTAACTGCTAAAGAGATGAGAGAAATTCTTGATAAAAATCAAGATAAACTTAGGTATCCTATACGTGTGGAAAAATGAGACAATAAAGGTGAAATCTCTTGATTACACATTGATATTGGAAATACTAAAGGTAAAAAATTATATTTTTTTAAAGCATAACATATGAAATGATATATTAAATTGTTGAGATGGATCTGGGAGTTTCCTCAGTGTCTTCTAGGTCTCATCTTGACTGAATGCTACAATGTAGAGCATAAAGAAGAATTCAAAGGAATTCCTATTTATGCTGGAAATTTTCCAGGAGGTATTTCTTTAGGATTATATATTCTAATGGGGGAGTCTAGCTGGAAATATAATAGGAATTACATTAAAGATCATGAATGAGGACATACTAGGCAGTCTTTATACTTAGGTCCTCTCTATCTATTAGTAATTGGCCTTCCAAGTATTGTTTGGGCTGCTATTCACACTCCAAAGTCTAAAAGATCCTATTATTCTTTCTTTACAGAAAGATGAGCAGATAAACTTGGAGGAATACCTGAAAGATAACATGGATACTTTAAAACAAAATGCTATAAAAAACTCGAAACTCACTTTGTGAGATTTCTTAAAGAAATTTGGTAATGTATAAATTTTGGTATGTTATAGGTCTAATATTTATAGCACTATTTTTTCTTAAAAGCATTTCAACTATATGCCCAATGTATATATTATTAAGTTTGGTTTGTTTTATAATTAGTGGTAAATATTATGAAAAAGAAAAGGGAGCTAAATAAGCTCCCTTTTTCCTTTTGTTTAGAATCAAACCTCTAAATTTTTCTGAACATTTACATGTTTAGAAACTCCATTTAATCTTATAATTAAATAATCTATCGTAGTTGTATTAGTTACTTTTATTGAAGAATCAACTAACTTATATCCTCCTAAATACGTCTGTCAATTATCTTCTCCAGGAGCATAACTGTTAGTAATAAGTCTAGTACCTGTACTACCGAATTCATCACTTTCATATACGTCTACTGTACACTCAGTATCATTTAAATCTCTAGTACTACATACTGTAATATTACATGTTATGTACTCTGGAGGAGTAGGTGTTGAACCTGAGGCCGTGTACTGAGTTAAATGTAGGAAGGTCGCATATCCCAGTGCAATCATTCCTATACTTGTAGGCCGTGCACCCTCAGATAACGAATATATTCCTCTATTTTCACCATTAACAAAGGCTCTAACTTTACCGTCACCACCGTAAATCTCCAGATAATGAGTATAAGCATTACCAAGTATAGGCCCATATGTAATAACTTGTTCATATAAACCATAATTCATAGTACCCGTAATTCCAGTTTCATCTATGTCATTAAATATATTTAGTTTGTAATTACCAGTATCGTCCTCTGGAATAGATTGAGAAGCCGAAGCAGAAGAATACATACCAGAATTATAATCGAACGTTGTAGTGATAATCTTTGATACTGAAGTAACTAAAGCCCTTACACTGCCTCCTCTATTATAAGTCCCAAGTGAATTATTATCCGTAACGTTACGTACATCTGCAGATACAAAAAACTGAGATGGAGCATTACTTATACTTAATCGCGTTAACGCATTTATAGAAATTCCACTAGATAAAATAGGTATAGTTTTAGTAACTAAAGTCATACTAGGAATTGTATAACTTATATTATTTACTGTTCCTCCACTCATTGAATTAATCACTGCACAGGTAACTTGTAAAGGATATAAAGTTCTGTTGTTATATTGAAGACGAATTTCCTTAGAATTGGAAGGTACATTCTGTGCAAAAAATATACTATTCATTAGTTCTTATCTTTAAAATATTTATCATAAATATGTTTAAGATACCATCCGCAAGCTCCTCCTACTATTAAACTAACTAAAGCCAATAGTAAACTTCCGAAGCTCATTGCTGATACAATGCCACAACCTGCTAACACTAAAGCAATAACAATTGCAGCAATAATTAATTTTGTTTTCCAAGTCATTGTTTTCATACTTTATTTATATGTTAAATTACTATAAGTTGTTCCATTTTCAGAAACTATATAATTTTTATGATCTTTATATAAATATAATATTTCTCCATCTTTTCCACTTATAAAGGCGTATGTATCATCATAGAAAGGATAATTTTTTACTCCTTCTTCAAATTCTTCTGGAGAACGTTCTTTTGTAATTAATGTGTAGTGATTTCCTAAATCGAAATTCATTTCTACACCAGTTTTTGTAATTTTTCTTAATGTAAACATATATGTATTTATTTATAATGTAAATTTGAATACTATTCCATATAATAGTATCCATAATATCTATCTATTATATCTTTGACCTCATCATTATATCTTTTATTTCTATTATTTCAATATGGGGCATGCATATACTGTGGAGTTTCTCCTGAAGTGACTCTATCTCGATTGTATCTATCATAGTCTTCTTGAGAATGTAGGGTGGTATCTAATTCAGGGTTATTAATCCTATTTACAAAATCCTCAATAGAATCAGACTCTCACCAAGGCCCATTCAAATTCCCTATACCATATCGTTTATTAAGGTATGCAATAGTCGCATCTCAGGATTCCTCTTTGGTCTTATAAGAAGCTTTTTTGCCTCCATTAATCAAAAGCCCAAAGTAATTATTCTTGGGATCTGTTAATCTTCATCCAGTCTCTTTAATAGAAACAGCACTTAATGGCTCTTGTAGTCTTTTAACATCTTCAGAAAAACCGTTTCTAATCAAGGCATCATGTGCATCTCTAACCCGAGTTTTTACAATATCATAATAAGATTCTCCATAGTCATTTATTGCCTTTTTATCGTAATTTCTCTTTACATTATATTTCTTTTGTGGTAGAGGATCTTTTTTAAGAGGAACTCTCCAATTTGGATCCATAGATCCCTGATTTGAATAATCATCCCGCATTATCCCAGGTCTAAGTCCTCACCTATCAATAATTTCTTTAACCTTAGCTATTTGTTCATAGGGTCTAGCTGCATGGGTCCATTCATGGACTTCAGTACTTTTACTATCATCAGAAGTTGTTATAATCTTTTCTCTATGATTAGTTGTACCTGTAGTTCTTCCTGGAAGATCTCCTTTCTTAAAAGAATACTTACTCATAGACTTAACTTGTCTAAAGTAAGGATTCTTTATTAAGCCAGGTAAAGCAAATAATCCAGAATAAATAGCATTATTTTTAAGTTTATCCTTTCTTTGTGATAGCCAGTTATCAACTCATTGACGTGTATCAGCACCTTGCTGAGCTTTAATAATTCCACCTCTACGTTCTGACACTACTTCATTTCCAAGAACTCCTGCACCAAGTATTACAGGGACTCTTCTGAATAGTTTCAGGATAACGTCTTTATTTTCTTTTCAGAAAGTTTCTTTAGTTTGTAAAGCATTAGAACTTGTAGTTGGATAGAACAAATTAGCATCCCAACCTATATCAAAAATTTTTCTAGCTTCTGCCTCTGTTAGTTCGGTAAAGGAAGATTTAATTCCAGCTTCGGCTTTATAGCTCATAATTTTTGAATAAATATCTTTAGCACTATTTTCTTGAGTCATTGCAGATAAGAACTTCTTGGGAAATAATTCTTTTTCTGCATATGATAATCCTCGTAATCCAAAATCGTCTTTTGTTCCAACTAACTCTTGCAGAAATTGCTTTGATGCTGCTTTTTCTCCTGAATGTAATGGATTTTGTGCTGTCGGACTTATTTCCAATATTGTCTCTCCAGTTTTTGCATCTTTAAAAAATGCATAATCATGTTTTGGATTTCCTAATCTAATTTTAGAAATTTGTTTAGGTACTTCTAATCTTTCGGCAGCTGGAATACTACCTTTACGAGCATTCCGTAACCATTTTAAAGCACCTTGAAAATATTTAGAAATATCATTCCCATAATGCCTATAAACTAAGTTTACACCTTCTTCTGCAGCTTTTACCGCATTTTTAGCAACTTCTTTTGTTCCCACAGCACCAGGTAATACAGCTAATCTAGCTGAATCTTCATCTCCTGATGCAGAATAATGAAATAAACCATAAGGAGTAAATCCTGCTATAATACTAGCGGGAGCAGAATTTGCCCAACTACTTGAATTATATGCAGTAGCAATATCATCCCATTTTCTTTTAAATCAAGATCGATTATCTGGTCTAATTTCTCCAGTTCCTCCTGCTTGAAATTTGAGTATACCTCCGTGTTTTGCAGAAGCTATTACTCTTTTTAATGTTTCTGCATAATTTGGATCAGTTGCATATCCACCTCTGGATACTCTATCAGCAAATCCAGATAAATCTCCAGTAAAAGCTTTATATCTATTATTATTAAGTAAAGATATTTTATATTTTGCATAGTCTTCTAAAGATGCAAAATCTCTAAAGCTATCATTTATATAAACATCTTTTCCATCAATAACCTCTCTTGTTCGTTTTATTGAGCCTGTTCCTTTTATGCCTCCGAAATTGAACTTACCAGAAGGTTTAGTTCCCCAGGCCGATTCTAGTCCATCTTGTGCAACTAGCATTTTAGCATAGGCTGTATTCAAACCCATTTGAGAAAGAATTTTCGCATAAATAGGTAACATAGTAGCCTTGAATTCATCCTTATTTTTAAATGAAGTAGTTTGAGGACTAGTTGTATGTGCAGACTGAGAATCTTCCTCTGTTCTAGAGTTCTCTTCTTCTGTTTCAACAGTATCAATTATAGGAGAAGTTACAGTTTGTGGTTTCGGTTCCTCCCTTTCATCGGTATTGAATCTTGGCAAATAACCTTGGGGCCTATCTAAATCTCTTGAAATTTTTCTATATCATGTTTTCATTTTATTTATTTTTATGCCAGATTCTTGTAATGCTATCTATTCCTAATAAAGATGTACTGCAAATAAACAATAATTCTACAACTTCTGGAGCTGGAATTACCATAATAGTGCAATAAATACAAATAAATAGACAAACTAGTCATCCAAAAAATCCACATACTCTTTTACTGCTTAGTCCTGAGTGTGCAGTAAACATCTTTAGGAAGAACTCTTTCATTACTATTTGTTTTTAAGAATGGCTTCACAGAAAGTATAAAGCTCTTCTAGAGACATATCAGATTTCATCATGTTAACTTGTGCACAGACTAACTGAACATTATCTTCAGTATACCCTTTAGTAGGATCAATAGACATATTTTTTAAATGTCTTCCAGATCCTTCTATATAAGTCATTTCTAATCCACTTATAGCACACTTCCCATTCTGTCTCTTATAAAGTTCCAATATAAATTCTTTTGAGATGTTGAACTCCAGAGTTTGATATTTAGCTTTACCTCTAGAAATTCTACTTTTACATCCATTAACTAAGATTCTAGCATGATTAGGTAAATCATTAACTTCTTTAGTTCTTCAATATTTTTGCTTTCTAAGACTCTGACATTCCTTACATTCTGTGCCTTTATAATTCCTATATTTTTGATTTTTATCTGAGAAAAAATGATCTTCTGTTTTATATTCTCCGCATTTTCGGCATAAAAGCTTGCCATCTTTATCAAAATTATCCGTTCTCATTATTTTTTGCCTTTATTTCACTTAGCAGCATTTTGAGCAAATATTGCCCTTTTCCTAGTTACTGGATTTTTACTATGGGTCAATTCCTCAGTTGTTTTTCCTGTTTTCTTTTTAGTGGCATTAAATTTGCCTCTATTCTCTTTTTTGATATGAATCTTAGCCCCTTTCTTCATCATTAATACATACTCATCCTTACTTTCTCCAAGACTTAGAGTATTTTCACTATTGAATTTAGTATATCTTTCGTAGATACTATCTAAAATCTCATTGTTATACTTGCTCATTTTATTTTAAATGTATTATAGTTAAATATATATCTTTATTTTGCTTTTACAAAAATAATAATTATATTTGCAACGAACAAATAGTTTCGCATAAAACATATAATTCAACAAATTATGGAAAATTTTCTTCAATGAATTGAGAAAATTCTGATATTTTTGAAGGACTATGGGTTTGTAAACATTATTAAGTCATGTATAGTAATAATTTTATTTGCTTTTACCATGGCTATTGCATTTAATCCAAAAGAAACAGTCTCAAATATTATTGAATTAGTTCATGTAATAGAGGATGAAAATCATGCAAATAGTGCAGAAATTCGTAAGCATATTAATCCTATTATTAATGAATTATTAGATAATTCTATACGAGATATAGGATGTGATAGAGCTTTTATCATGGAAGGTCATAATGGAAAAGCAAATGGTGGAGGTCTTGGATTTTATTATGTAGATATGACTTATGAAAGATGTAGAAAAACCTCATTAGATCAATCAATTTATTGGCAGTATAAAGATATGCCAACCAGTATTTTCCCTTTCTTTAATTATTTGGACAAGTGTAGATATTTTTATGGAGATTTGAATTCTCTGTCTCAAATAGATTCTAAGCTAGCTCAAATGATCAATGTCAACGGCACAAACTTCTTAGTAACTGTTGAAATACCAGGAAAAAATTATGTTAATCAATTTATGGGAATACTTGGATATTCTTTTGAAGTTTCCCCTAATCTTACACAAGAACAAATAAAGGATTATATGCTCGAGGTAAGAAGGAGGGTTCAAATATTATTATCGTTATCTTCATTAAAAGAAGTTAATCTAAATCAATTTCGAGAAACAATATGCCTAAATTAAAAAATGTTAAGGAAAAATATGTAAATGGCCTTAAAGTAGATAAGGAAACCAAGGATGTAATATACTCTGATGAGACTCATGTATATTTAGATAAGACAGATGCTCAAAAATATATTTCTGTCACTACTTTAATTGGCAAATATGAGAATCCATTTGATGTGTTTTTTTGATCTTCCTATAAAACTTGTGAGAAGTTAATGCCAGAAGAAACTTTTCATGTACTTAAAGAGACTTTATTAGCTACAAAGAAATGGACAGATGATATGATTGAAAAACTTCATCTTGACCCTATTATCTTTGATAAAACAAGAAAAGAAATACAAAAAGGATATGATGATGAGAGGAATAAATCTTGTGAACGAGGCACAAAAATACATTCCAACTTTGAAGAAATATATTATACTTCGGAAAAGCAAGATTTAAAAAAATTTGGTTTAGGGGGAGTATTTACCTGTAAAAAGGGATATTATGAACTTGACTTAGAAAAAGGAGTATATCCAGAATTTTTGATTAGCTTAAAATCTTCCGATGGAATATTGCGAGTTGCTGGACAGATAGATTTATTAATTAAAGATGGAAATGACATCTATATTTATGATTATAAAACAAATAAGGAAATAAAGAAACGTTCTTACTACGATCAAACTAAATGATCTAATGTAATGATGAAATACCCATTAAATAATATAATGGATTGTAATTATTATCATTACACATTACAACTATCTTTATATGCTTATTTGTTACAACAAATTAAACCTGAGCTAAATATCAAGAAATTAACATTAATACATATAGATCATAATGATAAAATTACAGAATATTCTGTAGATTATCTTAAAAATGATGTAGAAAGAATGTTAAAACACTATAAAAAGCTTTTAAAACAGACGACTATACTTGATAGAGATCGTCCTATTATATTTTAAATATGGGAAGTATATTTGATATTATAGATGGACATGTAAATGAGATGTTTAATGCTAATGAGGAGTTATATGAAAAGAGAATGAAAATATGTAAAGAATGTCCATTATATAAAGAAACTCCTGTTGGCCCAATATGTAATCCCAAGCTTTATATAAATAAAGAAGGTGATATAGCAACATATAAAAAAGATGGTTATGTCCGTGGATGTTCTTGTCGTTTATCGGCGAAGACAAGGTTAAATCATGGAAAATGTATTATAGGAAAATGGTAAAAAGTATGAACAATTTAATTTTAAATGATCCCACTGGGGCAAGTGGTTACGGTGCACAATTAAGTAAAAATCTTACTGGGCTTAGTTCAACTGAAGTTAAAGAACAAATAGAAATAGAAAGATTAGCTGCTGCCTCTGCAGAATTAGAAGCAAATAAAGGGTGGAAATCTGCAGAGAATAAAAAAGTTCAGGCAACAGGATATACAGTTATATTTACAAAATATAAACGTAATCCTTATCGAAAATATAAGTCAGGGGCAGGACTAATTATGGATGTAGATTCCTTCCATGTAAATGAAGCTGGAGAAATGGAACAAGATGAAATGGGAGTTATTTGTTGTCATGTAGTATCCGTTGGACCAGAATGTAAATATGTTAAGGAAGGTGATGACATTTATATAAGAAATGTTGGAGCTGCTCCTGTTCCCTTTGACTATAGAGGTTATTGGGCAATTAGTGAACAAAATGTGATATGTAGAATTGTAGACAATGATTAGTGAAATTGAAAAAATATTTTATAATCCTGGAGACTTAGTTAGAGTTAGACATCATAAACTAAGTAATATTCCAGTGATGTATGTTGTGGAAAAGGTAACAAGATCCTATAAACACAATGATGAAACAGTGAATTCCTTTAAAGGAATTAAGTGCAGATGGTTTAATGTAAATGGTGATCTTTGTGAAGAAATTTTCTCTTCTAAAGATCTTGAAAGAGTAAAATAATGAAGGTATATTTTAATAGACTAGGAAATATAGACCATGTAGATTGTACTTCTGCTGAATTTATTGAACTGCAAGATGGAAATAATCTTTTGACATGGGTTGATTTAGCTAATATCCCTAAGTGTTTGGGAGAAACCATAGAAAAACGTGTTGAACTATGGTTAGAACTTAAAAAGAAGGGAATTATTATAGAAAATACTAAAAGACATCATGGACGAAACTCAATTAATGGAATTCATAAAGTGAATTCCAACGCGCATAAAAACATTGCAAAATAAATCTCCAGAAGAGATCGCAATGACTTTAAATAAACTTTCTAAAACTCCCGAGGGACAAAAACAATTAGAAATACTTATTCAAGAGTTTAAATCTGAAAATACAGCAATTCAGCCTGAAGAGCCTGGAATGTTCAAGAAGGGAGGGAAACTTGATTATTTAATTAGTAAGTTTCAAAATGGCGGTCAAACTAAACAAAGACACTCCGACTTGGGGAGAAAGGATTTTCACGGAGTAGATTTGTTTCCATATGGACCAAATAGTCGTAAAACTTCTAAAGGTTATATTGATAGACCGCTAGCTCCAGGGGTTAATAAAACAACTTTACCTAATGGAGTAGGATTAAGACAAATTACCAGAAATAATATTACAACTTCTGAATTAGTTTCCCCAGATAAAAAAGACACTCTTTATATTCATAACGGAGTAGGGGGTAGAGTTGATAGTAATATTGATGATTCAGGGTTTTTAGGATTTTTAGGTCTGAAAAAGTCTAGTCCTGTTAGTGGACGCTATAAATATTTACAAGAGAAATTCAATACTCAGAAATTTGAGAAAGGAAACAAAATTACGTCTAGAGTTACTACTCATCCTAATACATGAGATACAAAAACTGATAGCAATGGTGTCAATTACTATGTTATGCCTGCAGATACTGTAGGAACGATAGTTCATCGTGCAGTTGCAAGAGAGACGTCTTCGAATTCACAAACACCAGGATTGGTAATAACAGAACAAGTTCAAACAGTTGGAGATCCTAAAGATACGCAAACTAGAACGAATACTCGTACTTATGAAAATATTAAATCTGAACTAGCTAAAGGAAATCCTTTAATTAGTAATTGGTTTGAAACAAAATTGCCAAGTGGGTGGCTGTCTAAGTTGTTTAAACAACATTCTGAAGAAGATAAGAAGATTTTTGAGTTATATGATATTAAGTAATGATTGATATTTTTCTTTATGATAACTCTACAGGAACTATTACTTTAAATGAGTATGAAATACTGTTAGTTAAGGAATTTGCAACACTCTATGATACCAGTAGGAATAAATGTAAAAAAGATCCTACTGGTATTCATAGATTAAGGGCATGGAGAGAATTTAAATATATATTCTTAATGTTAGACTTTAAGTCTCCTTATTTAGAATATATAGAACAAGAAAGACATGAGCAAGCAATGAAGGATAGTGAATTAACTAATGAAGAGTGAGAGGATCCTGATTTTAGAGCGGCATGTCGAAAATATATGGAAATTAAAGATTCCTCCAGAATTCTCAGTCTGATTAAAACTGCATTTAGAACATTAGAAAAAATGCGTGTTTTTTTAGATAATATTGAATTTACCGACATGGACGGGAATGGAAAATACTTAAATGATCCTAAAAAGGTTCTTGAAAGCATTGGACAGATTAAAAAGATGAATGACTATTTACGTGAGTTAGAAGATGATTATAAGAAAGATCAAGAATCTACTAATACCCGATATAGAGGAGATGTAGAGATCGGACTTGATGATTAATAAAGTATGGCTGAGTTAAGATCAAAGAAAAAGAAAGAAGAATTACATAAGCGAGTAGATAGACTTCCAACCTTCACAGAAAAAACTGAGGAAGAATTGAAGAAGGAATTACTAGCTTCAACTATAGATGAAGAGACAGAAGAGTCCCCATATTATTATGAAGATAAAATAGAAATTCATAAAAAGAGGACTGAAGGTTTATGAGATGTAATATTAGAAGATGAGATTCATTATTTTGATCCAGAATTATCTTATGAAATAACTGGATACAGACCCATTAATGAAACAGAGGGGTTAGATTTTGACCCCACTCCTTTTACTGAAGTGGGTCAAGTATATCAAAGGACAGGAAGGTATACTGCACATAAAAAAGGAGGAAAACCATATGTAGATTTTTGGAGAGAACAAATACGACGTTGTGTTGAAGGATACACAGTAGGAAAGTATAGAATTACAGGAGATCACTATTTTTTTCTGAATTTCTACAGAATGGGTATTATTAATGATAAAAAGAAGGCTGGAGCTGGTTCTGAAGAATCCTTCCCATTCTTTACATCTAAACAATATGAATTTTTTCATTATGTAGAACTTTGTGAGTATTTAAAAAAAGATGTAGTTGCACTTAAAGCTAGAGCTGTGGGATTTTCAGAGATCGGAGCTTGCTTAGGAGTAAGGCCTTTTATTACTACAAGGAATTTTAGAACAGTATATACAGCATCTTTAGAAAGTTATGTAGATGATGTACTTACTAAATGCTGGTATCAGTTAAACTGATTAAGCAATAATACTGACGGAGGTATGAAGCGTGTACGTCAGAAAATTGATAACATTAAGCAAAAGCGTGCATCAAAACTTGATAAAGAAGGAGTTGAGTCAGGTCGTATGGCTGAAATTGAAGGTATTCCTGCAGATAATCCTAGAAAAGTTCGTGGTGCTCGTTGTGATAGGTTGATGTTCGAAGAGTTTGGTTCTAATCCAGTATCTAGAACATCTTGAACCCAAGGAACTGCCCTTGTTGAAATTGGTGGTGTACGTAGAGGGATTAAAATTGGATGAGGAACAGGTGGAGACCAAGGACCTTCTTTAACAGGATTATCTGAAATATTCAGTGATCCCAAAGCCAATAATGTTTTACCCTATAAAAATTTCTATTCCTCAGATGGAACTGTTCAATATACAGGATTTTTTATCCCAGCTTATACCTTTATGTTGGGATCTGAATATACAGATCATCGGGGAGTTACAAATACAGAGAAAGCAAAAAAATATTATGAAGAGCAAAGAGCTGCTAAAAGTGGCAAAAGTCTTCTTGAATATTGTTCAGAATATTGTTTTACTCCAGCTGAAGCATTATTAAGGCAGGGTGATAATATTTTTGATGCTATTGCCATTTCAGATAGAATTACCCAAATTAGAATACATAAAATGGGCATTAAACCTAGACGTGTAGCACTTCTTTGGGACAAAAGCGAAGGGGATGAAAGTTTAAATAAAGTAAAGGTTTATGATAAGGTGGATAGTAATATTCTTATCTATGAAGAGCCCATGTTAGATGATAAAGACCCTTATAAAAATTTATATGTAGCTGGGATAGACTCTATTGACCAAGGTACAGAAGATTCTGCAACTCAAAAAGATGTATCAGATTTTTGTATTGTAATAAAAAGAAGAGCCTATGGTTTAAAAGAGCCTAAGTATGTAGCTGTGTATAAAGAAAGACCAAGAGATATTAGATTGGCGTATGATAATGCAATGAAATTATTAACTTGATATAATTGCAAAGCATTACTGGAGCACACCAAAATTAGTATCTTAACCTACTTTAAAAGCAAGAAAAAAGATAATCTTTTTATGAAACGCCCAAAATCTAGTCTTAGTGATATTAAGAGAGGTAATTCACAAATGATTGGAGTCCCTGCTACAGAAACTATTATAAAGCATGGGTTGGAACTTATTAATACTTATATAAATGATTATTGTTATACAATAGATTCTGATATGATTCTGGAACAATTATTAAATTATTCTTATGAAAATAAAAGAAAATATGATATTGTTGCAGCTATGAGTATGGCAGAAATCGCTGATGAAGAGTTAATGGGATTTAATCCAAAACCTGCGCATAGTGTAGAAAAAGAATGGAAAGATTTTGGATGATTTACTAATTCAAAAGGTTATAAACAGTTTGGAGTTATTGGTGATGAATAATTTAGAAGATAAAATACGAAATGTGATAAAAGAAGCTTTATGCTCAGAATATATTGGTAATTTAGATATATTGCATGATGAGGATTCTTATACTTTAAAACTGGATTTAAATCAACATGAAGCTCCAATGTATTTTTCTTATCAAGGAAGTGAAGAAGGTTTTCTTGATTATTTATTAAGAGATTTAAGACAACGACAAATCGATCGTGCTAAGTATTATAAAGGAATAATGACAGATACTGGTAACGATGATATTTATTATATTGTACTAGAATGAACAAAACAGAAATCCAATTAATAGATGATGCTATTAATGAATTAGTATATGAAAAAGTAAGGCTCAGAAAGGCTTATCAGTACTATCATTGTCATCGAGATGCTGATCAATTTAAAAGTCTTGAATTTAATTATGGAATAGGAACTCCAACAGCAGTAAACTTCACTCCATTAATTAAAAAACACATTGATGTTTTAGTTGGAAAGTATCTTGAACTAGAGCCAGATTTAAAAATTTCTTGCAAAGATTCATTAACTGTAACTAATATAATGCGGGAAAAACAACTAAAGATAGATCAAGCATTATATGAAAAACTACATCAATATTTACAGAATAATATAATTTCTGTATTATTGGATAATAAGGAAGTAGTTAATGATCCTTTTATAGAAAAAGAATTAAAAACTATTCAAGATAATTTAGATAGAACGTTTATTTCAGATTATGAAATAGCAGCCCAGAATATATTACGGTATTTAAAACAATCTAGAAATATTGATATGAAAAATAAGATGCGACTCTTATTTACAGATTTACTTATTAGTGGAACTTGCTACTATAGAACAAGACCTACTGAAAGTGGAGAGAATATCAATTTTGAGGCTTTAAATACGTTAAACACATTTATAGAAAGAAATCCCAATTCCCCTTATTTAGCAGATTCTAGACGTGTTGTTATTCGCAAAATGATGACAAGAGAAATGATTTTGAACGAATACCGTAGTGAGTTAACTGCAGAGGCCGTTGCTAAACTAAAAGAAGCTCCTAAAATGGGGGATGTTAGAACAACAACATATTTGGTAAGAACTTCTGCTATTCCTCCTGATGGTTTACCTAGACCTGATTTAACCCCAGGTATTTTAGGAGGACTTGAAGCTTATCCTGCAATGCCAGGAGATGAGGCTTTGTTATCTAATTATAACCCTCATTTAATTACTGTTTATGAAGTAGAATGGCTTGAAGTAGATGAAAAGACAGGATACTTAACAAGACATGAAGGAGTCAAAATTGGGAATGAAATCTATATTACTAGAGGAGAAGTAGAGAATGTTGTAAGATCTACAGATTATCCAAGTAAATGTAGATTATCTGTAAATGGGATGTTCTTCTTAGATCATAATGGAGATCCTTTTAGTTTAGTATTAAATACTATGAATCTCCAAGATAAATATGACTTATTACTCTTTTACAGGGATAATTTAATTGCCTCTTCTGGAACAGTAGGAGATTGGTTAGATTTAGCTAATCTTCCAACGGCTCTTGGAGTTACTATGCCAGAAAGAATTCAAAAATGATTAGCCTACAAAAAGAATGGTGTCGGAATTCTTGATTCATCCCAAGATGGGCAGCCATTAAATACAATATTCAATGGATTTGATGATACAGTCAAAGCACAAAGTATTCAAGCTATACAATTAGCTATTCAATCTATTGAACAGCAAGCCTCCTCTATTACAGGGGTACTTCCAGAAATGCTTGCACAGTATGAACAACGTGATGCTGTTAGTAATGTTAAGTTAGGAGTAACTACTTCTGGACTTTTAACCAAACAATACTTTGATTGTATGGATACGATTTATAAAGAAGTTAACTATGATTTACTAAATCTTGCTAAATTAGTTTATCCAGACGGTCTTCAAGGAGTTATTATTTTGGGAGATAGATATTCTCAGATATTTTCAGCCCTTCCTGAGCATTATACAGTAACAGATTTTGATGTTCATATTGAGGATAGTACAGCAACATTTAAGGATAGGGAAACTATAAAAGCTTTGAGTACTGAGCTAGTTAAAGCTGGTTATTCTGATCCTGAAATGATTGTTAATATTGTAGCTGCAAAAAATATGACTGAACTCAAACGTTATGTTGAACAGTCAATGAAAATGAAGAAAGAGGAAGAATCTATTGTTCAACAACTTCAACAACAGTTACAACAAACAGAACAACAAGCACAAGAGCTATTGAAACAGAATAAAGAACTACAATCTCAGTTGGCTCAATTACAAAGTCAAGCCAGTCAAATGGAACAAGCTAAGATTGAAATTGAACAACAGAGGATTGCGCTGGATCACGAAAAGATTAAGAATGATAAAGATTATCAGGATCAATCCATTGAAGTCAAAAAGCAACAATTACAAGCTCAAGTTGCACAAATGTTCGATAATAATCCTTATAATGATAAAATTAAGACTGTATCATAATGGGTAATTTAAATGTTAAATTAATAGTCTATCCTAATTGCAAATTATCTGCAATTGATGATAGTAGCTATACTGATTTGCCAGATAAATATGGTACTATATTTAAAAGTATAGCTGATTATGTATCACTTGAGTTTTTGACATATTCCGATAGTAAAGAAATAGAACCAAATACTATAATTTTTGAAAACTACTGTCATAATAGAGATAACTATCTAAAAGATGGTATATTTCCTATAATGAAGGACGGAATTCACTTTTATTATAAGATAGTGGTTCCAAAACTTGAAACCTTATTTATTCAAAACTCTGAAGGTTTATACACTAAAGTGTTTTTAGAAAACCAGACCTTCTATTATAATAATAAGTTCTATATAGGTAAAGTAGATTATAATACTGACCCTGTTACTAAAAGAGAACTACTTGAAAAGATAAATGAGATCCTAGAAACATCGAAATCAGAGATTATAACTAATTATACTGAATTATATGAACTATCTGGGAGTCAGTCTTTTGTATGTAAAAAAATAGTTTTCACCACTTGTAAATTAACCCAATGTTTAGTAAATTTACAACGGAAAATAATAGATTATCAGATTTATAACAAATGTGCTGACTATAAGAAAATTACAGAAGAGAGGGATTTTCTTATAAGTACTATCTATGTATTAGACTATTTGAAAGATATTGGAAATTTTCAGGAAGCTCAGAGAATAATAGAGAATGTAATGGAATGTGGGAGCATCTGTGATTTCGAAGATGATATTAATAGTTGTGGGTGCAATGGATAAGTTATATAGTACTTTATATATTCTATTTTCTAAAGAACTTCTGAATCTTAATATAGGATATTCTCTAAATAAGTCCAAATTAAATAAAATGATGGATATTATAAACGCAATAGAATATATTAAAATAAAAAATAGTAGTCATGATGATATAATTAATATAATTAATTATTATAATAAATAAGTTCTAGAAAAATGATTTCTGAATATTACACAGCTAAAGGTTCCCGATCTTTTTACAAGGGAACATCTTTTAGATGTACTAAGTGAGATATTAACACTCATTATTTTAACAATGAGGATTTTATTGACTTTGTATCTTATAATGGATGTTTACTAAAATGTAATAGAAGTCATATTTCCTCCACTGAAAATGAACCACTTTTAACAATCCGAGATGGGATTATTGTGGGAATTGAAAATTCCTCATTATGGGAATTTGTAATGGGGGGAGTTGCAGCTATAACAGGAACAAATACGGAATTTAAAATAATGAACGGCCACTTATATATTTCTTATAATAATGGTGGCACATGAGAAGACTTGGGAAATGTAACAGGAGCCAAAGGCGATCCTGGAGACATAGGTCCTAAAGGGGAACAGGGTGACAAAGGAGATAAGGGTGATCCTGGGAAAGGTATTCCAGAAGGAGGTTATACTGGACAGGTTTTAGTTAAAAACTCTAATTCTGACTATGATACTATCTGAAAAACTATAGAAACAGGAGAAGGAGGCAGCATTCCTGAATTTAGCGCAACAGTTGCTAATGTTGAGACAGCTTCTGTTTCTGATGCCTCTGTAGTTCTAACTCCATCAAACCAATTTAAATTTAGCTTTAAGCTTCAAAAAGGAGCTGATGGTAAGGATGGAGTTGATGGAACAAATGGAATTTATACTGAATATAGATTTGCAAAAAACTCATCTAGAACAGAAGCTCCTACAATAAATGCAAGTAATACTGAAAATCCAGGCAGTAATTGGACTACTCAATGACCTGTAATTAATTCAGGAGAGTATTTATGAATGACTTTTATAAAAAGGAATTCAAAGGATAATTCAGCAGTAGTAGGGGAAGTATGGGCAACTCCTGTATGTATTACAGGAGAACAAGGACCCCAGGGTCCTATTGGAAGTACAGGTGTTTCAGGTATTCCTGGAGTTGGCATTGTAATGCGGTTCTGTAATGGAACAGATGATGCTCCAAGCAGTTCCAAACCTTCTAATATACTAAATACTGCTAGCCAAGGATGGTATGAATATACTCCCTCTACAACAACAGAGTACCCAAGAATTTGGTTTATTCAAGGTAGACTAAAATACACAAATAATGACGACTCAGAAGGATATTTAGATGGCAGTTGAAGTGATCCTGCATTATTCAATGGTCCAGCTGGTACAAAGGGTGACGCAGGTTCTAAAGGCCAATTGATATATCCAGCAGGAGTATATGATGTAAATACTACTTATACTACAACAGAGGAAAGCGCGCCATATGTTTATGTATATAATGCAGATACTAGTAAATCAGGATATTATTTATTATCAGCTGTGACCAGTTGGACTGGTACAGATCATAATAGTTGATCTCCAGTAGAGTCTATTGATAATGAAGAAGCCTATTGAACTAAATTCAATCATTTTGAAGCAATTTTTGCTGATGTAGCAATATTTCCAAATTCTTTGATTGGTTCCGCAGTATTTAATGGAGACTATATGTTTAGTCAAACAGGAAAGGATACAACAGGAATAAATACCAATTATCAAAATTTTACTCCAGAAAACTTAAGTTATTGAACTCCTGCTTATTGAGTTAATCTAAAAACTGGGGAAATGTCGCTTAATTTTGGGCAGTGCACTTTCAATTATGTAGAATCTTCATATAGTCTCGATACAATAATAACTTTAAGAGGAGCAATTAATAATCTTCCCTACGCACAATACGTAGTAAATGAAAATAATTTTATTAGAAAACCTAATGTTTATATAGATGTGCCTTCTGATGAACCCTATAATTTAGACCACATAGGGTTGGTTCTCGATAAAAGTTATCTTCCTAATAATCATGAAGCTCCAATAATGGGGTCGGTTACAAATAGTATGTGGAAGTATGATCCTAGCCCTATAAAGCTAGTGAGTGTTAATGACATGAATAACTTATGGCCTATAAGATTTTATCTTTCAGCCTTTAATTCAAATACTTCACGCTTTTATAAAACTGCTGTTTCAAAAATTTATCTAACTCCAGGAGCAACCTTACACTATAAGTATCAACCAAAATGATATGATGATGAATATAGTCAAACTGCAGATTTTCATGTTGAAGGGGACGATGGAAGTGAGTTATATGTAGGAATATATGGAGATATTTTTGTAGAAAATGTTTCTGATTTTGTTTATGTTCATCCTACACAGCAAACAGGCAGCATTATTTATGGAGGAATAACTGTAACTTATCCAGATAGTTGTTTAATATCAAAATATATAGAAGATTTAACATAATGAAAAACATTATACCAGATATAGACCTCCAGAATTATATAGAATGTGGAAGAGTAGTTGAATCACGAGATTATTATAAAGGCAAATCTTTTAATTTTGCAGGAAATTGGGCTCCTGGAATTACATATTATAATAATGAATATGTACAGGATTTTGTGGTTTATAAAGGAGCTTTACTAGCTTGTCATAGAAGTCATACCTCAAATAATAATCTTGAACCGCACTTACTTTATGATTCTGAAGATCCTGAAAAAATAATAGGAGTAGACTCATCAGTTTGAGAATTTGTATTTTCAGGTACTACTGGTATGCCTGGTGAAAATGGCCAGGTATACGTACCTGAATACAATGAGTCTACTGGATATATTACTTGAACTTTAGAATCTACTCCGTCCCAAGTCTCCTCAATGTACATTAAAGGAGAAAAGGGAGATACAGGCCCACAAGGTCCAAAGGGTGACAAAGGAGAAAAGGGAGATACAGGCCCACAAGGTAATATAGGACCTCAAGGTCCCAAAGGTAATGTGGGTGATAAAGGAGATAAAGGTGACAAAGGTGATAAGGGTGACAAAGGAGATAAAGGAGACAAAGGAGACAAAGGTGATAAGGGTGATACAGGTTCTAAAGGACCAGCAGGTACTGCAGCAACTATTCGAGTTGATTCAGTTATCACTGGAGATCCTGGGTCTCAAGCTTCTATTGTAAATGTCGGAACGGCTTCCGAAGCTGCTTTTCGATTTACTATTCCAAGAGGTCAACAAGGACTTCAAGGTATTCAGGGAGAAAAAGGAGACAAAGGAGACAAAGGAGAACGAGGCCCAGCAGGCAAGCAATTAAAGTTATATCGAGATTTTGCTGATGACTCAATTAAATGAGGATATGATGGAGAACCTTCTAGTGAATGAACAGTTCTTTGTTATATGGACTATTTACGAGGTGTTGGTATTGAAAATGTTGATATTACTGATGATGCTCATCTTAAGGTTACATTATCTTCTGGACAGGTTATAACTACTGAGGGCAAAGCAGCTGCTACTCTTACTGCTGGCGAAATAGAAATGTTACGCCCAGGAGAAGAGCCCAAAATTGAAAATAGTGGTTCAATTAAAGATCCTATTTGAGATTTTTACATCCCTCGAGGATTTACTGGCAATCACGCTGTACATGTTGGTCCAGAAGATCCAGTTACCTTTAAAAACTCTCATTTAGACGACGCTGACATTCAAGAAGCTTATAAGAATGCAGAGCAAATGATTTGGGTTGATACTAAAAATGAAGCAGAATTTGATCATTTAAATGCGGTTTATCATGCATATAAAGAAGCTGGAGGAACTGCTTTAAATCAATCCGAATTTGCTGATGTTTTTGCTAACTTAACTAATACTTCTGGATTCTCCATTGGATTTAGGAATAGTTTTGAAGAACTTGGAGAACCCACGAAAGGTAAACAAAATATACTTTGATTAGTTCCTGCTTCTCAAACTGAGGTTAATAATTTATATGATGAATATATAGTAGTTAAACTTAATGATACCATGCTTGACACATATGTTTGGGAAAAATGAGGTAATGGTACTATAACTGTAGATTTATCTAACTACTATACCAAAGCTGAAGTAAATACTATAAAGCAAGAATTAGAGGAATTGATTGAAGACGCATCATCTATGATGTGAAATGATGTTACTAATTAAATATTAAATAATGGCAAGTGTTATAAAATTTTATAGAGGACTTAGTTCCGCTTATAATGCTGTAACTCATGCTGATGGCATTTTCTTTACAACAGATACACATAAAATTATGCTGAATGGCTTCGAATATGGAGGTGATTCCAGTAAAAAAGTATCTAAAGTAGAATTGAATGAACATGCCAATGGCATTGTGATTACATATACAGACTCATCTACTGAGAACTTGAGCTTTGCAAAGGCAACTGCTGAAGTTGACGGTTTAATGTCGAAAGAGGATAAAGCTAAACTTGATAGTTTAGATCCTCAAGCAAGTGGTTCTTATGAGTCTTCATTAGATTCTACTGTAGCAACAGTAGAAAAATTAGGTGGTATTGCTGCTGGGACAACAGTTGCACAACTTACAGGTAAGAGTTATAATGAAATTTTCGATACTCTTATTTTCCCAACTGTTAACCCTACATTTACAGCTCCTACCGCAAGTATTTCTTTAAAAGGTTATTCTAACATTCAAGAGATCGGAGCTACTGCCCCCACTACAGCGAACTTTACTGTAGGATTTAATGCAGGTGCAATTACTTTAGCAGGAGTTAAACAAAATAATAGAGCAGGAGCACAAGATACAGAAGCTTCTAAGATCTTATATAGCTCAAGTAAAGTAGAAGATCTTCCAGAAAAGGTTACTTCAGGGGCAATGGATTATTACTATCGTGCTGCTTATGCTGAAGGTCCCCAACCTAAAGATTCGAAAGGAAATAATTATTCAACTCCACTTGCTACTGGAACTGTAGATTCTAATAAAGTAACAGTTACTGGTTATCGTGCTGCTTATTCAGGTTTAGTTTCTACAGATGCAATTACAGAAGATGTTATTAAAGGAATGACTAAGACAATTTCTGCAAAGAAAACGATTAAGGTGTCTGGCCCAATTTCTGAACAATACATCTGCTTTGCAGCTCCTGCAGGATGGACAGTTTCAAATATTAAAGACAGTAATAATTTTGATGTAACTAGTTCTTATACAACTAGTACAGTTTCAGTTACTGGTTTAGATGGTCAAGCTGTTGATTACACAGTATACTTATCTGGTAAGATGACGCAACCTAGTACTTACTATGTAAACTTTAACTAATTATGGCAGAATTTTTTGGTAAAGGTATTTCGGTAGGTTCAGGTTTTGACTTAGGTGCGAATCTACCATTAGATAATAGAACGATTCAGGCTACAGTATCGGATCGTGATGCAATGCCTACTATTCAGCTAGTAGAAGGTCTTATAGTATATGTAAAAGAGAATAAAACTCTTTATGTACTAAAAAGCTTTGATGCTGATGGTTCTAACCGAGTTTGGGAACCTCTTGCAGTAGGTGCAGTTATAGAAATTATTAATACACTTGAAAGCGATAGAACTGATGCTGCTCTCTCTGCGGCTCAGGGTAAAGCCTTAAAGACTCTTGTAGATGATTTGAGAGCTTCTGTGGCAGCAGCTCTTGATTATAAAGGTACTAAAGATACTTACGAAGATCTTCCTTCAGAGGATAATAAGAAAGGTGACGTTTGGAACGTAGTAGCTGCTCATGGAAGTACTCCTGCAGGTACAAACTATGCCTGGGATGGAACTCAATGGGATCCTCTGGGAGGTACTGTAGATCTTTCAGGATATTATACTAAGTCACAAGTTGATAGTGCTATTTCTACAGCAAAGTCGGAGTTAGAAGCTGCAGATACTGCTTTAGAAGGGCAAATTACTACTGTTACTAATCAACTTACAAATAAGGTTGATAAAGTTGAGGGTTCTGGTTTAATCTCTGATACTGATTTAAATCAAATCAGAACTAATAAAGCAAACATTGAAAGCTTAACTACTTCTGTTGGAGAAAAACAAGAGATTCTTACAGAAGGTGAAGCAGTTTCAATTTCAGAAGAAAATGTAATTGATGTTAAACTAGATCCAGCATCCGATACTGCACTCTCTAAATCAGCTGAGGGTCTTAAATTAGATCTGAGTGGTGTCAAAGGTTCTACTGTTAAAGTCGGAACTGCCATCACTGGAGGTGTAGAAATTGGTGCAGAGCAAACTATTGCTGCTGGAATGCAAGCTCTTAGCGATAGTATCCAGACTGCCGTTTCAGGAGGTATTACATCATTAACAAGTCCTGATGAAACTGTTACAGTAACAGGTACAGGTACTTCTAGAGGTTTAGCTGTAAATGTATCCAAATTAGTATCAACAGATTCTGCTATCCAGGTTGGAGAAGATGGCAAACTTGATATGTTTTGGATGGAAATTGAGTAAATAATTCTTCTCCCTCCCTGAAAAATGGGGGGGGGAGTTAATTTAAAAAGAATGCAATTAAGTTTTCAAAAAATCGCTACAGTTCCTGAAAGTGGTCTTGTAGCTGGTAGAATATATTTTGAAACATCAACTGGAATGATTAAAGTAGCTACAAGTGCTACCGCAGTTGATAAATTTGGTGATGGCGTTAAATCTGCAAGTTGGGATGAGGAAGCCAAAACCTTAAAGATTGTAAATGAAAGTGGAGAGGAAATCTCATTAAATCTTTCAGATGTAGCCTCTGCTTCTGCAGTTACTACAGAATTAGCAAAGAAATTAAGTTTAGGATCATCTGGAGATGCTGCAGGTACTCAAAGCTATTATGGTTTAAAGAAAGATATTTCTGCAGCACAGACAGCTGCTACAAATGCAGCAAAAACATATACAGATGGGGAAATTGCAAAAATTCCCGCAGCTATTGTTTATAAAGCAGATGGTACAACAATTACCCAGAGTGGAGATAGTACTGTTACTTTTACAGTTGGTACGATTGCTCAGAATAAAGTCACAGGATTAGAAAGTGCACTTGCTAGTAAGGCTTCCACAACAGATCTTAATGCAGTAAAAGCTACAGCTGAGGCTGCTGCTCCTCAAGCTACAACATATACTAAAACTGAAGTAGATAATAAGGTATCTGCTGCAGTTGGAAGTGTATATAAAATGAAGGGTTCTGTAGATGACGCCACAGCTCTTCAAGCTTTAACAGGAGTAGCTATTGGTGATACATATAATGTAATTGCTGCAGGCTCTTTAAATGAAGAACCTTTTGAAGCAGGCTCAAATTTTGTAGCTATTAAAGCTGGTGCAGGTAATCAAGAAGGAATGTGGGATAAGCTAGGCGGAACCATTGACTTATCTGCTTATGCTAGAAGCGCAGATGTGGCTAATACTTACGCTACTAAAACTGCAGTAACTTCTGAAATTGCTACTAAGATCGGAACTTTAGACAAAGCTGATACTGCTGTCGAAGGTCAGGTTGTTTCTGCAGTTTCTGAAACGGATGGTATTATTACTGTTTCTCGTAGAGCACTTGTAGAAACTGATATTCCAACTATTGGAATGACTAAGATTTCTGGATTATCTACTGCACTTTCTGGAAAGGTTGGAACTTCTACAACAGTTAATGGTAAAGCTCTTAGTCAAAATATTACTTTAGCTGGAGAAGATATTTTAGTAGGAGGAACAGGAACATATAAAGATGATGATCTCCAAGCTGCTATTGAAGCGATGGATAGCAGAATTACTTCTGCTGCAGCTGCAGGTGTTCAGTCATTTGGAGGAAAAACAGGAGCCATTACATTAAAAGCAACAGCCTCAACTAATGGTTCAGTTAATTTAACAATGAGTAATAATGAGCTCCAAGCGGCTATTGTTGGTTTAGGTTCTGCTGCATATACTGCATCTACTGCTTATGCAACTGCTGCTCAAGGAGCAAAAGCTGACTCTGCCCTTCAAAAAGCAAATATTGTTTCTGGCTCTGCTAATGGTACAATCTCTGTTAGTGGTACAGATGTTGCTGTCAAAGGTCTAGGTTCTGCTGCTTATGTTGCAACTTCAGCATTTGATGCTGCTGGTTCTGCAAACAGTGCTCTTACCTCTGCTAAGTCTTATGCTGATGGCTTAATGGCTTGGGCTGAGTTTGAATAATATATTTAGAGGAGGTGGGAGAAATCCCATCTCCTTATTTTTAATTTTTTAAATAAGGTTAAAATGGCAAAAATTACAAATAGATTCGTCCATTTTAAGACGAAAGCCAGTTTCACTTCACGATTGGGAGCTGGTGATATCCAGGAATCAAGTGTTGTGTTCATCCAGGATGCAAATGAAATTTGGACACATGGAACATATTATAAATGTGATATTAGTGAGGCTGAAGTTATAGCCCTTATTAATTCTAAGGGGTATATTACTGAAGCTGATATTCCTTCATTAACTGGTGGAGCATCTGCTACTTCAGGGCAATATGTATCTGGGGTAACAGTATCAGGGCATAATGTAACGGTTACTAAAGCAGCTTTGCCAACTAATGCTGAAACTGCTACTAAATTAGCAACTCCAAGAGTAATTGCAATTGCAGGAGCTATATCTGGCAGTACAACTTTTGATGGCTCTAGCAACGTAAGTATTAATAGTACATTAAATAGTTTTGATGCATCTAAAATTACTTCTGGAACTCTTAATGCTGATAGACTTCCTGAGATTCCTATTTCTAAAATTCCTGCGGCTGCAATGGAGAGATTATATGTAGTGGAGTCCCAATCAGCTGCAGTTGCTTTGAAGATACAAGAAGGTGATGTAGTTCAAATTGGTTCAGGAGGGCCTATGTACTTCTGTATATCAGAATCTGCATCTACTTTTGCAACTAAATTTAAAGTATTTACAGCTGGAGCTGCAACAAGTGTTCCGTGGTCAGGAGTGCTAAACAAACCATCTATCCCAGAAGCTGCTGTAGACTCTCCAACAAGAATAGATGGGAGTAAGAGTGCAGCGGTGGGAACATCAAGCAAATATGCAAAAGAAGACCATATTCATTCAACAAATACTAGAATGTTGAATCTAAATGGAACAAGCTATACTTTCCACTCAGATTCTTCAAGTAATCTTCCTATGGTTTACGCTCCCACAAGTACTGGAACATCTGGACAAATTCTTAAATCTACAGGAGGTGTGCCAACTTGATCGGATTTAACTGTAAATATTGATAAAGTAAGTGACGTAACTAAGGGATATGGAACATATGGTGATATTCCTGGAGGTATGCAGTCATTTATAAACGAGTATAGGGGTGATCATTTAGCATTTACTCCAAAAGAAGATATACTAGTGGAAGTTAGTAGCAATAATGGTGCTAGCTGGGAAACAAAAGAAACAACAGATGCTATAGCAAGCATTTTTAACAGTTTAAATACCGAAGGCTTTTCTACATTTACTGACGTAAATACGTTAACCACAGATTATAAATTTAGATTAACATTAACCAACAGCGATCGATATTGTACAATAACTTGACTATATCTTTGAATTTCCACAAATGGCGGAGGTTATAGCCTTGATGTAGAGAGATATAGTGAAGCTAAAGAGTGAGAAACTATTGCCTCTGATAAAACTTTATCTGGATGGAGTGGTGGAAATTATATCTCGTTTACTGATATAATTACATATAACAGTCCTCCTAATATCACTGCCCAACAACAATCAAAGATACGATTAACATTTAATGTTAAATCGGTAAATTCTTCTTATAAAAGTAATATACATATATATAGAATAAGTGGTTATGGTAATTTTTTATGGAAATACTCTAATAAAAATTATCTTGCTGCTTATGGAACTATACATACTTGGGATTCTAATAAAACTGTTATATTCCCTGCTGCTATTAAAGTTCCTGGAGCTATCTCAACAGAAACTGGAGTCACTACTCCTAGTCTAACAGTTAATGGAGATATTGGCTGTAATTCTATAAAAATCGGTAGTAGAAGTTTAAATAATGCTCTTGTATTTACATCTTTAAACAATATAGATTATACGCAATCAACTAAAACTGCTAAAGAGAAGGAAATAGTGACATCTGCAGCTTTGGCATATTGAAATGGGGCATATAGTGGTACTAGTTCTTCTTTAAGATATTGTACTTCTGGAGAAATTGCATCTACTAGTTGGGTGAAGTCTAATTACATACTTAATACTGGAGGGTCTATAACTGGTCCTTTGATTATTTCTGCAAAAGCAGATGCTAAGATAATTTTGGACAATACAGATGATGAGACTAATTATCAACAAATTGCCTTTGCACAAGATGGGGTAATATATGGAAGATTAGGTACCTATGGAACTACTGACATTAAATGGAATCAAGCCACATTAGCCACTCAAAATTGAGTATCTTCTCAAGGTTACTTAACATCTGTCTCATGAAATACTATTACAAGAAAGCCTTCTACTTTTACTCCAAGTGCACATAATCAAGCTTCTAATACAATTACCGCATTAACGGGATATACAAAAGGTACGTCAACTGCAGATTTAGCTGTCACTGATACATTGAATACTGCTTTGGGTAAGCTTGAATGTCAGATTGCAACTAAAACAAGTAATACTGGTACTGTTACCTCAATTACCGCTGGAGCTGGATTAACAGGAGGAACTATTACCTCATCTGGAACTATTAAAGCTAAGTTAAGAACTGAAGACTTAATGTCTTTAGATTCTATAAATGCAAGTTCTACTTCTAATAGAGTATACGCTGTCCAACAGGATAAATCAGGATATTTAGCTGTAAGTGTTCCTTGGACTGATACTAATACAGACACTAAAGTTACTTCAGTTGCAAATCACTATACCCCTTCAGGAGGTACAACTTTATCAGCATCTGGTGGATCTTCTTTAACTGCTGGATCTAGTCAAGTAGTTACTGGGATTACTAAAGATGCTGCTGGACATGTTACTGGAATTACTTCTGGATCTTTACCAGCAGCACCTACTTTATCAGGATTAGGAGGAATTGGAACGGTATCTGCTTCTGGAACTGCGCCGTTAACACTCTCTGCCTCAAAGTCAGGAACATCTGTTACAATAACAGGATCAGTAGCTGCTGCTTCTTCAAGTAGTTCTGGAGTAGTGAGTACTGGCACACAAACATTTGCGGGCGAAAAAACCTTCAGCTCAGAAATACAGGCTACTGGAGGAATAAGTAGTAAGAACATAATACATATAGATGATGGAACCTATACAGGATACCTTGGAAACTTAGATAGTATAGGACTTGGTAGTGGTGACAGTTTTGCAGTAGTATCTGAAGGAAAGCTTACTCTCATGACAATAGATGATAGTCCTATTTACTTCGGGCAGAATGAAGATTGTAATATTACAGGATCTCATTTTAGCGGAAGTGCAGAAACTGCAAATAAAGTAGTTGGCTCCTTAACTATTGATGGAACTGCCTATAATGGAAGCTCTAATGTAACTGTAAACACAAAATTACTGCAAGGAAATAATGCTGGATCTATTATTAAAGCTGGGTATAGCTACTCAGGATGTAATTCAAGTATTACGTCTATCTCTGGATTTAGTTATAATAACCCAGACGCGGTAGTGGCATCATCTACCAAGATCACATCATTCCCAAGTAATGTTAGAAAAATGGCTAATATCGCTAATCTTAGTGGTGGATATTATGTATACTGCTTTAGTTATATTGGAGGACACGTATACGTTAATGGTGCAGTATATGCTTAACGCTTAAAATATTATAGACATGACAACATATTCAAAGAAATATTTTAATGAGGAAACACAACAGTGGGAACCTCTATATTCTACAGAAGGACGTTCTGCATATGAGACTGCAAAGCTAAATGGATATACAGGGACCGAAGAGGAATTTAATAAAGCATTATCACAGATACCTGTAGTAATTTCTTCAATTGAAAATTATCCTACAGAAGGAAGCAAAAATTTAATTACCTCTGGGGGAGTATATCAAGCAGTAAAGAACTCTGAGACTTCTGCTGAAGAAACACACCAAGAACTTTTAAATGAAATTTCTAATGTAAACACTACATTATCTACAGAAATTTCAACTGTAAATACTAATTTAACTACTAAGATAACCCAGGTAGAAACAACTACTATTCCAAATGCAATTAAAGCAGCTATTGTAGATAATCTAGATACAGAAGATTCCAATAAAGCTTTATCTGCAACTCAAGGAAAAATTTTAAAAACTATGATTAGTAATTTAGCTAATCTTAGAATTGAAGTTGTGTCAGAACTTCCTGAAACTGGGGAAACTAATGTAATTTACCTTGTTAAGAAGAGTGGAACAAATCCTGATACGCACGACGAATATGTTTATGTAGAAGGAAATTGGGAAAAAATAGGAAATACAGAAATAGATCTTTCTAATTATTATACAAAAGATCAAGTATATTCCAAATCTGAAACCTACAACCAAAATGAAGTAAATACTTTAATTACAGAAATTGAGGGAAATATTCCAACTATTCCTAATATAGAGACCAGTATGTCTGGGTCTGGAAATGTTATTACTTCCATCGAAGTAGATACTACTAATAAACATAAGGTTAATGCAGTAAAAGGAATCTCTGTATATTCTAAAACTGAAGTAGATGAAAAATTATCTGGCTCAGGTTTAGGAGATGTTGTTGCAGAAAGCCCTTTTTCTACAGCCAATAACGTAATTATATCTGGAAGTGCAGGGAAAACTGTTAAAGATTCAGGAATTCTATTAACTAATCTTGCTACAAAGGAATTTGTAAATCAATTTGAGCCTGAGTGGAATAAAATAGCTCATAAACCTGAAACTTTTGTGCCTTCCGCGCATACTCATACAATATCTCAAATAACGGATTTCCCAAAACTTGGAACATTGGCTTCTAAAGATAAAATTGATGAGTCAGACCTTAATTTTGATATACCTGAAGGAGTAGTAGTTGATTCAGAATTGAGTTCTACATCTGAGAATGCAGTTCAAAATAAAATAATTACTAATGCTTTATCAAGTAAAGTAGAGCAGTCAGCATTAAGTAATTATGTTACTAAGGATGAGATAGCTGAGTTAGGAGGAGGAGATGTAGTAGCTAATGGTGATCTTGTTGATAATAGGATAATAATTGGAGCAGGAACAAAATCTGTTTCTGCATCTAATATTTCAATTTCAGACATCACCTCTGTTACAAATACTGTAAGTGAAATTATAGATGGAACCACAAAACTAGATTATATAGATACACTATATATTGAGGGTGATTCAGGAGATTTAATGCCAATAAATAGGAATGCCGACACTATTAATATTAAAGGATCTGATGGAGGAATGATTACTGTCCATACAGATAACGCTGATGGTGAAGAAAAGGTTCTTATAGGGCATACATCAGGAATTACTCATGTTCCAGAAGCACTGAGTGAAAGTGACGAAGACAGAATCCCTTTTGTTCCTGGAGGAATGACTGGCTATAATTTAGGAAAAATAGGACTAGATATAAGAATTCCAACAGCTGCTATTGATGGATTATCGAACGTTGCTAAATCAGGAGATTATGCAGATCTAAATGGCAGTCCTAATGCTCTTCCAAATCCAAGTTCATTAACTGTTATTGCTGGCACTAATATTACAGTTCATAGTGGGGCAGAGGCTCATACTATTGATTTAAATGAAACCTACACAAAACTTTTAAACTCTGTTGATACACCAGGCAAAGCAGGTATATTTTATGGGGATTCACCATCATACTCAGTAAATACTGTGTATGTGACTAGTAGGAATCCTGATGCAATTATTGTAGTTCCTACCGCTACAACTGTAACATTTGGAAGTAATTATGTGAAAATGAAAGATTTGGATACTTTGTCAGGAGGTAGTTATAAATGCTATTGTATTACTTACATTACTACAGGATTAGTATTAGTTAATGGAGCTATTTATGGATAATATTTTAAAATTTTAGTGCAAAATTTTTAATATTTTTTGCACTAAAATTTTAATATTATAAATATATTTTCTACTTTTGTAGAGATAGAAAAAATTAAATTTTAATGGTTATGAAAATGAATGTTGCAACCAGATTAGCTATTTTAACTAATCTGCCAGAACAAGGAAGTGTTCTTGAGATGATTTCTTCTAGAAATATCCGCAAGAAAATAGACTTTTCAAGTGAAGAAATAACTGCTCTAAACTTGAAAGAGGCTGATGGAAAAATTTCATGGACTCCAAACGTAGAGGACATTGAAGTTGAATTTAATGATTCTGAGACAGAGTTCTTACGAACTGTTATAAATATAATGGATCAGAAGCATGTCATTACAGATAATATTCTTGATTTTGTAGAGTTGATTCAAAATTAAGTTTATTCTACTACATATTTAATTTTAAAGTTATATCATATAACGCAAAACAAGTTCTTTGAGGGTTCATACATACAAGGATTCGAGAATGCGTTTTGTAGTGATATAGTATCAGACTGAGGGAAGATTTTAACGAAAATTCGTAATTAGACAAAGTGAGTTCCCAAAATGTCCATGCATGATGTTATAAAACGTGTTATTTGATAACTATACTGAATTCAGTATAGGATTTTTTCATTAACTTTAAAATTAAACAAATTATAGACGTAGTAGAAAAACAGATTGTACATGAGTACGACGAAAATCACAAGGAGTACGCATCAAAAGGTGTTGCTGGCACTGGCTTAGGTCTTGGTATCGCTGGAACTGCTCTTGGACTTTTAGCTCTTAGTGGAAGAGGCTTATTTGGCCTTGGAAATGCAGGTAGTGCTGCAGCAGGTGCATTAGCAGCTGAAGCTATTACTGGAGGCCCTACAGCTTTTCAAGCTTGGCAACATTCCTGCAATGCTGAGTTAGCAGATCAAAAAGCACTTTATGATTTTGCTTTGTTATCAGCAAATGCTCGTTTTAATGATCGTCAAACGATCAATTCAGAGATGTTTGGTTTATACAAAAGCCAAATTGATGCAGATTTCGGACTGTACAAAAATCAGAGAGACCAATTCGACGTATTAGTTGATCGTATTGGAAAACTTGAGACTGCTGCTGCTGTACAAGCTGCTGTAGAGCCTTGGAGAAGTAAAGTAACTAAGATGGAGATTGCCAATGTAGCTGGTATGGTAGGACTTGAAGCTGAGCGCAGAATGTGTGCTGACAATAAGATAGTAAATTATGCAAATAATACATTCTATCCTATTCGTGTAGCTGCTGTTGAAGTAGGTACAGATACAGTACAGCGTTCACTGTATAATCCTTTATGCCCTTGCTCAGGATACTCAAATAGCATCTTATTTGAGCCTACAACAACTCCTGCAGCTTAGTTAAAATCTTAGTTTAAGATGTATCCTGTAAATCAAGTTTTCCTAGGTAATCCAGATCCATTATTAGCTTCTGATATTACCGATCAACTTCAAAGGGTAAAGGCCTATGAATCTCAATTAATGCAATTACAGAAAACAGCTACAAAAGAGCTTATTTGAGATTCTATTGATAATGAAATGAACACTTTAACCGAAAGTCAAAAGAATCGATTCTTTGAAGATAAAGAATATAGTGAAATCACTACCTCTCTTCAAAAGATGGTTCAAATAGAGCTTTTAAACTTAGTTAAAGCTAAAATTGAAAATACACAAGAAGGTAAAGAGTTATTACAAAAACAGTTATCAATTGTTAAGAAGTTGAAGACTAAGATCGTCCAAGAGACTGACAATGAGATGGCTATCTTTAATAAATTTCGCGAATTTTCTAAGGATAACCCAAGTCTAACCTATGAAGAATTCTGTAAGCAATGGCGCAACATGTAGACGTTATAATGAATAATTTGCGAAATTTTGTGAGTGTTAAATTAACCTCGTTATCGCAAAACAATCCTATGATGGCTTTAATAAAGCCCTTAGCATCTAGAGTGATTGATAATAACATGTACAAAGTTGAAACTTTGCTAAAACAGATTTCAGATAAAGATGGATTAGTTGATATTGAAGGTATCTTAACAGAAATGTCAGATAATATTATCAATATCAAACCATTTAAAGTGGAAACTGGATTACTTGGGCAACTTGAAATAGGTGCAGGAAAAATAAAGATGGACATCCCAATGGTTAATAAATCTTTGGTTTTGAATCAACAAGATCTAAATGAATTAAAAGACATGCTATCGCATTAGAAATCAGAAGATGAAAAGGAATGGTATTTTTTATATCATTCCTTTTCTTTTTATAAGATAAATTATAGTTAGTGGGAATATTATCAAATAATTCTAAAATTGGAGATAAAGGAAAAGATTTAATTCTGCAAACTTCAGGTAAAGTATATGTTCAAGTTAGAGATAAGTTTTATCCTATAAATTTTAGAGAAACACAAAAAGAGAATACATCAGATGATGAAAAAACTTCCGATACTAAAGGAGTTCTTATAGTTGAAGATATAAATTCTTATACTGGATCGTATCCTGGAGATAATATTTTGATAGTTGATAGTGTAACGGGAATTTTCTATAGAACAACTAATGGATCCTATGTACAAATACCCTCTATAGAGGCTGGCTTTTTTACATCCCCCTTATCTATTCAATTGAATGATATTTCTAACCCTCCTATTATTACAAATTCCTCAGAATTAGTTGAGAACCTTAATGCACAGTATTTATCTGGACATTCTTCTTCAGAATTTGCTAAAAAAAATTCTGACGAGAGTATAACGGGAAAATGGGAATTTAAAGACATAGTGGCAAAAAAAGTAAAAAGTAGTTCTGGAACAACAATTTTAGATTTAACAAAAGGGGAATTGATTATAGATTCTATCATAACAAACTCAATAAGTAATACTGCTAAGGAAAAACCCATCACAATTATCAAGCAAGATGATGGTAATATATATATCCAACTATCTAATGATGAAAATATATCCAATACCATATTAGGACTTGTTAAGAAAATTGGGGAAGAGGAAAATTCTATTACATATACACCATGAATAGAAATAAATGCCACTAAATGTAAAATAAACGGGATTACTTATATGTTAAATTCTGATGGCACAGCAACATTTGGGCCAATGTCTCTGAATTCCGATAATACAATAACTATAGGCAATTCTGTAATAGACAGTGAAGGGAATATTACTTTAGGTGGCATTAAAATAAATTCTGATGGTACAGCAACATTTGGATCTGGAGAATACCAAGCCACAATAGATGCTAATGGAAAATTCTCAATCCCTGAAATATGTATCCTAAAATAGAAAATATTTAAATATTTATTTGTATTATTAAATAATTGCAATTATATTTGCAGCGAATAGATAATCTATAACTAATAAGGAAAAATAGGAAATATGCAATTTGAACACAATCAATTTGATAATTTGCTGGATGATGAGGTCGTTGAAAGAGTAAATACAGAAACTCAAGAAGAGATTATTGAACCAGCACTTAATTCTACTGAAGGAGAGGAAGAGGAACCTTCCACTTCTGAGGGAGAACCAGGAGAAACAGAAGAAGAAAATGATCTGGATGCATTTTCGACTTTCTTAAAGAATAGGGGAATTCGAGATGGGAAAACTATCATTTATGAAAATGAAGAGACTGGAGAAACTGAAGAGGTAGATTTTGAAACTCTAAGTAAGGAAGAACAGCTTTCAATTCTTGAATCTCTAACTGATCCAGGTCTTTCAGAAGATGAAATTGAGACTATCAATCTACTTCGTAAGACAAATTCATCGTTTCAAGATATAATTGCTTATTATCAACAACAGGCTATTGATGAGTATAAAGCCAAAAATAGTGGACAAGAAACTTATACTGTTGATAGTTATTCTGATGATGAGCTGTATTTGGCAGATCAAAAAGCAAAATTTCCAGAAATGACTGAAGAAGAATTAAAAATTGAATTAGATGTAGCTAAATCTAATGAAGATCTCTTTAAAAAGAAAGTAGATTTAATTAGAAAACAATATAAGGAACAAGAAGAAAATCATATCAAGGAGCAAGAAGAAGCTGAGAAAAAGCAACAGGAGGCCTACCAAAATATGTTTGTAGATACATTAAATGGATTTAATTATATTTCTTTGGATTATAAAGATCCTAAGAGTGATAGTTTAATTCTTGAAGAAAAAGATAAGAATCGGATCTATGACTATGTATTTAAACAAACTCCAGAGGGAATGACTAAATTTGTTGAGGATTTATCAAAACCCGAGGTAATAGTTGAGCTAGCTTGGTATAGATTATTTGGCAAAGATGCAATTTCAGACATTAGTAATTATTGGAAAGAAGAGTTGAAGAAAACTCGTAAATCAACTTCAGTAAAACCAAAATCTAATGTTACTGTTAAAAAAGATACTAAACCCCAATCACAACAGGGAACCTCTCTTAGTTCCAAATGGGACGAACTATTATAAATAAAATAAAATAAATAATTTAGTATATGAGAATTACAGGTTTTACTACCATACGCCCTGAAATGGCTTCTACAAGAACGTATGAAGACTTTTCGAAGTTCTTAGGCGCTAATCCTGCCAGACTAGGTATTGTATCGTCATTATATGATCAGTATACAGCATCTTATCTTACAGAGTCGCTGATGAACATTTATACGATGGAGAAAGATCGTAAGAATGCATTCCAATCAGTTAACTCATTCATGGTTGAGTGGGATATTGATGTGAATTTTATCAAACGTGTTCCTTTCTTATCTGTACCAGAAGGCGATGGTGCACAGGGAACAGACATCGTAGTTCATTTCCCTGAGAACTACTATCAGAAAAATGACGTGTTTATTATTGAAGGTTCACGTCAGCAATTAATTGTTCTTAGCCGTCCTGTTCGTAGAAGTGACGCTGACTTTGAATTAATTTGTAAGATTCAGGATTCCGACTATGCTGCTACACTTGATTTTTCAGCTTGCCAGTCTGGTATGAATACTCGTTTCTTAACAAACTATCAGCCTGAGCTGCATGAGGAAGGTTATACAAAATATCAGAGCAATACTGAAAAACATAGAACTTTCATCTCAATGCACCGTAATGATGTTTCATATTCAGCTAAATATGCTGCAATGGAAGATCAATTTATTACAATTGGTAAAGGTGATGGTAAAGATGATGTAACATATAAGATGAATCCTGCTGCTAAGGATTGCTTGGATAACTTTATGCTGTCTCGTAACAATTCATTACTTTGGGGTAAAACTAACGTAGATAAGTATGGCAAAGCTAAGATTTTTGATCCAGAAACTGGTCAGCCTATTATCTCTGGTGATGGTATTATTCCTCAAATTGAGCGTTTTGCAGGTAAATATATCTTTACAAAACTGAATATGCGTGTCTTTGAGACTGCTCTGCAGGCAATGGTTGCTAAGTCAGAGAAGCCTACTGGAAATCAGTACATCTTCATTTGCAATACTGCAATGTGGAATGATGTTCAAAGAGTAATGTCAAATTGGATTCGTGACTATAAGACTAACGGAGCTTTCATTTATTCAAAGGCTACTAATGGTTATATTAATCTTGGTGCAACCTACAATGCATATGAATTTGCAGGTAACACTATTGCATTCAAGATTGACCGTTCCTTTGATATTGAGTTCCCATCTCCTCGTAGATTTGGTATCTTCCTTGACTTAACAGCTGACGGAAAAACTGGACGTCCTGCACTTTCTATGTTCACATTCAAAGGTCTGCAGATTGTTCATAACTGGTTAACTGGTCCTGGTGGACGCGATGGTAAGTCAGGTGGAGAGGTTTCAACTCCTGTTGCAGGAGCTAAACTTATCAACTGGGGATATGCTGGAGTAGGCGTATTCAATCCTTACAGATCGTTCATCCTGATGTCAGAGAACTAAAAAGAAATGTGTGAAAGATTCCCCTTGTAATAGGGGAATCTTATCACCATTAAATAGATTGTATGATGTATAGATAAATTTGAATAAGACAAAATATGAATAATATGAATAATAATGACCCCAGTAATATTATAACACTTAGAAGTGTATATGGAAAAGTAAAAACATACTACTTTAACCCAATGAGAGGAAAAAATGGAACATATCCTCCTTTTGTAAAGAGGGTTAGGGTAAGTGCAGATGGTCGTGATACAGAAATGATTTTGAGTGAACAAGAATTAAATAGTGATCAAAGAGACTTTTTTATCCCAGAGGATCTCGAAATTATTGTAACTGATGGAACGACATTTGATTTAAGTAATCAATATCAAAAAAATATCTGGGAGTGCATTAAAGATTCTCATTTAATTGCTCCAGAAAGAGGTGCAAAAGATGAACATGGCAATCTTCTTATCGATGGAGACATTAGACGTTATGGATTAGCAGAATTATATGTTGAACGTCCTGGAGTTGAATCCAAGAAACGTGTATCCCGCATTAAGTTAGTAACAAAGGCTTACACATTTATTGAACAAGATACCTCAGAACACAGAAAGGTTATTTGTAAACTTCTAGGAAAATCAATGAGAAATGCTCCTGATACTGACATTCAGGATTATCTATATCAAAAAGCAGAGAAAGACCCAAATCTCATTATTGATATTTATACCAGTGCAGATCAGGCTTTGAAATTATTGCTAATTGATGGCAAACAAAAAAATATTATTAGAACACAAAGCGGTGTTTTAATGTATTCCGATACAGCTCTTGGAGTTACTGATGAAGCCGCAATTTTATTCTTAAAAGATCCAAAGAATAAGGCTATTTATGATTCAATTGTTTACGAGGTTTTTGGGGACATGAAAACAGATGATCTCGAAACGAAGCCCAGAGAGTCTAAAAAGAAATAATAAATTAGAATATTATGACCGCTAGAGATTTATATGAATATGGTTTGATAGAACTTAATAAGTTAGAAGCGCCAAGTCTCTTAACTGAAGACTATGTTTATTTTTTAAATAAAGCGGTTCAACAATACATAAATTTAACATATAATAGATATGATATTAATCAGCAATCTACTGACGATTTAAGAGTTCTAAAAGCCACAGCGTTGTTTAAAGACGAAGATATTAAAAAGTTAAAAAGTGCTGATAATTTGGTATCTATTCAAAGCAAAATAAACTATGGGATTTTATCATCAACTTATTATGTAGATCTTCCAAAAGACTATATGCATATGCTTAATTGTATTGTAGGCTTTGCAAGAACCGAAAATCCTAATAAAAAAACTCATTGTGATAGTGAGGTAGGAACCAAAGTTTATTTTACTGCTAAACGACTTACTGCAGACATGTATGGAGGGGTAATTAATAATTACTACCAAAAACCTTCATATAAGAGGCCTTATTACTATTTAAATACTATTAATACAAGTAATGAAATAGTTACCAATAAGGAACAAGATGATTCTATATTAAATTATATAGCAGATATAGAATCTTTAAGAGATTCTGAAGCCAAAAAAGGTGAGCGTATAGCAAATCCCTCTAATGTACGACTGGAATTAAGATTCGGAGATGATACTTTATATACTCCATCTGAAGTATATATTGAATATATTAAAGCTCCTATGTACATTAGATTGAGTCAGGCCGAAATTGATGATCCAGGTGCTGACGTATCCCAAATTTTAGAATTCCCAGATTATGTATGCTACGAAATCTTGAATATTTTTGTTAGATTAATTATGGAAAATGCAAGTGATCCTCGATTACAAACAAATATTCCACTTAATCAGACCATTCCTGAAGCACAATCTAGGAATTAATAGTATTAATTTTAAATAAATACACAAGTATGTTTGATTTTTTTAAAGAGGTAATAATCAACTCAGATACTCTTCCTACGGAGGAGGGCATCGATGTTGCTGGCAATCCTTTTAAACGCTTTTATGCATTAACTTCTAGTAATGCTGCAGAACTTGGACTAAGTTATAAGCCAAAAGAAGATACGTTTAGAGTTCTTCGCTGTGCTGATTATGTAAAGTCTGCTGTTAAAGATGGAAAAATCCATAAAACTTTTGGTACTAAAGGAAAGGTTGCACAAGTTGAGTTTAATTTAAGCAGCATCAATTCAGTTCCAGGGCAGTACAGAATTATCATAGATATTAGTCTGGAAAATCGTTACTATAGTGATTATAAATATCCGTGGTCAGCATTCCATAAACCTGTTATGGTTGAATTTGATGTTCCTGAAAGTTCAAAGTTGGAAACCTTAACAGATACTGTAGTAGCTGCACTTAAGAAGTATGTTCCTTCTGATTATAAATATGCAGTCTCTAGAAAGAAGGCAGCTGGAGAAGTTCAGGTAATGTGCGCGGATCCATATCAGGTTATTAAATCTGCAAAAATCCAAAAAGTAGTGGAAAGCGGATGCTATGAAGGTTGCTCTGACTGCGAATATGTAGATACTGATGTAGCAGTAAATATTACAAAAAATGTTGCTCCTTTTGCAACGGGTGAATGGTTAACAGAAAATTTACGTTTCCCAACATATCCAAATTTACGCTATGCTAGTGTAAATGATGATGAGAAACCAATTCGTGGAGCTACCTATGTACAATATACTTTTGACTACGTTTCTCCTCGTAAGGGTCTATCTGGACAAGGTACTGTTGGACAAGCACTTACTTCTGTTACTCATCATGTCTTCTATGTGCTGGACTCTTTAGCTTCTAAATTTGACGAGGCTATTAGTAAGATTGGAGAGATTGTTCCGATGAATGGAACTATTGTTATTCTTAACGGAGGAAAAGAAGAAAACGAGATTACAGTAACCGAAGATCAAATTACGGGAAACCAAGTTAGTTTGAAAGCTACCTTCTCTGAGCAAAAAGAGGGCGATGCAGAATTTGAGTGGTCCATTAATATGACTCAAGGTTCTGGTTATTCAGTAGATCCTTCTAAAGGTGCTGAGACAACTGTAAAATGTACAAGCCCCTCTGAAGGAGATGCAGGTACAGTAACGGCTACAGTTGGTAATGTATCTGTTTCAAAGCCTATTAAGGTAACAGCATAAAGATCATTAATACTGAGCAGGACAGGACTAATTCCTGTTCTGCTTTTTCTTTTTAATTATGACAATAGAAGCCATAGCTAGTGCCGTATGAAACAACGTTTATGACGGCCTAAAAGGAACTGTAAGTAATCCAGCGATGTCATTAGAACAATTAACTGATGAGGTTGTTGCAGAAAGAAATAATATTGCAAAAGAATATCTTTTAAAAGGAGTTATGACTTTACAAGAACTTTATAATGCAGTAAATTGTGTTGAAGTTAATTGTGATTTTATGTCAAAGTGTTGTGATCTTCCAGTTGGAAAGAAAGCTTTGCACTTTGAAATTCCTCCTATTCTTCTTATGAATGGAGTTTCTACAATTCAATTTGTAGGAAGTATAGACAGACAAGAACAATACAGCGTTTATACTGATGTAAGTTATAAATTCCATTTTTATAGAAAAAGAGGGGCAGATAAACCATTTGTTTACATAGATCCTACAATAAATGCTAATGGGAATATCGATGGATATATCTTTAATGTGCCTTTTGTAAAATATATCTCGGTAATTGCAATTTTTTTAGATCCAAGAAAATTATTAGAATTTGATTGTTGTAATGACCCTGAAACTATAACAGAATGTGGAATTATCTCTAATGATATTATTCACAGACTTACTGAAAAAAAGATGAGGTATTACAGAACTGCTATGTTACCTCCTCAACCTAATACGCAAGCCCCATTATAATGAAATTACATAATTTTAATTCTGTATATTCCATGGCAAGTATTGTTTATGGGATTACTGTAGATCCTACCAACTTTGAGGATGTTGCAATGTTAGGATGGGAATTAATAGGGAATAGACACACAAAATTATATAGATACGTTACCAATACAATAAATAAACGTATTAAACTACCTTGTAATTTAGTGGAAATAGAATCGATTACAATTCCTTATATGGATGCTCAGATGACATCTAATCAAACCACTTATCCACAAGTGTACAACCAATACGTTGAAAGATATATTGAAGCTTGAAAATGAGATAAAGCCCCTTTATATGAATCAGGAAAACTTATTAAATATCGAGAAGAAGGGGATGAAATTGTTTTTGATAGGGATTTTTCAGAAGTAATTATTCTTTATCACGGAATTATTGCTGATGAAGAAGGGTTGCCACTTTTGAATGATAAAGAAGTTCAAGCTTTAGCAGCTTATGTTGTATACTCTGATACTTATAAACAAGCATTGATGAGAAAAGATGGGAATCTTGTACAACTTGCACAAGTAGCTAAAGCAGATTGATTAAAAGCCTGTACCGCAGCTAGAATTCCAGATGTATTTACGCAAAATGATATGGATGCTATTCTCGATGTGAAAACTCGTTGAGATCGTAAACAATATGGAAAATCATTTAAACCAATTCTATAAATGCGATATTTTACTAATCATTGTATAACTTCTACTGAATTATTTAGAAAGTTTAAGAAGGATAAAATAAAGCTTTCAAAAAAACAATACTTAAAAGAATATAAAGCAGATACAAGGCAAGAATTAGCTGCTAAGGTTCTTAATTATTGTTTATATTTAGTACTATTGGATATTATAAATAATAATATTATTTTTGCATTACCTGATACATTTGGATTTGATTCTGAGATCTCTATGAAAACATTCCAGGGAGATGAGTTCAAAGAAATGTGAAGAAAAGGTAAATTTAGAGACATTGATTTTGTATTATCTGGATTTAGAGGACATCAAATATTCTACACTTTTGAAACTAAATCTGGAGTGAAAGAAAAACCCATCTATGTTAACAAGAAGCTAAAAGATATTATTAGTGATAATACGAATGCAGGAAAAAATTACTTCTAATGGATATTATTAAATACTATACAGACTATATTGATGAAGTGAATGAGAAGTTTCCTTCTTTGAGTAAACATGAGATAAAGCAAATATTAAATTATGGATTAAAAATGTTTAATACCTGTCACAGAAATGGTTTGGATACTATTAATATAACATCCTACTATACTATGTATACTGGTAAATTGTTTAATGATGATTTTACACATTATCATTATTGAAGAGTGAAGTATAAGAAGAAGTTGAGATTTCTTTATAAAAGGCAAAAAACAATCTATGATGGCCATTATTATTTTGGGATGACAGAAAAAGAATTTGAATATTATCAATCTCAAAAGAAAAATAGAGGTGCTCGACGTCAAGTTTTCCATTATCCATATATGTTTGCTTATAAAATAAAAGAAGAGGCTTTTTCAGATCGTGGTCGTAAATATTTCTTTATAGTAGATTATCCAGAAGATGTAGGATGGATGTTTTACAAAGAAAATTGAACCACTCGAAGAGCAAGATATTTTGCTTATAGAGATGATTATGGAAATATACAAATGATTTAAGTATGGCAAATAATACTAAACAACAAGCGATAAATACTTTTACAGGTGGTTTGAATACTGATTTACATCCATTAACAACACCTAATGATATTTTAACTGACTGCATTAATGGTACAGTTATAACATATAATGGCAATGAATATATTCTGCAAAATGATATGGGTAATTATAAACTTGAAAAAGCCAAATTATGGGCAGATTATATTCCAGTTGGAATTAAGGAATATGGAAATATTATGTATATAGTTTCCTATAATCCAATTGATAAAAAGTGCCAAATTGGGTCTTACCCCTCTCCCCAAACATTATTTGATAGTTCTTCTAATGATATAAATAGGCAATATACAGGTATCTCTATTGATCTTTTAGAGGATAGTACTGTAAAAACTTATTTGGAGAAGCCCGAAAATGTGGCACAAAATTACTTATATACATTTTTGATAAAGGGAGAGAATTTACAGATTTTAATGCCAGAGGATGAGCCGAATTGTACCTTTTTGAATCCTGGAGATAAGTATTGATTGTATAAAGAGAATAATGAAGAGGATATTTGAAAATTGCAGTATGAGAAATATTACTCATTTACTGATAAAAAAGAGGCTTATGATATTTCTGATATAATTCAGGTAAAAAATATTCCCTATGAAGATGGAGGATTGATGTCAAATGTAACTTGGGAAACACCTGGATGAGTTGCATACAAACCAAAGTTGTACGATATAAATTATTTTAATATATATGTAACAGATATATCATATCCTAGATATATCTTTTCTTCAGAGTCTTCTACATTAACTCTATCTCTGCAAACCCAAATTCAGATATTTGGTAAGTCTTTAGAACCCAATTGTTATAAAGTGTGTGCTATATATCAGCTGGATGATAATTCAGGAAAAGAAAATAATTGGCTTCCTTTAGAATATAAGGAAGGAAATAGGAAAGACTATGGAAATGGGATATCCTTAATATATAGTACGTTAACTCCTAGCCAACAAATTAAATTTTATAAAGAAACAAAAGCAATAAATGTTCGAGCCGTTCCTTATATCGTATATGAAAATGAAGATGGGCAATATGGATTTATTTATGATAATTTTAGAATTGAATACAGAATTGATTTAGATGAGCTTACTAATGTATCTACTATTAATGTTTTTGACACTTATAAATATTTAGTTGGCAATAATGAAGTAACTATCAATTTCAACATAAATTCTCCTATAGGAAAAGAGCTCTCTGCTGAGGCATATATTTACAGTTTGAGACAAGACTCTGAGAGTAAAAAATTAATTAAGGATAATGAACATAAGTGATTAGTAGGTTCTGATTTAAATGTTTATGGGCAAAATATTGTAAGTATAAATAAAGATACTTTAGATGTAAAAGGAGAAGTTCCTTTTAGGTTGGAGGATATTTATTTGTTTGAAGTTGAATTTAAAAAAGATACAAAAGATGAAACAGATAATACATCAAGTGCCTCCTTTTCCAGAACTCAAATATTAATAGCTTCCTCAATAATGAATGGGTTTTATAACAAAAGGAACCGATTTCAAGAAATTTTAGCTTCAGAATGAATGCCTTTAATACAAGAAAATCTTATTATAAAAGAGGCATTTTTATCTGTTGACAAACAGACAGGAGCTAAAAAAGAAGGATTTGTTTTAACTAATTCATTAGCTCAGCTATTTTCAGAAGATTTTAATAATATATACGATGAAGCAGCTGATGCTTTAGCAACACTTTCCAATATATATAAAACAGCTGAGAAAAATCCAGAAAATGTTTATTTTGGAAAAATTGCAGGTAATACTTATGAAGCAACTGGAACTCTTAAAGTAGGGATGAAGAATTTATCCGAAAATAATGATATTGAGGATACTTGTTGAGAGGGCTTAAAATTTAATGTCTCATCTACAGATAGGACGGTTAATTATGATCTTAATATAGAATCAAGTGGTTGAAAGAGTACCTATGCTATTAAACTAGACTCAGATAATAAAGATTGTTATAGTACTTATTTATGGAATTTTGATATAGAAAATATTGCTCTAAATTCTATAACATCTGATTGAGGAGGGTATCAAGAAGTCAAAACTGGAACTAGACAATACTTATTTGAAAATCTACCTTGGTATTTTGTTGGAGATGAAATAGCACCCCTAGATTCTAATAGCTCTCCATTAAATATTTCAAAGCTTAATGCCTATACTATACTTGGGAAAATAAGAAGTGTTACCAACTATACAGAAATACCATTAGGGTATACCCTATCTGTAAATGGTAATGATATGGATTTTGCAGTAAGTGCTGATAAATATAGAGGTACTTGGGTTCCTGAGTATGAAGAAGATTCTATCTTTTCATTAGACGCTAATACTCTGTTATCAGAGAGTTTTACTAATAATGGAACAACTCCTCATACTGTACCCTCTATACGATTTACATCTGAAAATGATGGTAAAAAGTGAGGACTGGATCATATAACAAGTAATGAAAATACATGAACAAATATACATAAGTTCTTTGATCAGACTCTTGGTTCTGCATATGGGGAACAAAAAAAACCTTTATTTATTCCGATATGCTTTGGAAGTCATAGTACAAGCACTTTTAGTTATGGATGAAGTATTAATGGAACAGATGATGTCTTATCAAACAGTATGTGATTTACAGCTGGAATAGGAGTTTTAAGTGAAAATCCTATAACAGGTTCAGTAATTGCATTAGCTAGTTTTACAAACCTTGAATTTTTAAAAGGGTTTGGTTATTTATATAATCCCTATCCTATACCTGGAGGAGGTACAGTGAAGCAAACAGATGGAAACAGTCGATATTTTATTTTAGTAGGAAATGACACTCCAGGAAAAGCATGATGGAATGCAAATATTATATCTTCCAAGCTACTCTTATTTGGTTTACATATTTATTCTTTAAAAAATATTAGATATGAGTCCTGTAGACTATTAAATTCAACTATTTCAGACTATATAATGAATATTGATAAAGTAAACTTTTCTCTTAAAAGCTTTTGGACCATAAAGAAATGAAATTATAAAGGTGTGGATTTATTAAGTGACAATCCAATAAAATGAGTGAATAATGAAGAAACTGATAAAGAATCTTGATACGATAACCTTAATTTTAACTTGCCATATACTTTTAATGGAAAAAGCTTTAATAACCTACTTCCATCTTTAGACAATATAATTTGGATTGATTCTCCAGAATGAACTTCTAAAAATGAAGATGAGAATACTTATAGAAATAAATTAGGGGAACTGTCTAATAAATTATTGCAATATTCAAATTCTAATAATTATGAGTTGTATAGTGATCTAGAAGATGCTAATGTAAAATTATATTATGAAGTACTTGGGCTGGCTAAAAAATTAAAAGTGGTAGAGCAAACTTCTAATAATTCTGGATATAACACAATAGTCTATAATACAGAGTTTACGACTGCAGATATGTCAGCAGTTGCTCCTATTAAAGCCGCAGGCGGAACTAGAGGCTATGGAATTATGCCAACCTTAGACTTGTCAAATATATGCGGTATAGACGCTGGAGGAGATGTAGAATCTGGAAATATTACTTCTGAGTATTGAGGCACTCTTAAGGAACTTTGTACCGTTACACAGGAATTTATTGATACATATAATTTACAAGATGTCGAAAATTCAACTAACAGCTAAAAAATATAATAGTGAAGGGGATTTAGCTCATGAGTATAATCCCCTTCACAACAAATTAACTAGGGATGGAATATTAGAGGATTTTATAACGGATGAAATAGATTTCAATTTAACTAAACCAGCAGACATTGAATGTCAGCCCTCCTATGATGGAACTGTTAATTTAATTATAAATGATGATCTAAATCCTCCCAGAATAATTAACACAACATATACAACCCTAGAAAACAATAGATATAAACGAGTTGTAAGAAACCAAACTGAACAAACCAATCTTTATAGAGAAGGCCAAATAGATCAAAGAACTAGACTTTTTAGAAATTTAACAAAACTTCCTAAAATAGATTTAGTAAATGTTCTCTATCATGGAGAATTAAAAGGTGGTAATTACACTTTTTACATAAAATTAGCAGATAACGATTATAATAAAACAGACATAGTAGCGGAATCTGGAATAATTTCCATATTCAAAGGAACTATAGAAGTCCCATCAACAATATCAGGAACATTAGAGGATGAAAGAACAGATAAGTCAATTACACTTAAGATATCGGATATTGATGTATCGTTTAACAGAATTTTCGTATATTATGAAAGAGCATACTCTGATTTAAATGGAATTTTAAAAACAGAAGTTTGTGAGATAATTAAACCCTACGAAATTAAATCATCGTCTCAAGATCTTGTTATTAATGGGTTTGAAGAAGTTAAGCAGATATCAGAGGAGGATCTTAGTATTAGATATAATATATGCACTGGAGTAAAAACTCAAGCCCAGGTACAAAATATGCTATTCTTTGGTAACGTGCAACAAACGGTATTAGATAACGCATCTTTACAAAATATATCATATTATATAAAAGCTTCTCAGATTCAAGGGGAAAGTATAGGATATATAGAACCAGCAACTTATTATAAGAGGTCACAAGAAGACATAGGGATGACCGAATATTATAATCCTATAAATATATATTATTCTTTAGGGTACTGGCCAACAGAATTATATAGGTTTGGAATAGTATACATATTTAAAGATGATTCTCTAAGTCCTGTATATAATCTAAGAGGATGTGATTTTTCTTCTATGAAAGATAATTTAGAAGGTTCTAATTATACCCTTAGTACAATTAGTAGTAACATCATACCAAGTGATAATTTTTCTATACCTAATGATCATTATCTTTCTAATACTAAAGGAGTGTTTAAGTTTAAAGATACTAACTTATATGAGAAAGATGGAAAAAAGGGAGTATATCCTTTAGGAATACAATTTACTATAGATGTTGATATAGTTACTAAGCTCAAAGAGTATAACGTAAAAGGTTTTTTCTTTGTGAGGCAAAAACGTATCCCAATTATACTAACTCAAGGATTTACTGTAGGTGTAGATAAGACTGCCTATGTGCCTATGCTATCAATAAATGATTTATATAAAACAGAGTCATTTATAAATAAGAACTTAACATTAACTACATCTTATAAAGAAAAATTAATTGAGGGAACTTTGCAAAGTCATGGATTATTGTCTGTTGATGCTATGGTTAATAAACAGCTTCAATCTATATTAGATAATTCGGAGTTTTCTTTAGAAAGATATTATACAACTTCAGAGTTAGGATCAAGTAATTCTTTACTTGGACAAAGATCATACTATACAAAAGACTATCAAAAATCTAATTATACAGGTTATATCAAAGGAAAATGTGTTTTTGTAGATATGGATATTCCTTTAAAATATTACGATTCATATGGATATTCTACACGTGCAGGGTCTTCTGAAGATTGTAAAGAAGTAAAGTTCTTAGGGGGAATAAACTATAATGCTGACAATAATAAGATAGTTAGAGGAGTATATTGTCCATTTATTGGAACAAATAAGGTACTTACTAAAAATGCTATATATAATGTACGATTAGGTAATTATTCTAAAACTTATGAATTAGAATATTTTAAAATTCGAGGTAATGATTTATCCCCTTTCATGGCAGTTAGTCCAAGATATGAACTAGAGGATTCAAAATTGTTTGATAAAGATCTGCAATCATATATTGTACCAAAAGTATTTAGAGGGGATTGTTTTACCACTACTGTAACAATTAGATTAAATAAAAATTTTATTGACTCAGAAGTCCCAACCAATGATATAATTGTAGATCCAAACACATGGAAAGAAGGATACAAAGGATATAGTCAGACATCTGCCTCGGATTGAAAAAATATAAATCGTGCAGACGTTAATACAGTTCCTTTAGGGATGTGAGTAACATTTAAATGCCTTTCTAATTATAATTTGGGCCTTAGATCAGAAGATAGATCCCATTTAGAAGAAATGGCTTTAATGGGAAATCCCAGAAGTTTTGTTCCTTTACAAGGTGTAAATGTTGCACCTTCAAACAAAATTCCAGAAACAGCTCTATTGAATGCTGGATATTCTTCAACATTGCCATATAAAAAGTATTTTACTGCTCCAGATGTTCCTTATGTAAAAGATATATTTGACACCAGAATTATGTTCAGCAACGTTCAAATTGAAGATGATTTTAGAAATGCTTACAGAATATTTCAAGGATTGTCTTATAAAGATATTGAACGTCAATACGGAGCAATTGTTAAATTACTCTCATTAGGTGCTAATCTCTTTTGTGTATTTGAACATGGTTGTGCAATTATTCCAATTAATGAAAAAGCATTAATAGCAACTAGTACTGGCCAAGCTATTCATATGTATGGTTCTGGGGTTTTGCAAAATCAGGTAACTCCTATATCTCCAGATTATGGAAGCATTTGACAAGAATCTATTATCCGCACTCCTAATGGAATTTATGGTGTAGATACATATGCCAAAAAAATTTGGAGATATAATACAAATGGATTCCAAATAATTTCTGACATGGCCGTTCAAAGATTTTTACATGATAATATAATTCTTCAAGAAAGCGATAAATATCCTATTATTTCTTTAAAAAATGTAAAGACCCACTTTAATAATTATAAAGGGGATGTTATGTTTACATTTTACAATGGAGATAAAGTTTGGAACTTATGTTATAATGAAAGACTTGAAAAGTGAATTACCAAATATAGTTGAACTCCTCTAGTTTCAGAAAATATTAACAATATTTTCCTATCTTTAGATAGAAAAAGAGCCTCAATTTATGGTATTATCTATGATAATATAAATACTGAATCTGGAGCACATATTGAAGATAGAGAAGGGTATGATAGAGTCTGTGGAAATTTATGAGAGTATGATAATATAACAAGAACTGTTGTTATGAAGGGCTATGAGTTCTTTGATAAATTTAATGTTAGAATCACTTCAATCACATCATCTACTTTAGATGAGAATGATGTAGAACATACTATTAGATTTGTTGAGAACCCAGAAACAGCTTATGATGTTAAATGTAAGATTTTTAATGCTAAGGATCTAAGTTTTTCTAATTATCAAATAGGATATATTGATAAAGACAATCCTGGAAAGAAAATTGAAATATCACAACAAGGTAAAAATCTAAAATTAGAAGTAGAGAATTTTGAAGAGGTATCTAAACTTTTATATTTGAAGATTAACTTTGAAGTTACCCCATACATTGATACAACAGTAGAAAACACTGACAATCCTTATATAAATGAGGAAAATGTTTCTGAACAAAATGGGGAAAATAAAATTAAAGCTTTAAGTAGTACAATAGAAGAATCTATAGTATTAATTAGAGACGTACAATCTCTTGAAAAGGATACAAAAGGTCTATATGAAAAATTATTAAGAAATGGTTTCTATGTTCACGGTAGAGCAGGTATTTTTAATGAGATTAATTATTTTGATGAGGATCCTAATAATGAAATTCTTCCAACTAAATGATATAACAAACAGGAACCCTTTGAATTTGAATTTGTCGTAAATACTCCAGCTGGAATTCATAAAATTTTTGATAATTTAGTTATGATTTCTAATAATGTAGAGCCAGAATCTTTGGAATTTGAAATTATTGGAGATGTGTATGATTTTAATAAGGCTGGATTATATAAATCGGAACATGCTAGTTCTAATGGATTTTGAAATAGTGATGGCACTTTTAATAGTGAAGAATATGCTGCTAAGAAAATAGCTCTTGAAAGAGAAACTGCAAAAGAAGGCAAATATTCTCAAATTTTTGAGAAGCAGCAAGTAGAAATTGAAAAAGACCATGTTTTAAATCAATATATACTAAAAGTCAAACAACCAATTAAGAATATAAAAACTTATGGAAGAAGACGAGGTAATATTGAATATAAAGAAGACAGATGGTTTACCACAATTACTCCCATCTATTACAAAGATCGAATTGTAGGTACTAACAATTTTACTGATTTAAAAAGCACAAGAATTAGAGACAAATGGATTAAAATTAGGATTAAATATACTGGGGAAAAACTAGTAGTAATTAATGCTATTCAATCATTATTACGATTAAGCTATGCATAATATAATAAAATATCAAGGCGGAAAGAAATTTAAAAATACTAAAGTAGGGGCATTTGCAGGAAAATATGGAGATGCTTTAGGAGCTGCAGGAAGTATGTTTAGTGGGATTGGAGGGCAAATAAAAGGATTTACCGAAACACAATCATCTATTAATAGTGGCATACATTCTTTAATGCAAGCTGCTGGACCAGCAGGTCAATTAGCATCAGCAGCTGTTGGAGTATTTGATACAATAGGTGGAGCTTTAGGAGCTAAAACTGATATTATAGATAAAGATGCAGCTGCAAGGGCTGGGTTTAGCGGGGCTAATAATACCAGTGAGATACTTACTAGTATCCCTGGCTTGGGTACAATAATGAGTGCATTTTCAGGAAAAACTATTAAATCTAATAAATCCGCTGAAATTGATGCTTTATCTGGAGCCTATGGTAAGTCAACTGGAGATATAGATGCTGCTCAAAAAATGGGAAATAAGAGTATGCTATTTGGTAAAGGAAAGGCTAATAAGTTTATTAGAGAACAAAATAGAGTTAATGAGCTACTAACAGATATTGGTTTAGAAAGTAAACTTAGAAAGTCTAATGCAGCAGCAGATACTTATGCTTCTCAAAATCAAAATAAATATTCTGGTTATACTCCACAATTACTTCTATCTCGTAAAGGTATGAAATTTCCAGAACTTGATGATGCAAGATTATTATTGCAAAAGTTCTCTAAGTCTATTCAAGAACCGCCAAAATTTAAAGATGGAGGTAAACTAAATGTTATTGCAGAAGGATCTTTGCATGCAAGAAAGCATGATTTAGAAAAAACTAATCCAGAATTGAAAGGAGTTATTACTCATAAAGGAATTCCAGTAATTTCTCATAGTGAAGGAGGAGAAATTATTCAACATGCTGAAATTGAAGGAGGAGAATTAATTTTAAATAAAGATTTAACTGTAAAGCTTGAAGAATTATTTAAAGATGGTTCTGAAGAAGCAATGATTAAAGCTGGAAAATTATTAACAACAGCTATTTTACGAGATACTGAAGATCGCACTAAATCAATTATATAATGGATATTTTAGTAGGAAATAAGAAATACGATGTAGAGGTTGCAGAAAATGAAGAGGAAAGAATGAAAGGTCTTCAAGAAGTTATTGAAATGGATGACGATGAGGGAATGTTATTTATATTTCCTGAACCTCAACATGTAGACTTTTGAATGAAAGATACTGAGATACCATTGGATATAATTTTTATAAATTCAGATCTGGAGGTAATTTCAGTAAAACAAGGAGAGCCTATGTCCGAAGATTTTATAAGTGAAGATAATGTACAATATGTTTTAGAAGTAAATCAAAACTCTGGAATTGAGGAAGGGGATGATGTTATCTTAGATTATGAAGAAGATGACGAAGAGGATGAAGCTGCTAAAATGTATGTGTTAGGGAGTGATGGGCAGGCACAATATGAGCTTGTTGGAGGAGAACGAATCTTTAGCCGACCTAACACAAAAGTTCTTGTATCTAAAGCCAAAAAAGCATACAAAACAAAATCGGACTCAGATTATAAAGCTTTGGGAAGACAGGTTTTTAAATATTTAGAGAAGCAAAACTCAAACGAACCAGAATATGTAGAATCTCCAAATTAAATTTAAATTATTTGGATTATTTAAATAATATATGTAATTTTGGGAAGTAAAAGAGTATACGACAATATGTCTTTATAGAGAGTAAAACTAAATTATATTAATAAAATAACAATAAGTAATATGGCTTATATTAAGAAATTCCAAGAAGGTGGAGCCGCTCCTGCAGCTGCTCCCGCTGGTGCTCCTGCAGGTGGTGAGCAAGATCCTATTCAGATGTTAGCAGAAATGGCAATGCAAGCCTTACAAGGACAGGACTGCCAAATGGCTATGCAGGTTTGTGAAGGTTTCGTTGCTTTGATTCAGCAAGCTATGGGAGGTGGACAGGCTCCAGTTGGACAAGCTCCAGAAGGAGAACCTGTATTTAAGAAAGGTGGAAAAATTGCTGGACGTAAGAAATGCGGAAAGAAAGAGAAAGGCGGAGACTTAAATATCATTAAGAAGAAATAAATCTAACTAATGATTAATAAAGATAGAAGGGAGATTGTATGTAGTCAATCTCCCTTTTTAAGTATAACACATTGATAAAATGGCACAGGTAAATATACAAAAACTCCAAGAGGGAGGGTCTGTAAAAAAATATGGGACCTTCACTAAGGATGGTGTGACATATCAAGTTGACGACGACTTTCTACAGGCTATGGCGGCACACGGTAGTTCAATCACGGATGATAGAGCTAGAGCTGATTATGGAGCTATTGTTAATGCTCTTAGATCTGGTGCCGATTTATCATATGATTCTAATACTAATGAGTTAAGAGGAGATGTAACGTTTGATAATATGAATGCACGTCAAAGAAGACGAGCTGCAAAACGTACCTCAAAAACTGGAGAAGTGTTGGATAGCACTTTTAATGGAAGAGTAAATCAAGTTAAAACTGCAACAAATGCTTTACGTGGATTTAGTCATAATCAAAATACAGTAAGAGCTAATCCAAACAGAAGTATTGATATTTCTAGAAAGTTATTACTTCCTTATCTAAGAGATGAGAATGGTAAGTTAAAACTTGATGAAAATGGAAATCGAATATACAATGCTGATATTGATGATTCTAAAATCTTTAATAGGTTAGATTTTATACAAAATCTTGCAAATGAGGAAAACATTGTAGACTGGAAAGGTTATAATAATCAGACCAAAGAGGATTATTTAAGATTTGCTAGAGAATATTCTGATTGGGATGGTTTACGACAAAGGATTAAAAACGGAACCATTACCGATCGTGATATTACCACACTCTCTAAATTAGGTATTTTAGATAGAGAAACTACTTCGGGAACCTCTGAAAGTGGGGGAGCTCAATCAGAACAGGAAAAATGAGAACTATGGGATAAAGAAAATAATTTTACTCCTGATTTTAGAAGTACTTATAATATTTCCTATGGTCCAAATGGAGAACTTCTTACAGAAGGTTTAGGATTAGAAGGCTATGGTAAAGATTGGAGACATGCATATTTTGGGGAAAATTTTGTTAAGATTCACCCAGAATTAAAAAGATTTCAAGACTACATTCTTTACAATGGAAGACTATATAGTAAAAACGAATGATCTAATCCAGACTCTGAAATTAATCAAATTTTAAAGTCTCCTAACGTGGATATTTTTAATAAAATGAGTCAAAATTTATTTGATCCAATTAAAAATGGTCAATGGCAAGTTTTATGAACAAATAATCCGTTTCAAAGGTATAATTCTCAGCTTCAATATAACCCCTATTTTAATAGTACTTATAAAGATGATAATAATGTATTATATGCTTATACATCACCTTTATATGAGAATTTACCTCAAGGAGTTACTGTAATGGATATTATTGATAGTAATACGCCAAGAAATGAATTTGGAGTGCCTACTTCTATCTCTCCTGTAGGATTAGATGAGAACGGAAATGTCATTGATATTTCTAAATATATTAGAGCTGTGGGTTATAATGGAGAGGCTACTGGAAATGCATTTTATTCAAGAGTAAATCCAACTGACAAAATTCTTGGAGGATATGTTTGAGATGATTTTGATGAATCTGGAAAATACAGTTTTGCTTACAATCCTGATAACCCAGAAATGGGATATTTCTACGATTCTGAAAATAATAAACTGTATCCTTTTCGTCAAGAGGTATTTCGTCAATTGTTAAATAATGATGGTTATTTATCTGCAGAAGAAATTAACCAAATTAAACACATGGATTGAGGAGCATTTAGACGTTGGTTAAATAGAAATATGGGTCCTCTTGGAATGTATGAATTTGCAGGAGCTCGTCAGCCTGCAATTCCATATAATCGACAGGTTCCAAAACAACAAACAGGAGGATTAATTAATTGAATATCTCAGGATACTCCTAAAACGTCTCCAAAAGTTAAAGTCCGTGATGAAAAGAAAGCTGCAACTACTTCTCAAATTAAAAGCGGAGATTTAACAGCTGCAGACAAATGGCAGCTTGGTGCACTAGCTGCAGATTTAGGTGCTTTAGTTGCCGCTATACCAACTGGAGGTAATCCTGCAGCTGCAACTTTAGGAGTGGGTTCCACTGCTACTCAGTTTATTTCTGATGTTAAACGGGATGGTTTAGATTGGGGCGATATAGGAAATGCAGCACTAGGACTTGGATTAGATGCTATTTCTTTCTTGCCAGGAGTTGGAATAGCTGGAAAAGCAGCTAAAACAGCCAGAATAATTAAGAGAATCAAACCTTTACTAACAGCAGGTTTTTCTGCATTAGGTTTGTCTGCTGCTTTAAATTCTATTAATAAAGAAGGTGAATGGACTCTTGATGATTATAGAAATATATTAATGGGAGTTCAAGGCCTAATTGGAGGGAAAAGAGCTCTAGATAGAACAGTTGGGTATAAAAAGACTGGAAAAGTAGCAGATGTTTCTGAAAAAGTCACTCCTGAGAAACTAATTGATATTCAAAAGAAAGCTTTAGATGATGTAGTTTCTCAACATCCTGGGAAATTTAAAGAGAAGAAATGGTATGATGCGAAAACTGGAAAGATTAACTATGAAGATGCCTTAAAAGATGAGGAAATTTTAGCAAATCTTCCAAAGAATAAATTATATCAAGAAGGTATATCCAGAATTAAAGCCGCAACTAAAAATATAAAATCTTCTATATCTGATAGACTAACTGGAGATAAGCGAGAATTACGAGCTAGAACGGAAGAGGAATTGCCTTGGTTTTTGCAAAATAGATTTGGTCGTAGTTGGATGCGTGGGGCTCAAAACAGAGAATTTGGAAATGTAGTAGAAAGATTAGAAAATAGAGCTGATTTTAGAAAAGAATTTGATGCCCCCAGTATTAATGGACTTAATATTTTTGAAAGAGGATATAGAACTACTGGAGATCTTATTAATGGGGGGCAGGCTTACTTTAATCCTTATTGATTCCCTAATCCTGTTCCAACTAAACCTATTAAACCTCGTATTATCAAACCTAGATTGATGCTTCCAAAAACTGCAGGTTCATGGGTACAATTACCAAATGATGGAGGAATGATTTATAGACCCCAAAAATTATTTAAAAAAGGAGGTAAAATTCTTAAAGCTGAGAGAGGAGAAAAATTCTTTGGAAAATCTATGGACAATCAGGGAGCTTATGGATCTTTTGATGTGACTCCAGTAAGTGTAACAGCAACAGGCACATTCTCAAGGCCTGTTATAGATCTTAAAGGTAATATATCTGGTGTTTCACGAGATACTAATTTAGAAGCTCGAATAGGAACTACTACTAAACCAGCAATGGATGCTAAACGTGAGGAGTTTTTAAAGAATATAATAGTATCCACAGGAAATACTTCTAATAGAAGATTTTCAATTAATCCAAAAAATATATTGGATTTAGGTTCATTAGCAGGAGGATTAATTTCTAATGCTCGTCAGAGACGTGAGTTGGCAAGAGGAATTAGGGCAGCTGCTCAAGGTCAATTGAAGTCTATGCCTACAGAAATCTACGCTCCATATACAGACATGGGTATTGCCCGTATGTATGGGGATAGAATAAAGGATATTCGTCAATTTAAAACAGTTACAAGTGATCCTAATCAGGTAATGGCAGAGAGACTTATGAGGGACCAGCAAGCTGATCAATTAGCTGCAGAACGTGATACTAAATTATCTCAAACTATTAGTGAGTTTAATGATAGAGATATTGCTGCAAGACGAGAATATGCTAATCAACGTACACAAATAGCAGATTACAATAGAGCAGTCCTTGGTCAAATGGAAAATATGTTAGCTCAAAATAAAGCTGCTAAGCAATTTACTGCTTGGAATCAAATTATAAACCCGTTCATTGATCAAAAGAGAGATGATTTAGTAAGGGATCAGTATGAAGATCAGTGAGCAGCAGCTACTAGAGAAAGCCTTGTTGCACAGCAAGATTATCAAAAATCTATTCAAGATTTATTTAATTCTTCTGAAGCTCAAGAAGCTTGGATAAATGAACAAAACACAAATCCAAGTTGGAAATCTACTTATGGAGATACTGCTGCAGGACGTCAAGCTTTCTTAGAAAAATATTATTCTGGAACTATTCAAAATCTCCAGAATAATTTGTTAGCAAAAATGCAACTAAGTAACTATAGAAACAGTCGGAGTCGATTTACTGGAAGGCTTAGAACTATTGACATGCCAGAGAGTGCAATCAAAAATTATTACAGAATGCCCTCTTTTTATACAACTCACTTAGATATTATGAAAAAAGGAGGAATCCTAACTAAGTCACAACGCTATAGAAATTTTTCTGAACAGGCTATGTTGGATAAGGCAAAAGACTATAGAAAAGCTGTTCAAAAAATGGATGATAATTTAATAAAATTATTATTAAAAATGCTTTCATAATGGAAATTCAAAAATATCAATATGGAGCTTCATATACTCCAATTTCAAGAGAAGTAATGGGACAGTCGCAGGCAGAACAACCTGCGACTTCCTCTTCTTCTGAAAAGAAAGATGATAAATTAATAGAACAAGAAATCATTAAAGTATTAGGAGAGAATGGAATTCCTACTGATGTTGATTATTTTCTAAGTCAAGCACAATCTTTCTTGCAGGATTCAACTAATATCTTCTCTGGGAAAAAAACAAATACTATGAGTCAATTAATCAGACTCAGATCATTAGCAAATAGATTACAACACAATAATACACTGTATAAAAATGCAACAGATAGAATTAAAGCAGAAAATACTGGTTCTGATGTTGCTATTTCTAATGATGGAAATTTATATGTGTATGATGGGGAATCAGTAAAGAAAGTTACTCCAACGGAATACAGTAAAAATCCAGAAGATTATCAAGTTTTAACTAATGCTGAACTGATACATTTAAGAGAAAGGGATCCTAATTTAAAATTTGATGAATCAATTCTTCATGATTTATCAAATTCAATAGGAATGAAAACTATTATGGACCAAGTAATAGACACTATTAAAAAATTTGGTACCAGTTCTCAAAAAGGATATACAATTAAGGCAGGGGGTCAGGTTCAAAGAGGACTAGAGGCTTTAATGAGCTTAGGTCCCGATGGATTATATGAAATAGAAACTTCTGATTCTAAGGCTGCACAAGATATAAATGCTGCTATTGTTTATTTATACAAAAATTTAAATAGTAATGCTAAACATGTTTTACGTGCTACTACAGCCGCAGAAGGTCTTAATCCTGAGAAAATGGAAGATGTTACTGGAATATTAAGAGCCGCATTATTTGAGCACACAGATACTTCAGCAAAGGTTGGATATGTTAAAGATCCTCTTGGAACAAGTAGAAAAAGTGGCTCAGGAGAAGGTGCAGGTCCAGGGGATAAAGAAGGATATGGACAAAGTATTATTAGTGGTTTTGGAGCTAGCAGAACTAGAAGAGTAAGAACAAGGGATGGCATTGCGGATTTTACTGTAGAAGTAAAACATAATCCAATAAGGGATAAGAATAATGAAATAGTAACTGGCATAGCTACTTTAGATGAGGTCTTTAATGATCTCGCTAAAAATGGAGTAGTTATGGATAGGGATAAAATGTATTTCGGAGGCATGTACAATGCAAAGGGTTCTAATGGAAGTGTTATTGGAGATAATCAAGATACTTTATTCATTGACCCAAATAAAGCTAGAGAAGTTATTGTAGATGCTTCAGATGGTGTAGAAACTATAGATGTCCCTGTTGATTATACTGGAAAGCCTGATTTTGGAGCTATTAATAGATATCAGATGGCTGTTGATGAAATAGCTAAAAATAAAATTACTGATCCAAGAGAAATCTTTGAAATATATAAGAAATATGCTTTAGATAATAATTTAGATCAGGATGGAAATTTAATGACTGGACGTTTTCTTGCTGTACATGCTAAAATGTCAGAAGATGAAGGAGCAGTTGCTGGATATACCTCAGACAATCCTACTATTGATAGACTTACAGGTCAGGGTAGAGATAAATTTATGAATGATGTAAATTATACTAACCAGAATAGAGAAAAGAAGAATAAAGTTAAAATTAATTATGGTTGGATTTGAAATAGAGGAATCTTAAGCGGTACAGTATTCATTCCTTTATATGTTAATCAAGCATCTCAGGCAATATCTGATGAACGAGCAAGAACAGATAAGAGAACTGGCTCAGAATATCAAATGATGCAAGAAGCTTATGTTGATCCAAGATATAATAATGGAACATATAATCCAAGACAAACTAAGCTACAAACCTCATTTGGAGATTTATAAAAAATATGGATAATAACGTTAAACAAAATGATTGGGTTGCTATAAATCTGTTAAATACAGATGTTACAATTGACAAATTAGCAGCAGATGGTATAAACTCTTTAAATACAAGTATCCGTCCAAAAGAAGATTATCTTAAATCGGACAAAGTACAAGAGTTTTTTAAAGATGATAGTGGAAAATTTAATGAGGCTTTATTTGATCAATTTTATACAAAAGCATTACAGGACTATACTAGTTTTTCAGCTTTAGATACAGAAAAGTGGTTAAAAGATACATATGAATATGATGCCTTTGATATAAATAGAGATGCCAAAAGTAATATCAAAAAAGGACCTACTTTTGAAATTAGAAAAGTATCCAATCCTTTTGAAACAACTTCATATTTCCATGAGGGAACTGAGGGACCTAGAGCCTTGAGTATTGCTGAGCTTGCACAAAAAAACAAATACTTTGATACAGAGAGTGGAACATGGTCTGATAAATCTCCAAATGATTTAGGAGCATTGGGGGTTTTAACAAGTGATACTTTGGTATTAGCTCAGTGGGATGAAGATGGAGAACATACTGATATTGATGGTAATACTGTTAAGCACTCAAAAGGAGATTATAAATACGATGCTGACGGCAAGTTTTATTATGAAACTTTAAATGGAAGGGAATATTATGGTAAACAAGTCTTAGGAGTACTTGATGTATTAACAACTGATGGAAGTGCATGGAATAAAATCGACATTTTCGATACTGATAGTATAGAGGTAAATCCAGTTAGATCTGTAGCTAGGACCTTAGCAGTATTAGCCCCTTATCTTATTCCTGGTGTTGGAGAATATTGAGCAGGAATAACCGCAGCTATGTATCTAAGTGAATCTATGCCTGCACTTATTAAAACCTTTGGCGGATTATTAGATTCAGAATATAGACCCTCTTCAGCTCTTAATAAGTTTGAAGGGTTTATGCAAAAATTTAATAGTACTCCCTCTGAATATAATCAATCACATTCCTTTTCCTTTGACAACATATGTCAGTTTGCCTCTACCTCAGCTCAACAATTATTCCAACAGAGATGGGTTGCAAATATTCCTAAAATGTTAGGAATGGATAGAAGATTAGAGGCAGGTGTTGCAGCATTACAAGGGTCTGTTTTAGAGAAAGCTGTTGAAAAGGGTTTAATATCAAAAGGAGAACTGATTTTCACTAAAGAAGCTCTTAAAAAGGGACAAATTCCTGCTAAGGTAAAAACTATTATTGAATCCATGCCTGAATATAAAGCTGCTTATGATGCATATGATAAATATCAAAAAGCAAGTACGGCAATTGCAAGAGCATATCTAGTAACTACAGCTGCAGCACAAACTTATGGAGATGCAATTCAAAATGGATTTGATAGACAAACTGCCTCTGTAATCTCTACAGCTGTATATACAGGATTTCATACTTTATTTCAATTTGATTACTTCAAACATTACTTATTAACAGGGGTAGACCTTAATGAGGAAAGGATGGCTTTAAGAGAATTAGTATACAATTATCTTAAAGATAGAGGTAAGACTGAGTTGACTCAAGCAAAGGCAAAAGGAGGACTTGTTGGTACGTTTAAATCCTTTACTAAAACTATAAATGAACTTTGAACTTCAGTTGTTTACGGAGGTAAAAGAGGTATTTTAACTAGTACTGCATCTGAAGCAATGGAGGAGGTTACAGAAGAATTAATGACAGACTTTGCTCAGGGAGTTCTAGGTAATGGACTTAATGCTCTTAGAAAAGAATTAGGTTATGAAACACAAGGTCATTTTGACTACGCTGCTTCAGACCCAATCCAACGTTATTTAGTTAGCTTTATTGGCGGTGGTATCGGTGGTACTGTTTTTGGATTAGAAAACTGGTGAAGAACTAGAGGTGGAAGCTCTAATTGAAGTGCTGCACTTTCAAAACGTCCAGAAATGGCAAGGGCTATTCTTCAAAAGGTTAATTCTGGACAGAAAGATGAAATAATCAAAATAGCACGGTCTTTTAAAGGAAAAGCATTAGGAAGTAATACTCTATCATATGATGAAAGAGCCGAGGATGGATCTTATTTGCCTGCTTCTGATAAATCAAAAACCCAGAATTCTTATCTAATAGATTCTTTCATAAATCATATAAATACTTTGGATCTATTTTTGGAACAGGAGGGAATTAAATACTCAATGGATGATTTAGCAAATGTTCCAATTTATAGAAGCTTGACTGCATTACAAATTTCTCAACAAGCTGGAGATGATGGGAAACTTCTTGATTTAATGGCAGATGATTTAACAAAACTTCAGTTGCAATTAAATGATGTTTCCTCTGAGTTATTTCAGTTACAAAAAGATGAGAAAACTGATCCACAAATTATAAAAGCAGCTCAAGCACAATTTGATTATTATAAAAATCAAATTCATCAATTAGTAAGCGGGGGAAATGAAATTTATTTTGGAAGAATGATGGCTTCCTATACCCCAAGTGTATTTGGATTATTTTATTCTCCAAATGTAGAAAACTATGCTAAACAAGTTTTTGGGTATGATTATTCTAAGTTAAATGATACTCTTAAGGCTTATGTTGACGAAAAATATGCAAACTATGTTGAATCTAAACAATCAGAAATAGATTCCTTTACTTCATATCAGTTATATCGACGAATGTCAGAACTTATAGCTGATAATCTTAAAAATAGAGAAGGACAAATTCTTGATGAAAAGTTAGCAAATTTAGCAGATAAATTAGAAATGGACCCTTCATCAGGAAGACTTATTTATAAAGATAGGAATGGCGGATTTATGTCCTATAATGAATTAGTAGGATATATTTACAGTGTAGTTGGACATTCTTCATTAAGAAATAATCTTCCAATGATTAAAAGTCTTGCTAACTATCTTTATAGTGTATATAATGGAGATAACATAATTCCTGATAATTATAATTTATTTGACGTCTATGAATTTGAAGAAGCTGCAGAAAACTCTTATGATTTAGATGAGAATGGACATCCTGTTGTAGTTTTGGATGATGAAGGACAACCTACAGAGGAAAGAATTAATTCTCTTCTTTCTGAGGATCCCAATGAAAGTGTGGCTTCAAAGATAGTAGGGATGGTAGCTAATTATGTAGATGGTTTTATTGATGTTAGAATAGCTGAACGTCCAGAAATCACATTGGATGCCAAACGTTGGCAAGATGCTTTGGAAAAAGCCAAGGATGTTTATAATATTGTTAATGAAGTATATAGGGATATTGGAAATGACAATATAGAAGATATATTAAAACAACTTGGGTTAAATTCTACTAAATTAGTTGACGAAGAGTTGGTTAAATACTCGGGAGGACGTCAAACATATATTCTCGAAACACCTGTTAGACAACAATTAGATGCTTTAAACACACAATTGTTCCAAGTTGAAGCATTATTAAGAGGGGCTACTTCTATTACAAGAAGTGCTGATAATTTAACTAGTGTTAATGAGGTCATTAATGATTTTAATAAAAGTCATAAAAATCCAGTTCTCGATCTTCCAATCATTAGTGATAAAGTTAAACGAGCTTTAACAAATAGAATTAGTTTAATACAATCTCAAATTGAAGGCCTTAAAATTATCAGTGATACTAATGCTAATAATGAGAACATTAAAGAACAAAAACTAAGTGTTAGTATTAAACAAGATCGCATTGATGTTTATAAAGAACTTAATGATAAGAATTCATCATTTACAAAAGAAGGATTACCAGAATTACCTACATTTGAATTTGTAGATAATATTGTTCTTGATGATTTAGATAAAGATGCAATTAGCGATGCTGACACTAGATTTGAACAAGCTTTGATTAATAATGAGTTAGCTTTATTTACATATTATAAAGGACTAACTTCAGAACAAAAAGATTTATTTGTAGGATTATTATGTGACTTGTTCCCAGAATTCTCTGCAGAACCTGCTTATTTAAGTTTAAATAAAGAGCAGAATATAGACCACATTCATACAATGGATGCTTTGAATTTCTGGTATCTAATGTCTAATTTAATTAGTGAACCTGCTACTTTTTATAAGCCTTATAAAGCAGTTATAGAAGAAGGTCAATTTGAGAAAGCTCCATACTATTCTCAGGAATTTTTGGTAAAACAAGCAATTCAATACCTTAATGGAGATAAGACAGAAATTCATAGAATAGTTTCTATAATTCAGCAAAAGGTTAATGATTCAAGATCTTATTCTGTATTAGAAAATGTGTTCAGATTCTGTGCTGGCTCTGGAGTAGGTAAATCAGTTGCTATATTACCTCTGATTCAATTAGTTCAAAATAAGATTACAAATTCTCAATATTTATTTTCTGCGCCTACAGAAGCAAATTTAGAGAAATTAAATGCAGACAGGGCAAGTAAATACACAATAGCAAATCTGTTCAAATTATTTGAGGATGGGGTTAAAATCATAGATAATAATGCTAAAGAGCAAATTAATTATACCATCTCTGATTTTAAGAATTTTACTACTATTGAAGGCACTGAGGTTAAATTTAATAGTAAAGACTACGGACTAACTATTTCTGATGACTTACGAGGAATATTACAGGATAATTTTTTAACTATAATTATTGATGAAGGTACCTATGTATCTCGTGAACAATATTTACTGTTAGATGAATTAGCTAAGCAACTTAATTTTAAAATTATTACAACAGGAGATATTTTACAATCTGGATATAGTAATGAAAATGGGGAATTAGATTCTTTTGATAGATGCTTAACTTTTATTGGTAGTAGTTTGTATGAATCTAAACGTGTTACTACTAATATTGGAAAATGAAATTCAGGAAGATTAGTTAAATTTCCTTATAATTTAGAATCAAATACTTTTGAACTCCAATATGCTGAGAATGAATCTGATATTGTTGGAATAAAAAATAATGCGGGAACTTTAACTCAAGAGAGTTTAAATGAGTTTGCAAAAGCTCATCCTGAGAGTACAATTCTTTTATATGATATAAAAAAGAATGGGCTTATTGCTCCCAAAAATGTTTTATTAAAGACAGAAGTGGTGGCAGTACAAGGACAAGAATTTGATTATGTCTTAATTAATGGAGATTTAGACTTTAGTGATGGTGTTTTAGGAATCCCTAGTAGAAAAGACGTTTATACAATATTAACTCGTGGTAAGAATGCCACTATCATTCATGGATTACTAAAAAGTTCTAAACAGTCTACTTTTGTTACTACACAAAAAGATTGGAAGGATGTATATAGTATAGGAATAAACGAGGAATCAATTAAAACTTATCAAGAATACAGAAAAGAGAGTTTAAGCAAAATTTCTATTCCTGAATCTGGAATTGTCCAGAATAATCCAGAGGAAGCACCAAATGAGGATATTGCCCCAACAAAGCAGTTAACTATTAATGAAGTTCCATTAATTAGATCTATGCTTAGAATTCATACTTTCTATAATCGTCTTGGAGGAAACATTAGTGAGGATCAAATATATCATAGAGGTAATGATTCAGAAGATATAAATCTCTTTTTAACTGAAGATGCAGATATTCGCAGTGAGGCTTTTAAGGTAGCTGCAACACAATTAAGTGCTTTAAGAAATAATTTATATTTAAAATTAACTGGGGCTGAAAATTATAACCTTTATGGAGTTGGAGATTCTGGTGAATTTTTAATAAAAGTTTCTTTGTATGATTCTGACATTGATAATGCTTGAGGAGTAGGTAATTTTGATCCTAAAAAAGATCTATCTAAGGCTAAAATTTTTAGAAGATTAGTCTATAAGGATGGAGATAAAGAGGTAACTTTGGCTATATTTCCTAATATGGAAACAGTAGGAAAAGGAACTAATGTTATTGGGGATACTAAATTATTGGAAGCAATCCAGGAATTAGATGCTAAACAAGATCAAACAACTTATTATAGATTTGATTCAGAAAAATTAAATTTTTATACTCCAGACTCTCCTATATTCTTTGATCCTATGGTCAAAGATTTTGACAATCAAAGATATTGAACTCCTTATCGTTATACTTCTGGTGCATCAGATTTTGAATATTCGTTTTTTGAATCTACTAAACCTATTAGGGTTAATGATGAATGGTTAACTGATAAGAGAGGGAAATATTCTATTTCAGAATTATATTCAGCCATTGATGCTTTATATAAAACCGCTTCAGATATTTGGGATTCTCATACTGCAGAAGGAAATCCGTTTAAACAGCGTAATGGGAAAATTAGAGAAGTATCTAAAATTACTGCCAGTGCAGTAACTATTTTTGCTAGACTACGTTCTAACTATTCTGATAAAACCATTTCTTTAGATAGCTCTATAAATCAATATATAAACGATTTAAAACAAACATATAGAATTTTATCTGAATTAGTTAGGGATATGAAAAAGATTCCTGAGTGGAATCCAGCTGTTACTGAACAGTTTATAAGAAAGGCTAGAATAAGAATTTCAGTACAACCTATTCAACTTTATTATAACTATGCACCTACTAATGACTGAGAAAATAAGTTTAAAGAAGACGTTAGGATTATAGGTACAAAAGAATCTCATAATAAATTATATAAAAATATTGCTGCATGAGTTCAGAGATTAATAGCTCTAAAGCAATCAGAAAAGGAGCTTCCTGAATGAATTTCTAATCTTTCTATTTCAGATTTACAGGATATAATAAAGCGGATAGATTTTTCTGAAGGTAATAAATCTGCAGAAGAGATTTTTGCGGGAACTGATTCTATTACTGAACTAAGAGTAAATCAAATTTGGAATATATATAAATCTATATATTCAGATTATGAAGGTTTTATAAAACTATTAGAGGGTCTAGATACAGACAATATGTTTAATCTGTATTCTAAAATTTTCGCTAATTATCACCAAACAGATTTTGATAAGACTTATAGAACTAACAATGTTCCCGTTAATTTAAATTATACTGCAGATAATAACTTTGTATATGAAAGAGGTTGATCAGTAATGTCATATTATGATTATGAACAAGGACTAGATTCAATCTTCTCAGAAGCTACAGAAGAGGCTTCTACTGAACTTACACAAGAAACTATAGAAACTGTTCAGGAACAAGTTAATGAAACTGCAGAAAATTTAGTGATGGAATCTGCTAATCCAGAGGAGGATATTCTTACTGAAGAGTGTATGGATTTATTAGATGAATATAATGATTACGTTCATTCATTTGTTCATTTTGTAAGACAGGAAAATAATGGTATCTTTGTAACACGACAAAATATAGATTCAGGAAATCCTGTAACATACAAACTTCAACTCGGAAATCAGGTAAAATCCTTTACTTTTAGTGGAGATGTTGCAGAAAAACTAGATGCTTATATGAATAATGGAAAAAATACTGCAATTTTTGATAAGATGAAAAATAAATATCAATTAATAAGTAGTGTTAAAGAACTTTTAGATATATTAACTGCAGGAGAAGAATGTTAATTTATGAATTGCACAATTAAATCAATAATCGTTGACGTTGCAAAAAATTTAGATATAGATACATCTGGGTCGTTTTTTAACGACTCAGATATCTATTCTAAATTAATAGCTCGACTATCTGAAGAAGGAATGAGCGTAGAACCAGATTTCGTACAGGCTTTGTCCGAACATGTAAAAAGATATTGTTTAAAAAATCTAGTTGATGGCGGAAGTATCAGCAAAACTGTAAAAGGATATTTTACATATAATACAGCTGATGGAAAAGTTCAATTTGATTTTACTTCTTATAGGGACTTCATGCAGTATGCTGCAAGAAGGGTTGGTGACTCATTAATTTTAAATATCTTTAATGATGCTACTGGAGAATATGAAGTGATTGATAGTAAAGAAAAATTGCAGAAATCATTAGAGGTTCTCCTATGTGATTTAAGTGATGTTTTTGGAGATACTTTTGCAACGTATGGTAATAGAATTAATGATGCATTCAAAGAGAATCTAAATAGTATTGATAAAAGAGAGTATTACCAATATATTTTACTATTACACAATCGAGAATTAATTCCAGAAATTAGTAATCACTATATTAGATATAACTACACTGAAGAAAATTTTGAGATTAATGATGGACATCATCATGTAGCTGGCTGGGAACGAAAAGATGACAGATCAGCATATGATGATACTTCAGGCTCTTTGAAATTATTAATAGAGAGCACTCCTCTATATGATATATTTCAATCAAAAAATGGAAGACGAACTGCTAGACAAACTAAAAAGAATCTTACAGCTGCAATGTTTTATGAGGCTTCTAATACCTTATTAAATTTCATTGCTAGAAATGACTGGGCGAAGTTTAGAAAAATTATTGAAAATCCTCGCTTATTAGTAGATGAGATAATTAGTTATACAGATTCTTTAGAAACTATTAATTCTAATATTGATAAGATTCTTTATAGTATTAGAACAAGATATTTTGATTCAACTGGGGCAGAGAGTGGAAAGGTAAGTATAAATTTAGTAGATGCTTATAAAAAGTCTTTTTCCAAAACAATTAAATCTGATGGAATTAATTATCTAGATACAATGCTAGCTGGTATGTTAAAATATGTTAAACAGACCTATCAGCGATATAATTGGGATGAAGGAAGAACTACAAGTACTGATGTTCTAAATAAAGGAGTTATTTCCTTACAAATGGCAAATAATATTGATTATGTCATTACTAAACAAGGTATCCCTAAAGTAAATGGGAAAAAATTACTTCCTAAAGATATAGTTGGATTAACAACAGAAGCTCTCTTGTATCATTTTAAAAATTTAACGGGATTTGATTTTTTACAATTTAAAAATCAAGACCTACCATTAAATGATATTATTACTTTACTTACAAGAATTACTACGGGAGTTAAAATTAATGGAGATGATGCTAATTTAGTAGCTCTGGCTAAATATTATTTAGATAAAAACCCTGAAATTATAAAAAGTATTACTTCTAGAAGTGATGGAAATAAAGTTCCTAATTATCGTTTAGCTAACTTATCTAATACGTTCTATCAACATTTAGCTAATTTGCAAAACAGAATAGAAAGTTCTCCTACTGGTTCTGAATCCCCTCTAATGCTATCTTTTTTATATAATAACCCAACATTATATAAGGAAAGCAGATTACATCTGGATGCCTTCTCAAAAATTAAGAAGAAATTTAGATTAGCAGAAGATTTTACTGATGCAGAACAATTACAGGTTGCAATTGGTTGGGATTATAATAGGTCAATGAAAGATAACGGAGAAATTCTCATTGAAGGTATTACCCCATCAGATAAGAAATCTATTATGTATCAAGTATTTGATACTACTAAAGCTATTGAGGGATTGGGACGAAATAAAAGTATTGCTCAGGCTTCGTGGAAAGAAATTGCTGATTTTTTCAGAGAGGGTGGACTAAAGATTCAAACCAAATATTTAGAAAACTCTTTAAATTTATTCGAAAGAGTTCTAAATATAACTCCAGCAGATAATTATATAGACAGAATCAATAATATTGATTTTGCATTAACAGGAATTACTGTTGATCAATTAAATAATTTAGTTGATGAATACAATGCTAAAAATTATACTAACTATGTAATATCTAATGAATTTGACTACAAAAAAGTTAAAGGTTCTGGAATTAAATTTAATAGATTATTGTATGGTTATTATTTGGCTTTTGCAAATACTGATACTTTCTTTGATAATGAATATAATCTATTTTTAAAGGACTGCCGAGAAATCTTTAGGACAGGAGACATTATGGAGGCATTTAAAAATAGATTTGGAATGACTCAGGATGATGTTAAAAAATATTTTTATACACATGCTCTATTGTCATATAATTATATTTTATTAACAGTGGGAAGTACCATTGCACATAAATATAAAAATCCTGCAGTATATAGTAAGCCCTTAAAGGAATTAACAGTTAATGACTTTGTTAAAAATACAGAGCAATCATATGTAACTTCTACTAAACGTATGGTAGCTTTAAGTGCAACTGGACATGCATATCAAAGAGGAATTTTAACAGGACTTCCAAATACTGCTAATTATGCAACAATTAGTGACTATAACTCTCCTGTAGCTGATTTAAATAAATCTGCAGGTCAAGAAATGAATGTATGGGATGGTGCTGTATTTGCTCCTATTACAACCTTGTGGTTGTCTGATAATTCTACAGTTGATTATAAAGTAGAAGGAATTGTTAGAAAAACATTAGGGCATGCCATGATTGAAGGTAAGGGAGTTGCTACTCTGAATAAATCTGCAACTTTTGGTATTTCTAATGCTTTCATGTTGAAAAATATTCATGGAAGATTTAAATTAAAGGAAATGCTGAGGCAGTCTTATACACCTGCTGATTTCTTTTATGGAGGACGTTGATTTGATATTACTAAAAACTTTAATGGAAAGAGAACAAGTATCACTGGATACTATCAAATCAATGAGCCTGGCAAAGGACTTCAAGTATTTAAAGTATCTAATTTAAAGTGAAAAGGGGGAAATAATTACACTTATAATTTAGAAAATCTTGCAGAAGGCACTACTGAAATAGATATACCTGTTACTTTAAGCAATCTATGGGATGTATATAAGTTATTAGGTGCCGAATTTTCTGGAGAAATTATTACAGATGAATATGGGGGAGATACTTTTGTTTATTCAGAAGCTTCTCAACATCAAATCTTAAATTTATTAAATTCCATAGGGGTTAAAACTAGTGTAGATGGTTCAGTATTATCTCAAGCAGACGTGGATCAATTTTTGAAAAAGAAAATGATTCATTACTTTCCTACAGAATCTACAAATAAATCTGCTCAATTACCAATCACAAGCAATGATGTATTTAGAGGAAAATCCCTTCCCCTTCATGTTATAGGGTTAGATATTTCTAATACTGCTGTTCAGCTTGATGCTGACCATGCTGTTGATGATGCAGAGGTAAGTGAACCTACTCAGCTTATTTCCTTCATGGCTCAAAAGGGGTTAGTGCAAAGTATTACAAAAGAAATTTATACTTCTTTAGCTAATTTAATTAAATCAACTTCATCTCAATTTGTAAATAGTGTAGATAATCGTGCAAAACTTGTAGATATTTTCGGAAAAGGTTTAGTGAAAACATTCTTGAAAGATAACGTGGATGTTTTAGGATTAGCTCAAGCACTAATGGAACAAATTAACGAAAAGATTCAAGCCAATCCTGGAGTAAGTTTAGAGGATTTAGGAATTGCAATTCCATTTAGTGATGAAAATTTAATGGGAAAAATTGCATCCGATGTTGTTATTTATACTAATGGATTCATTAAACGTAAATATGCAGGTTCTGCTGATGTCATGGTTCCTTCCTATGATATTCTTATGTTGTTTGAAGATGAAACAGGAAGAAAATATAATAGTTTAGATTTAATTAAGAATCCAGAAATTTATACTCATTTACAAGAAATTGATAACAAAGAAGTTGTAGATCCCCTTGCTTTAGAGTTTGGAAATATATATTATTTAAGGGGCTCGGATGGATTATACCATGATTTAGAAGGAACTTCAAGTTCTCTACCTATTCCTGTAGAATTAAATTCTTATGAAGAGTATTTAAGAATTCAGGAAGGTCTATATAATATTACTAAGTGCTATATAAAACCAAGAAACCTAAAAGGAAGAAATGTATTTGTAAATGTTAGAATCCAAAATGAAGATGGAACTACATCTGACAGAAAAATTAATATTTTTTCTTTAGGACTACGCTATGCTTTAGAATATGATACTGTTAAAGACCCAGAAGCAACAAGAACCTTTATGAATAATGTTTTATACAAAGCCATTAGTGAAGGTAAGGTTGATATTCTAAATAAAAATAGAGGATTCATTGCGTATGATCCATCTGGTGATTGAAAACAGCTGCCTATAGTGGAAATTTTAGGAACTGAATATGTAAATTCTGAAATTAGTACTTCTTATAAATATTCTTCAGTATTAAATATTCCAGCTGGTGTAAGCATTGATGAAATTAGACAAGGTGGTCCTGAATGATTCAAAGAGAGAATTCTTATTAATAGAAAGGTTGTATTCCCTGATGGAATGATCCCTTCAGAATTTGTATTAAAGTCAAATACTGGAGCACATTTACCAATATATTTTAATAAAGAATTTGTTTCTGAATTTTTAACCGACGATAATAAAATCACTGTACCTACAGATGATACAGGAATCTATAGAATCAATGATAGAGGAGAAGATCTTTATAAGATAGAAGGTTTAGAATTCTATAAAGTAAATGGAACTGAGGTTGCTGTTATTGTGGACCAAAATAATCCTATGCAAATTCTAGATAATATTCTGCAATCTGGTCTCTACTCTGGGTATGATGGTAATGTAAATTCAGAAGTTAATAAACTGATGAAAAGAAACAGAATCTTTAAAGTAAATGAAGATTTTATTAATGATTTAGCTAATAGGCAATATAATTCTTTCTGGGAAACTTTAAAGTATATTGTAGCGCGTATTCCAGCTCAGAGTGAACAGTTTGCAATGCCTTGTGAAATTGTAGATATCTTTCAAAGTCCTTATAATGTAAGTCTTGTTAATAAGTATCAAACGTATGAACAAGGTTCAGACTATGATGTGGATAAAAATAATAATCTTGGTGTAGCATTAACCGATGATGGAGTATATCCTGCTTGGTCGATATTTTGGGATTATAATGATTTAGAAAGTTCAAAGAAACTACCTCTTCCAGATCCTGAAATAATTTATGGTGAAAATAAGGGAGTTTTCGTAGTTCAATATACTGGGACAACGCCTTATTATGGTACTGAGGGTGATGATAACCCTAATGGATGAACAAATAAAGTAACAGACTTTATTGATTTAACTGCAGATTTATTAGAAGCATATACTGCTGGTGATAAATTAACAGTAAATTCTCCTAGATTAAGAAATTTAATTTCTAAAGTAAGAAATCGAGATATTGTTATTGATATTTCAAAATTTCCAGTGCAATCAAAGTCTTCTAATGAACTCTTTAATGATGTATACGTATGGGATACTTATACTGTAGCAGAGCTTCAGAAACTAGGTTGGCAATTAGCAACCCAAATAAATAGACACAATACACATAAGATTCCTAAAAGAACTTTAGATAAAGTCTTTATGAATAACTTAGTGAATAATATGTTTAATACATATCATAATGTTTCTACTATTGGGTATGCTACTTTACCTACTACAGTAGAACCAATTGAAAAGGCTGCTGCTGTTTCTCCAAAATCTAGTGATAACTTTTCACCTTTTGTTTCTACAAGTCAGATAAAAATGAATAGTAATAACAAGGTAGGTAAAGAGGTAATTGGTATTGTAGCTTCTGCAATTAAAGCAGAATATGCAATTGAATATTGGATAAGTAGTGGTAATGCTAAACTTATTGGGAAAACTATTACGTGACCTGGAATTGCCAAGGAATTTACTACAACTCACTCAGAGTTTTTTGCAAACTATGGAACTGTAGCAATTACCTTATCAAGTTTACTATCTCAAGCAACTGATAATGCTAAGAATCCTATTCTTAATAATATTAACTGTACTTCAGAAACTGCTCCTGGAATTATTTGGATGATTATGACAGGTGCAGATTTAAATGATATTGTTACCATTTTTACCGATGATATAATGACTAATATTATTAGTATGGTAAAAGGTAATATGTTTGAGGATATTGATTCTGTAAGTATAACTACAGCAATTAGCCAATTATTAAAAGTTACTGATACGAAAAGTGAAGCTTATCAGAAGCTACTATTTTATCAAGAGGTGTTTAAAGGTGCTGGAGAATTAACACTATTAGCTAGAGAACTTTCTGTAAACCAAGGATTGTCTACAGAATTTGGGGCAATTGTTGCAAAGCGTATTAATTTTGAACAGGGCATAGAAAGAATAGTTAATGCTAAAATTAAAGCGGATTCTATATTTGGAGGATCTCCAACTGTTAAAAAATATACAACTGGAAGACGATTTACGTTTGATAAGATTAGATTCTTCAACGATTCACGATATGCAAATGATATGATTAGAATCTTCCAACAATGTGCAACTACTATAAATGTTCTTGATGTATTAAAAACATCTCCTCACTTTTATGAGATGGACTTTTTATCTATTAATGCAGAAAGAGCTATTGGAGAACTGTCAGGAAAATATAGGGCTATTGTTGAACAAATGAATAGAACTAAATTAATGACTGATAAACAGTTAGTTATTCCAAAAAATACGCTATCAAGTAGACTAAGAAGTTTAGCAACCGATGATATGATTGTACAAGCTATAAAATCTCTAGATTTTAAGTATCCTTCAAATGTAGAGGTAGATAGAATGGGAGGAGTGCATCCTTTAAATGAAGTTATTTTACGTTCTATTAATAGCCCTGTAGGATTAAAAAATTTTGTTATCTTTGTAAATGAAACCTTAATTCCAAGTTTAAGGTTAAAGTATCCAACAAACTTTTTCTTAAATAATCTTATTGCAGATAGAAAATATAGTACATCTGGTGATGGGTTTGTAAGATACTATAAGCCAATGTTCAATTTAATTGAAAAAACAAATCAAGATTACTACGAAAAGATGCTTATAGATTTTAATCTTATAGCAAATGATGTAGTATATTCACAAGATTTGGGAGAGGGTTTCATTAATATAAATGATGATAATTGACCTAATAATACAGTAGCAGATTATATTTTCTTATATAATTTAATTGTAAATAAGAATCAAATTCTAGGAGATAGTTTTAGTAAGTTGTTTACAGAAGTAATCAAGAATAATACTTTAATTAATTCATATTTTGATTTCGTAGGTAGAGTATATGATAAAAGCTTCGTTTTAGACAAAACTCTCGCCGCAGATTTTGAAACTCTTTATCAAATTAGAAAATCTAACTATGATGATGAGTTTATGGATGATTCTTATATGGAAGATTTTGATGAAGGGCCTTCAGCGAAACCTCAAAATGTATTTTCATTAAATAATGAACGCTTTAAAGCTTTAAATAGGGGTGCTGCTAAACAATTAACATCTGAAAGAAAACTAAATGTAGCGTTAAATAGGGGATTATTAATTATAAAAAGTTGCTAATATGGCATGTATTGAATTAAATTTAAATAATGAGATATCGGTATCATTTGATGCCGATATCTCGTTATCTACTAATTCAGTTATTAATTACTTGAAGAATAACCCAGAGCTGGAGTATACAGTGAATGGGGAAAGAGTAGCTGGGAATTTATATGAGTTTATTGTAGAAAATTTAGGAGATAATATTACTTTAAATTCAGGAAATCTAGCAGATACATTAATAGGAAATTACAAACTTACAGATACTTATCCTGAATTAGAAGGTTCAGATTATAATATTCTAAAAGTAAAAGACAATGCATTTATTACTCAGAATTTCTTTGTAAGTCCTAACAGAATAGTAGCTATAGCTTCCGAAGCTAATCTTGATATAGTAGAAAAGGTAATGTTTGTATATAACCAATTAAAAAGTGATAATTTAGCTTTCATTACTTTAGTAGATGAATTGGTTAAAGATGATTCTCTAGACATATTTGATAAATTTTCTCAAATAATCAATAGTGATTATGATAATCTTCAAGAGGTAATTAAAAGAGTGCCAAGTAAATATAATGAAGAACTATTGACAGTTGGAAAAGACCATTATATGTTAGTCAAGGGTGTGTGAAAAACCTTGAAAGGAGAAGATGTGAAAGATACATCTAAGCTTTGGGATGCGTATTTTATGAAGCCTGGTTCTAAAGAAATTTCTCCCATTTCTATCAGTGATTTAAAAGAATTTAACTTAAATGAAGGGGATATAGTTTACACAAAGTCGAATCAAAAGTTACTTTATAACGGGGCGGATTTTGAAAATTCTTTAGGAGAAATAGTATCTGATGATACTATAATTGTGCGAATGAGTACAATTAGAGATCAAAGACTTGTGGAAAGAGAATTACAAAAAAGAGAACCATTAAGTTATAGTAGATTAAGATTTGTACTGGACAATACTCTTTCAGAGTTTATAACGGAGAATAATTTATTATTTACAGATTCAAATAATCCTTATATAGAAGACGGAAAAGTATATTTGAAAAATGAATATCAGACTAATACTACATTTGCAGAGGTAGCAATCCCTATCATATTAAATTCTTTGGTTAGTGATAAGCATTTATTAGAGTTAACTAATAATGGCGACAAAGAATCAATCAATACTTTATTAAACGCTCTTTTAGATTTTTATGTTAATACTGATGATACTGCATTAAGTGGATATGATAATGTTGAAGATATTCAATGGATAATGAATAATATAAACAATGTTTTAGATAATTCAGAAATAAAGGTTTTAGGTAATGAAGATTCTAAGGCTCCAAAAACTGCAGGACAAGTGTCTGATGATATTATTAAGAAACTAATGGAAGATGGTAACTTAACTATTTATTGTGTATTATAATGGAAAATTGTAAATGAAGATTAAAAGTAAATGATGGAGAAGTCATAGAGTTTACAAATGAGGAGGATGTAAAAACCTATATAGCTGCGAATCGGAATAGATATAACTGAGAAACTGATCCAGAATTGCTAAGAGTTACCACTGAAACTTATGTAGATGGAATTATTAACAAAGCAAAAAAAGACACTTTTTCAGAAACTGCAAAAATAACCCCTTTAAAAAATAGAAACCTTGCTATAAATGAGGATAGTTTAGAAGAGGGAGATTCTGATACTATAGCGGTAACTGATGTTATTACAAAGCCAAATAAAGAGGGTAAACGATTAGCTCCAGAAGTTATTGCAGAGAATTATGAGAGTGATTTATTTAAAAATTATATTTTAGAATTACTCCAGAGAAGAGGTTTAAATATAAATACTCTTATATTTCAAAGTGGTTTAACAACCGATCAACGTCTTGATGCAATTAAGAAAGAATTATTTCACGATACATTAATAACAGAAAAAACAGCAGAACATTATTTAACTTCTGCTGCAAATAAGTTTAGAATTGAGTTGAATTCAGGAGATGCAAAATCATTGATAGAAAGAGTTCAAAATACAGTTAAAGAAAACTTCAGAATTCAATTAATGGGTGAATTTGTGCATAATATTTTTTATAACTTAATTGAAAGAAAGTTAAGCCCATACGCATTGAAGGAAAGATATGGTTCTGTAATGGCATACATTGCAAAACGATTTTCTACTATGTATCAAGATCAAAGAACTTGATTACAAGAAGAGGCTAAAGCTTTTACTGTATCTAAGGTAGATTTTGATGAAATGGTGGATGATGTAAATGCTGTTTATCAAACAATATTGATGCAGCATAGTGGTAGTGATGGAAAACTCAGAGGCGGTGTTAAAATCTATTCTGAAATAGATTTAACTGCGAATCTTGGCTATGAAATTGATGGTAAATCTAAAATCAGAGGTAAATTAGACTTGTTTGTAATTGATGGTGATGTGGCCACTATTTATGATATTAAGTTTTCAAAGAAACCATATGATAAATGGGCTAAGGAGAAAAGGTTAACAGCTATTTATCAACAAGCTTTTTATGGACGAGTATTGAATCAATTAGGAATAAACACTAACTCTCTTCAATATTACTTAGTGCCAATATACAAATTTAAAGGCAAATTAATTTCTGATGGATTAAAAAATATTACTGAAGAAGTAACTGCTCCTTATGTAGTACGAAATTTGGATGAATATATTCCTAGAGTACTTTATTCTGAATATAAAGATCCAGAAGAAATGTTAAATATAGATAAAAAAATTGCAAAAGTTCTTCCTGAAGAATATATTTTAGCTAAAACTTATAGGCTCAATAAAGAAATTATTGAGAAGAATAATATTATACGATATAGAAATGGCAGAATTGATTTTGTAAATGACATCACTGGAAAAAAGGAGCCTTTATCTGGAGAAGATGTAATTCCAGAAAGAATTGATCGATATATTGAGGAACTAAAAGAAAGTCGTCCTGCAATGATTAATAATTTTATAGGAAGCCTTAAAAGCATATTAAAAGGAACTTTACCTGATTCCATTCCTTATGAAGGAAATAGTAGGCGCAGAGGATTTTATAAAGCTTTACTTGATAAATACTATAATCAGCAGGATCGATATATAATTGTTGATAATCAAAATCTGTTTGATAGAGGTCTTATTCCCATTGTTGATACAGTTAATAATGCCATTGATGTTCTTATATTAGATGAATTAAATTTAGATGATACTTTATATTATTCAAATAATGGAAAATTATCAGGCCTATTTGAATTAATTGCTAAACCAGGAACCACAAATGCCCAATGGTTGGAACAACAATATTTGCAAAAACAAATTCTTCCTTTAGAAGCAACAAGAGGAAACGCTGCATTATTAAAGGCTTTAATAGTATTAAACGAAAGGCCAGCTTTTCAAAATTTAAAATTGGGTACTATTCGTGCAGTTAATCCATTTAGATCCCAATCTCTTGAGTTTAATGAACGACAAATTGCTTTCATAGAAGATGTTCTATCACAATTAGTTGCTGATGAAGAAGGAACTTTAATGTCTCCAAATTTAACAATTCTAAAAGATGGACCATATAAAGGACAGTCAAGATTTACTTCAATTGTAGACAAAGTATCTGACCAAATAATGGCTATTTTTAGAATTGATCAAAGTGAAGAGAATGCTATACATAAAATAATTAAGAGTAACTCTGACTTATTTATTTCTTCTAATTTTGAAACTAATAATATCGAAGATTTAGTTGACAGATTAGAGACTCTTCTTGAATCAATTAGAAAAATGGGTCAATTAGATGTTAATAATTTGGATATGTCTAATCAAACTGCTAGAGTTTATGCTTGGGTTTCTCAGATTTATAATTACTATAAAAATATTGATTTATTTGAAGAAGAGTCTCCAGCTAAACTTTTTGGGCAAGGTTTTCCAAACTGGTTTGATAGTCTTATGATAAACTCATTAGACACAATTCGTTCTAATAATGTTGTATATTTTAGAAATATTCTTGCAACAGCATTCCAAAAAATTAGAAATGAATATACTAATTGACTTGCCGAACTTCGTAAAGAAGAGCAAAAATATGAAGATTCTATTGGGCACGGAATTGCAGCCAGTAACCTTATAGGTGCAAAAGGAGGACTTCATAGAAATCTTTATAGAACTGATACTTTCGATTTAACTTTTAAAGACCCCTGGGATATGAGTAATGATTTAAGTGAAGCCGAGAGGCAGATGCTTAAATTTGCTCTAAAAACAATAACAGGAAAATCTTCCAGAGCTGAATTAGATACAAATGATTTTTTGGTTCCTTTAGTTAGAGTTAGATTAGCTAGTTTAGTTACAAATGGAAATTTAAGCGCAAAGACTATTCGTGATAATTTTGCATATGGATTTAATTCCTTTATTAAGGATACTTTTTCTGAAAGAGCCAAAGAGCAGGAAAGTGCTGCCGATGCTTTTGATCAATTAGCTTTTGAGTTTGAAGACAGAAAGAATGAGGATAAACGTGTGAAACTTATCCAAGAATATGGAATTGGAGCCTTTGAAACTAATTTAGAAATTATTTTGGCTTCATATAAAATGGCTGAAGTAAAAAAGAGAAATATTGATAAGGTTCTTCCTCAAATTAGAGCTATGCAAGCAACATTAGCCTTAAAAGGAAATTTAACTGGAATTGATGTCTCTAATATTATGGAATTTATTGCAGATACAACTAAATCTACTTTATACTTTGAATCATTAGTTCCTGAAGAAATGAGAGGTATGTTTAAATCATTATCTGCATTAAGATCTGTGGCATCAAGTGTGGCTCTTTCTTGGCACTTCGCTAACCTACCACGAGAAGTTTTAATGGGATTTTGAACTAATCTTTCTAATGCTATGTTTAGGAGATATGGAAAAGAAGCTTTTACAATAAAGGATTATGGAAAAGCCTTAAAATATCTTATTTATGACTCTCCTAAATTCATGACAGAGATTACCAAGATTGAGTTACTAAATGAACTATATGCTTTAGCTAATATGGACCTTAGAAATATGGTAGAAAATACTATATCTTATAAAAATGGTATTATAGGTGGATTTTCTAGATATTCTGGTTGAGCTTTAACTGCCCCTGATTATTGGAACCGTATGTCTATATTTTTAGCTCAAATGATTCATGATGGAACCTTTGATGCTCATTATATTGATAAAGATTCCGATGGAATTGAGAGACTCAAATATGATATGGAAAAGGATAGAAGGTTCGATGTTTATCTGAAATATAAAGATCATGCTGTTCCTGATGCTGTTAAAGCAACTTATGAAAAGCAATATGGTTTATATATAGCTATGCTAAGACAGTTTAATGTAGAACGTGAAAGAACTGGAGAGCCTTTATACAAGGTAGGAGATAAATTTGAAATGGCATATACAGTACTTCAAAGGGAGTCTATTAAGTCTTTTGCAGATGAATCTTTTGGCTACTATGATTTAGAGACTAAGGCGGAATGAAATAAATTGTGGCAGGGAATGCTGTTTAAGCAGTTTATGACATATCTGTCAGCTAAAAAGACACAATATACGCTAAAAAGAACTACTGTTGCTTCTCAAGGACATTTTACTCCTGTAGTTGATGTAAAAGGAAATCAAAAATATATAAAAATTATTACGGATGCTAATGGTACATGGGTAAACTCAGAAATTGTTAATGAGAATACAGGTATTCCTTTATATTCATGAGAAGGTAGAGTAATGGAAGGAATATTTCAAACTTATCAACAATTATTTAAAGATGTTTATTTAAATGTCAAACAAATAGTTAATAAAGACCCTGAGTTGAATACCACTGATTTATGAAGAAAATATGTTAGATCAAATGGTATCGAAGCTGCTAATTTCAAAGCATCATTATATGACTTAACTATGTTTTTATTCTTTGCTAAGTTACTTCAAATGGCATTATTAGATGATCCTGAAGAAACAGGAATAAAATATAAAGATCAAATAGCTGATAGAAGTTGGTGATTCCGTAATGGAATTGATTTAGTGAATCGTTCTATTGATGACTTAGGTGTAATAAATGCAATTACTAATGGTGCATTAAATTGGAATCCTCCGTTTTTAAGTATTCTTCAAAATAGTATTAAAAGTTATTATTCCGCATTTAAACTTGAAGATATTAACTTTGCAGAAGCTGCTTTACTTGGTACTGTGAATACTTTTGGAATGTTCCGTCCATTTAGACAAGATATCAACAACACTATAAAAGAAAGTTAAAAAAAAATAGCCCCCTACGCTGGATTAAATCCAACATAGGGGGCTAACTGTTTTATTTTTTGACTTTTAATCCACCATTGCACACTGTACAACTAGAACCTTTTACAGATTCTTTAAGATTAAAAACTCGAACATACTTTCCATATTTATTATCCTGAAATTCATGTTCAATTTTATTGCTTTCGCAATATCCACATCGTTTTATTTCTGTAGGCATAATTTACTAATATTTTTTATTTTATAAAATAAATCAGATAGTGAATCATCATTATTAACTAAATAATCATAGTTTCCATTTCCATATAATGTTAAGAGTTCTCTTTCTGAAGCATGGGAACCTGCTTTGCATTCAGGTCTATGAATATAAATAACTTTTCCTCCTCTTTTCTTAGATTCCTCAAATTCAATTTGGAATCGCAAATCAGAGATAATCATATTTTTATACTTTTGTTCATAGGTAGTTAAAATTCATAGCTTATCCCCAAAATAATATCGCATTATCTCAGTTCCAAAATATTGCAGAACTTGTCTAATAGATAGCCAATAATCTTCCGTTAAGGAGGGATTAAGATCTTTAGCTAACTTTGAAAATTTATTATCAACTAGAATTTTGTCTCGTTCTACAAAATTCTTATGATGAATTGTTAGTGTATTAAAATCTACATAATAATCTTCTTTAAACTGTCTATCTTCAAATTTTTCAACATTTACATTAAGAAGAATGGAAAGGAGACATTTTAAAGTATCTGCAAACCTGCAAATTTTAAATTTTCCTTCTGTAAAAATATTACAGTGCTTATACATTCAATATGTTTGCATTCATTTTGGGGAATTTAAACAAAATTGAAGCATTTTGGCACTTTCATCTTTACCACTTCCTTTCAAACCTGCTATACATAAAATATTTCTAGTCAACATATGTTTTAATTTTGAAAGGTAATCGATAAAGTTTGTCCATAACCTCTTTATCCTTTTCTTTGTAAAAATTTGTAATAATACTTCTACAAAGGATACATGCTAAGGACTTGTCATCTGAAGTTGCAGTTTTCCATGTATTTAATTCTAGAGCTTGAGCAAGAGCAGAAATGGAATCATACGAGATGTATCTTGTGTTAATCTTCAAAGAGTTAAAAACTTGAGATACTCCAGTTGTTCCCATTACCTTATTTTTTGCTATATTACCATAGTTTCCATACAATAAACATGTTACGGTGGCAGGACTTTCTGTAACATTCATTCCCTGCAAAACTTTTAACCCAAGCTCTACTGTAGTTTCATCAGTTGATGCCAACATATCATTTAATGATAAGATGCTTTCTTCAGTAAATTTTTCTAAAGTTCCATTAACAAGTTTATCTAAAGTACTTTCTTTTGCATATTTAGGATAAACTGAGACTATATTACTAATTGTTTCTACAAAAGTTTCGCCACAGAAAATTAGTTTTCCTGTATAAATAGGGACTACTCCTTTAGGTAAAGTATTAATAGTTTTTACTCCATCAATAAAATCACTTCCATAAGAACAAATATCATTATAAATATAAGGATCTAAATTTTTAAATAACTCTGGATTAATACTATAAATTTTCTTAGTTTGATCAGGTTCTGTATACTCAAATAGATAATATGTTCCAGTGCCAGAACGATATTCAAGAGAATCTGGAACTATAGCAGCTTCACACTTATCTACCTTAATAACCCTTTGAAATTCTGTATCCCTAATCTTGAATCTAGGATATGTTGAACTAGAATCAAAATATAGTTTTGTTACATCCGATAGGTCTGTAAGCTTATTAACTAAAGCATCTTCCACTTCTTTAGGAGAATGTAAAACCATTGAGGTTCTAGATGAAAAATATATGCCTTCTGAATGATAGCTAGACCATTTACATAAATTTGCTGACCCACTATTTCTCCTATAAGGAACGAGAAATGCAATATCAATTCCGTTTAATTTCATATTATAAAATTTTAGCTCTGATTTTAGGATTCATAATTAACTTATTTGCTCTTCCTGAAAACTTTGTAGTAATCGTTTTAATTAAATGAAACAATAAGTCTTCAGTTAGTAAAGGTTCAGGAGAATTGATAAATTCAAGTAATCGATCTTGAACTACTTCCGTTTTCAATTTTGTTATCCTATAAGCTTTTTATCTTATAGTTCTAATACTTCGATTTCGTATTAGTTCAGCATACATTTTTATCCAAATTATTGGATATTGGACACTCTTGGAAGGATTATATTCTATTTCTAGTTTCACCTTCTATGCGTTACACTACTTTAACCTATTATCTTTAAAGTTAGCACGGTATTCCCATCTCAGGGTTCACCGTTTTTGCCCAATAATAATATTACAAATTACTTTGTAACACGCCAATCTTATATCTATTTAATTTTCTGTCTAATGCAATTGTTGCATTTCCATATATTTTATTACCTACTTTAAGAAAGGATTGCTTATTTGTAGTATAAATATAATAAGTATTATTTTTTCATCTTTTGTCCTTAGTCATAGAAAAACAATGTGGAAACAGATCCATTATACATCTAAGAAACTCTTTAGTTCCAATAATACTTATTTTACTTATAGTTTTATTACTATAGGTTATACACCCATCCCCATCAACGTAGCCTCTAATAAAGTCATATACTAAATTATGGTTTGAAAATATACTTAATAGAGGAAATGTTAATGTACAAGATTTCCTTGGAATACATCCTAAGTTGATTAAAGTATTACATAAGTGTTGATTTTGAACATAGCATCTTGATATGTTATTTTTAGTTACAACTTTTACTTTATTAGATATAAAGGCTGCAAACTTTTTAAGATGAGATTCATCTTTAGAATTTAAATTAATTTGCAATCTATAATTATTATAATCATGCTTATTAATACATCCATCTGCATAGATAAAACCTAATCAGTATGCCTTTTCTTCTGTATCTATTATATCAAACACAGTAATATCTTTATAAGCATTTCAAAGATTATAACTTTTTAGTTTTCTAGTTACAGTTGAAATACTAATATTAAGTACCTCAGCTATTTGAGATACCTTCAATCCTTTATTGATTAAAATTTCAAATTCCGTTTTAGTAATATTGTACATAAATATATTTAATTGATTATGTACAAAGATAATAAATATTTTTAAATGCAGCAAAAGGTTAGAGATTAAATAGAAAACTAGCTCCCTTTTCTCCGAAATATAAAAGACTATAATTAAGTAATCGTGTAGATAATACAGAAGCTATATCTGGACGATATCCATTACTATCATATACACAACTTTTAATTTTAGTTTTTACAGTATCCCAAGGTTCAAACAGCATATCTTTAGGAGCAATTAGCTTATCCAGTTTATTAGCAATAAACGTAGTAAATAAGTTTCCAACAATATTTTCTTTAGATGTAAAACATCCTTTAGCAATATTAAGAATCATTGCTAGATTTGCTGAGGTGCTCCAATCCTTTAAACCAGAAATAGCATTACAGAAGGTAACATAACTTCTTGGATTAATCTTCTGCACATTTCCCTCTTTTTCAAATATTTCAGGATATAATAATGCAAAGTTAATAGCTCGGGAATCTAATTTGTCAGTTTCAGCCCAACGTGCCCACACATTAACATCAAAATCAATTTCAAAGTTAATATATCGAGTTTTCTGAGCATTATCCATAGTACTAACATTATAGTCTCCATTATCAGGATTAGAAGTTAATACTATAGTACAGTTCTTTGGAAGTTTCCAAGAAATATATTCACCTCTATCAATAAGCTCCATAGTCGCCTGCAAGAACATAGGTAAAGCCGTTATTGTTATCGTAAAGGCTCTTTATCCTTTACCTCTATATATTGCTATATAGTTCAGACTATATCTTATATAACCACTAAATGTTGATACATATAGGTTATACTTCCGCACTCGTGGTAGTTCATTCTCTTCAGCATCACCTGTTAAGACAGTATCTACTAGTCGTTGATCCTTCTTTATATTTCTATAAAGCTTGGATTAGGGTTGTCCTATAGGGTTTTCCCAGATTCACGGAATTTTACTCGCGCACTTATAAATATTTACATTTATACCTATGTTTTACTAATTTACCCTTATTGCGGCAAATTCCTGATATAGAAGCACAAATAGAATTAAAATTATCTTGAGGTTCACAGATACTTCTTGCTGCATCTGCAATACTATTATAAATTTTACTTAATCCAGAAACAGTGTCTAAGATCTCCACTTTTTATTTGTTGCCTTACTACTATTATTAACATAATAAGGCATTCTATCAACTTTATGATAACTTCATTGATAACCATGAGCAGATTTAAAAACGGAATTATCTGAAGCAGCCTGGCTAATAATACGAGAATTCTTATTTAGTTGTCTTCCTGCTTCACTGACCGAAGGAAATTCTCCTATATATTCCCCAGTTAATGAATATTGATATACAGGTTTAGCTCCAGAGCTATTGTACAAACAAGTTGTATTTTCCATAGTAGGATCTTGAACAACATTAATGTCAGGACGTAGTTTATCAATTCAGTATTTTTCTCTATTTTTTAATTCATCTTGGCTACAAATTTCAAGTATCTGATAATAAATTTTACCTCCATCTTTATATTTATTATAAGCTCTTTGCATAAACTTATTATCATGATAATTGTGAGTTAATTTTTTCTTATGCTCTCTAAGCCTTCTGGTAATTTGATTTGAGCTTCCTACATATGAATGAGAATTGATTTGAATATAATATATACCAGGTATATTATATTTTAAAGGAAATTTTTCTGAAAATAGATGTATCATATTAATATAATATTTATATACAAATATAATACTTATTTGACGATTATACAAATACAATTGTATTTACTTTAGTTTACGCGAGTAATCATCTAAAAGCAATATACATCCATTTTCATTATCTTCTTTTGGCATCCACGTAGGAGGTGCATAAGACATTCGAGTTAAGTTTTGAACCTTGTACCCATTTTGAAGATAATATGCCAGCAAATCGCTTGAAACTCATTGACATTCACCTTCATCAGAACATACATAATACTCTTTTATAGGAAATCCAATTAAGTCTCCCAATTCTTCACACTGAGAAAGATTCAATTTGATGAATCCCATATTCAGTTCTTCAGCTATTTGTAAAATTGTAGAAGTCTTTCCAATTCCTGAATCGGCTTCCAATGAGATTGCAGTGGGAATTTTTCCAACTTCCACTAAACGTTTGTTATTCTCAATAATATATTGAAATATAGTTTTAAATTCTTCTAAATTAACTTTATTCAGCTCCATTATCAGATGGGATAAACATACTGTAACCTGGATAATGATTATTTCTATTACCATTAGAGGTAATTACCCAGATCATCTGCTTCATTACTTTAAAAGTATCTGTAGGTGCATAGCCATCTGTAAAGAATACTAAAGTAGAATATTGTTTTCTACATTGATTGTAGTAATCAATAACAGGTTTGAAGTCTGTACCTCCTCTACCAGTGAATGTACCATCAAAAGTCCCTTTGAATGGATATATCCTATGTATTCTAGCGTCGCACTCAATTACATCAACACCTGCCCCAGCTTTCCAGATGTGATAAATCTCGCTAATAAAATCTTTTAACTCCTTAGTACTAACGGAACCAGAAGTATCAATAGCAACTAAAATATCATGTTTATGTTTTAGTTTAATACCTGCAGCTCCCTCAAACCGTTTAGATACTTTACGATGTGTCTTTTTTACAAAGACATCAATAGCAAATCCTAAAAGTCGTCTAAAATAGGCCTTCCAGTTAAATATAGAAGGTTTTATTTTAAACAATTTATCCACATATGCTTTTAGCTCGGAAGGAATAGTTCCTCTAGATTTAATTACTTGAGTTGCAACCTGTTTTACAATGTGGTCAGTTTGATTGTTAATTAAAGTTTTTTCTGCGTCTGATAAATCAGAAAAATCCTTTCAGTGATTATGGTTTTTCGGCCCCCCAGAAGAGTCTTTCTTATCTTTATAAAGGTATTCATAATAGTATTTGGTTCCTGCTTTCGGAGGAAGCATAGGATCAATATCTTTGATATCAATAGCATCTTTTGGAAGAACATCAATATATTGATTTACTTCTGCGTCAGCGGCAATATTGAATACTTCTTTATCATTAAAAGATTCTTGCATTAACAAATGTTTAAATGCAATATGCAATAGCTCATGTTTTAATACTCCTAATTGCTCATCATCAGTTAAAGTATTTCAAAAATCGGGATTAACACATAATTCATAGTTAATCCCGTTTCTTGCAACTCATGCTGTTGCATCATCTTTAGAATAATATTTATTTAAAGATAATAGAAATAAACCATAAAAAGGATCTTTAACTACAAGTTGTTTACAAGCTTTAATCAGATCCATATTTATTTATCTCCATGTTAACGTAGTCTACAATGGCATTCATAGGAAAATCATACCTCCTTAGCTTACCATCGTTAGATGATTGATATACTTTTAAGACCACATGGTCACCTCCAGCGTAAATAGAAAAAGTATCTTCTATAACATCTGTAACTTCCTTTTCAGTTATTCTAAAGTTTTTACAATCATTGTCCTCCATATAATCGATTATTTTATCTACAATAAAGGAGCAATATTCAGCCAAAGCTGATTCATAATCAAGATTCAAAGTGGTACATAATTCTCCTCCTTTGTAATCAAATACTCTAAAAATATGATACTTAAACATTACCAATCAATATTAATTATATACTCACCTTCTTTTAAAATTCCTTTGTTCTCAAGATCTTTAATGATCATACTAACATGAGGATAAAAGTTTCTATCCCAAAACAATTCATGCCTATATTTTTCTAAAAAGTTAGGAGTATTAGGATCTCGTTCTAACCATGCTTTGAAACTTACTCCTTTTATTTCTCCATTAACTTCTTCTGGAATTTCTTCTCTTTCATAATCCTCTATATAATAATCTTCAATAGGTACTGTGAAATAGTAAATTCCTCGGTCTTTACAACCATTTTGTTGTTGAAAGTTATAGACTCTTCCATAAGTAGATGATACTAAATTATCCCATTCATCTACTTCAAACATTATTACATTTCTAGGCATATTAATCGTATCTTCCTCCTGATAAAATCCAAGCACTATTACCTTGTCTATCTGTATATAGAGTGTAATAATGGCAATCTCTTCATCCAGCTATACTATCAATATCATCAACTGTTACTTCCTTAAAGTGGTCTGATTTTTCTGCATGGCCATAATAAAAAGTATCTTGATATATTGGAGATCCTTGCTGTAAAATTTTAACAAGAAGTGCTTTCTTTTCCCCAAAAATTGCACTTCTTCTGGAACCATCTACAGCGTAGGGATACATTTCTGAAAATTCTAATCTAGTCATTATTCATATTTATTTAACCATCCCATTTGCCAACATCTAAATAGAAAATTATCAAGTACTTTCATCTCATCTGAAGATGATTTAATATTAGTACTTGACATTATATCTTCTTTAGCTTTAGCAATTATTTCGAACCTATTATCTCCACAAATTTCTTCCATATATTAACTATTTATTAAGTTTCTTTTTATGAATTCCTCTTTTAAAGGAATAGCTAGTTCACGAGCTTGAGGATGTGCTGCAACATCACAACGTAGTTTAAAGAACCCTTTTCACTGTTCAACAGTTCCAGTCATAATTAGCTCTGTTTTTGTACATAGTGGAAGAACTTCTCTTGCCTCTTGTGCTTTACAACCTCTATTTATTAAAGTTTTATAAGTTATTTCAGCAGATTCGCACTGAGCTAAAAAGATGTCAGTAGAATCTCCTTCAAAATGTTTTAGAATAGTATCAGGAATTTTATTTTTATTAGTGACATCTACCCAATCATTTTCCCAAAATTGATATCTAGCCTCCTTTAAATTAGCCCAATAAGGAATAATAAAAGTTATCTCATTATTAAATTTATCTGCATTATAATTACAGTATCTTGTACTCATTTCCATAAATGAGAACACGCGATGACGACAAAATTCTCTACTTATAGAAATCGGTAAAACAAATTTTACACTGATTCTTTTTTCATGATGTGCCTTAGGATCACACACATTTTGAAGATCTTTGAATCGATTGTTTTCATATAGCACACGATAATTTGTTGTAATATACAACGATTCTACCGATCCTTCAAGTGTATTACTATTAATAATTCTATTTGCAACTGAATATGGATTGTTTAAATAAAATAACAGATAATCCATATAATCATCTCAATCAGAATCTATATAAAGATATACAGTTCCATGCTCTAAGCAGCTAGTATGACCTCGCTTAATAAGTATATTAACAAATTTTTCTGCAGAGTCTTCTGTAATTTTATCCTCACTCTTATAAGACAATCTCCCTGCTCTCTCAATTTGTTTATATATTCCTTGAATACCTGGTTCCTGTTCAAGTATTTCAAAAGATGATTTAATTAGCCTCATATTCTTTAATTTTATCTTCTAATTCTACTTTAGAAATACTTCCTACATGCCTCCAAACTTCCTTATTATCCTGTAGTAAAATAAGTACAGGAATATTTCTAATTTTATAGTTAGTTAACACAATAGGATCCACTTCATCCACATCAATATCTTCTATTTCTATTTTATTTTTGAGTTCTTCAAGAATAGGCATCATGGCACGGCAAGGACCGCACCATGATGCTCCAAATTTAATTAATTTTATCATATTTATAATTATTCATGTATCCAATAATCTCCAATAGTCAAATCAGCACTAAGCTTAGCTCTTTTACAAAATACTGCACCAGCCTTCTCCATACATTGTACAAGAACTTTTCCTATCTCTTCTGCAATCTCCGCAGGAGCCTCAAGATTAATTTCCATTATTCTTACGATATATCCGATTCCGATATATCTCTTATATTTTCATATAAGATGGGACTATATCTTATGCTCAATCCTTCTTAACATTGCTGCTATAGAACGTATAGAAAGATTAGTAGCATCTATGCTTTTCAACTGCTCTTGCAGCTTACTCCAATTTTGGATAGTCTCTGAACTTCAAACCTTATAATTATAACAATGAACTGGATATTTATTTAATAACTGAGTAATCTCATAAGCACCCTCGTAACGGCTTATTCTAAGGTACCAAAATTCTCTGCCATCTCTCTTTCTCTCTATAGTTGGTTTGGCAAAAATGCCAAATTTGGATAAAAATGGAACAAACAAATCCTGATTAATTTCTTGAGAAAATGCCTGAGTATTTAAGTTATAAAATAACTTTGTTTTATGAAGACTTCCATCATCATAAAACCATAGTGCAACACCTAAATCATCCATTAGATTTAGAGCTGTTTCAATATCCATATTTTTTATTTTAGTAATATCTGGACTAACATGTGTATGAAACTGCCATATAGGAGTTTTAGCATATCCATTAGAAGATATACGACTCTTTTTAGAGGCTAAATTTCCCAATAATTTCATTTTAAAATCAACATACTCTTCATGAATAGAATTTGAAGAATATAGTGAATTATCAACACATGATTTAGGAGTGGATAAACATCCATCTCCGAATTTACCAGTAAGTAATACTTGAATTTGTTCATTACTTAGGTTTAGAGCTGCTGATTGCCCATTATTTGTAGGTACCATAATAAATACTATTTAGTTATACATATATTATCATGTACAAATATACAGAAAATTTTTAACATTCAAAGTGAATTTCTTTACTTTTGTAGTTTTTCTGTCTTTAGGGGTTTCCAGCAATTAACATAGTTTAAGCACAACAACGTTTATCGTGCACAGGTATACAATACTTTACTTTAAACAATAAATTATGTTCCTGTAAATATTTAAATAGAAAAATAGACGCATACTTGAATGTAAGGGCGCCAGCGGCCTGAATAGGGTAGTTGATTGACCGTTTCTCGGACTCTGCACGTCTTTTTGCTAATTTTCTAACATTTTGTACAGTTTCACAATCTGGGGCATCTCGTTTCATTTCTCTATAATACTCCCAGAATCCTTTCTCACACTGTTTTTTCCAGAGGCGTTTAAGTTCAGCAAAGTCATAGATATATGCTTTGTGCCCAGTAATTGGACTTAAAAGTATATATCCCTTCTCCATTACATCCTTTCTTCTAAACTTTTGATAATCTCTTAATCCAGAGAAACCCTCCATGTAATTAGTATAAATTTCTTTAGCTCGTTCCTCAGAAATACCATAGTTTCTAACAAGGGTATTATCCATACCTCCGTAATTAAAACAAAACTCATACCCTTTAGCTTCTTTTCTTAGTTGGTGATACTGAGTCTTAATTGCCGTAAGGGGAGTATCTCTGGGGATTTCAAGAAATACCATTTTAGCAGTTAGACTATGTAGGTCTCCTGAACCATTTACTAATTCATCAAGCATAGCTTTATCATTAGCAATAGAAGCCATTAAAAAGCTCTCTTGGCCAGAGTAATCAGCAGAAATCCATTTATTTCCTGATTCTGCTATAAAACAAGAGCGTGTTAATGCATCACTAGGCAGGTTTTGTAGATTAGGATTAGTTGAACTTAACCTACCTGTGTCTGTTCCTAATTGATTAAAGTTAGCATGAATACGTCCTGTTTTAGGATTCATAAGATCTAAAAACTTTTCTCCAAAGGTATCCACCAAAATTGCAGCCTTTTTATATTCCATAAATAAAGGAATCAGTGGACTTTTGGCGGATTGAGGTCCTATAACTTTAATGTCCGTAGATTTTTTAGGACGTTTAGTTTTAGGATCAATCACTGAAAGGTTCAGACCAAGATCTTCAAAAAGAGGAATTACTTGTTGTGCACTCTTTCAGTTAATATGACATTTAGGACGGGCATCAAATCCATTAAATAAATCTCCTTGTCGATTTATAGTTGTGTATTTGCCTCCCATATTATCTTCAACTCATTTATTGAGTTGACAGATTAAATCTTCACATAAATTAGAATCATTTTCTAGCTTCTTTTTCCATTTTTCAGGATCAATTTTTGCCCCACAAAATTCAATATAAGCTAAACATCTAACAAATGCATTTTCAACACGGATTGCATCCAGAAGTCCTTGTTCTTTAAGTTTTTCTTTTTGCTTCTCCATTATAGGTTCCAGATATTTAACATCGGTCCCTGCATAAACTATTACCTCCTCTGTTAAACCTTTGTTTATAATTTGACCTCGAACAGTTTTATCTAATTCAACACCTAGATAATTTATACCAGCATCTTTAAGACCCATTCCATGCATACCAGAAGGATATCCTAACCACATAAGTTTTTCTGCAAGATATCCATCATATACATATCTGGGAATAATTCCATAATAATATAGGAATTTTAAGTCAAACTTTGCATTTCAGAAAAGAAATAATCTTTCAGATTCAAGGTAATTTTTAAATAGAAGAATATTAACTGTTGTACAGTCAATAACTACTTGAAAATCAAAGCAGCCCAATTGAAGAGATAATAACTTTTTAGTATAGACATCAAAACCTTCAGTTTCAGTATCAACACCTACAATTTTTAATCTCTCCAACATATTTAAAGCCTCACTAACGGAAATACATGTATACTTGGTAGATTGTATCAAAGCTGGGGCATTGGTAACTAAATATATCATTATTCCTCAATAGTATATAGCTTATTAAAATTAATTTCATCAATTCAGAACTTATAACCGTTCCAATTACAATAGAATCCATTAATTCTCTTATTCTCAAAATGCTGAATTTGCATTTTCTTTATCTTGTCATAGTATTCAAATTTAGTCATTGGCTCACAATGAACCTCAAAATTCTTCACTTTAGCAATCATTGTAACTTCAATTTAACAAATCAATTTTATAATTACAATCTTTAATTTCTTCTTCCAAATTATCTTCTATAACTTGATAAATATCATTCTCAAGAAAATATCAATCATCTGGAGATTTAATCTCAAAGTGGCCAAATGTAGTTGTATCTCGTATAATTTCAGATGCAAAAAGAATACCTCCAAGATTTACATATACTCTGTAATTATAAGTTACTTGTATATCATTCCAAGGTGCTGAAGGGTCACCATCTCAGCAACTATCAGGAATATTTTTAGACATAAGGACTAATAAATAATAGAATAGGTTCATATAAAGGAGTAATGTAGTAATTTAACTTACATATTCCCACATAGAACATCTGGTATAATTTAATTAAAGTTCGCATTTCATAATTTCATTTATAGCATCTTCAGCAATCTCACTACATTTATAAGGTAATCCATTAAGATAAACTCGAGCCATACCAAACTTGAGTTTAATTTGAGCATATGTGAATTTGGGGTTTAAAAGTTCAAATAGATAAAAATGAGTATCCAACCAATCTATTACTTTACCTTCCTTATCACTAAATTCTAAACCCTCAAAACCTTCTTCTAAGTGATTTTTCCACTTATCATTAAACTGATCAATAGTCATTTAAAAATCTCCTTTCCAAACTTGATTACACAGAAGACCTAATTTACGCCAACAGTCATTAACCACTTGATCTCTATCATCAAAAACTGCTGTCACACAATACTTATCCTTTATATATTCATTATAAATCTCTGTCTTAACAATAGAATCTTTCCTATAATCCTTCTCCTTTCTCATATAGAACAGAAAATCATCACATGTTAAATATCTATTCAGCCATTTAAGAGTTTCTCTTCTACATACGTCAGTATCTTCTCGTCCTGTAACAATAATAATTTGATATATTTTTGACAGAGAATTAATTAAATCAACCACAGGATTATTTGGAAGATCCTCATTTACTCGATGATATTCAAATGGACCTCTGCCATTCATTAATGATAGCGTACCATCAATATCACAAATAATTGCATGGGGGAGCGTTTCATCCTGTTTAAGGATAAACCTTTCCTTAGCGGGGGATTCCTTTTCCTTATTTATAATTTCCTGAGACATATCAGGAAAATAAGTATTATAAAATCTACGTAATACTTGAAGCCCTACTTTACGAGTTCTTTTTGTATCACGCCAATATGCTTCATTAAAAGAAATAATAAACTTTTTAAACTCAAGCTCAACTTCTAATTCCGCAGCAAGATTAGTTAATTTATCTATAGTTTTTTGATTTAAATTAGTAGCATCTATTATAACATTTAAATTACGATTAATAGCTGCTCTAATAGATAGTTCTTCAACGTCGGAAATATAATTTTCACGAGAGGGAACCCAGTATTTGCCTGTTCCTTCTCTAATTTCATCTCTGGACACAATTATCCAATCAGGTTTATCTTTTACAAATTCTTTTGCAAAAGTAGATTTTCCAGATGCTGGAGGCCCTTGAAGAACTAATATTTTAATTTTATTGTTCATATCTTTCTCTATACATTTTATATATAGGATCTACTGCGGTAATAAATTCTTTAAGAGGGTTTTCATGTTCTTCTTTAAATACATCAATTCTATTTACTTTGAATTCTTTAATAGTTTGAATACCCCATAAACATTCCTGATCTATTTCCCGCTTTAATTCTACACGAGGACAACCTGGATCCTCATATATTGCTTGAAAATAAGTAACTAGACCCAAAATATATTTTCTAAGTTTAATTATATCTGGCTTTTCATAAATATTTACATATTCTTTTATCTTTCCAGATTTGTTTATAGTAGCACACACAACTGGTAATAAACTTCCAGATTGCATTTTAGAAAATCATTCATCTAATTTAAAGTATCTTACGTTATCATAACGCTCTATTGATGAAAGATTCCCTACAATAATATATTCAAATCTACAATCAAACAGAGAACAAGGAAGTCTATAAATATATAAGATTTCCTTGTTCTCTTTAAGCATTTGAAGATCTTCTTTAGAAAATAATGTCATCTGGAGATAGCATTTCTTTAATTTTACTGCTGACAAATTTTTCAGCCTGCATCTTAATTAAATAGTCATATTCTGTATAGTTCTCTTCAGAAATTATTCCATCATAGATTACACTATAATCATTTTCAGATTTTTTAATTATTTGAAAATGTCTATCAATATCTTTCGAATACCTATATTTAATAAACCAAAATTCAATTTTGTAATTAACACCCATGTTAATTGTAACATGAATATGATAAGGAGAATAGACATTAATACATGCATCTATAGGCTTATCATTCTTAAGAATTTCTAAAATTTGTTTATCGTTAATCATATTATTATTGATTTGATTCAATGTCAGCTTCTCCTTTGTCAAGCATTTTGGTTTCTCTTTCAAGAAAAGCTATTGATTTAAGTTTATACACGTCAATTTCACTAACTTCCCTACGAAGAACAATTCCTTCTTCGGGAACTTTATTATTGCAAAGAACTGACTCCCTCTCTAAATACTTATCTCTTAATGCCTGCAAGAAATTTTCATGCCAATGCTCATTAGGATTTAAATCAGGGAATAGTTGATATGCTAAACCGTAATAAAGCTCTTTAATACAGTGAATTCCATATTTTTCACAGAAGGATTTCATTTGTTGAGTAGAAAACTCAAAAACACGCCCTTCTACATTAGTATAAGTAATTCTATAAACGATGATATCAAAGAGTTTTGCATCATACATTTGCTTAGGAGTCATTTTGGAATACTCGTAAGTTTTAGGATCATATACACACTGATAATCATATCCTGGCTGAATCATTGATCCAGTGGGCATATACCCTACAATTTCTGCATAAATAGAGAGGCCTTTAGACAAATACTCTTTCAGAACCTCAAAAGCAAGATTCCAAATATCACAATCATAATATCCCTTAGTCATTCCTGGATTTAATTCAGGATTTTTAATAACTTTTCTGGATGAGCAGAACTTTTTATATTCACTTTCAGATACAGGAATGCCGAAGAATTTAGCAATTTTCTCTTTCAGAGATAGAGCTTTCTTAGTAAGTAAATTACAGAGAATTAGACTTGTTCCATGCTCTTTCCATGAAATATTAATAATATCAGTTGGTTGAACTTTGTGAATATTTTTCTGCAACTGTTCAGTATCAATATGAAAGTGAAATTGATCATCCACGATATTAAGAATTTTTTTCTTTTCTTTAGATGAACCATTAATGCCACCTGAAGTTTTAGTTGGAATTACATACTTCCAAACAAATAATTTATCATTTACAGTATCAAATTCTGTTCCAACTAATTTTGTCATTTCTACAGAATCTACAGGTTCTGTAATCCCTTCCCCAACGAATTTACACAATTCATAAATGGGCATTATTAAACCTTCAGACGCAAGTCCTCTTAATTTAATACATTTTACTCTTCCAGACTCTTCGAAAAATCCTTGTTTAGTAGAATCGCTGTTAAGATCAGCTTTTCTATAAAGATTATTCGTTTTTAGAAAGTCAGAATTAATAACACATTCTACAGGAAAATATACATAAATTCCCTCTGTAGAATCAATTGATGTGGAAATTATATATCCGTCAACGGTTGCTAATTTAAGACGCTCAGCATTAGGGTGAGGTCTAAAGGAGTCAATTTGTACAATCTTAGCTAAATAATTAGGATTATAATCTTTGCTTCTTGTTAGTTTCATAAACAAATTTTTTATATTTATCTATTGTAAATTGTAATGTAGTTAAAGCTTGTTCTAAACCAGCTTTATCATCAAGTAGAATGTTGCCATAGGCTTTCGTAGACTGTTCTGGCAAAAACGGTGTAGTAGGATTAACTTCTGTAAATTCTAACCCTATTGACTCACAATATTTCAGAGCTTCATTTAAACGAGTTCCTGACCTGCAAGTCCATAAAACTATTGTAGCTCCCAATTTCTTAGCTTCAATTAAGGTGTTAATTACTACTTTACAAAGGTATTCAGATGCAGTGTTATAGGGTTTAATTGTATCATCGTAGTCTACTAAAATTCTAATATTTTTATGTTTAATCCACATCTGATATAACTTTTCTACATAAATGTTTAAATCTAAGGCATTAATTCCTTCATTCATATATTTTTAAATTTTGGTTAAAAGATCCTCAAAGGAAATTGGAGAGAAATTATTATTATCAACTCCAACATCGTATGAATTCACTAAATATTTAAGTAAATAAGCATCTTTACCAGTATTATTTCTCCTGGAGTGGCAATGTCCAAATAATTGTTTTGTATCTTTAAACATTCCCTCAAAGCATAAAAAGGGACGATGTGATAACAAAAATTTATGCCAAGAATCCTCATATTCAATAGATACTTGCATCATGTCTCCTACAGCTTCAAAACACTCAGTAGGAATATCATCACTTCTATCATGATTGCCTTGAATAAGATATTTTTTACCTTTAAGAGCATTAGCTATTTGGCGCCATTTACTTTTATCTGCAAAAGCAAAATCACCCAAATGAAAAACTATATCATCCTCACTAACCACTTTATTCCAGTTTTGAATCAATGCATGATCCATTTCTTGAATACTATTAAATGGACGATCACAATACTTAATTATGTTACCATGACGAAAGTAGCTAATGAGTGTCGCTGGTGAAAAACACCTTGCGACACCCTAAATCCTCCTTATTAAATATTATTTTTAACATAATTTACTTACAATATATACTTAGATTCTTAAATAGCTTTGAGATCTGTTTATCGAGCCCTTTAGCTTTAGAACTTTTAAATTTGTTTACACAATCATAAATATAATAGATAATTGATTCTTTACTTTTTGCCAAAATTAAAGAGGAAAGCTCTTCATCAGCAGTAGTCTCTTTAATTGGGTATACAATCGTTTTCATTAGATTAGAATCTAATAGCATCTTATCTATTAAACCCTGATTACATTTAGGAGCAATAGAGGGATTTACGCTCCAATCTAGATCTTCTTCTAGATAGTCAAACAATACTGAATTATTAATTATAATAAATTCATTTAAATCAGCAATAATTGTAACCAAAGGTGGTTCCTTAAAAGATTTTAAGTAAAATAAAACTTGAATAAAAACCTTAACTAAGCTAACTCTATTATTAAAGTTTTCATTATATTTGAATTCCACTAAAACAGGGATCCCTCCCCCCAAATAGAAGTATGAATCACAGTTATTTTTCTGTTCAGGAGTAATTCCAAACTGTGACTTGAATAAATTATTGTAAACGATAGCTACATCTGATTCTACCTTACAACTTTGTAAATCTGTGTATAGTGACATAATATTAAAAATAAGCCTCAAATTTCGATTATAATTTTAATTGGAACTACCCCTTCAAAATAATAATTTAATCAAAATTTGAGGCATGAAAATTACGAATTTATGTGTTCTAAGATAATCGAAGACTCAACTTTTTCCCCAAATTCTTCCATACAAGCATCTTGAAAAGCTTTAAAGTTTTTCTTGTCTTTTGTAATAGAAAGCCTATTAAGGTATTGTAGAATGACATTCTTGGGAACACTTACAGGAAGGAAGAGATGAAGAATAACCATCTCTCGATTTTCAGCTTCAAAGAGTTCCAGGTTCTTATTCTTGTAAATCTCACAAGTTTCCTTTCGTTTATTAAACATCTTTTTAATAATCTCAGTATCAGTTTCTCCAGATTTCTCCTTCATATAAACATACTCAGATTTGATGTTTCTAAATGCAATAAGCATTTTGTGATTTTGTTCTTTCATATACTTTTCAATATTTGAATTTACAAAATCAATAAAAGAAATGTTATTCATCGATTATTTTAAATAATTTTTCAATAATTTTATCTACTTTAAGCATAGCTTCATCATATGCTTCTTTAGCTACTTTCTTCCCATTTATATAATATTCAGGAAGTTTTTGACATACATCTTTAACAACTTTCTCATCCTTTGTTGCTTCAGATAGTTTCTCCAGTATATCAGATTCCATGATATTTCCTGTAACGGAATTAACAACCTGTCCCGAGCCTGATTCACGTATATAATCTCCAGATTCAATTCGTTCTCTGACAAACTTTTCTTTAGCATCCTCTTCAAACTCTTTTACATCAGGACGATCTACTATTTTCCTTTCTGGATATTGATCATTAAGATAAATATTAAAGTCTTCTATAGAACATGTAGGATATTCTGCATATCTTTGAATTGCTAAAGCTCTACTTAATCCAACAGAATCAATTAGCATTTGAGTATATAAATTATATAATACTTTGTGAGCAGCTAATTTAGATATATCTATTCCTGATTCTTTTAGATCATTTACTTCCTTGTAATAATCAATTAGTTGATTAATAATGTTTTCTAAATTTTTATTCATAATTTCGAACTGCTTTAAATACAGGGAGATTAGGTACTGGAGTATTTGTTTTAGTCATTCCAAAATGTTTTACAGTACCCATTTGACCTTTTAATTCTTCAATGTGATCACGATATCATTGTTTTAAAACTCTATCTCCCATAGGCTTAGCCTTGAATTGATATCCTTCTTTAGTTTCCATTAAGAAACATAAATCCTCATCTCTGAGGCCATCTACTAAATCTAGAATTTTATATTCGTGGTCTTCAAACATTTTAAGTTTAATCATACGATTATCTCGTGTGCCAAACTTGTATTCTTTATCTGGATTTCTGATCACTAAACCTTCCCAACCATCATTAACATATTGATCGTGAAGAGCTTTCATATTTAGCCAACCTGATATTTTTACATGTTTAACCATTACAATTTTATCAGAATCTGCAACTGCTTGTCCAAAATCTTCTAAAATTTTTAATCTATCCTTAAATTTTACATCAGGGATGGCTAAATCATAAACATAATATTTTAATTGCTTATGCTTCTCATCCAAAGTCTGAAGTCTAACAATACCAGAAATATAAGATAAAGGTAATCCATGTACATATAATTCTCCGTCTAACCACATATCAGGATGATCCTTAAGTCATTTTGCTACTTTTGGATCTTTTCTAATATAGTTAGCTGCTATATCATAATTATTACCTCCTCTGGAAGATGTTGTAACTTCAGAACCATTTCAGTGCATAAGACATCGTGTTCCATCAATTTTTGTTGAGCCATAAAATTCATGCTCAAAAGTTGAGGTAGCTACACCGTCAAAGCTTTTAGCTAACATAGGCTTAGGGGCACCTGTCTGGTCAGTCGTTATATCTCCTAATAACTTCCCAGGGTCATCTATATCATCTAATGATTTTACTTTAAAATCATTGATATTTTTGTATCCTTTATCAAGATACTTTTTAACATTACTGTTATATTCTAATTTAACTTGTTCAGCAGCTGTACGTTGAGCTTTTCCTCTTTTAACCTCAATAATAGGCTGATTAGTTACTTTACCACCTCATTGAGATGTTTTTCTAATAATTAGAAAGCTATGAGTTGTATCATTTCATTCATATGAAATATCAACAACTCTAATTTTTCCTCTAGAATCTCTAGAAATTAATATATCATGCATTTAAATAAGCATACTAATATTATTACGAGTTCTAGACAAAGCTACATATTGTAATTGTCTTAGCTCTTCTTTATTCTTACAGGTAAATAAATTACCCATATCTATTAATATGTTATCGTAATTTGAACCTTGAGATTTATGAACAGATAAACAATATCCATAATCAAGAGTTTTCTTTCTCACAGTTCTATTCCCGTAAATCAAATCAACAGGAGTAGTAAAAGATTCCATTACCCGAAAATACTCTCTTCATAATTTTGATGAAGTTGCTTTTGAGCGTGCTTGAATTGCATCTAAACGCATTAATTCAATATATGCAGCTAAAGCAGAAAAATCTTTTTCTGGAGTATCCCTTGAAATGATAAACACCTCATCTTCTGAATACTCTGTATTAACAGGTTGAAGAGTTAAATAATAGCCTTTATATGTAATATAGCCTAACTGGCAATGACTGGGAACTATATTTGTTACTATATATTCAGAAGAATTTATAATTTCAAATTCCATAGATTTAAACACCTGCTTATTTTTATAACTACAAGTGTCATACCCCATTAAGATTTCTCCAATATTATATTCGGCCTCGTTATGAAATATAGATTCTCTAAGAATCTGGTTAAATGCTTCTACTCTTTTATTTGTATATGCAAGCAATTTAACTACCTCTGGATTCCCCAAATCTACAGACTTTTTAAATAAATGTGAAGCTGAAGAAATGAATTTCCTTCAATGATGATATATTACAAGATTTCCTTCAGAAGATCGAACTTCATAAAATTGACTAATAGAATGTTCTCTAAGAGTATTTAAAATATCTAATAGAGGATTATCTTCCTGTTGCCTGTAAATTTTATTTAAATAACATTGGTGTCTACATTGAAAAGGTTTAGATAATTCTTTTTCTTTAACTGGATACAATTGTTTATCATCTCCAGTATAAATCACTTTACATTGTCTAATTTTAGCCCTTTCTTTGATAAACTCATATAAATCTGAATTTATCATAGAACATTCATCAATAATTAAAACCCCATTCAATGGAATGCCTGAAGAAATTGTATCGGCATTCCATTGAAGATCTTTGAAATCTAAGTTAATTATATCAATAGAAGGTTTCAAAGTTAAGAGTTTATGAAGTGTTATTACATCTCGTTCTGTATAATTATGAAGTACTCCGCAAGCCTTATTAGTTGGGGTAGCTAGAATATAAGGAATATATTGTTTTTCTAAATATAGTACAATTAATTTGGTTATAGCAGACTTGCCACTTCCTCCTGGACCTGAAAGAACCAATTCATCAAATCCTTTCTTACGTAAGAATGTAAAGATAGAGATTAGTACATCCACCTGCTCTTCTCCAAGTTCAAAATTAAGAAATTTGTCTTGTAAACTATAAATGGTCTGTAATAAATCATCTCGCAAAGTTTGCGTTATCTTCTCTGCAATCATTACTTTTCTAATGTACCCATAACATTTCTTGCAATTCTATCATCTATACGTAATTTGCAAGCATCTAAGAAAATTTCAAGAGCTTTAATTTGAAGAGCATTAGTTTTACTTGGACATACTGAATTAAGTTTTTTAATTCTATCTAATATAGCAAGAATTAGTTGTTCATTTTGTAATCCTGGAATAACTGATCCATCCTCATTTTTCATTACAAATTGAATTGATTGCTCTGACGAAACATATTGTGTTTTTCCATTTTCAAACCCTGTACAATTCCTAAATGTGTAATGGTGTGCTCCTTTATATTTAGGATCCCAATCCACAGATATACTAGCAGTATCAGAAGGATACACAATATTATTTTCGACTATTCCGTATTTTTTTGGAGTCATAAATTTTTTCTGTTTCATTACTTTCCTGTTGAACCAAATCCTCCTGTTCCTCTATCACTATCTGATAATGTCTCAACTTCCTCAAGTGTGATAGTAGGAATAGGCATAATTATAAGCTGTCCTATCTTGTCACCTACTTCGTAACAATTAAAATCAGCTTTTATATAACGCATAATAGAACATTTTGTCTTATCGTCATTAAATGAGCGATTTTCAGCTACAAAATTTCTTCCTATAGAAGAATTATTAATCCTTCTATATCTTAATTTAATCTCGCCTCTATAACCCATTTGTATTTACTCTGAGCTCTTTATCTCAGACTCTAAGATTTGTTTAATGGTTTCTTGGTAACCATCTTCAGTTATTTTCTTAGTTTGGACTATATAATCATTAGTCAGTTTCTGAATTTGACTAAGAAGGGCACTCGTGTCAACATTACTATCCTCAGCGTTACCTGTTCGGATTCGGTTGTTAGTCTCTGAACCTTCAAAAGTATTACTACTTAAGCTTGGCTGCTGATTGCCCACTTCTGGGTTTTCCAGCAATTCACCCTTTTTAAAGACTCCAATTATTTTAGAGGCAAAGTCTGTGGATAATTCTTTTATTTGATTGTGAACTTTCGTATGTATTGGTAGCGATAATATAGTTAATCAAATATATCGAATAATCCAAGGCTATTTGATATTTTTAGAGTCTATTACCCCAACACAATTACATAATTGCAAATCATATTTAGAATTACTTGAACGAGGAAAAATATATCCAACATACCCTTTTGGAATTTCTATAGCTAATCCAGTACCATATTCAATATATTGTGAATTATTAAAATCAACTGAAGTAGCAACTAAATCCATACCAGCATCCCCAGGTTTAGCATAACTGGGAATTATTGCTTCAGGAACTAACTTTTTTACTTTTACTAACATATAAGAATTAAAACAAAGAACGTTATCCATAATGCAAGGCTCATTTTACTTTTTGAACCATTTAATCTAAAGTCTAGTGCATTTTCCTCCCACACTGCAGCTATGTTATTTCTAAGAGTGTCATTTTTCAATGCCATAAGTCGCAAGAAAATTTCCACTCCCAAGAAAATAAGAATGATAATTTTTAACATTGTATTTTATCATTTATTTGAACTATATATGATGTACTTAAATCATCATATAGTTTTCCATCATTGAACTTTAATAAGTTATCTCTTTCTTCTAAGTATTTCTCTAATACTTCTTGTTCGTTTTCTGCTGTAATTACTAGATCTAGTGATCCATAAACAGGAATATGGAGAGTATATTTAGGCATTTTATCCACATTTACTAAATCCACAGTTTTTGCATATAGTACATCCTCCCTCGTATATTAAATGTTCACCACAATCTGGACAAACTTCATGAGAGGTCACTCCATCAACTATAAATGTTTTTATAGCTCGTTTAACACCATTTTTCCATGTATTTAGAGTATCGGATTCAAAATGCATACCATCAATAATTTTAACCACTTTATCTAATTCAATACCTCCTCTTAATAATGCAGATATTAGTTTAGCATAATTCCAGTATTCTTGATTAAAAATTCTTGACAGTCCTCCTAAACGGTTTGTGTAACCATATCTATCCGTATATTGGAAGTCATAGCGTTTTCCTAATGAGTCTTTTACTTTGATTATCTCTCCCTCAGTTACTGAAGCAGGAATTGGAAAATCCTCAATATTATTAATACCTGTGAATATTTCATATGGTCTTCCATCAATAAGTCCAACAAATGCAATCCAATTTTCTGAACCATTTTTAAATCTGATTAGCTTAGC